>JAESFX010000144.1_pt1 | contig 72933 bp, 77 predicted proteins | sample 9269501 | NCBI WGS metagenome assembly JAESFX01 (sample SAMN14515570, study PRJNA621655) | algae metagenome | isolation source: Desmonostoc geniculatum HA4340-LM1 and co-occurring heterotrophs from cave... | place: USA: Maniniholo cave, Kauai, Hawaii | collected 2009-07-28
CTCTTGACAATCTAACACTTTCATATCGGGAAGATTCAGTATTTCCTCCACAGGAAATTTCATAGCGATCGCCTAAAATTTTGGTAGATTACAATTTATATTGTAACATCAGTTATATTTGATAATACTTGAAAGTTTGTAAACTACTACAATATCTGAACTTCAAGAATTTTTTATATTAAATTAGAGTTGTTAAAATTTAATTAATTTTGATTCTCGCCATAAAAGTAGCGGAAGAACCAGAAACATAATCCTCCAGCCTCCATTCCCTTGTAGGGAATGGAGGTTTGAAAGTCTCTGTTATTGTAAGGGAGCCAGTGCGTTCGGTCGCCAGACTTGTTAGCGATAACGTCTCGTAAAGAAGCAACTGGCGTTCAACAGTCAACACAATTAGATATGTAACGCCAAATGCACAACAGCTTAACTATTGACTACCGATCCTTGACTATTTACTAAAAAATGCGGATGGCGAGACTCGAACTCGCAAGGCAAAGCCACACGCACCTCAAGCGTGCGCGTATACCAATTCCGCCACATCCGCGCAGGTTGTCTAAATATAGACTATAGCATAAGAAAATAATTATAGTAAGGTGAGTTCTTAATTTCAGTTTGGAAAAATTTCAGTGTACCGTTTTATAAATTTCCTCAAGGCGGTATCAGACTGACAGAAATGTCGCAGATGCACAAGTGATATTAAAAAGGGTAGAGCTACTGTAAGAGGCACAATGGGGCACAAAAGCTGTCGTTTAAAGGGTGATGCCTTTTGAGCGAAAAACTAATTCGGGAAACTGGCCAAGACCGGCAACAGCAATGTTGTTAATCTAGTTAAGCCCCGTAGAGGCAGCAAGCCCAATTCTTGACTTTGGTGAAGATGAAGGTTGGGAATCTCCTGTCATAATTTGAAATAACGCCAAAGCGTTGTTGCACATCAGATGGGAGAAAATGTCAATCTACTGGTACTAATATCGAAACTCCAAAATGAAGTTTGACAAAATATTAATTGCCAATCGGGGAGAAATCGCCCTTCGCATTCTCCGCGCCTGTGAAGAAATGGGGATTGCGACAGTTGCGGTTCACTCCAGTGTTGACCGTAATGCTCTCCATGTTCAACTTGCTGACGAAGCGGTTTGCATTGGCGAACCCGCTAGCAGTAAAAGTTATTTGAATATTCCCAATATCATTGCTGCTGCATTGACCCGGAATGCCACTGCCATTCATCCAGGTTATGGGTTTTTGGCAGAAAATGCCAAATTTGCAGAAATCTGTGCTGCCCATGATATTGCCTTTATCGGCCCAACTCCTGAAGCTATTAGGCTGATGGGGGATAAATCCACTGCCAAAGAAACCATGACAAAAGCTGGAGTTCCGACAGTACCGGGTAGTAATGGGTTGGTTGAATCCGAGGAAGAAGGATTACAATTCGCTAAGGATATCGGCTATCCAGTGATGATTAAAGCCACGGCGGGTGGCGGTGGCCGGGGTATGCGCTTGGTGCGTTCTGAAGATGAATTTGTCAAACTTTTCCTAGCAGCCCAAGGAGAAGCAGGAGCAGCTTTTGGTAATTCCGGCGTTTACATAGAAAAATTTATTGAACGTCCTCGGCACATTGAATTTCAAATTTTGGCAGATAACTATGGCAATGTCATCCACTTGGGTGAACGAGATTGCTCAATTCAACGCCGAAATCAAAAGCTATTAGAAGAGGCTCCTAGTCCGGCTCTTGACTCAGAACTGCGTGAGAAAATGGGACAAGCTGCCGTCAAAGCTGCCCAGTTCATTAACTACACTGGGGCAGGCACTATCGAGTTTCTCTTGGATAAATCCGGTAAATTTTACTTTATGGAAATGAACACCCGGATTCAAGTCGAACATCCTGTAACAGAAATGATTACTGGAGTAGACTTGGTTGCTGAACAAATCCGCATTGCTCAAGGGGAAAGGCTTAAGCTTACCCAAGACGAAGTAGTTTTGCGGGGTCATGCGATCGAATGTCGTATCAATGCTGAAGACCCCGATCATGATTTCCGCCCATCTCCGGGAAGGATCAGCGGCTATCTTCCCCCTGGAGGCCCCGGTGTTCGCATTGATTCCCACGTTTACACAGATTACCAAATTCCCCCTTATTACGATTCTTTAATTGGCAAGTTAATTGTTTGGGGACCAGATCGCCCTACTGCTATTAACCGTATGAAACGCGCACTCAGGGAATGTGCCATTACGGGATTACCCACCACCATCGGGTTTCATCAAAAAATTATGGAAACTCCACAGTTTTTGCAGGGTAATGTCTATACAAATTTTGTGCAGGAGATGAACGGGTAGGGGAGTGGGGAGTGGGGAGTGGGGGGAGCAGGGGGAGCAGGGGGAGCAGGGGGAGCAGGGGGAGCAGGGGGAGCAGGGGGAGCAGGGGGAGCAGGGGACGAATAACTCTTAACTCCTCACTCCTAACTCCTCACTCCTAACTCCTCACTCCTAACTCCCAATGCCCAATACCTAACTTACACGAGCCAGCATGGTAAGTAATCCTTGCTGGCCTAAGAGAATTTCTCGCACCAGGCTAAAAATACCAACCCAAATAATGGGGGTAATGTCTACTCCGCCGATGGGTGGCACGAGTTTTCGTAAGGGGATTAAAAATGGTTCAGTGGGCCAGGCTATTAAATTAAAGGGCAAACGATTCAGATTCACTTGGGGATACCAAGTGAGAATGATGCGAAATATAAATAAAAATGTCATCAGCCCTAAGACCGGGCCAAGAATCCAAGCAGTCAGGTCAACACCAGTCATCGGTTTAAGCAACTATCTGCGAATAAACAAAACACTTGGGCGAACGGCAAGCCGCGCTTCGCTAACGCCAGCAAATTTTAAGCTTTGTAAAGCACTCTCATTCCAATTTTATTTCAATAGAGAGCAACTGGGCACTGAATTTACTCAGCACTGGTTGAGAAAAAGCAATCATCAAGTTTGGCAGTTCACGCCTAGAGGCTTCTCAAGAAAGTACTACACCATTAAAATTAGGATGAAGTGTGTAAAAAAAGGTTGAGAAGTATGACGCCCGCTTTAGCAAATTTTCTTTGGAGTCTCTTTTGGGGTGGTTTAGGTGTTGTGATCCCCATTACAGTAGCTCTGATCTTCATTAGCCAAAAAGATAAAATTCAGCGTTCATAATGCTTCGGACTGTCGAATAGACTCTCAGGAGCGATCGTTTCTCAGCTATCTACTTAAATAATTGCACCAAAAGCAGCATTTTTTGCCGCTGGGGCATTTGTAGCTGAGAAAAACATGTTTTTACTTTTCGGTGAATAGCTTCAGAGCTTCTTTGCCAGAGGCTTTGAAGCTTCAATATATGATGACTAATTAGAGTAGTGATTTTAATTGTGAGTCGCTAACATAGATTTGATATTGGGAAAACAGCAATGATAAATTTTGGGCTGAACTCAGCCAGTATTCTGGCTCAGGTAAATTTTGGGGCAAACTCAGCCAGTATTCTAGGAATTTTCCTGGCTGTGGCTGGGGCAGCACTGTATTTTCTCCGCACTGTACGCCCGGAACTGTCACGAGATCAAGATATCTTTTTTGCGGCAGTGGGCTTGTTGTGCGGCTTCATTCTCGTCTTTCAAGGATGGCGACTAGACCCGATTTTACAATTTGGTCAATTACTTTTAGTCGGCACAACTGTATTTTTTGCAGTTGAAAGTATTCGACTACGGAGTATAGCTACCCAGCAAGCTAAGCGTAACACTCCCATTGTGGATGATGAGCGAGAGGTAAGCGGAAATTATTCCTACAACCGCAGTCGCCGGAAGTATGAAGCTGAGATGGATGCAGATTTAGAGCCACTGCCTTATGAGGAAGAGGAAGAACGCCCCGAACCTCGCCGGATTCGTGGTAGCAGGGATAAGATTTCAACTCGTGATGACTACTACGAGGATCAACCCCCCCGTCGTTCAGAACGTCGCAACAGCAACAATAATGAAAGGCAGAGTCCAAGCAGCGATAGAACGCGGCGGCGTAGTTCTGGGCGTCCAGTAAGTCGTCCTTCTGAAAGCTTTGAAGATGAAAATTGGGGTTCTTCATCTAGGGAAGTTGATGATTGGGAAGGTTCCGGTGGCGAAGTGAGAAAACCGTCTCGCCGCAATAATAACCCACCCCAGCGACCAGAAAGCCGTGAAGATGATGTTGCTTCCAGACCAAGAAGGCGTCGTCCACCTACTGACTCGACTCCTCGAAGACCCCGTGAAGATGATGACGCGATTCCAACTGAATACGTACCATACAACCCAATTGAAAAGCCTAATGAGAGGCCAGATAATTCAACAGATTTTGATGACGATGTTTAAAAGAAATGGTGTGAGGTAGATTTAGGGGCAATGGAAAACACTTGAGGTGAAAAAATTTACGCCTACATTCTGGCTCCAAAGACCGATTCATTGGAGCCTGGTTTTTGGTTTTACAAGTTTACTTGTATCTTGTGGTTCTAACGATATTCTTATTGGGCCTACTTCCCTCAACAGTCGCTACACCGAGGAGCAACCTGCCTTGAGCGGAAATGGGCGCTTTTTAGCGTTTGTATCTAATCGTAATGGCAATCAGCAGCTACTGGTGTACGATTTGGAAAGGCAAATTTTTATTTCCACACCGGGTATAAACCGACAGGAAACCATTGCTGAAAGTCCTAGCTTGAGCTACACCGGGCGTTACATTGCTTATATTACTAGCGACCAAGGAAGACCAGTAGTAGCGCTTTACGATCGCGCCACCCAACAGTCGCAAATCCTCACGCCAATCTATCGCGGTTGGGTCAGAAAACCCAATATTAGCCCAGATGGACGTTATGTTGTCTTTGAAAGCGCCAGCCGTGGTCAGTGGGATATTGAAGTCCTAGACCGGGGACCAAATGTAGAGTTAGATATTCCTAATGGTGCAACTGTAACGCCTCCGTAGGGGGTGGGAAGTGGGGAGATGGGAGTTAGGAGTTAGGAGTTGGGAGTTGGGAGTTATGAAACTCTTGACAGATGACTAACGACAGATGACTAATGACAATTATGATGAAACGTATTCTTTTTATACCTGTATTTATAAGCTTAAGTTTATTGACTGGGTGTTTTGGCTACCCTCGGATTTTGAGTTATCCTTTCGATCCGGGGGGGCGGAGTCTCAATAGTTTAGCTTCGGAATTAGACCCCCAAATCTCTGGAAGATACATTGTTTTTGTTACTGACCGACGGGGTAGCCAAGATGTTTATATGTTTGATACGCTAACTCGTGATTTGGTCGATTTACCGGGCTTAAATTCTTTTGATGCGATCGCCAATCATCCTAGCGTTTCCCAAGATGGTCGTTATGTTGTGTTTGCAGCTAGTCGCCAAGGGCGATCGGCTATTTTTCTCTATGACAAAGAAACACGTCAATCACGGAATTTGACTTCTAACCTGCAAGCAGAAGTCCGCAACCCGACAATTAGCGCTGATGGCAATCGAATTGCTTTTGAGTCCAGTAACAACGGTCAGTGGGATGTTTTAGTATATGACCGTTATGGACGACCGTTGAATATACCCCAGGAACCGCGTTAGAGATGGGGACTGGGGACTGGGGACTGGGGACTGGGGATTGGGAAGTGTGGAAGGGGTGGGAAGCTTTTTTATAATCTCCCTCATCCCCCTCATCTCCCTCATCTCCCCCATGCCCCACTCCCTACTCCCTACTCCCCACTCCCTCTTCTTGTTGCACAGATTCAATGAGCGATCGCACTTGTTGTGTTCCCTGAGAAGGTTCAAAGGATAAGGGGAATTTACCTCGAGATAACATCCGCAATCCTAAGGGTGCAAGGCTGAGTAATCCTTTGAGGTCACGAAAATAATTACCGACTACTTGTAAGCCAAATTGACGTTCATCGATCCAACCACCTTGTTTAACTAAATCTACCAATACTTTGCGGTGGCGAATTGAGCGGCTGTCACTGGCTTGTTTTTCGCTGAGAATGTCTTGTTTAATTTTGGTGATTTGTTCTAGCGGTGCAACTTCCATTGGACAAACTGAATCGCAGTACAAACAACGGGTACAACCCCACACACCTTTAGTACCTTCGTTGTAACTTGCTAAGCGATTTTCGGTGTCACTATCTCGTGAGTCTGCTACCATGCGGTAAGCTTTGGCAAGGGCATGAGGACCCACAAAATCTGGATTCACTTCGCGGGCGTTGCACTCAGAGTAACAAGCACCGCACATAATACAGTTACCTGTTTGATCGAGCCGCGATCGCTCTTGGGGTGTTTGCAAAAATTCTCTTTCTGGTACTTGTCGGGCTGCTGTACTCACATAAGGAGCAACTGCTTCTAAATTGTTCCAGAAACTGCTCATATCTACAACCAAATCCTTAATCACGGGCATATTGCCCAGAGGGGCGATGGTGATTTCACCAATGGCATTTACTTTGCTTTCGGATGATGGTATTTGTTGTAGTCTGGCAAGTTCACTGCCCACATTTTCCTTACAAGCTAAAGCCGATCGCCCATTAATTCGCACAGCACAGCTACCACAAATGGTATTGCGGCAATTTTTGCGAAATGCTAAAGTTCCATCTTGCTCCCACTTAATATGATTGAGGCAATCCAGGATTGTATTACCTGGTTGAGCCTCCACAATATAGGTTTGCACAACAGGGGAGGAATTTTGTTGTTGTCGAATCACCTTAAAAATAACTTCCATTGCTTCTAACCAAAATTTTAAAATTGCTTCATCAGCCTCAAAAATCATCAGTCAACCAATTTTGGATTTTGGATTTGCGATAGCGGAGCGTTAGCGAGTACTCCAGCGTCGCGTCTTTTGGATTAACCTCGCCCACAAGGGGACAAGGCTTGAAGATTTGGGATTTGGGATGAAAGAATTTATTCCGCCCACCCTTAGGCGGGGCATGAACCGAAATAATCTAAAATCTAAAATCCAAAATCTAAAATCGTTAGGTCAAGGCGGGTAGTTGCCAAAAGCCAGCCATATTCTTTTTACCCGGAATTCCAAGCCTGATGTTAATAAGCTGATGATAAAAGAGTAACTGATTCTAGTTTAAGGATAACCATTAAAGTTTTACTTGTAGCATCGGTATACAACAGATTTGCATCCAGTTTTGAGCTAAAACACCAAAATTGTCATCATACCCTTGCATTGAATTTACCTGTTTGGAAGTGTCAACCAAAGGTGGTTTGCCGAAAAAGTGACTTAGGTTCATTTCCTTCCTAGCGATAATATCCAAATTAAATGTATATCAACTTGTATCAGAGCAACTGGCTCTCAAAATCCGTCAAGCAGGAGCAAAGGCAGAATTTTTTGATTATATAGAAATGTGAAAGCGCACGATCAACATATGTCGGCGATCGTCAAGGGCTAGGCATATGTTAAGAGATTTATTCTTCCTCTAGACAGACGTGCAGAATCCTCTGACGACTTTTTACTTGAGGGTAATAAACCCAGGAAAAATCCTCACCACTTTCAAAAAAAAGATCTTGCACCAGGAAACCTGGACAAGGGAGACTTTTTGCTTTTTGGCTCCTCTGAATCAAGAAAATCTTGAATTTCACTCATTGGTCAAAACTGCTCGTCTTAATTAGATAAATTTTTATAAAAGCCATAGGGCAATACTTACGCTTGCAATCAAGGGTTAGAAAAATCCTCACTGGTTTTTTCTGACTGAAGTCCAGTAATTTAAATAAAAATTTACCAGCAAGTTTAATTCAAAATTAAACAACTATTTTGCTATTATTAGTCCATGCTAGTATTTAATATAAAATTACGAACTGACAAAACCAGAATCAATAGCCGTATCAGCGCGGCTAATACTGCTTTGTTGATTCGTAATGTAGAGACAAGAAAATTCGCGTCTCTACTCGCAGGACAAAAGGGTGTATACCCATTGGACTCTATTGAAATACTATGCTGTCCTCAGCTTTTGAGTATGAGTAGAGAAATCTGTACTTGCTCATTGGCAAGAAAGGCAAGCACTAAAAGTGAAAAACCTGCAATTTCTTGGGTCTACGACATATTTGTAGTAGAACCTAGCCAATTTGTAAAGGTGGCTGAAATTTACACCGCTACAGTAGCGCCAAAAGAGAAAATAGTTTCCTTTTTAATGGCGAATAATGGTTTAAACTACCGTAAAATCACCAGAATAAACCTCTTTGGTAACTATGACCTCTAATAGGTTGTGAATAACCATAATAGAAGTGCTTTTGGCTGTGTTCAGCAGGAATTCATCGGTAAGACTAGAGTGCCAAGTAGGTTTATGCGAATGCTAAAAAGCCGAATACTGGCATGAAACTACATCGTTTATCAGTTTGGAGAGAGTAAGGAAAAATTGAGCATAATGAGTGAAACTGCAACCGCGCCATTAACCGGAAAAGCGTTACTTGCTAAAGTAAAAGAACTTTCCACTTTACCACGCCGAGAAAGAGCTAAGCAGTGCGGCTATTACACTGTTACTAAGAATAATCAGGTTCGAGTCAATCTCACGGATTTTTATGACGCTTTGCTATCGGCTAGAGGAATTCCTCTAAGTCCTGAAGCACCAAAAGATGGTCGTGGTCGTGAACCGACGTATCGCGTTAGTGTCCATCAAAATGGTCAAATTGTGATTGGTGCCACATATACCAAAGCAATGGGCTTAAAGCCTGGAGATGAGTTTGAAATTAGGTTGGGATACAAGCATATTCACCTGATTCAACTTGGTGAAAGTGATAAAAAACTAACCTCACCAGATATTGACTCTGACGACGAATCGGACGAAGATTTGGACGAGGAAGAGTAAATTTCCTGATGGTAGGGATAAGTTTCGGGTGAATACTTGAATAACTTGTCCTTACCTGAACAGGAAACTGGCGGCTCTTCAGAGAATTTTGTCCAGGTAAAAAATACGATTAGACCCCTTGCCGGAGTCAGAAAATATAGTAGAGTCTTGATTAATCAGCAGGAAATCTATAGTGCAAGAAGTCTATCGTGTTTTTTTGTTCGTGTTGACAAATTTTTTTGAGCTTTTGGTCAACGCCTTACTAGCATTTATGGAAAATGCACCGGCACTAGTTGTAGTGATGGTATTCTTAATTTGCTGGGTAGGGTGTTGGTTACCAGTGGTAACAATATCAGGAATATTGCTGAATTGGCAACCTACAAAATTTTTGCAGCCAGAGCAAAAGATGCCGTTGTTGGTGTCACTTTACCTGTTAGCTCCCCTGATTCTCTGGGGAGTTAGTTGGTTGGTGAATAGGTCTTTCTTAGATTACGGCTTTGTCGGCAATTTTTCAATTCTCAATTCTTTAGCACTAGGCTTCGGCTTGGGAGTACTGAGTTTAGCTATTGTATTTAGTGGGCAATTTGGGTTAGGTTGGTGTTCTTTTCAGAACTCGAATATCAAGTTACTACTACCCATATTGCTGCCGATTTTCTTGATAGCTTTGTTAGTTGGTGGGATAGAAGAGTTAATTTTTCGCGGTTTTTTGTTGACTGAATTACTGCAAGATTATCCGGTTTGGTTAGCAGCAATAATTTCTAGCTTGATTTTTGCTGTGTTACACCTGGTTTGGGAGCAACGGGAAACTGCACCTCAACTACCTGGATTGTGGCTGATGGGAATGGTGCTGGTATTGGCGCGGTTTGCCGATCGCGGTAATTTGGGTTTAGCTTGGGGATTGCACGCGGGATGGGTATGGGCGATCGCTACCATAGACACAGCAGAACTGATTACTTACACAGGTAAAGTCTCTGACTGGTTCACGGGTAAGAACAAAAAACCTCTAGCTGGTTTGGCGGGAATTATTTGTGTACTGGGAACTGGAATAATTATCTGGTTGTTGTCTAAGTATTTTTGATTAGGTATACGAAATAATAAAGACCCGATGAAGAGCAAAGACGTGATAAATAGCAAAGACGCGATAAATAGCAAAGACGCGATAAATCGCGTCTCTACAAGGGGATGATTATTGTATAAACGGCGATTTATCGCGTCTCTTGTCTTAACTAATAACCCCTAATACAAATTCGCCTTCATTTACAGCTTGATTAGTTGCAACATCATAAACTAATCCATCTTGTTCGGCAAAGACATCAATTACAGTAGGTAACTGACTTTCTTTATTAAAACTGAGAATTTGATACAGCTTTTCTCCAGCTTTGACAGTGCTACCTAATTCAATTCTTTGTTGAATCATACCACCAGCGATCGCATAATATTTTTTCCTGTTGCGGCTGAATACCAAATTCATTTTCTGGCTTTTTGTTTCAGATGAAGAATCAGGAATTTGCAATACACCTTTTTGTGCTAAATAGTTTTTCACACCCAATACACCTTTAGCAACTGAATTAGGATTCATTTGCATTCCTGCTCCTAATTCCAGTGTCCAAGCTTCCACATCAAATTTGATTTCTCTACCAAACTTCTGAAAACAAGCTTCCAGTGCTAACCAAGGTTTGATAAAAGCCTCATCAAAAGCATCACCATCATATTTATCGAGTAAAATTCCCAAATCAAGGAGGAAGTATTTTGCACTTTCTTCTCGATTTCGGAAGTAATAAACGTAGTCTAAAGCTTGATTGGTAGAGCTATGCAAATCAATTAAATAGTCGGCATCTAAACTGAGACTTTGGAGTTTGTAGCTAAAAAACTCAGTGTAGGGCACAGCACTAGGAGAATTAATTTTTTCTAAAATTTTGGCGAATTTTTGCTTAATTATAGTTAGATAATTCTGTCGAACGACCTCTAGATTGTTATGAAGTTGAGATTTAGTAAAAGCTACTAAATCATCAGCTTCTTTTTCGTAATCCCAAAATATCCGATTCCAGTCTTTGGCTTCATAAACGCAGTAACGCCCAGGAGAAAAATGTTGAGCGCGTTCATTTGTTCCCATTGGATTACAAACGGGAACAAGCCATATTTCCCCAGTTAAATTTGTATCGTTTATTGTTAATAAAAACTCAATTAGCTGGTGAATAACGGCATTACCAGCGATTTCTGCGCCGTGCAAATTAGATTGAACGTAAACCTTTTTACCCGGTTGAGCGCCAATGAATTTGTAAATTTGCAGAAAAAAGCGATCGCCAGAAGCCATTTGACGTAAAGGAATGGTTTCAATAATTGGCAGCATAAAATTAATTTGGTAATGATTTGAAGAAATTTACAACCCACATAAACCCAAATCATACCAAGTTGCCAGAATTACGAAAACTCAATCTTCCTATCTGCACCTACCATACCCCTACTCTTAAGCAAGGTACAGTCTCTCTTGTAAAGTTCAGAGTGGTGGAAGCGGCCGCTCTGACTTGACGCTAAATCCCCCACTGATTGATTCAGAATTCAGAATTCTGAATTCTGAATTCTGAGTTCTTTTTTAATAAACTTCAACATTTAAAGTACGCACCAAAAAAGCCCATTTATCGGCGGCTTCCTCGATAATTTTAGCTGTGGGTTTACCTGCTCCATGTCCTGCTTTAGTCTCAATTCTAATTAACACTGGCGCATCACCTGCGTGATTTGCTTGCAAAGCTGCGGCAAATTTGAAACTATGAGCAGGAACAACGCGATCGTCGTGATCGGCTGTGGTAATTAGGGTTGCGGGGTAAGCTGTATCTGGTTTGAGATTGTGCAATGGCGAATAAGCATACAGCACAGGAAATTCTTCTGGATTATCTGGGGAACCATATTCGGCAGTCCAAGCCCAGCCGATGGTAAATTTGTGGAAGCGCAACATATCCATAACGCCGACTGCTGGTAAAGCTGCACCAAACAAATCGGGGCGCTGCGTCATACAAGCACCCACTAATAAACCGCCGTTACTTCCACCTGCGATCGCCAGCTTGTCAGTCTGAGTATACTTGTTAGCAATTAGCCACTCAGCCGCGCCAATAAAATCATCGAAGACATTCTGTTTTTTCTCCTTCATTCCTGCTTGGTGCCATTCTTCGCCGTATTCCCCACCACCGCGTAGATTCGGCACTGCATACACACCACCCATCTCCATCCACACCAACAGACTCACAGAAAAACCGGGTGTCTGCGAGACACTAAAACCACCATAAGCATATAGATAAGTCGGGTTATTTCCATCCAATTTTATGCCTTTTTTGTGAGTGATAAACATCGGCACTCTAGTACCATCTTTGCTGTGATAAAAGACTTGTTTTGTCTCGTAATCATCAGGATGAAAATCTACTTTTGGCTCCCGAAAAACCTCACTTTTTCCCGTTACCATATCGTAGCGGTAAATAGTCCCTGGTATGGTATAGCTGGTAAAACTATAAAAAGTTTCAGTATCATAACGCTTACCACCAAAGCCTCCTGCTGAACCAAGTCCTGGTAATTCTACCTCCCGTATAAATTCACCCTTGAGGTCAAAAATTTTGATTTGGCTGTGAGCATCTTTCAGATAATCAGCAACAAATTGGTGATTGAGAATGCCAACGCTTTCCAAAGTTTCTGCTGTCTGAGGAATAATTTCTTGCCAATTTTCTCGTGCAGGTTTGTTGGTATCAATGGCAATCAATCTTCCGCGTGGAGCATTTAAATCGGTGCGAAAATAAAAGACGCTACCATCATTATCAATCAAGCTGTAATCAGCTTCAAACTGGTTAATTAGTTCTACAACTTCAGCATCGCTATTAGTTAAATCTTTATAGAAAACTAAATTTTTGGAATCAGTTCCCAGGCAAACTGAAATTATTAGATAGTGCCCATCTTCAGTCACATCGCCACTAAAACCCCATTCTTTTTGATCGAGACGATGATAAATTAGCACATCTTCTGATTGGGGTTTACCTAGTTGATGATAGTAGAGCTTTTGATAATAGTTAACATCTTCTAATTGAGTTTTTTCATTTGGTTCATCATAGCGACTGTAGAAAAAACCTTGAGAATCATGTGTCCAAGATGCGCCAGAAAATTTAATCCACTGCAAGCGGTCTTGTAGGTCTTCTCCAGTTTCAACATCGCGGATTTTCCACTCTTGCCAATCAGAACCAGATGTAGATATGCCGTATGCTAAAAGTTTACCATCTTCGCTAATGGACAATCCGGAAAGAGCAACAGTACCATCTTCTGAGAGTTTATTGGGGTCGAGTAAAACTCTAGGTTCAGCATCGAGAGATTTTAGGGTGTAGAGAACACTTTGATTTTGCAGTCCATCATTTTTGAAATAAAAGTATTGTTCACCTTCTTTAAAAGGGATACTATATTTCTCATAATCCCAAAGTTTAGTCAAGCGTTGTTTAATTTTTTCCCTAGCAGGAATTTCACTCAAGTAGCCAAAAGTAACTTTGTTTTGCGCTTCAATCCAAATTCTTGTTTCTTGGGAGTCAGGATTTTCTAACCATCGGTAAGCATCTGTAACTAAAGTACCGTGGTAGTTATCGACTTGGTTACTCTTGTGGCTGGATGGGTATGTGAGGGATTTTTCAGACGACGGCATAATGTCAGGTTAAAATTACTATTTTACATATTACAAAGATAGACTCCAAATTTGGAGTACATGCTCAGCTAATGTACGTCCAAGTTGCAATGAAAAATTTCAAAAGAGGCGTTGGTATTAATCAAGATTTGCGTTTGCAATTAGATGAACTCAAAGATACTCAATCTAAGATACAGGAATACTTAGGAAGTGGGTTACAATTTGGTTAGGTTATAGCGATTCCCATTCAAGTGAGGTACAAGATTATATCGCACGTTGTAGGGGCGAATGGACGTTCGCCCCTACGGATGTACTTCATTAGACCGAGAAACGCTATAATTAATCGCAAAGATAAATAAGTAGAAATTTATCGCCCTAATCAAGTACCTAAAGTTTTACAATTTCCTACAAGTTTATCTTGTGCAGATCTTCTCCTGGCTTTTATTTTAAATCTATAACCAATTTTTAGATAATTGTTCTCAAAGAAAAAGCCCCGCCAGAAGGCGGAGCAGTTACGTGCTATTTTCATTTTATAGTACAATTATACTATATGTGATACTAAATACGGCCAATTCCGAGAAAATCCCACAACCAATTTGTAGAGACGCGATTCATCGCGTCTTCACCCAAGGATGTGTTGCAATCATTAATTGAATTGATATAAGAAATAAATTTATTAGTTAAGTATTTTTTCACAAATAATAAGCCAGTAGTTAAATTTATAAACGAAGTGTAGTTTACGCTAACTTATCTCGCACCCAAGCGCGAAAGTATTTGAGCAAAGCAATTTCACCCATACTTTTATAAAATTACCAAAATTACTTTTAAGATTTTCATGTTCAAAAAGTGGAGTCATGATTTCTAAAACACCGCAGTCATAAGCAAACCGAGAACCTCTATCCTCACCCGTCTCTCTTAACAAGGCTTCAAAGGTTTCCCAGCTAACGTTATATAGCACTGTTCTTTGTTCAGCAGGTGTTGATTTTACAAGCATATTTTAGAAAAATAAGCTATTAATTAGATTTGTGAATGAAGTATACTTTACCCTAACTTCTCCTGCACCCAAGCGCGGAAGGATTGCACCAAATCGATTTCATCCATAGTTTTACTTTGCTGGATAAATCTATTCAGATCGCTAACAGAAACTAAAGGAAAAGCTATACTAAGATTAATCTCAATATACTGACTTTCTAGTAATTGATAAAATTTTAAAACTTCACCGTCATATCTCCACAGTTCTGCTACACCTAAAGCCGCATAAATATTAAATTTATTAACCGAACTACTAGTAATATCAATTTCAACTGCTAAATCGGGTGCTGGGTCTGTTATTAAATCTAATTTTTGTTTACCTCTAATTATTGGCTCATTTTGAATATAATAGCAACTATCGGGTTCTATTCCTTTGCTTATTGGTTGACGTTTTAATGTTGTAGAACCAGCACTTCTAATTTTAATTTTTAATTCCACTGCTAAGGCGAATATCAATCTGTCAAACTGAATTTTAGGATTTTCGTGTTCAAAAAGTGGTGTCATAATTTCTAAAGTGCCGCAGTCATAAGCAAAGCGAGAACCTCTATCTTCACCTGTATCTCTCAGCAAGGCTTCAAAGGTTTCCCAGCTAATGTTGTTTAGGACTGTTCTTTGTTCAGTAGGCGGTGACTGGACGAGCATATTAAAAGACTTCTTCTGTTAGGATGTTAGATAAAATTCCTAAAATTTTACCTATGTCACTAATATAATGTTCGCCTAAGTCAATTTCAACTACTTGCCCAATTAACTTTAAAAACTTCCAGTTGGAATAATAGCATAAATATTTTTTTGTTTCACGCAGAGGCGCAAAGACGCTCCAGAAGAGAACGCAAAGAAAGACTTTTGCAAGAGGTCTAATATCAACCAATGAAAGAAAGACCCAACACAATTTTCTCTGGTGCCGGGTCATGCGATCTGACTCAATTGCTAGAACGATTTCAGATTCGACATCCAACGTTCTGCTGTCATAGTTATGGTGTCTTGTTGTGTTTGCAATAGACCATAGACAGTTCACAGCAATCAGTATATTGTCTACTGTTAACTAGAGAATTCAGCAAAAAAGTCTAAGGTTTCCTTGAGTGCTTTGATGAAAACGTTAATTTCTTCACGGGTATTGTAGAATGATAAACTTGCCCGTGCGGTTCCAGAAAGCCCTAAGTAGCGGTGTAATGGTTGAGTGCAATGGTGTCCAGAACGAATGGCAACGCCTTCTTGATCTAATAATGTAGATAAGTCGTTGGCGTGGACTCCTTCGGCGGTGAATGTAGCTAAGGCGGCTCTACCTTCTCCTTGAGCATTTGGTTTGGGGCCGTAAATTCTAATTTGGGGAATTTGTTCTAATTGTTGGAACAAGTAAGCTGTTAATTCGGCTTCGTAGGCGTGGATTTTATCCATGCCGATATTGCTAAGATAATCTACTGCGGCACCAAGTGCGATCGCTTCCCCAATTGCAGGGGTACCGGCTTCAAATTTATGGGGTAATTCTGCATAGGTGGAATGGTCTAAATACACCTCTGCAATCATCTCGCCACCACCAAAAAATGGCGGCATTGATTCTAACAATTCCAACTTGCCATACAAAAATCCGATGCCAGTTGGAGCGCACATTTTGTGCCCGGAAGCAACCAACCAATCACAATCTATTTGTTGGACATCAGTGGGGAAATGAGGTACACTTTGACAAGCATCAACTAAGAATTTCGCACCGTAACTGTGAGCAATACTAGCAATTTCCTGCACTGGATTAATACAACCCAAAGCATTAGAAATATGCACTACTGACACCAGTTTTGTTTTCTCGGAAATCAGCTTTTTAAACTGCTCCAAATCAAAAGTTTCTTCTGGTGTAAGTTCAACAAATTTCAACACCGCGCCAGTTTTTTGTGCCACCAATTGCCACGGCACAATATTGCTGTGATGTTCCATCACCGAAAGAATAATCTCATCTCCCGGCTGTAAATTATTCATTCCCCAACTGTAAGCGACTAGATTAATCGCCTCACTGGCGTTGCGGGTGTAGATAATTTCCTGACGCGATGCAGCATTAATAAATTTAGCAATTTTGTCTCTAGCACCTTCATAAGCATCGGTAGCCTTAGCGCTGAGGGTATGGGCACCTCGATGCACATTGGCATTATATTGCTCGTAATAATCTCGTAAAGTATTTAATACGAGTAAAGGCTTTTGGGATGTTGCAGCATTATCGAGATAAACTAGGGTTTTCTCATTGACTTGCTGATGCAAAATTGGGAAGTCAGCGCGAACTTTATCGGCAAGGGTTTTAGTAGTGGTGAAAGTCATTGGTAGATTGGTTATTAGTCATTAGTCATTAGTCATTAGTCAGAGACTTTAGACTATTGACTGTGTTTAGTAATTTTTCTCGGAGAGAGGGGACGGGTATTTGGTTGATAATTTCAGCAGCGAAGGCGTTAATTAACAACTTACGAGCATCGTTTTCATCAATTCCCCGACTTTGGAGGTAGAAGATTTCATCATCTTCCAATTGACTGACAGTAGCGCCGTGAGCGCATTTGACGTTATCGGCAGTAATTTCTAATTGGGGTTTAGTATCAACCCTGGCTTTTGATGATAGTAGCAAATTTCGATTTAACTGGGCTGCATCTGTCAACTGCGCTGGCTTGGGAACAAAAACTTTGCCATTGAACACTGCGTGAGCGCGATCGCCGACAATACACTTATGCAACTGTTTACTTGTACCATAAGGATAATTCAGAGCGATCGCACTGTGAGTATCCGCCAACTGCTTGCCAGAAATCATCGTCAAGCCATTGAGAGTAGTTTGGGTTTGCTCGCCAGTTTGCAAAATCTCCAAATTATGCCGCGATAACCTTCCACCAAAAGTTATGGCATGACAAGTATATCGACTATCACGAGATTGAGCGATCGCAGTCTTCCCAACATGAAAAGCCTCTCCACCCTCTCGCTCAACCCTAGTGTGACTCACCTCGGCATTCTCACCAAGCCAAATTTCCGTTACCGCATTAGTAAAGTAAACCCCTTGTGTCAGGTTTCTATACTCCTCAACCAAAGTCACCTGCGAACCACCTTCCGCCACCACCAAACAACGCGGCTGGGAAATCGTCGCACTCTTACCCGTAACTGCAACAAACACCAGGTGAATTGGCGTCTCAACTACCACATTTTTCTTCACCCAAACCACCGCTGCATCAGTTATTCCAGCAGTATTGAGAGCCGTAAAAACTTCCTGCGCTCCTTCAGCTTGAGCTAAATACTGTTGTACAACTTCCTGCTCACCCACAGGTAACCCAGCCAAATTACTCACCACCACCCCAGGCGGTAAATCTGCGACTGCGGATAATTCCGGCGCATAAACACCATTCACAAAAACCAGACGACTGTTAGCCGCTTCTGGCAAAATATCGGGTAGAGACGTTACATGTAACGTCTCTACATTAAACTGCGCCTGTCGCAGAGAAGACAAATCAGTAAATCGCCATTCTTCCTCGCGGGTGCTGGGGATAGTAGAGTGGCGTACCCAATTAGCAGCAGCTTCACGTAAACCTTGCAACCACCCTTCTGTTTTTGATGCAGTGACTTGATTTAACAAGCCAATTAAATACGCATCTTTATCCAACAGAGTAGCCGTCAAACTCGCTGCATCCGAGTTAGGAATTGGACTGGGAGAAACTTGAATAGTCATCAGATACTCGTAAAATCATTTAGAATGTTAAGGGGCGCTAGAATTAAAAATCCCTATGAGGGATTGAAACAGCTGCAAACTCTTCCAGCACCCAGTCATAACCGCGAGACTCCAACTCTAGTGCCAATTCCTTACCACCACTGGTGAGAATTCGCCCATTTGCCATCACATGGACAAAATCTGGCACAATATAATCGAGTAACCGCTGATAGTGGGTAATCAAAATCGTGGCATTTTCCGGACTTGCCAATTGATTTACGCCATTCGCCACAATTCTGAGCGCGTCAATATCCAAACCCGAATCAGTCTCATCCAAAATTCCCAACTTCGGTTCTAGCAGCGCCATTTGCAGAATTTCATTCCGCTTTTTCTCACCACCAGAAAACCCTTCATTCAAACTCCGATTGAGGAAAGCGGCATTCATTTTTACCACATCCAGCTTTTCCTCAATTAAATCGTCAAAATCAAAGGCGTCTATTTCTTCCAAACCCTGTGCTTTCCGCCGGGAATTGTACGCCACCCGCAAGAAATCCAAATTGCTCACACCAGGAATTTCCAACGGATACTGAAAAGCCAAAAATACACCACTTCTAGCGCGTTCCTCTGGTTCCAACTCCAGCAGATTTTGTCCTTGGAAAATCACCTCACCGCCAGTCACTTCATACGCCGGGTGCCCAGCCAACACCTTAGAAAAGGTACTTTTACCAGAACCATTCGGTCCCATAATCGCATGAATTTCACCCGATCGCACCTCCAGATTCACACCTTTTAAAATCGGTGTCCCATCAACATTAGCCGTCAGATTCCGTACCGACAGCACAACTTCGCTATTTTCAATAATCATTTTCTCTCCCTTCTCTTTCTTAGTTCGTAGTCAGCGCTTTAGCGCTTTCTTTCAGCACTAAAGTACTGACTACAAGCGTTAATCATCTCAGTTCCTAGCGACTTTCCAGCACTAAAGTGCTGACTACAAGCCCTATCCAACACTGCCTTCCAACTTCAAACTCAACAACTTATCAGCTTCCACAGCAAACTCCATCGGTAGCTGATTGAAAACATCCTTACAGAAGCCGCTAATCATCATCGAAATAGCATCCTCTGAAGAAATACCCCGTTGAGCGAAGTAAAATAACTGATCTTCCCCAATCTTGGAAGTAGAAGCTTCATGTTCTACCTTTGCAGTATTATTTTGCACCTGTATATAAGGGAAAGTATTGGCGTGGGCATTATCCCCAATCAGCATCGAATCGCACTGAGAATAGTTTCTCGCCCCTTTCGCAGTCGGATTGACCTTCACCAAACCACGATAACTGTTACTCGATTTACCTGCGGATATTCCCTTAGAAATAATTGTACTACGGGTATTCTTCCCAACGTGAATCATCTTTGTACCCGTATCAGCTTGCTGCATGTTATTCGTCAGTGCCACCGAGTAGAACTCACCCACAGAGTTATCACCCACCAAAACACAGCTAGGATACTTCCAAGTAATTGCCGAACCTGTTTCTACTTGAGTCCAGGAAATCTTGGAATTTACGCCCTGACACAAACCGCGCTTGGTGACAAAGTTGTAAATACCGCCTTTACCGTTAGCATCCCCAGCGTACCAGTTTTGCACCGTGGAGTATTTAATTTCGGCGTTGTCTAGAGCAACGAGTTCCACCACAGCCGCGTGCAGCTGATTGCTGTCATACATTGGTGCGGTGCAACCTTCGAGGTAGGAAACGTAGCTACCTTCTTCGGCGACAATCAAAGTCCGCTCAAATTGTCCCGTGTCACCGGAGTTGATGCGGAAGTAGGTAGACAGTTCCATCGGACATTTGACGCCTTTGGGAATGTACACAAAGGAACCATCACTAAATACGGAGGCGTTGAGAGCAGCAAAATAGTTGTCAGCTATGGGAACGACGCTACCCAAGTATTTTTTTATTAATTCTGGGTGTTCCTGCAACGCTTCGGAAATCGAGCAGAAAATAACGCCATCTTTAGCTAGCTTTTCTTTAAATGTAGTGGCAACAGAAACGCTATCGAAAATCGCGTCTACAGCAACATTTGCCAGTCGCTTTTGTTCGGATAGGGGAATACCCAACTTTTCAAAGGTTTCCAAGAGAGTTGGATCGACTTCATCCAAGCTGTTGAGTTTTTCTTTCTTGCGTTTCGGCGCTGAGTAATAAATGATATCTTGATAATTAATTGGCGGATACTTGACATTCGGCCAAGTTGGTTCTGTCATTTTTTGCCACTGGCGATAAGCCTTCAGGCGAAAGTCCAACATGAACTGTGGCTCGTTCTTCTTCGACGAAATTAAGCGGACAACATCCTCATCCAATCCGCGAGGAATAGTGTCCGCCTCAATGTCGGTAACAAAGCCGTACTTGTAAGGTTGGTTGACTAAGGTTTTGACAGTGGCACTCATCGCTAATAATCTCTTGTGTTCGGTTAAATCTCTCTAAGGATGGGAGACAAGCTATTCTGTTGCCGATTCCCACCTCGCATTACGGAATGGTTACACGGCTGCTAGAATGGTGGTGGAGAGTAAAACAACAGCTATGTTGTTTAATGTATCTCCATTTTACGCTAAATTAACAACAACAATGTTGTCAAAGTCAATTTTTAAGAGAAATTTTTGGGACGTTCCCGCAGCGTCTCACACGAGAAGATGGCGACTATCCACCAGTCCTCAACCAAACAAGAAATCCTAGAATATCTGCACAAGCACCAAAAAGCAACGGCTATTGAGCTTGCTGAAGTTTTAGATGTGAGCAAGCAAGCGATTCGTCGCCACCTCAAAGATTTGGAGACAGAGGAGCTAGTTTTGTTTTCGACATCAGATCAAGCCGGAATGGGGCGTCCCCAGCATGTTTATCAACTGAGTCGTCAGGGACGCGATCGCTTGCACCGCACAATGAGCGATCGCTTTGGTGATGCCAGCGGCAATTTTGCTGTTTCGCTCCTGGATACCTTAGCAGAAACAGTGGGACATGACCAATTCAAATCCATATTACAGAAGCAGTGGGAACGTAAAGCTCATGAATATTGCGATCGCTTGGGTAATGGTTCACTGCGAGAACGTGTAGACAAGCTAGTAGAGTTGAGAAAAGCTGAAGGCTTTATGGCCGAGTATCACTCTGTTGATGTCAATGACTCCTCCAGAGGCGAAAGCTTTATATTTATAGAGCATAACTGCGCCATTTCCAACGTTGCTGAATCTTTCCCCACCATTTGTGGTCATGAATTAGAAATGTTTGCCGCTGTCTTGCCAGATTGTACAGTAGAACGCACCCACTGGATTATTAACGGCGAACACCGTTGTGGTTATTTGGTGCAACCTCGTCATTAGTCATTTGTCATTAGTCATTAGTCATTAGTCATTTGTCATTTGTCATTTGTGAAAACCAATGCCCCATGCCCCGTGCCCCATGCCCAATAATCAACTAAATTGCAGACAGTATTTATGGATGTAGCACCACAGCAACCCTCAACCCAATTTTTAACATTGGAAGAGTCAGCACAAGTAGACGCGGCTTTGTTGTCTTCCCCAGAAAAGTTTTTAACAAGATTGACAATCTCATCACTTAAACTTTTAAAATATATTGCTCAAGACTACGGTGTTGCTATTGAAGATTTGACGACACAACAAGTAATTGCCTGGTTTGAAAAAGATGGCAAAATTCGACGTGAGCAGGGAATTGAAGCTTCATATCTGAAATGGTGATTTGTAGTCATAAAGTTTAGATTCATTTAGTTCTAAAAAATAACGACACAGAATATAGCATTTCTCGTTGTAGTGAGGTGCAAGGTAGGGGCGCATAGCTATGCGCCCCTACAAATTTCTGTACTTCATATGGTTGTGAAGCGTTATATCCCAATACGGTTCAGTTAAGCAGAAAAGTTGGTTGGGTTGAGCGTAAGCGAAACCCAACAAAGTCTTAAGAATGTTGGGTTTCGTTCCTCAACCCAACCTACGCCTACGCCAGTTTTAATTTTTAGCCTTAACTGAACTGTATTGCGTTATATCCCGCTTTCAAAAAGCAGAAATGTTTCTTGAAAGCGGGATATTAATAGATAAGATACAGCGGATTTTAAGTTGGTAAATTACACAAACTAAATTTCAAAGTGAGGAATAAAGCCTGTTTTAATTCCGACTCCTGACTCCTGAATTCTGAATTCTGAATTCTGCTGTATGTTGTTGATGGATGAGAAATTTCAAGGCGATGAGTCTATCTATTTATTCTTGTGACTTTGCCGCCCTGCTTTGGCATGTTGTTCTGGTGTGCCTCCTTGGGTTCCCTTTTCTTCAGTATCGGCATCCTCACTATCTTGATTACGATTACCCTTGTGGGAACTCTTGCCACCCTCACGGCCGATTTCAGCCATGTGTTCTCTATCCTGACTTACAGCTTCACCACCTTTGTGTCCAGCTTCACGAGCTTCTTCAGATGTAAACTCATGGGCGGTGCCCTTCTCATGGGCGGCTTGTCCCCCCTTGCTCGCTATTTCGCGTTGCTTGTCATCATCCATCGAAGCGAAACCACGTTTGCTTGTATCTGCCATGATGGTACTCCTTGTATCTAATCAAAGCTTTTAATTTTTTCAGCCAGTCAAAACCTTAAATTCGGTTTATGATTTCATCAGTTATTGACTGTCTTTATTTAGCTACTTCAATTATTTATATTCATTAATCTTTAGAAGTAAATATTCGAGTCTGTTATTCAACTTGTGATATACGACTAAAGTAGTTATTTCCTATAAAAAAATTATGTAGAGATAAAATATAAAAAACTTAATTTTGGTGACTTGATAATGCATAAAATCAAAAATTTTGTATATAAGCTTATTGTTATATATTTGTTAATTGGACTATTTATAATTAGTTGTAGTTCTGAAGACAAGGGTAATCTTCCCATAAATTCCAGCAATAGCAGTCAATCACCGAAGGAAGTGAAAATTATGAAATTGGAAAGTAATGTTTTTAACGCTAATGATTTAATTCCTGGTAAATACACCTGTGATGGTAAAGATATTTCTCCGCCCCTGCTCTGGGATGAAATTCCAATAGGAACAGAAAGTATAGCATTGATTGTTGACGATCCTGATGCACCTGGACGAACTTTTGTTCATTGGGTTGTTTACGATATTCCAAATACAACTCGCCAATTACCAGAGAATATTCCAACTGTCAAAACTTTACCGAATGGTGGAGTGCAGGGCAAAAATGATTTTGGCAAGTTTGGTTACGGTGGCCCGTGTCCACCCAGTGGAACTCATCGCTACTTTTTTAAACTTTTTGCTTTAGATAAAAGTTTAGGTTTGGCAGCAGGTGCTACCAAAAACCAAGTTTTAGCAGCAATGGAAGGTCATGTTTTGGCAACAGCAGAATTAATTGGAAAATACAAACGCCAGTCTTGAGCAAGAATTCAGAAGTCAGAAGTCAGAAGTCAGAAGTCAGAAGTCAGAATTCAGAAGTCAGAAGTCAGAATTAATCACTAGTCATACAAAATTAAATTCTGAATTCTGTTATTAAATAATAAAAAAAAGCACCTTTTTCAGGTGCTTTATTCTGAATTATGGATTCGGACTCCTGAATTCTCCTGTAATTTTTTAAGGATTGTAATTGCTAGTTCGAGGAGCATGAACTCCAGTAACAGCTCCCATCAGTGCAGCAGCTAAACCCAACAATGAACCAAATACAAACCACCACAAAGCTCTTGAAGTTGCAGCAGCAATTTGACGGGCTTCTTCGGCAGTTACATTCGGTACGTTTCGCGGCACTGGAGTACCTGATTGTTGTGCTTGATTGATAACTTGCCCAGCATTAGAAGCAGCAATACCAAAAGCACCGGATACTCCGCTTGCTAATAACCAAGAGCTAATTGCTAGAGTAGTAGCCCAAAAAATTGCACCGTTAAGCAACGCTGTATTGCGATTCATGGGGCCGCTGGCGCGGGTTGTTACCCAACCACCTACGAATAAGGATATTAACAAACCAATAGTTGACCAAAATCCCACATTACCTGCAATATCTGGTGTAATTGATCTCGGCGCTCCCGATCTTGCAATACTGGTTGCTCCAATTGCTCCAAACAAAGCACTCAGAATTAGTTGAGTAGCTAAAGCAACTAATACACCAGAAATTATTGGACCCCAGCGAACACGATCGTGGTATTCAGTTACTCTACCAACTACCGTAGACTCAGGGGGAATAACATCATCACCTACTCGATTTACGTATGCCATAGTCTATTTTCTCCCTTGCTAATTCAGCAAAGTTATTTTGTCTCAGATATATTTATGGCTATGCTTATGATTAAAATTAAATTGCTAATTATGTATTTTAATATCTATCAAGAGAAATAAATATTTTATCTATCTTCAGCGGGAATCAATTGTTAATTTTGCAACTTGGGATGTGTTAAGATAATTTATTATGAAATTTTAATAAAATATTAATATTTATTAATGGATTTTAAAATTAATAATTATAAACCAATACGTTTGGGTTAAGGGTTAATGGTGTCGATAATTGGTCTAGAGAAGACGCGATAAATCGCGTCTCTACATGAGGGTTTTGTTGCTCATTATGAACTGTATTGAATTATAAACATTGAAAACAACATCCCTGACTTGTCTAAGAAGTCGGGGATGTTGTTTTTCACAAATTTAGAATTGTGACTACTTTTTATTAACCTTTTGTGGAATGCATACAAGTTGGAGTTAACGTATTCTCACAGCAGTACCTGTGGCAGTAATCAGCATTAGAACTCCTGATTGGTCAACATTGATTGTGCCAGTATCAATTTCAATTCCGATTACAGCGTTTGCTCCTAAACGTTGCGCTCGTTGTTCTAATTCGTCTAGTGCTTTGCGTTGACCCTGTTCAAATAAACGCTCGTAACTGCCAGTGCGTCCACCAACAATATCCCGAATCCCGGCTATAAAATCTCGCAAAAAATTGCTACCATAGACTACTTCTGCTGTCACAATACCCAGATATGATTCGATAACGGCTCCTTGAATCACATCAGTGGTAGTTATAATCATAAATTAGCCTCATGAATATTATATATGTTGATATTTATGAAGTAGATGGACATAACATAATTAAACTAGCGATTACAAGTAATTTATACCTAGACAATTAGCTTGTGTTGTAGAGAGGTTTGATAAATACACCTCAGGCAATTCAAAAAGCGATCGCCATTCTACTAAGAGAGTATTCTCTAACTACAAACAGGAATTTCCGGAACATTTTGCTTGTTGCATTGATCTTATCGTGTAATGACCAAAAAAGGATGTAAACGCCTGGATATTAGTTTACTAAAGTTAGTATTAAGGACTAAAGATTTGAGAAAATTTGATACAGACTCAGCAAGTTATTAAATAAAATAACAAACGGGTATGAATGTTCAACTCTCTCTAATATTGGTGCATCGCCTATTGATGATTAACTCAAATATTTGTTAGTTTTTTAATTAATACGTATAAGCACTGAGAAAAAATGTTATTTTTTCTATTTTACAGATTTATCTGTAGAATAATTGCCTTTGCTCATTGAGAGCTGACACTCCACTATTCAGTAAAAACTCTGTTACATACTCATGATTATGAAGGAAAGAGCAAATGAACTATTAACATCTTAATGAATGCGAAAAAATACAGTTTTCAAAAGTCCACATTTTTGTTTTAATGTACAAGAAAAAAGTCCTCTAAAATTTCAGGAAATTTACTGTGTACAAGCCTACATCATTTGTGTTTAGTGTGGTGTTACTAGGATGTTTTGCCTTTACAATGCCTGCACCGACTCAGGCTCAGGTGTTAATGGCACAAACTAAAAACCCAGAGTTAAAGCAATTGCTAGAGGAAGGACGGAGGTTAGTAGACGCTGGCGATTATGGAGGTGCGATCGCAGTTTATCAACAAGCAGGTAGGCTAGATCCCAAGAATGCTAAGATTCATTCAGGTATTGGCTACTTATACGCTCAACAAGGAAATTATCAAGCGGCATTAACGGCTTATCGTAAAGCGATCGCTATCAACCCTAACAATAGTGATTTTTATTACGCTGTCGGTTACATCAAAGCTAACTTGGGAGACACCGCCGGCGCCAAAGAAGGTTACCGTCGTGCTATACAACTGAACCGTAACAATGTTAACGCCTACTTAGGCTTAGCTGTCACCCAATCTCGTCTAGGAGATTATACTGCTGCTAGCTGGGCATACGAACAAGCACTGAGCTTAGATAAAAATAATGCCCAAACTTATGAATTGATGGGTTCGATGTATAAACAGCGACGGCAAGCCAAACAAGCCAACACCGCGCTTCAAAAAGCCCGTGACTTGTATAAACGACGCAATGACTTAGATGGGGTAGACAGAGTAGAAGCCATGCTGCGACAGTTAGGGGGATGAGATTAATCTAACTGGCGTCCCGTTAATTCTACAAAAATATCTTCCAGGTTAGAGGGACGCACCATCATTCCGGTTTTATCGGGCTGTTCATTCAAGTAGATATTTGCTTCTTCCAATGAAGGGAAAAATAAATATTCCCAAGTTAGGGCGCTGTCACTTCCTACTTCAGATAAACCTAATTGCTTCATCACCAAGCCTTCACCGTGAGTAGAACGCAGTCGTTTTAGCGTTCCCAAAGAAATCAGCTTCCCGCCGTCCATAATACCGATGCGTCCTGGCTTAGCGGAACCGAAAGCATCGCACAAAAATTCGACCTCATCCATATAATGGGTCGTTAGTAGCATCGTCATTCCCTGCTTATTCAAATCCCGAATAATTTCCCAAAGGCGTCGCCTGGTTTGGGGGTCTAGTCCTACCGTTGGTTCATCCAAAAACAACATTTGCGGTTCATGCAATAAAGCCCTCGCTATTTGCAACCGTCGTTTCATACCCCCAGACAGGGTTTTGACCAAATCATGACGTTTTTCTGTGAGCTCAACATATTCTAGCCATTGATTAATTAATTGTTGTCGCTGCGGGTTGCTAATGTGATGTAGCCTTCCATGCAGTTCCATATTTTCCCAAACTGTTAAATCGTTATCTACACTGACTTGCTGCAAGACTACGCCAATACTCTGTTTTGCCAACATTGGTTGGCTGACCACATCATATCCATTTACTTCTATCCGTCCTTGGGAGGGTTTGGTTAGTGTAGTCAGCATCCGAATTGTGGTAGATTTTCCCGCACCGTTGGGGCCAAGTAGAGCAAATATTTCCCCCGCTTCAATTTGGAATGACAGGTCATTGACTACAGGTATTTTGTTGTAAAACTTGTAGACGTTTTCTAAGAAGACAGCAGCAGTCATGGTAATTTTGCCCCGATTAAAAATTTCAAATCACCCAGTTTTGATGGTCGCAACTAGAATTCAGAATTAAAATAGGCTCTGTGCCTAGATACCAGATATACAGCATTTTTCAGGTACATGAAGTACATCGGTAGGGGCATAATAGGTGTCAACTTAACGTGAAACCCTTGTGAAGACATGATATTGAGTTAATTCACTTACGGTTACTCACCGCGTCACCCCACCCTAACCCTCCCCTTGTAAAGGGGAGGGAACTAGATTCTTTTTTCCCCCTTTTCCAAGGGGGGATTAAGGGGGGTAAAGCGTATGTGGGACAAGCGTTTAAGCTTAAGTTGACACCAATGAATACTAATTCGCAATGGACTTCGCCTCCCTGCTTGCATAGGTGTACAGACAAACGAGCTAACGCTAAAGTAGCAAATTTAGTCGCCGAAATAACAAATTTAGTCGCCAAAATAACAAATGCGATCGCCAAAATAACAAATGCGATCGCCAAAATAACAAATGCTGTCGCCGAAATAACAAATGCTGTCGCCGAAATAACAAATGCTGTCGCCAAAATAACAAATGCTGTCGCCGAAATAACAAATGCTGTCGCCGAAATAACAAATGCTGTCGCCGAAATAACAAATGCGATCGCCGAAGTAGCAAATCTACTCACCAAAATTTAGCTCTGTGTCCTCTAGGTCTGAAGTAGTCAAATAAATAACTTATAAACCACAGAGGCACAGACAGCGCAGAGAGAAATCAAGAGATTTTATGCATCACGTTCAAAGAGGTACTCTTTTGTATCAAAAACTTGACAAGCACACATAACACATTTTATTGTTTAACGATGTGTTGAAACTCATCGACGCATCTCGCCCGAACCTTGAAAAATCAACTCTTCTCAACTCTTACTCTCTGCGACTCTGCGCCTCTGCGCGATCCAAATTCATATTTCTACTCAGCAACGCCCGGATAAAAACGTTATAGAAACATGATTAATTGACTACTGTGCGTAATACGACGCTTGCCGAACACGACTGCAAAGCACTACTCTGGAAAACTTAAGCAGTCAGCATTTTGGACAAATGAAAAATTGTTTAAAACTTACCTTTGACAGCGGACAAACAGCATTAGCTATTCGAGTTAATCAGCAAGCAGAATTGCCATTCTACTCTAAAACAAATAGGACTTAGTGATTCACGCCCTGTTTTAGTGGTGGTGGGGGGTGCAAGTAATATCAGTGAAGCCGACTTTCTCCGCATTCAACGGTTATTTGTAGAAATTTTAGCCCCCATCGCCGAAACTTTGGGCGCTTATGTCGTCGATGGGGGTACGGATGCGGGAGTTATGCGATTAATGGGTGTGGCTCGTACCCAAATAGGTGCTAAGTTTGCTTTGGTTGGTGTGGCACCTGAAAGCAAAGTGGCTTTACCCAATGAATTAAAAGTTGCTGATTTAACGCCGTTAGAGCCAAATCATACCCATTTTCTGCTAGTTCCTGGTAGTAATTGGGGCGATGAATCTCCTTGGATATCTGATGTTGCAACGGTGTTAGCTGGTGGCGCACCTTCAGTGACTGTACTTTTGAACGGTGGTGAAGTTACCTTTAAGGATGCGTTTTCTAGCGTGAATACTGGTAGGTTAGTTGTAGCGTTCGCTGGTAGTGGTAGAACCGCAGATATACTTGTTGGTGCTTTGGTTGGAAACGCCACGGACGATCGCGCCAAAGAGTTAGCGAAATCTGGTAAATTGCAGTATATCGACTTGATCGATATGGAAAAGGGAGTTGATAATTTAGGCAAAATAATTCAGGGTTTGTGAGGCTTTGTGAGCTATCCAATCCATCACCTTAATATAGCTCTCGCCTTTGAATCCGCCTTGAGCCAGGGCATACTCAAACCGTTTGCCCGGTTGCCACAAGCCCAAAATGCTCATCCGACTGCCATAGCGATTCGGGGTTTGCTCCATCCGTTTCTGCTCTCCAATGCGACTATAGCTGTAGCTGACTGGACTCCAGAGGCAAAAAGAAAGCTTCATCGAGATACTTGAGTTCAATATACCCCTGCTGCGCGGCTAGCTTTAAAGTGTCCAAGTCTGCCTGCTTAATTGCCTTTTTTACCGGGTCTTGTTTGCGACGATGGCTGCTTCGGGTTCGTTTCCAACGATAGTTTTTTTTGAGTAATCGTCTCAATCGGTCACTACTCAAATCCACTAACCGCTCTTGTTGCAACTTCTTTGCTAACTGCATACTATTGTAAGTCCGCGGTTCTTCCTCCAAACACTTCGTTAGGTAATCCAAGTCTGTTGCTTGCCACTTTGATTTTGCTCCTCGTCCTGGGGCTTCCCACAGTCCCCCTAATCCCCCTTTTTCCCATCGCCGTAGGGTTGCTCTAACCGTATGAGCATGGCACTCGAACATCTTTGCAATCGCTGGTACATTCTATCCCTGAGCGTTCAGGCGCAACATATGGGCTCGGTCACGGGTTCTTTGAGGAAGGTGCTGAGCAAGTCGCAGTTCAGTTAAGGTTCGGTCTTCCTCTGGGGTCAGAATGATGCGTAAAGGGGCAGGCATAACAAGCTAACTTAGCAGTTTTTCTATCTTATAATTAATTCCACCCACCTACTTATCGATTGATTCAATTCTGACTTCTGAATTCTTTAAATAAACTCCCCCCTGTTATACCATTTCACTAAAACCCTGATACATATAGATTTCGCGTAGGGGCACGACAATGCCCATTGGTGTCAACTTAAGCTCAAACCCTAGTCCCACATACGTTTTACCCCCCTTAATCCCCCCTTATAAAGGGGGAAAAAGAAATCTAGTTCCCTCCCCAATACATACGGGGAGGGTTAGGGTGGGGTAACGCGTTGAGTGATGGTGAGTGAGTGAACTCAATATCACGTCTTCATAAGGGTTTTATGTTAAGTTGACACTAATGGACAATGCCGTGCCCCTACCAACGTATTTGTATCATAATTAAAGTGAAACGGTGTTAGATAAAAACAAGGGGAGAGCGAAAACTAAAGTCCGGTAGGGTAATCGGGCTATTTAAGTTTTTATTATTTATCAACATTATCTTATTCCTCCCAAAGACAGATAAATATCTGATTTAAATTCTATGTTGGTAGCTTTGGAAAAAAATTCCCCATTTCTCAAGAGAAATAGGGGATATGGAGTTAAAGTTCGTCAGGTGATCGGAATATCTGTTTATTTTGTCGTGATACTATGTTTCTCAATTCCTCCGTTAGATAGATAAATAGCTAATCAATATACTGATGGATGTATTCTTCAGCACTGGAATGCTAAAGAAGATCCCTTGCATTAAATATCAGAAAAAAAGAGGGTGAAAGCCGTCCTATTTCAAACTTCACTTTCTTATACTTGTCGTGGATCTTCATCAGGTGGATGCCAACCACCTTTGATCCACAGACGACGCGCTTTGAGAATAGACCCTTCGTTGTAACGTTCATCATTGAGGTCTAAACGATTACAAGTAGCTCGTCCTGTGGAAGTAATGCCAACAATTTTTAGACCATCTGCTGACCAAATAAAGCGGTCATACCACTTTTGTTCCCGTGGATTAAACAGAGGTATTATTTCTCCTGTATTCGGATCAATTCCAGTTGTAAAATTATAGCGATATCCATTACAACGCTGACAAGCTAATCCTAAATTATCGCGATCATCTGAACCGCCAAGAGATTGAGGCATAATATGGTCAATAGAAAATAAAGCGGCACTTGCTTCTTCTGAAGAATGACAGTATTCGCAAAGAAATTTAGCTCTTTCTCTGACGAATTTTTTCGTAGCATCATTAACTGTCATGACTCAGAAATGATTTTGGCATTGAGCAAGGTAAAAATTCTATCCAGTTCCAATATGCCTGACAATTCAGCTTCTTCTTCTGAAGTTAGCAATCCGCCTTTTTTCTTCTGTGACAGTTCTTCAAGTCGAGACTGCAATTCTTCAGTAAATTTAAATAAATATATGTCCCTAACTTTACTGAGTTTGATTCCAGAATCTACCCAGAATGAGGGTTGAACCATCATTTGAGTAATCATAAGCTGTGTGTTTCGTTTAATTGAGCGGACTGGTGATATTCTAACAACGAATTTTGCATTGGGCATGGGGCATTGGGCATGGGGAAAGGTTAAATTTATCCCTTTACCCTTTAACCTTTTCCCCTGCCCCTCATGCCCCCATTTTCCTCAATGCACGAGATGAAGTTACCTTAGCCGCCCTTGGGCACAGTTTCTCCAGGGCCTGCGGTGACAATCACCAAATTTTCCGGCTTAATTAAATCCTCAATTACTTGTTTGATTTGAGCCATATTAACTGCCTGAATTTGTTGAGGAAATTCTCGAATTTCTGCTCGTGAAAGTCCCAAGGCAGCATTATCTAAAATGATGCTAGATACATTGCTGGGATTGGCTAAATCTACAGGATAGCTGTTAGTAATTGAGCGTTTTGCTGCGTTTAATTCAGCCTCAGTTACTCCTTGTTCGCGTAATTGTTTGAGTAAAGCAACAGTACTGGCGATCGCTTTTTGGGCATCTCCGGGTGCAGTCTGCATTTGAATCAAGAAGGGACCGGGATTAATTCCGGCGGCAAAAGCACTATAAATACCGTAGGTTAGACCCTGGCGATCGCGCACTTCCGTACCCAAGCGGCTTGATAAGGTATCACCACCCAAAATTTGATTCAGCACCAATGCTGCATAGAAACGCTTGTCTCTCCTGGAAATACCGTTGTAGCCGATGTAGGTCACTGCCTCAGCTTTACCGGGAATTACTGGATTTAAACGTTTCAAAGTTTGCGGTAATGACACGGATGGAACTTTGAGAACAGGTGGCTTACCTGTGGCTTGCCATTTACCAAATTCCTCATTCAGCAAAGTTTTTACCTTAGCTGGATCGAAGTCTCCAACTATTGCGATCGCTGTGGTATCCGGTCGATAATGTTTTTGATAGAAACCAAGCAAATCATCACGAGTAATGTTTTTTAAACTTTCTTCTGTGGGAAAGCTATGAAACGGATGATCTTCTGGGTAAATTGCCTGTTGAAATACCCGTCTTCCCAGTCCTGTGGGGTCATCTAGCTGGACTTTTAAACTTGTCAGTGCCCTTTGGCGACTGAGTTCTAATTGGTCGGCGGGGAAAGTGGCGTTTTCTAAGACATCTGCCAGAGTTTGAATCAATATTGGCAGGTTTGCTGACAAGCCCTCAGCAGTTATATTTACACCTTCGCGGCTAGCACTGAAGTCTAAACCGGCTCCTTGGTCTTCTAAGGTTTTTGCTAGGGTGAGAGCATTTTTAGTCTGGGTTCCATTCATTAAGTTGATTGCAGTTAGATTCGCTAATCCAGCTTTTTGATTACCATCAAATTCAGTACCGGCATCAATTTTGCCACTGATATTAATTGTCGGAACATTGCGATCGCCCAATAACAAAACCCGCAAACCATTATTCAAAGTAAACTCTTCTGGAAGCGATTGTTTGTTAGAGTCTGTAGCTGATGTGGCAGGTGGCAGATATTTAGCCAGTTCTGCTGGGTCTACAGGTTTACCGGGGCTGAAATTTTCCACGGTGCGCCCAGAACCAGCGCTAGAAGTTCCTGGTTGACCATCCGGTTGGGTCGGCTCAAAGAAACCGATGGTTTGTTTAGCAGGATTCAGGTAAGTTTTCGCTGCTTTTTGTATTTGGGCTGGGGTAACTTTGGCGATCGCAGCGAGATACTTTTCAATAAAATGATAATCCCCGGCCACAGTTTGGTTATATCCCAGTTGGCTGGCTTGACTAGTAATGTCCTGGTTACCAAGTATATAAGAAGCTTGCCTCATGGAGTACTGTGTCCTGTTTTGCTTGTCGTGAGAACTTCCCATAAGTTTCTTTCACAACTTTGAGTACAGGTTCTGTGGCAAAATCCCCGGTAATCACCAAGGTGGCATTTTCTGGGCTGTAGTAGGTTTGGTAATAATTTCGCACCTGGTCTACCGTGAATTTCTCGACATCAGCTTTTGTACCTCCCACTGGTAAGCCATAGGCTCGATTGGGGAAAGCATTACGCATGACTTCTCGATTCAAACGATACTCAGGTGAATTTTCGTAGCCTTGTAATTCCGAGATTACTACGCGCTTTTCACTTGTGAGTTGCTCAGAACCAATTAAAGCATTTTTCATACGATCGGCTTCTAGTGTCAGCAATGCTTCGAGTTTGTCTCGCTGCACTGTGCCAAAATAGGCTGTTTCGTCATAACTAGTAAAGGCGTTGAACTGGCTACCCAAGGCACTAAACAACCGTCCAAACTGCACTGGACGGTCGGTTGTGCCTTTGAACATCAAATGTTCTAGCTGGTGGGAAATGCCATTTTCTCCCTTAACCTCGTTGCGTGAACCGACTTTATACCAAACCTGCACGCTCACCACGGGAGCGGTATGGACTTCTTTGGTTAACACAGTTAAACCATTATCCAATACCGTTTTTTGCACTCCTTGGGTGAATGAAAGTGCAGATACGGGTGGGGGGGCTTTTGGTGGTGCAGCAATGGTAAAGTTGCCTGAAAACGGCACTAAACTTAGGAAAATACTCAGAAAAAATCCGATAAGCATGTATGCGCGTGGCTTCATAAGCAGTGGGAATTCAAGTTGATAAAATACAATTTAAGAAGAAATGCCAAATTTTGACAAAGTTCAAATTAGTTGAATAGCGATCGCCTTTATAAACTGGTAATTATTTCACTGTACAAGTCGTGTTTGGCTTTTCTAGGATAGCGAAAACATGCCGATCGCCCCCTAGATTTTTCGCAATAATTCTCGAATTACGATCGCGCAATCACCAAAAGCTAAGGGTGAAATTGTCACATCCTCTGCAAGTATACTCTCACTGTGATAGCCGTCTGGACTGGGAAGACGATACATATACAATTTGCGTCCATTCACATCTAAAATCCAGTACTCAATAATACCTGATTTAGCGTAGGCGATCGCCTTTACTTCGCGATCGTACTTCAGACTGGAATCAGCTATTTCAATCAATAAAAACACTTCCGAAGCATCGGGATGGTGATCCTCATAATCTAATGCATTGGGCTTCACTACTGAAATATCTGGTTCTGGTTCCGAGTAATCATCAAGTTGCACTGGTGACTGAATTCTTAATAAAACTTTGTCACCCAAGCGTTGACGTAATAACCTTTCTGTGCGGGTAATTGCCGATTCGTGAGCAGTTCCTTTTGCTGACATTTTGATGATTTGTCCCGCTATTAATTCTAAGCGTTCCTCAGGATGAAAAATTCCCGTTTCCGCCATTTTGTGATATTCTTCGACACTAATTAGGCGAATATTGGTCAGCATAAGATTCACGTTAATGTCCTAGCATTTTATCCCGCAGATGTTTAATGCGATCGCCGAAGCAAGTCATTAACTATTTGTTGTGCGGAAACTTTCCGTATATCAAAGTAAGGTATTCAGTGAGAGAACGGGTTACGCTGTTGCATTTACCCTATGTTGTTGACCAGTCTTCTGTTCGTAATTCTATGATTTGTCCAAAATCTGACAAATTACGGGTAAGTAAGATTGCATTGCTGGTTAGAGAAATCGCGGCAATTTTCAGATCCATATTTCCTAAACGAGGATAGGCTTTTCGCAAACGTTGATGTTCTAGAGCGGCTCTAGAGCTAAACGGAACAATCACAATCGAACGATAATCTGTTGCGAGTTGCTGTAGCCCTCGATACGCTAAAACTTGCTCATCTGGAGTTTTCGCCCTAGATATAACACTGAGCCGACCTCTAACTTGTTCTTCGTAGGTGATCGCAGTCACTGCAATTTCACTCTCTTCAACGGCTGCCAGTTTTGTCAGGATTCGCTTTCCCTCTTGTCCATTGCGTTGGATGAGACTAAGGTGGTCGGTGTCAAGAATATACATCTTGCAGTCTTAGCAACCTACTCAGCAGATTTCCGCCATTCTTGTCCAAAGCGAACCGCTTCCTCAAAAGTAGGATCGTTTTCAAAGCTACCTGCGACTTCTAACCACCAAGGAGATTTTTTCTGGACAAACCCATACAACATCTGTTTCATTTCTGCCAGTTCTTTCTCCAAAGTTGCAACTCGCGCTTCGAGTTGTTGAGAGCGTTCTTCAAGTTGCTGGGAGGTCATAGGGATCTACTAAAAGTTAGAATTCTGAAAGCATTATAGCAAGACCATCTGGTTCTGGTTCCGAGCAATTATCAAGTTGCACTGGTGACTGGATTCTTAATAAAACTTTGTCACATAAGGGTTGACGTAATAACCTTTATGTGACGGTAATTGCTGATTCGTGAGCATAAGAATCACGTTAACGTCCTAGCATTTTATCCCGCAGATGTTTAATGCGATGTCTACGACGGGCTATTCGGCGTCGCGCCTAGAATAAACTAATGGTTAGCCTGCTTAGGCGATCGCCACATCGCTCAGGTTTAGCTAGCATGTACATCTGCATTAATTGCATTCACAATGTTTTGGAAAGACACGGATTGCAGAACAGATAAAAGGTTCACCGCTTTAGTCAATAAATAGGGCGTGTCTTCGTAGTCATCTTGACTGGGCAAGACAATTTGAATCGGTTTGCCTTGATCGTCCACACCCTTTTCAAACACGATTAAGCGTGGATTGGGATGGCTGATTGCTATCCAGTGATTTTGCTGGAGATAGTTAACCACTTGAGCGATACGAAGCTCCTGAACTTGGGCGTAATTTGACAAAACTTCAGGGGTCATGACCACTCTCCTGTTTTGACATTCTCCATTAAGGTTAGCAGAGATTCTGGGGTGAGGCGTTGCGATCGGGCAATTCGGATTCTGACAGACTGGCGATTTTCACTGAGTTTGCCGGTGAGGTATTCCCAGTAGCAAGTTCCTTGCAACCTGAGTTCTGATTCTTCGCAAATGAGCCATTGAGCAGAATCAGAGGGTAGCGCTAAAAGAATGAGGATACAGGGTATCGCGGCTCTCATACTGCGCCTGAGAATCAAGTCATTGTAAGTTTTCGCTTCTAGATCATAGATGACATAGGTCGAGTCGAGTTGCCATTGAGTTGAGGCTTTGAGTTGAAAACTGAGGGAAAAGCCAGACTCGACTCGGCGATTTTGACGCACAATTACTTCATCAAAGCTACCATCTACGCCATAATCATATTCCCGAATAGCTAAGTTGAGTCCGGCACGTCCGGCGATCGCACGGACATAGGCGCGGCTTAACGCTTCAGCAATATGTTGGTCAGTTAACACAGTTGAATTAAAGCCTCATCAAGCATAAGTACTCTTTTTTGTTAACGTCCCAACATTTTATCCCGCAGATGCTTAATGCGATCGCGCAATTTTGCCGCCTCTTCAAATTCCAGTTTCTTCGCCGCTTCTTTCATCTGCGCTTCTAACAGAGTAATCAATTGGGGAATCTGTTCTAGAGGTAGTTCATCTAGATGTTCATCTACAACTTTCAAATCAGTTGCATTCAACCGCCGAGATACATCTAAAAAAGCCAAAATCGCATTACTTGATTTTTTCACAATCTGTTGCGGTGTAATCCCATGCAGTCGATTATGTGCCGTTTGAATCCCACGCCGCCTGTCTGTTTCATCAATGGCTTTAATCATGCTGCCTGTCAGATTATCGGCATACAAAATCGCTTGTCCTTGGACGTGACGCGCGGCTCTACCAATAGTTTGAATTAAGGAACGCTCGGTTCGCAAGAAACCTTCTTTATCTGCATCCATAATTGCTACTAAGGAAACTTCAGGTAAGTCCAACCCTTCCCGCAGTAAATTTACACCAACCAAAACATCAAATTTTCCCTCACGCAAGTTCTGTAAAATCTCAATGCGCTCAATAGAAGTAATCTCCGAATGTAAATACCGTACCCTGATACTACGCTCTTGCAAATATTCTGTTAAATCTTCCGCCATGCGTTTGGTTAGTGTGGTAATTAACACTCTTTCATGGCGATCGGCTCTATCTTTAATTTCTCCCAACAAATCATCAATTTGTCCTTCTGTAGGACGCACAGAAATCTCCGGATCGACCACTCCAGTTGGTCGAATCACTTGCTCAACTACATTATTTTCAGAAATTTCTAATTCCCAATTTCCTGGAGTTGCGGAAACAAAAATACACTGATTTACCTTTTGCCAAAATTCCTCGGCTTTCAACGGACGATTATCAGCAGCACTAGGCAGCCGAAATCCATGTTCAATTAAAACTTTTTTTCTCGCTTGATCGCCGTTATACATACCGCGAATTTGGGGTACGGTAACGTGAGATTCATCGATAACTAATAGCCAATCTTTGGGAAAATAATCAATTAAACATTCTGGTGGATCTCCGGCTTGTCTTCCTGCTAAGTGGCGGGAATAATTCTCGACGCCATTACAATAACCAACTTCGCGCAACATTTCCAAATCATAACGTGTACGCTGATCTATGCGTTGCGCTTCTAATAATTTACCAGCTTGTTCTAAGTCTATTTTTTGCTGTTTTAATTCAGTGGCAATGTCTTGACAAGCTGCTTCTAACCTTTCTTCTGGGGTAACAAAGTGACGTGCAGGGTAAACATTTACGGCTTCCAAACTTTTAAGAATTTCACCTGTTACGGGGTCAATATAACGAATCGCATCTATTTCATCACCAAAGAATTCAACGCGAATAATTCGGTCTTCGTATGCTGGGCCAATTTCTAAAACATCACCCCGGACGCGAAATTTTCCCCGACCCATTTCTACGTCGTTACGGCTATATTGAACATTTGCCAAATCTCGTAAAATTTGACGTTGATTTACTTCCATACCTATCTGGAGGGGGATGGCAGCTTTGAGATATTCTGCTGGCATTCCTAAACCATAGATGCAGCTGATGGAAGCAACGACAATGACATCACGGCGTTCAAAAAGCGATCGCGTCGCTGAATGCCGCAACATATCTATTTCATCATTAATTGCCGCTGTTTTTTCAATATAAGTATCGGTGACGGGAATATAAGCTTCTGGCTGATAGTAATCGTAGTAGCTGACGAAATACTCAACTGCGTTGTTGGGAAAGAACTCTCGCAGTTCGTTACAAAGTTGTGCAGCTAGGGTTTTGTTGTGCGCCAGGACTAAAGTAGGCTTGCCAATTTTCTCAATCACTGCTGCTACTGAAAATGTCTTGCCTGTTCCCGTGGCACCTAGTAAAGTTTGATAACGGTTGCCAGCTTGGATACTAGCACTGAGTTGGGCGATCGCTTGTGGTTGATCGCCTGTCGGACTAAAGGGAGCTTGAAGACAAAATTCTGTCATACAGTTTTGCTGGAAATACCCTGTCTGATGGTGACGATTTCACCCTCTATATATTGTAGCTGGCTAATCAAGCCACTAAGATAGCAATAATACTTTACAAAATTTAACTATTTTAATTTATTTATGTATAAGTTTTAAAGATACTTATACCAATATGATGTTTTTTAAGGTTAAACTCTCATATATAGGAAAAAATTTATCTTTCCTTAATTATCGTAAAATTCAATTAATAAACCAGAGGTGTTGGCTTATGAGTATTAGCAGCGCTGCCAAGGGAACCAGTTCTCGGCAAAACAATGCAAAATTAAAAGAGGAAACTACAGTGGAAGTTGAGAATCAGCAAGACCAGAGCTTGAATGGAAATCAAGTCGAGTCCGTTAGTGAAGCTTCAGCGCCAGAAACTCGTGGAACACTTGCCATTGCTGGAGTTCGTCCCATAGGCGCTAGCGACTTGGAAGTTGCAGAAAAACTTTCTATTGCTGGAGTCCGTCCCGTTAGCATCAGTAAATTGGAAGTTGTTGAAACATACAACTCAATGGGTATTCGTCCAATTGGCGCTAATACATTCCAAGTTGTTGAAAGTATTAACCTCTCTGGAATTCGTCCAGTTAGCTCAAGTTCATTAGTAGTAGCCGAAAGTTATTCAGTATTTGGTAACCGTCCAATAGCATCAAATGAAATTGATGATTCTGCAAACCTTATGGGTTTTCTAGATTAGACCGAAAAAATATCCCCATAACTTTATTAACCCAGTTTTTCTACGGAACTGGGTTTTTTAGTTTCAAAAATCCAAAGATATTTGTATTTGTTCTATGTCTTTTAGCATAGATAACTTAGCTTTCTTTACTTTAATTTACCTTTAAACAATAGCTAGGATGCTTACTACAATTACTTTTCTGAATTCTGAATTCTGAATTCAGAGTTCTGATTTTTTTATATGCCTTGTGGTGGAAGGCTTTACCAAAAACTTTAAGTTAGCGTGTAAGGGTAATAACAAAGGATTTCAAAGTTCAGTTTGTAGCTTTGAAAGAAACTTTTCATCAAATAGTCAGGAGTATCAAATGAGTTTAGAAGAACGCGCTAAAGCTGCTGCGAAAAATATCGAAGGTAAAGCCCAAGAAGCAGCAGGAAAAGTTACTGGAGATCCACAAGCCCAAGCAGAAGGGAAAGCAAAGCAAGCTGAAAGTGAAGTGCGTCACGGGATCGAAGACGTGAAAGAAAATATCAAGAAAAAGGTTGACTAAAGTTGACATTTATTTTGCAAAAACCTAGAAATATAACTGGGGTGCATCAGTAAATTTTTGCAAAATAAATATCAGATGTTCAATAACCAAGTTCAACTCCCTTTATATTCCATAAATCAGGGATAAAAAAGGGTATCAGCTTGATTTGCAGAACTCATGTAGAGACGTGATTAAACACGTCTCTACACTTGCCAGAGCATTTTTTCGAAATATTCATTTGTAAAAATTAAAACCTTAGAAATTTAATTAACTGGAATATACCAGCTATTTAGTTCGTTATTCAAGGTATTTTATTAGGAGCGAAAAAATGATGTTACTTCAACAAAGTCGCAAAATATTGGCGACTTTCGTTTTAATTTTAGTGTTGATGATAACTACTGCTTGTGGCGGTGGTACGGTGTCACAAGTTGACCGCACAACAACCCCGCCAGCAATTGGCCGAGATGTCGCTTATGCAGAATTAGAGCGAGGCAATACCCCAGGAGGACAATCTTTTGGTAACTGGGTTGTGCAAACATCTCAAGGATTAATTCAGGATGCTTATGTACGTGATAACAACAAACTAGGTGTTGTGATTTCTTCTAAAGTTAGTCCTAACGAAGTGCGACCATTAGCAAAGTCACTAGTTCAGGGTTTTCGGAAAAACTTTCCCAATCAAGACTTAAAGGTTTTGGTTTACGCGCCTGATAAGAAATTGATTTTGACTACTGAGTATGACGTTCAAACCAATCAAGTCAAGTATAGCTAATTGGTGTATTTGCAAGGAAAAATTGAAGAAGTTTTGATGAATTGAAATTTGGGATTATGGCTTGGAAATACCAGCCACCAAAACAATTTGACGAAAAAAGGAGATAAGTAAAGTGGCAAGCAGCGAACAGTACAAACGTCAAATAATGAAAGATTTGGCTCAGGGTGATGTTGAATCTTTGGATGATACTACAACCGAATCAACGGCAGAATATCAAAACTTTGATGATTTTGCCCAACGCACAACACCAGATCAACGTAGGCAGTTGTTTGGTCGATCTTTACATCCGGATCGAATTCCTACTAGCCAAATGGAGCCAGAATTACAAAAGGCGATCGCCCAAATTAAACCCAATGAACGCGATGATGTAGCAAGGGCTTTTTTCAAACACTTGAAGGAAAGAGGACTAGACGATCGGCATTTAGAACAACAGTTGGGTCTTTCTACACATCACCCCAGCCGAATGAATGCTGATGATGTTAGCAAACTCGCGTCCTTCGTCTATCATAATCACCCAGATATTTTCCGCGAAGTATTGGCAGATCAACCAGCCATTATCAAATTTCTCAGTAATCCTGTAGTGGCAGGAATTATCGGAGTTGCAGCTGCTAAGTGGTTAGGTAGTCGTAAATAAATTCTGAATTCTTACTCTCTTCCCGTTCAAAATGGTGGGAAGAACTGTAATTTGTTGTGTTGCGTAACAAAGTATGGTGGGCATAGCCCACCTTTTTTTTGCCTAATTTCCCTTCTGAATTCTGACCAGAGGGCGGGTGTCTCCGGCTTTGCTCCTGAATTCTGCTCTACGATCCAAAAATTGTAGTAATATGCCACAGGCATTAACTATCTTCAACTAGATGTGATTGTTAGCGTTCTTGAATTCATAATCGATGAGAATATATTATGAGCCTAACTCTTTATTTTCTCCGTCACGGACAGACAGAATGTAGTCGTAATAATTCCTTTTGTGGTTCTATAAACTCAGAACTGACCCTAGAAGGCTTGGAAATGGCAAAAGGTTTTGCCGCTGCATACAGTTCTACACCTTGGACAGCAATATTTTGTAGTCCAATGCAGCGAACTGTGGAGACAGCAAAACCTTTATATCAAACCATAGGAATGGAACCAGAACTTAGGGATGGTTTGAAGGAAATTAATTATGGCCAGTGGGAAGGAAAAACCCCAGAAGTAATTAGCCGTGATTATCACGATGATTATATTCGTTGGTCAGCAGATCCGGCTTGGAATGCGCCTACTGGCGGAGAAATGTCAGTTACAATTGCTTATCGTGCTATGCAAGTAATTGAAGAAATTAAGCAAAATTACAGTAGTGGCAATGTTTTAGTTGTTTCCCACAAAGCAACTATCAGAATTATTTTGTGTAATTTGCTGGGAATTGATGTCGGACGCTTCCGGTTTCGTTTGGGATGTCCTGTGGGGTCGGTAAGTATTGTAGAATTTACCTCACATGGTCCGTTGTTAAAGGCTTTGGCAGACCGTACTCATTTGGATGAGCGTTTGCGAAATTTGCCAGGAACGTGAGGGAGTGAGGAGTTAGGAGTTATTATCTTAGTTTCCAAGCCAAATTTATCCACGAGGTAGAAGAAACTACTTGCACAATTCAGTAATGTAGAGTTTGTGTCTGAAAATCAGGAAAAACGCCCGTGGTTCCCATTAGAGATAATAATCCTACAAAAATTACCCCTTATGTGACTTATGGACTAGTTGCTGCTAACGTCCTCGCTTTTCTTTATGAAGCAAGTCTTCCCCCGCAAGCATTAAATGGGTTTTTCCACCTTGCAGCTGTAGTTCCCCGTGAACTTACCTTAAGCTTTGCTGGTATCTCTGTACATCAACCAGTGCCAGAGTGGGCAACTTTGATTACCTCACAATTTTTGCACGGCGGTTTGTTGCACCTAGCCGGCAATATGTTGTTTCTCTGGATTTTTGGTAATAACGTTGAAGATAAATTAGGTCATGCCAAATATTTGCTGTTTTATTTAGCTTGCGGTGTTTTGGCATCATTAACCCAGTGGTATTTCGCTCAAGATTCTAGCATTCCTTCGTTGGGTGCTAGTGGTGCGATCGCAGGTGTCATGGGAGCGTACATCCTTCGCTTTCCCAAAGCTGAAGTTATTGGCGTTGTACCTTTAGGATTTTTCTTCCCCACTTTCCGCGTCCCAGCATACTTCTTTCTAGGATTTTGGTTTCTCGAACAAGCCTTCTACGGACTTGTCAGCCTTGAAACACCCACAAACATCGGTATGGAAAGCGGCGGTATTGCCTACTGGGCACATGCAGGCGGGTTTATCTTTGGGGCAATTCTTGGTCCACTGTTGGGCTTATTTAGCGATAAATCCCCAGAAGAATCTTGGTTGTAGAAGTTATCAAATTTCTCGCTTTCATGAGGTACAAGTTAGGGGCGCATGGCTATGCGCCCCTACAAATTTATGTACTTCATGTGATTGGGAACCACCACATACCATCAAAGTCTAAAATGTAGGCGCAGAGACCTATTCTAATTCTGAATTCTGACTCCTGAATTCTGACTCCTGAATTCTGACTCCTGAATTCTGAATGCTGTCTTTTTGCCAAATTACTCTGAGTTCAAATACCTAAACTCAACAACTGCGCGTAATACAAGCTATATTGCAGTTAGTCAATAATTTAGGAAAAACACCTGTGTTTCCTCTCTACGATGAAAATCCCACGCGAATTACCCCGTATTTCACCTACGGGTTAATTGGCATGAATATTTTAGTTTTTCTTCATGAGGTGACCCTGCCAAATGCACAATTGAATCAATTTTTAAGTCAGTATGCAGTAATCCCTCAAGAGTTAACCACCAATTTGTCTGCGGAATGGATAACCTTATTTACGTCGCAATTCTTACACGGCGGATGGTGGCACTTAATCTCAAATATGGTGTTTCTCTGGGTTTTTGGCAACAATATTGAAGATCGTTTAGGTCATTTTAAATATTTAATTTTTTATTTGATATGTGGTGCTTTAGCTGCATTGTGCCAATGGTTTATTAGCATCAATTCTGAGATTCCTTCTTTGGGAGCAAGTGGCGCAATTTCTGGTGTTTTGGGTGCCTATATTATTCGCTTTCCCCAGGCTAGAGTGATGACTTTAATCTTTTTGGGGATTTTCATCACTACCATCCGAGTTCCAGCACTAGTAATAATTGGACTTTTCTTTGTGCAAAATATAATCTCTGGTCTTGCAAGCCTGCAAACAGCAGCTCAAATGAGTGTGGAAACTGGTGGAGTTGCCTACTGGGCACATATCGGTGGTTTTGTTTTTGGAATGATTCTTGGTCCTTTATTTGGGTTGTTTAGACGTGACTAATGGGGATTGGGCATTGGGAGTGCTGAGTGCTGAGTGAGGAGTGAGGAGTGAGGAGTTAAGAGTTAGTATTGTAAAACTTCGCCCAATATGTAGACAAATCTAGTCATAAATTGTCATTCATCAGCTGTTACGCAGCTAATAAATAGGAAATTAGCAAACCTAACTTCAGAGAATTAGCATTGTTTCTCTGCCCCATGTCCCATACCCCATTCTCTATGCCCCATGCCCCATTTTTCTACGTTTTACTCGCACCGGCTGAAACTTCTTCTGATTCTTCAACATTTTCTGCTTCTACTTCGGGTGAAAAGGTTGGTGCAGGTAAAGAAACGACGATATCAGCACCATTAATAATTGCTCCTAATAACCCTAGTTCCGATTCAACCAATTGATCGATCGCTTCACCAAGCATATTCTCTTCTGTATAGTGTGGTCGTGCCACTATTACCATGCCATCGCTGTAGGGCTGGATTAACAATGGGTCATTGGATAAGCTCAATGGACTAGTATCTAAAATCACTAAATCAAAACGTTCGCGGACATCATCCATCAGCCGCCGCATTTCGCTAGATTCTAGAATAGCAGCGGATTGCCGCACTGGGCCGGGACTGGGAAGAATGTATAAATTTTCGACATCAGGAACTAAACGAATACATTCACTTAAGTCAGCGTAATAACGCAGGGGTTCAATGGTGGCTTCAGGATCGGGAATTACTTTCAGAGACGCACAACGAGAAGGCGATCGCAAATCTGTTTCGATAATCAAGGTTCTTTTCCCAGCACGGGCAGAAGCAATACCCAAATTATACGCACTAGCCGTTTTACCCTCTAGGCTGCTGGTACTAGTAATTAACACCACCTTTAAGTTTTTACCACCAATTCGCCGCAGATTACTACGGAACTTTTCATAAAATTCTAAATAGGGAGAATCTGGAGAAAGTACTACTGGTACTGCTTCTCGATCCAAATCATCAACTAGCATTAAAGGCAACTCTCCCAATAGTGCCACTTCCCGTTGCTTGAGGCTTTCGCGGATATCTTCTCTGGTTTTGAAAGTTCCTTCCAGCGATCCCAATAAAAATATCACCCCACCACCGACTAATACGCCCAAGAAAGCACCCACGGCTAGGGTAACAGGTACACTCTTAGGGGGTTTGATATCAGGAGCAACTGTCGGGCGTCTAGCAACGCTGAGACTGCTGGTTGTTTCTGCCTCTGCGGTTTTAGCATCCGTTAGTTTGGCCTGCATTTGGTCATAGATGGCTTTTTTGAGTCCAACTTCCTGTTCTAAACGCGATCGCTCTAATTGCTTATTTGGTATCAAAGAATACTCTTGTCGTAGTCGCGCTTCTTGTTGGATTTCTTGATTTAGTTGTTGTTGGAGTGTCTCCCGTTGGGTTTGCAAAGACACCATTTGGTTTGCCAGTTGTTGGCGTGCTGGATCTAAACTGCTTTGGGTGCGAATATTAGCAACATTACCCTGAAGGGGGGCCGCTATACCATTACCACCTAACACTTCAGCGGCACGTTGTTGCAGTAATTCTTCAGCAGCTTGTTTCTGACGCAGCAACTGAATCATCGTTGGGTGTTCAAGTCGTAAATCTTTCCTTAGCAAAGCGATTTGCGACTCAACTTGATAAATTTGCGCTCGCAAGTTGGCAATAATCGGATCGGCACTTAAAGCAGAGGAAACATAGGCCTGTCCGACTGTTAAGCCTAACTTATTTTGTAAACTGCGAATTTGACCATCAACCCCGGAAATAGTTAATTGAATTTGCCGTTGGAGATTTTGGCTGGCAGTAACGGCGCTGAGCAAACTGCCATTTTCAGCTGCTAATATTGCTGTGCGCTCGATGCGATCGTATTGTTCCAGCCTCTTTTCAGCAATTTGCAATTCTCGTTTAGCTTGTGGTACGCGATCGTTAATTTTTTGAATAATTGCTTGTAATCGTCCAGTATTGATGTCACTGCTCAACTTGACCATTGATTGCATCAATTCCGCCAACACCTCTATAGCTCGTTTGGGGTCACTATCTACATATTTCAGTTCAAAGGTAGTAGTTTCAAAGTCTCCAGTCCTGGGGTTTTTTTTAGGTAGAGAAAGGACAATACTTGCACCGAGTTGTTTCGGTTTGATATTTACTTTCTCTGCGACTGCTGCAATTATCTGGTTTGATAGTAAAACTTCCTCATTTAGTTCCTTTCCTTGCTGTTGGATTTCACTACCAGTTGCAGAGAAAGAAACTGGTGGACCACTATAGGTAAGGGCAGCAGATGCTATGTAAGTGGGAGGTGGATCTGGTTGCATAGCCACCACCGTTGACCCCGCTATAACTAAACAAAAACTAGCTAGTCCAATCCATTTGTATTTTTCAAAAGCAATAAGATAGCGCTTAACAATTGGTGGGGTCATAGCAGGGGCATATAGTTAGTCATTTGTCATTTTTCATCGGTTATTTGTCATTGGGCATGGGGCATTGGGAGTGCTTTTAGCGGTAGCGGGGCGTTTAGCCCGTTAAGAGTTATTCTGCTTGTCCCCATCTCCCTCATCTCCCTCATCTCCCTCATCTCCCTCATCTCCCTCATCTCCCCCACTCCCCACTCCCCACTTTCCATTCCCCATTTCCTAATTTGAACCACCACCGAAGTTGTCAAAAAATCGGAGAAAGGATTGGACATTGAAGAACGGTTGGGTAATGGTACTCAGTAAATTAGTAATTCTACCGACGAGGTTTCGACCAACAACAATAACATCATTATCTTGAAGTGGCACGTTTTGGGATACATCGCCTCCGAGAGCTTTTTTCGCATCCAGTTTTTGGGTAATAGCTTTACCTCGTTCAGGATCGAAGCGAACCAAGGCGATACTCCGGAGGTTAGCAGTATCGAGATTTACTCCTCCCAAAGCATCGATAAATGTACTGCCATTGGGCAGCGCTTGAGTGGAAATACCTCCTGCTGCGTAGTTTAAAACTCGGACTCTAATCTGTGGTGTGGCTAAGGTTGAACGTGCTACCAAATTGCGGTCATAACCGTCATCATTGCCGACTTCACGACGAGGCACAACGATCGCATCTCCGTCTTGTAAGCGCAAATTAGGGATTGAACCACCATTTTGCAGTGCTGCATACAAGTCAATAGTTTGCGAAATCACTGAACCATCCATTAACTTGCGGCGTATTTGCACTTGTCGCAGGTCTGCATTCAAACTTGAACCACCAGATATTAATAAAGCATCAGCAACGCGGGGTGTTGGTGAATTAATCGGATAAATTCCTGGTCGAAGTATTTCCCCACTAATGGTAACTTGAACTGGTCGCGCTCCTACCAGGGATACTACGACAATCGGATCTGTAAAAATCCGACTTAAACCCAAGCGAATTTTTTCTTGAGCTTCTTCCAAAGTTAAACCTTGCAAAGAAACTGTTCCCACTTGCGGCACTACAATGTTGCCTTCTGGACTAATTAAAGCTTGAAAACTCAAGTCTTGACGCTGGGTTGCTAGGGCTAAAACTATTACTGGATCGACAACATAACGATTTAAACCCAAACGAATTTTTGCTTGAGCTTCCTCCAAAGTTAAACCTTGCAAGGAAACTGTTCCCAGTAAGGGCACCACAATGTTACCTTCTGGATTAATTACAGCTTGAAAGCTTAACTCTGGAAAGCGCTGAACCGAAACGCTAATTCCATCTCCGATTCCCAAGCGATAGAGACCAGGAGGACGCTGAAGAAAAACGCCAACAGCATCTCCTGGTCCCAAAAGATAGCGGCTGAGTTGAGGCGAAATTTCATCATTTGCACTTGGAGGTACAACATCCTCAGTACCTGGCACAGGGGAAGGGGGTTGCCCTTGAGACGGGAAAGGCTGAGCCAGAACCAGCTGGGTAGGTGCTATTAAGAAAACCCCTACTTGAAGACTGACAAAACACAGGGCGCTGAATGCACGCATATAAGAACTGGGAGTTATCAACATCGGTGCAGGAAAGCTCATGTAAGAATTGGTCGCGCCGACTCGTTATTTTACCCTAAAAATGTCCTAGATGTCTCTTTTATCTGCAAGTATTTACCAGGAAAAAGCTGAAAAATTGTGTCAACTTTAATTTCTAACTTCATATTTTGAACATCTTTTAACTGAGTTTAGGTCATAGAGCGATCGCACAAATACTTCTCATCAGTCTCTGCACAAATGTAGCTGTCACATACTCACTCTACATGTGACGTGCCATCAATACAGCTTGCACCGTTTCTCCAATAGATTGGGCTAGAGGCCAAGATTTTTCTACTTCTCCCAACGGTTCCATTGGAATCAGAATGCTGACGCCCACCCAAGGAATGCGCTGCTTACGCCACTGTGCATATTGGTCTGCCACAAACCAGTTTAATGGTGATGGATTTCCGCCGTTTGGCATAGCATACCATTGCAAGACAGCGAAGGTTTGCTGTTGTGTGGAGGCACGAAAGAACCTAGCTTCTACTTTCGTGTCCACATTAGAAGCTAACTTACCAGACGGCTTGACAGTAAATTCAGCACCACGATATTGAGCTACATCCCATTTTCCCCAGCGTGACCTTCCCCAGCCGTTAACCTCCGTCCACTCCACCTCTGGTTGATCCATCGGCCCGTTTTGCGGCAGCAAAAGTAAAATTGCCTGAGATTCGGAGCCTTCTTTTTTAATTACCTGCAAAGACCATTTATGTTCGCCAATTTGCTGTTCTGCTTGGTCAGTAGTTTGCCAACCAGGAATAGTTAACCCGGTCTTGCGGATTTCTCTTAATTCCTTGAGATTAGCCACAGGTGGCGGCTGTTTCCATTGCCAGCGTCCTGTGAGGTATCCGGGAACCCCTCCCATGGCCAACAGTACTAGTAATAAAACAAGTGCTGCCACCTGACTCAATCGGTTTTCTTTGAAAAACTTAGAGAAGGAAATCATCAGTAAAATTTGCAATACTTACGCAAAATTTTACTTTAAAAAATCACACCATGAGTTCAGTAATATTTAGGACTTATGCGGGGACTGGGGGCTGGGGAGTGGGGCATTGGGAATGGGGGAGCAGGGGAGGCAGGGGGAGATGAGGGGACAAGGAGACAAGGAGAAAACTTACAACCACTCTTTCCCAATGCCCAATGCCCCATTCCCTATGCCTCATCCCCAATTTCTGGAGATGCCGAGAAATAGTTATTAATCCAATTCAGTAAGGGCACTAATGACACGAGCATACAAGCAGAGTATACGTCGCCACCCCAACCATCATGGAGCCATTTAAAAGCCCCTTCTTGACCTGTGCCGTGAAAGAAAGTCAGTAAGGTATTACGAATAATATTGGCAGTAATACTAACGATGACAGCAATAGATAAAAACGATACAGTTGTCCGGCGTGAAGATAAGGCGCCTGTCCAATAAAGCAACATCAAGCCGACGTAGAGGGTAGTGAACAACATTTTTAGCCCTGCACAGTAGGGGGCAACTTCTACAATCCGTCCTCCCACGTAGAGATTTATCTCATCCACAGTTACTTCCATACCAAATTGATTCAGTATAAAGCCGGCGGTGCCAGCGATGAAGCTTTGCAGAGGCAAGGTATAGGGAGCAATCAGGTAGGGTACTGAAGTTGGGGTTGCTAAAAATATCAGTAGCAGGGGAAATGTTTGCGATCGCAAACCTGATATTCCCTTAAACCACAAGCACAACCCCGCTAATATAACAGGCAACGAAAGGTTAACCCACTCTGTAACACCGCTAAGATAAAAGACTCCTGCTAATAACAATAAAACACCGCCCAAAGGATGGATAGTATCTGGCAAACGTACCCACTGTTTCCGGTTCAGCCACACCAAATAACCAGCAAATGGTAAACCAATAATCCCGTGACTGAAATATTCGTGTTCTGTACTAATATTTTTGTGCAGCCAACCATCCAGCCAATGTAGCAATATAGGAGCATAAAGCAGCAGCAAAACGCCTAAAATGGCTAAATTTAACAAGCCTGACACGTTTCTGTTTCTAATCTGTTGCTGGAGTGCCATGATTTTAATTAATTATTGGGCATGGGGCATAGGGCATGGGGCATTGGACTAATGACCAATGACCAATGACTAATGACTAATGACTAATGACTAATGACTGCTGAGAATTTTTTGAGACTGCATTGGCGATCGCTGCTACAACTTCTTTGATTTGGCTACTGCTCAAACCAGGATACATAGGTAATGATAATATTTGTTTTGATAATTTTTCTGCTTGGGGAAAATCTCCAGGCTGATAACCTAAGTAGGTAAATGCTGGCTGGAGATGACAAGGAATTGGGTAATGAATACCAGTTTGAATTCCCGCTGCTGTTAGCTGTTCTTGGAGTTGCTGGCGTTCTATGGGGCAAGAATCATCAACTCTAATCACATAAAGATGATAGACGTGTCCTGCGCCACTTTGGTTTTCGATGGGGATAATGCCAGCAGTTGCCAAAGGTGCTAATTGCATATCATATTCTTGAGCAATAGTCAAGCGATCGCGATTCCACTCTGGCAAATATGGTAGTTTCTGGTGCAAGATAGCTGCTTGCAAGGTATCCAAACGGCTATTTGTACCTGGTTCAGTGTGAAAATATTTTTGGGATGCGCCATAATTTCGCAAGCGTGCCATCTTTTGGGCGATATCGGAATTTCGTGTCAGCAACATTCCCCCGTCTCCAAATGCTCCCAAATTTTTGCTGGGATAGAAACTAAAAGCTGCTGCTATTCCTACTGAACCAGCGTGATATCCGTCTCTTTGGGCGAGGTGTGCTTGTGCTGCATCTTCAAAAATTAGTATTTTGTAGGTATCAGCAAAGTTGAATAGATCGTTTGGTGATACCATTTGCCCATAGAGATGCACAGGAATAATTGCTTTAGTTTGAGGCGTAATTGCCTTTGCTGCTGCCTCTAAGTCAATTAAAGCTGTTTGGCGATCGCAATCTACTAGAATTGGCTTAGCACCAGCCCGTAAGACTCCAATCAACGTTGCTACAAAAGTATTTGCTGGTAAAATCACTTCATCCCCAGCACCAATATTACACGCTTGCAATCCCAAGGCGATCGCATCTGTTCCCGATGCCACACCAACTCCATATTCTGCCCCAGACACTGCCGCAAACACGGCTTCAAAATCTGAGAGTGCTTGCCCTAAAACAAAATCCCCTTGTTCCAAAACAGATTGGATGGCATTTTGCAATTGCGTTTGAATTGGTTCGTGTTGTAATTTCAAGTCTACAAAAGGAACTCTAATGGCCATTTTATTCACGATCGGTTGTCCTTAAATTCGCTATTTGTTTGTATTTATTTGTAGTTGATTACAAAATAAAATTAAACCAGAATTCAGAATTCAGAATTCAGAATTCAGCAATCTTTTTAGTGGGGGATTTAGACCCGCCACTTTCTTGTTGACCACCAAATTTTTAATATAGTAAGAGGTTTAATGTATTTGTAGGAACTATATTGTATTTTTTTGTGTAAATAACCCTCTCCAAACCAGAAAACATGAAGTTTTTGAAATTTGCAGAAAGTCTGTAGCTTCCTCAAAGCAGGGTGGGTTAGTTGAAAAATATTCAGATGCCAAGCCAAAAGACTCGATGTCAGTAGCTCGTTTGTGGAACCCAAAATACCTTGCTGGCTCTCCAACACAGTGCTTCAACTTTCTCAGATAAATTTTGAATTTTCAATTCGGCGAAGGGATACTAGCTGTTATCAGTAAAATTTGCAACCAAAAATTACATTATTTTAGCTGTTCTTAAGTAAAATTACGCTAAATATATTAACAGAAATTTTCCCTTCTGTACATCAAGAATCACAGACCCTTTATTGTATCCTTAAGGCTAGGTTACCCTGGCTGAATCAAAATCTAACGTAGTCTGATTGCAAAATTTGAAGTAATAGAGACTACACCAGCGATCGATAAAGAACATTCACTACCAGTAAATAGTAACTGGCACAGACTCCGTAGCCGACTTAATGGAAGAGGTAAAAAATTTTTGCCTCAAACTTGTTTGTCAGAGGCAAAATTAGGGAATGCTTAAAAATAGCAATTGATAACCCAGAAATAGGGCATATATCAATTTACAGTATCGAGAAATTATTAAGGTAGCAGTGGCAATGGTAGAGCCTGAAAACAAATTATTTGCCCTAAAGGATGGTTGGACTTCTCAGGAAACAAGAGAACAACAACGTCTTAAAGCTTTGTCAGATCTCGGTTTACGGCAACCAGAAACAATTCCGGTTTTTGAAGAAGCCACTCAAACTGCTGCCCACTTTTTGGAAGCACCAATTTCCATTTTGGGATTTGTGGATCAAGAACGCCACTGGTTTAAGTCAGCAGTGGGCTTATCTAGACTGGGACTAATGAATCATTTGGCACAAAGCCGCCAACTTTCACGCAGAGAATCTTTTTGCACCCAGGTAGTGGAGAACTTTCAAATATTTGTAATTAATGATACTCACAAACTTACAGATGCAGTATTGGCTAGCAGTAAGTTAGTGCAGGATTATGGTATACGTGCTTATTTGGGAGCGCCACTGATTGATGCTTCAGGACATTGTTTGGGTGCATTGGCGGTGATGGATTTAGTACCGCGCAGTTTTACAAACCGAGATATTGAGTTTTTGCAAATCATAGCTCGTTGGAGCATGAGTGAATTTGAGCGTAACCGACTCCTGCAAGGGAAACTCGAATCAAGCACTCCCCCAGCTCCTATATTTTTACTCAACGACGAACGTAACACTGAGATTAAAATCACGGCACCCAGTTTAGAAAGTGACTCTGTTTCTACTAAGCAACTGAAACTGCAACTTCTCGAACAGCTAACTCAGGAGTTACGCACACCCTTAACATCCGTACTTGGCATGGCAAGTGTTCTAGGACGTGAAATTTATGGGCCTTTGACGGGTAAACAGAGAGAATATTTGGAAATTATCCAACACAGTGGTCGGTACTTACTTTCCCTAGTCAACGAAATTACCGAACTAGGAGCGATCGATGACAACTCAAATGTGCTAAATCTAGCTCCTGTAGATATTGAAATGCTCTGTCAACAAGCTATTAATACTTTAGAAGAAGCAGCTAATCGCCGAGATCAAGATATTCGGTTGTCTATCGAACCGGGACGCAATCGCATTTGTCCTTTAGATAAAGACAAAGTGCGGCAAATCCTCTATCACCTGGTTTTTAGCGTGATTCAACTTTCGGCTACAGGTAGTGTTGTTCGGATTCACGTCTCTTATAAGGAAGATACCCTCAATGTTACTATTTGGGTTTCCCATCCTTGGCTGGGAGATGGGATCACTGAGGTTGATCCCTACTTCCGCCTCAATTCTTTATCATTACTGGAGCTGACAGGTGAAGTAGCAAGTTACAATTCTCGCAAACAAAGCCAGGAGCAACCAGATATTTCACCGGTAGCAGTGGACAAGTTAAAAAACTTGAGTGATTCTAACTCAAATTTATTTGCTCCTAATTCAGATATAAATTTAGCTAAAGGAAATGGAAGTCTTTCTCGTGAAAGCTTGGGTCTGTTGCTAAGTTGTCAATTGGCAGAGTTACATGCCGGACAAATTTTGGTTCAAGGTTCACCAGAATCAGGATATCGCTATGTACTTTCTTTGCCATTGCAACTAGTGACTTCCTCACAAGCAATTAACGATGTTTGATGCCAAGCAATGAGCATTCAGGACTAGAGATTGGGAAATAAATATTGCCAATCAATTCATTTTCGGTGAAATATATCAAGGGTTAATCAACAGCTAGGTTTTTTTAGTATTAGTTGAAATGTTTTGGAATTAAAGGTGAAACTGATGGCTGTGAATAAGAACGCCATCACTAATTTGTAATCTACGTTATTACCTTTTTATGGCTATACGCATTATGATCGATTCCAAGTTCTGCGTAGGCAGACTAATCGATCGCAATGTTTTTTATGAATTTAGTCTGGCAACGATTTACCTTATCATCTTTTCCGGTCAAAGAATATCTTGCTACCAGTTACGTACACCGTTCTCTGGTCGGACTATTGGGTTCTTGGCGGCAAACCAGCGTCTTAATACAGTGGGGAGATGCGATCGCAGCTGCTTTACTGTGTTCAGTATATGCCCTTGCACCTTTTAGTTCGAGTACGTTGATTGGTTTGTTGCTGGTAGCTTGTGCAGTATTCTGGCTGCTATTGACTTTATCTGATGAAGCAACAACAAATGTCTCGTCAGTCACTCCTATTCACCTGTTGGTATTGCTCTACTGGACAATTGCCGCAGTAGCAACAGCGCTATCACCAGTCAAAAAGGCAGCCCTTAATGATTTGGCAACCTTAAGCCTGTATTTGCTACTATTTGCCCTTTGTGCCAGGGTCTTGAGGTCGCCTCGCCTCCGGTCTTTGATTATTATCCTTTACCTGCACGTCTCGTTAATTGTCAGTGTATATGGTTTGCGCCAATGGTTTTTTGGAGCCACAGCACTAGCAACTTGGGTTGATCCAGAATCTCCTTTGTCTAAGACTACAAGGGTCTACAGTTATTTAGGCAATCCCAACTTGTTGGCTGGATACCTACTACCAGCAGTAATTTTTAGCTTAGTGGCAATTTTCGCATGGCAAAGCTGGCTCAAAAAAGCTTTATCATTAACGATGTTCTTTGTCAATACTGCTTGCTTAATTCTGACTTTTAGTCGTGGCGGTTGGATTGGACTCGTGGTGGGAATTTTAGCTGCGATGGCATTGCTAGTTTATTGGAAGAGCGTGGAAATGCCTCGTTTTTGGCGTACTTGGTCGCTACCGATTGTCTTAGGAAGCTTGATAGGGGCGTTGCTGCTAGCAGTGATATTTGTAGAGCCAGTGCGTCTGCGGGTATTTAGTATTTTTGCTGACCGCCAAGATAGCAGTAATAATTTTCGCCGAAATGTATGGGATGCTGTCTTCGAGATGATTGGCGATCGCCCCATTATCGGTATTGGTCCCGGTCACAACTCTTTTAATAAAGTTTACCCCCTCTACCAACGCCCTCGTTACACTGCTTTGAGTGCTTATTCGATTTTGTTGGAGGTGGCTGTAGAAACTGGCTTTGTTGGTTTAGCCTGTTTTCTCTGGCTAATAATTGTGACATTGAATGTAGCGTTTTTGCAAATGCGACGATTGCGACAACTCACAAATGTAGAGGGATTTTGGTTAATTGGAGCGATCGCTATTCTATTGGGTATGCTAGCTCACGGCACCGTAGATACTGTCTGGTATCGTCCTGAAGTCAATACCCTCTGGTGGCTAATAGTTGCCTTAATTGCTAGCTATTGGACACCTTTAGCTCAAAACCAGACAAATTCACCAGACCTCTTGCATAAATAAGTTTTTATCTCACGCAAAGGCGCAAAGGCGCAAAGAATAAGGTAAAAATAAGGACTTTTGCAAGAAGTCTACCGAACTCAGAATTGTCTGCAAACTAACACAAATAAATTGTCAGTTGTTATCAGGAAAACAACTGACAATTTTTGAATCCCAATCCAAAATCCAAAATCCAAAATCCTATTACTCCCTGTAGCTAGTAGCCCCAGGAGCATTGGGGTCGCGGTAACGGGCTGGTTCGTCGTCACGCTTTCTTCCAGCCAAACCAGCTAGACCGAATAAACCAATTAATCCCAACCAACCCCAATCAAAATCGTTGCGATCGTAAGTAGCCGTCCTGGGAGCAGTATTAACTCCAGGATCGGTAGTTGTTTGAGCTTGTGCAGATAGAGTTAAAGGCAAAACTCCCATACTCAAGCTGAGAACGCCAGCGCCAATAGCTGTAATGAAATTACTTTTCATAATTTTGAAAATCTCTCGTGCCATCCAAAGTTACTCACCAATGTATCGAGTCCGAACATTAGGAGAATCAATCTGCGGCTATAAAGTAAGGATTTTCACAACTCACGCTGTAGATATACAACATACCGGTCACAGTAATGGATTTATCACTCTGATGTGGTAGTTTGGCAAAACTGACTCTTAATAGTTTTTCATCGCCCGTTGCATGTCACGCTGGTCTTGGCGGCGTTTTAGGTCTTCTCGCTTATCATGCAACTTTTTACCCTTACCAAGGGCTATACTTACTTTTACCCAACCTCGTTTGAGATACATTTTCAAAGGGACTAAAGTCAAACCCTGCTGTTCTACTTTGCCAATTAGCTTGCGGAGTTCTTGGCGATTGAGCAACAATTTGCGTGTACGGCGTGGTTCATGATTAAAATATTGCCCACTAGCCGTATAAGGTGAAATATGGACATTAATTAACCATGCTTCACCATCCCGAAGCAAAGCATAGCCATCTTGGAGATTGACTTTACCGGCACGAATCGACTTCACCTCGGTTCCTGTCAACTGAATTCCAGCTTCGTAAGTTTCCAGAATTTCATATAAATAACGGGCTTGACGGTTGTCACTAATAACTTTGTAACCTTCGTTCTTGTCACTCATTGATAATTTATGTGCTTTAAATGTACCTAAAAAATTATTGGGATTGATTTATAAATTATAAGGTGTATTTTATAACCTCTATAAATGCTCAGATGTATATTACTAATTTAGCTTTTCTAAGTTGGTAATTAAAAATTTGATGGTAACTTTAAGTTACCTAGATTTTAGTCATTGGTCATCGGATATGGGTCATGGGGCATTAACATAACAGGACTGGGGATTAGGACAAATGACAAAGGGCAAAGTCTGAGCTTGCTTTTGGCGATCGCCTAGCTAAGCCGTATCCGCAAGCTTGTGGCTTTGCCATCCCGCAGGGTACATAACTTTGTAAGAGAGGACAAATGACTAATTTATTTATGAAATCAATATCAATTTACACAATGATGAGCATTCACTCTGAGTTATTAATGAGTTGTTACAAATTACAAAGCTGTCTATCCCTGGCAAGGATAGGGAGTCGAAGCTAAGTTACACTTCGTTAACCCTTCCTAAGGATTTAATACTTTCTTTATAAATCAACCCTGAGGCAGTCATTAGCTGGTAATCCTGTCATAGTATGAAACATAAGAACACTATTTTTACCTGTGTTCACTGACGGAGCTGTAAAAGCAAATTTCTAAGTAAAAAAATGCTAGGGGTGTACTGTCCATGCCCTTGAAGATCCTTGTAGTGGATGATGATCTGGGCACTCGTCTGTCTGTTAGTGACTATCTTGAACTGTCTGGCTACTCTGTAATTACGGCTAATGACGGTCAAGAAGCTTTGGTTATGGTGGATGAGTATCATCCTGATTTGATTGTTACGGATATCGTCATGCCACAGATGAACGGCTATGAACTAGTGCGCCGGGTGCGTCAACAACCAATGTTCCGTTTATTGCCTGTAATTTTATTAACAGCAAGAACTAAGACCCAAGAAAGAATTTTGGGCTACCAGTCAGGGTGCGATTTATACTTGCCCAAGCCTTTTGAACTGGAAGAGTTAGCAGCAGCAATCCGCAATCTTTTGGAGCGATCGCAAATTATTCAATCTGAGTACCGTTTTTCTCATAAAGATAGTTTGGACATTTCCCCCTCTACAAAAACGCTGGATGCTCATAATTCTCTGTCCACTCAAATTCAAAAATCTCACTTGCACTCATCTCTAACTCATAGAGAACAGGAAGTTTTAGAACTATTAACTCATGGTCTTTCTAATGCCGAAATGGGTCATCAGCTACATCTGAGTCCTCGAACAGTAGAAAAGTACGTTAGCAGTTTATTGAGAAAAACTTCAACTAGCAACCGAGCAGAATTAGTCCGTTTTGCAATTAAACATGGTCTAGTCGAATAAAAGTAAAAGTGAGGAGTTAAGAGTGAGGAGTGAGTAGTTCAAAAATTGACTCCTGAATTCTGACTCCTAACTTTTCACTTTAGATTATTGGTTTTTGGGTGGTAAGATAGGTGAGCAGACCTTCACAAGCATCAATTAGTAAATCAATCACCTGATTAAATCCCTCTTGCCCGCCATAATAGGGGTCTGGAACTTCTTTGAGGTTGTGTCTAGAGCAAAAATCGCACATCAAACGCACTTTGTGATGATACTGCCCAGTTGGGTCAAGAGTAAGAATATTCTCATAGTTCTCTCGATCCATCGCCAAAATTAAATCAAAGTCTTGAAAGTCTGATTTTTGAAATTGGCGTGCCCGACCACGCAGTTTAATTCCCAGCTTTGCACCAGCCGCAGCATTCATGCGTCTGTCAGGTGGGCTACCAATGTGATAACTAGATGTACCAGCAGAATCACAAACAATGTGTTCGCTCAAGTCAGCCTGCTCAATCAGATGATTCATAATATTTTCTGCCGATGGCGATCGGCAGATGTTACCTAAGCAGACAAACAAAAGTTTGTAAGGCATAAATATTTGTTGTCCTTTGTCAATAGTCATTTGTCCTTCGTCCTATATCATTTGTCCTCTTTTACAAAGTTGAGACAGTCCGTTGGCGGGGTTCCCCCGCTTAAAGGAACTGGCGTGAACCACTGCGTTGGACGGATCTCCCGGCTCCTTCAGTGGCGTCTGATCCAAGGAAGCCCTAGCTCAGATTTTTTGCTTTGTCAAAACTAATGACCAATGACCAATGACCAATGACCAATGACTAATGACCAATGACTATTGAAATCCAGGAAGCTCCAGTCCACTGGTTAAGTCTTCCATACGCTCCCGCATTGTGGTTGTGGACTTGTTGTAAGCTTCCTTCATTGCTGCTGTTACGAGATCGGAAAGTACTTCTGCACCTTCGGCTAAAGCATCTGGAGAAATTTCCACCCGCTTGGGTTCTTGGTTACCACTGACAATTACCTTGACCAGTCCACCGCCAGACTCTCCTTGAATTTCCATTTGCTCCAATTCTTCTTGGAGTCGCTTTGCGCCTTCTTGAACTTGCTGTGCTTTCTTAAAAGCTTCAGCTAATTCTTTCATTTTTCCCAAGCCAAAGCCAAATCCTTGTCCTTTACCTGTCATAATTAGTTTTACGCGTGTGCGTTGAATAACAAATCAAATTCAATTATAGATGCGGTAAGTAATTTGCCTCTTTTTTTACCAATAATTAATGCATTCGGAAATAGGGAGTAGGGAGTAGTGAGTGGGGAATAGGGAGTTTGGGAGGGGTGGAGTAAAATTTTCTCCCCATCTCCTTATCCTCCCCATTCCCTATTCCCCATTCCCCACTCCCCATTTCTACCCACAAGCAGCTTGAAACTCTCCGAGCATTTTGACTTCTGGCTCTAACCGAATAGACCAACGTTCTTGTACTTGATGTTGGATGTGGCGAATCAGACAGAAGATATCACTAGCTTTTGCCCCACCACGGTTAACGATGAAGTTAGCATGGAGTTGTGCTACTTGCGCTCCACCAATTTGGTAGCCTTTGAGACCTGTTTGTTCAATTAACCAGCCAGCGCTGTAAGGTTTAGGATTGCGGAACACACTGCCACAACTGGGGAAGTTATATGGTTGAGTGCTTAGGCGATGCTTTTTGTGTTCCTTGGTGATTGCCACAACTTGTGCTGGATCTGCACCTGGTGTGAGCTGTAAGGTGGCTTGGGTGACTATGCGATCGCCACCTTGCAATAATGAAGTCCGGTAGCTATAACCTAGTTGATTGGGGGTAAGAGTTTCCAGCGTTCCATCGGGTGAAAGAACCTGGGCGCTAACTAACATATCTGCGATACAGCTATTATGTGCCCCTGCATTCATCACCACAGCGCCTCCGACTGTGCCAGGAATGCCAACAGCCCACTCTAATCCTTGCCATCCCAATGATGCGGCTTCCCATGCTAAGCTGGGAATTGATTCTCCAGCCGCAACGGTTAATTGCCCTGTTTGTGGGTCAAAGTGGCTGAAGCGGAGATGACGAGTGGCAATCACTAAGCCTGATATACCCCCATCGCTCACCAGCAAATTAGAACCCGCTCCCAGTGTTGTCACTCTTAAATCGCGTTCTTTTGCGTATTTAAGACTTGCTTGCAGTGCTTCTAAATTTCGAGGGGCAACGAACCATTGGGCTGCTCCCCCAACTCTATAGGAAGTAAATGCTGACAAGAAAGCCTGGGACTTGATCGCACAATCAGTATTGGGTAAGTAAATTACCTCGTTCTCCACCGAATTAGCTGTTTGTTGTTTCTTTGTATTCAAAGCAGAAGCTGTGCAGACGTTTCCTACTGCCTGGGAAATGGTCATTTTTACTTTTTATTGGTAATTTTTTTACATTTATTTACCGTAAAACTACGGTATTAGACTTAACATCAAACCGTTACGAAAGGGGCGCTTTGGTCAGAAATGGAACTTTGCAAAGCCCCCACTTAGGATGTGGCTTTAGCAGGCTCACGGAGTGTTGCAATGATTTCAGGAATGACTTGATTTAAATTCCCAGCGCCCAAAAACAGCGCCAAGTCTCCTGGACGCAGTGTTTGTAGCAGGAATTCGCCTACTGAGGATAAAGTTGGTTGATAAACTACCTGGGAATGTTGCTTGGCAATTTCCCCTGTGAGATGCTCACCACTGATTTGCCCTAAATTGGGTTCGCCTGCACTGTAAATATCGGTCAGCACGACCAAATCAGCATGGCTAAAAGACTGGGAAAATTCTTCTAAAAAGGTAAGTGTACGGCTATAGCGATGGGGTTGGAAGATGGCAACCACTCTTTGTCCTGGTCTTGCCTGTAAACGTGCGGCGGCGAGAGTAGCGCGAATCTCGCTGGGATGATGAGCATAGTCATCAATGAAGGTAATACCATCGACTTCACCCCGGAATTCAAAGCGGCGTCTTGCTCCTTCAAAGGTGGCGATTCCTTTGGCAATTTCTCCAAATTCTAAGCCCAAGGCACGACCAACAGCCACTGCTGCTAAGGCATTACTAAGATTGTGCCGACTCAGCAGGCGCAAGTTCAGGACGCCCAAGGCTTTGCCTCTTTCCCAAACTAAAGCTGTGGTGCCATCTGCACGATAGTCAATATTAGTAACGGTGTAGTCAGCGTCAGTATCTGAGTGTAAGCTGTAAGTGATTGTTGGTTGCAAGCGATCGCGCACTGTAGCACAGTCAATGCTACCTATCAAAGTTTTGCAACCTTTGGCAAATGTCTGGAAGATGTCAACTACTTCTTCTAATGTATCGTAGTGGTCAGGATGATCGAGTTCAATATTGGTAATGATGCCAATTTCTGGAGCGTGTTTTACTAGAGAACCATCTGATTCATCTGCTTCGGCTACCAAATATTGGCTTTCTCCCAGTCGAGCATTGCCAGACCAAGCATTGACTTCGCCACCTACTAAAATCGTTGGGTCTAGACCTGCTTGTAGTAGCATATAACCAATCATGCTACTGGTTGTGGTTTTGCCGTGGGTTCCTGCGACTGCAATACTATAGTAATCAGCAATCAGCGCTGCCAGTACATCTGAACGATGTAAAATCGGACAACCTAATTCAAGAGCTGCTTTGTATTCTAAATTATTCGTGTTAATTGCTGTTGAACAAATGACTTGAGGCAGTTTTGAGTTAGTAGCAGCAGCTAATTTTTCTGGTGAATTTAATGCTACGACCTTAGTCAATTCCTGAGGTCGAAAGAATTCGAGATTACTTGCCTCTTGTTTACCAAAAATATGAGCGCCGATAGATTCCAATTTGTGCGTAATGTGGTTCGGACGTAGATCCGAACCTGATACTGGAAATTGACGCTTAGCGAGAACGTATGCCAGAGCAGACATACCTATACCGCCGATGCCAATGAAATGAAATGGTCTACCACTAAAATCTACAGAATTACTCATTTATTGCTCCTCTTACACCACACCACACCATAAATCACAAATGACACGCGTATCATAACAGGAATTTGATATTTACCATAATTACTCCTGTGTTATGTTCATGCCTGACGCTCGGATGATTTTTCTGCTCTGGTTTTGCGAGTTCAGAATGATTTTACCTTGGTTGGAGGTTTTTGCTATTTCTGAACTGTTTTTAAGATTATTCGCAAAATTTTGGCCGCATCGGGACAGAAATTCTTGTAATGACAAATACATATTTTTAGCTACCTTGCTGTAGTTGACTACGATAGTACATAGTTAGTGAAACTGATTTTAAATTGCATCAAGTCTACGCGAGAATTGAGTACAATAGTACATTGGTAATGAAACTATTTTTCAATTGCATAAAACCCAGGCGTAACTGGATGCAGCAACTAGCAATTTTTGGTGGCACATTCGATCCAATTCATTGGGGACACCTGCTCGTAGCCGAGACAGCTTTGCATCAAGTATCCCTTGAAAAGGTAATTTGGGTGCCATCTTTAAATCCTCCTCATAAAGAAGCAGCTTTGTTTGAGCATCGTGTAGAAATGCTGCAATTAGCTACAAAAGATAACCCAGGGTTTACTGTCTCACTAGTGGAGGGAAAACCCTCTGGGACTTCCTATGCCATTAACACCCTGATGGACTTATCTGCTTGTTACCCAAATACTCGCTGGTACTGGATTGTGGGCTTGGATACTTTCCAAACCTTACCTCATTGGTATCGTGGACGCGAACTAGCACAAATGTGTAATTGGTTAATCGCACCCCGACTGCTAGGTGGTGAGACTATAACTCAAAGCGAGTTAATCTGCAAGCAAGTCCAGGAACAATTAAGCAAACACTCGAATACCATTGATTGGCAATTCCTGGATATACCTTTAGTAGGAGTTTCGTCAAGTCTAATTCGGAAATTTTGCCGCGAACGCCAGTCAATTCGTTATCTAGTCCCAGAGTCCGTAAGATCGTATATTGCGAACAATAATCTTTACTCCAAATAAATCTGAATAAATTATGTGTTTTTTTATTGATCTAACACTTTATGGTTATAAGTGATCCCCCCCTTTGCGATATGATTGGGGTCAACGATATCAACATATAGGCATATATACAGAGGGCAAGACACTGTGATTAGAGTTGCAATCAACGGTTTCGGGCGTATTGGACGTAACTTTGCGCGTTGCTGGGTGGGTAGAGAGAATAGCAAGATAGACCTTGTAGCCATCAATGACACATCAGACCCTAGAACCAATGCTCACCTGCTGAGGTACGACTCAATGCTAGGGAAGTTAAAGGGTGTTGACATTACTGCCGATGATAACTCCATCATCATTAACGGTAAAACCGTTAAGTGCGTATCCGATCGCAATCCAGAAAACTTGCCCTGGAAAGATTGGGGAATTGACCTAATTATCGAAGCAACAGGGGTATTTACCAGCAAAGAAGGAGCGCTCAAGCATGTGAATGCTGGAGCCAAGAAAGTTCTGATCACCGCTCCTGGTAAAAATGAGGATGGCACCTTTGTGGTTGGCGTGAATCATCATGACTATGACCACAACGTACACCACATTATCAGTAACGCTAGCTGTACTACCAACTGCTTGGCGCCAATCGCCAAGGTGTTGAATGATAAGTTCGGCATCATCAAAGGTACGATGACCACCACCCACAGCTATACAGGTGACCAGCGCTTACTAGACGCTTCTCACCGAGATTTGCGACGGGCGAGAGCCGCAGCCATCAACATTGTACCCACCTCTACTGGTGCAGCAAAAGCAGTGGCGCTGGTTATCCCAGATTTGAAAGGCAAGCTGAATGGCGTTGCCTTGCGTGTACCTACCCCGAACGTTTCAATGGTAGATTTCGTAGTTCAAGTTGAGAAGCGTACTATTACTGAAGAAGTTAACCAAGCTCTCAAAGATGCCTCTGAAGGTCCACTCAAAGGCATTTTGGACTACAGCGAACTAGAACTGGTATCGTCTGATTATCAAGGTACTGACGCATCATCAATTGTTGATGCTAGCTTAACTTTAGTTATGGGCAATGACCTAGTAAAAGTTATGGCTTGGTATGACAACGAGTGGGGCTACAGCCAACGAGTCTTGGATTTGGCGGAATTGGTAGCTGAGAAGTGGCAATAAATTTAGTCATTAGTCATTAGTCATTAGTCATTAGTTTTGGGCAAATGACAAAGGACAAAAGACAAATGACTAATCACCAAAATGTTGAAATCCCTGGCTAAGACTGAGAACTTGGTCGGGGAATTTTTTTTGGTCGTCGTGTAATAGTATTGTTGTACCTGCTGTAATTCTGCCGACGATCGCAGCACCTTCACCAAGATATTCTACTAAAGCTGATGCTGGCTCTTGTGCTAAGCACAACACTAATTCAAAGTCTTCGCCACCATATAGAGCATATTCCAGGGCTTGCTCTGGTGTCAGCCAATGGTTAAAAGCTGTTGGTAAGGAAATTTGTCTCAGTTCTAACACCGCACCAACGCTGCTGGCACGACAAATTTGGATTACAGCATCTGCTAAACCGTCGCTGCTATCCATACCAGCAATGGGCATGGGGCATGGGGCATTGGGCATTGGGGATGCTAAGATTTTTTTGAGGATGGATAAGACATCTAATCGTGGCTGGGGACGCTGATGTGCGAGGATTAGAGCCGTCTTTTGTGCGTCGTTGAGGTTTTGTCCTAATTCGGGATGCAAGAGCAATTCTAAGCCCGCGTGGGAGGCTCCATGAACACCTGTAACGACGATCGCATCTCCCACAACAGCAGCAGAACGGCGGATAATTCGATTGGGGTGAACTTGACCAAAAGCGGTAATTGCCAAAGTAGTCACAGGCGATCGCACCACATCACCCCCGACAATTGGGGTATTGTATTTTTGCAGGCATTCTGTCATTCCCTGGTATAGCCTTTCGACCCAATTCACGCTCAAATCCCCAGGAAGTCCGAGTCCGACAGTGATACCCAATGGGGAAGCACCCATCGCTGCCAAATCTGACAAGTTAGCAGCCGCCGCACGCCAACCTGCATCTTCTGGGGAAGTGGTGAGGTTACTAAAATGCACACCATCAACCAGCACATCTGTTGTGACGACTAAAGATTGCTCTGGTGCTGCCACCAATACTGCTGCATCATCGCCAATAATTTCTGGGGGACAAAAACGTTGTAATTTTGCTAGAAGACCTTGTTCGCCAATATCTTTGACTTTAGTCATTAGTCATTAGTCATTAGTCATTAGTCATTAGTCATTAGTCATTTCTCCCCCTGCCTCCCCCACTCCCCCACTCCCTACTCCCCACTCCCCCAAGTTACGATAAAGTTATCGTCTAGGGGGATGTTGGAATGGTCTCTACACCAGTAACAAAGCTCACATTTGAAGAGTACTTAACTTATGATGATGGCAGTGGTTTTCACTACGAGCTAGTAGATGGCAGGCTGGAATTAATGAATCCCCCTACAATTCAACATTTCTTGATTGTCGCTTTTTTAGATACCGCATTCATAGCAGAAATTCAGCGCTTGAGTTTACCTTGGTTAACTTTTCGGGAAACTGGGACGAGGACGGGGAAAAATAAGTCTAGGTTAACTGACTTGTCTGTGGTGACGCACGAGCAAGCAAGAGAATTGATCGATGCATCAGCAGTCTTTGAATCACCACCATTACTAATTGTAGAGGTAGTCAATCCAGATTCTATCAAGCGGGACTATCGTTATAAGCGATCTGAATATGCAGCAGTTGAAGTGCCAGAATATTGGATTGTAGACCCACTAAAAGAAAAGATTTCAGTGCTGTGGCTGGAAGAAGGATTTTACGAAGAGACGGTGTTTAGTGGCGACCAGCAAATTGGATCGCGGACTTTTCCAGAAATGGCGATCGCAGTTAATCGGATATTTACCGCTGGGAATCTCAGTTAGGGGAGTGGGCATTGGGCATGGGGTATTGGGTATGAGGTATGGGGCATGGGGCATGGGGCATTGGGCATTGGTTATTAATTCTTATCCCTCACTCTCCCATCTCCCTCATCTCCCAGTCCCCAGCCGCTCATCCTTCCTAAGCTGCTTGGGCTACAACCAGATTTTCTATGCCTTTAACTACTGTTGCAGATTCAATTTTGTCACCTGCCTTGAGTTTATCCAAAACTTCTTTGCCTTCAGTGAGATAGCCAAAAACGGCATAACGACCATCCAATAGGTTGCGTCCGGCGGGAGTAAGTTCTGGTTCAAACAGAAAGAAGAAAAATTGCGAAGAACCTCCATTCACTTCACTTTCGGGACGAGCCATAACTACTGCGCCAAAAGCAGAAAAAGGCAGAACTGGCATATCAATGTAACGACCAGCTTCTTCTAGGGTAATGCCATAGGTAGGCTCCTTGTCACCTTGAACCAAGACTTCTAAAGGAATGGAGCGGTATTTGCCTGTGCTTGGGTCAATGAAACCCACTTCTTTTCCAACGGGATCTCCAGTTTGCAGAAAGTAAGATTCTTCAGAACGGCTAAATTCTAAGCCATTATAAAAACCTCTCTGCACTAAATCTACAAAATTACCAGCAGTAATAGGAGCGCTGTAACCATCCACTACAAGGGTAAGGTCGCCTTTGTTGGTTTTTAATTCCACGGTGGCACGACCTTTAAGTTGTGGGAGGTTACTATACTCAGCAGGGACTTCAAAGGGAAATTCCTTCACCATTGACTCTTCTAGCTGAGTGATGAGATTCAACAGTTTAGTTCTCTGTTGCAAAATTTCTTGTTTATCTTTGCTGTTTGCCAATTCTTGGAGGTTAGCCACGCCAGATTTCAACTCGTTAATCCAAGCTTCTGCTTGGGGTTGGCGTTCTTCGATAACACTTGCTAGGATTTGGGAGGGTTTATCGAGAATGCGGGATGCTTGGCTGATGTCTTTGGAAACGGCACCCCAGCGTCGATTTGCCCGCAGTTGGGCAGAAATGTCCTCTAAACTGGCTTGTAGTTGCCGCACAGGTTTGTTATCTATCGGGAGTGCATACCGCAACAAAGCATTACCGTCGGTAATTGCGTTGCCAGCTGGCAGCGCGGCGCTACTAGAGGGAGTCCACCCAGCTGTAGTTATGCCTAAAAATATTGTTACCAGCAGTATTGCCATTAGGCTGTTCTTCAGCCAGGATTTTAATAAGTTAAGCATGGAATAACTCAAATGCAGCATTGATATTGTTAACTGGACGTAACCCATCAATAATCTTCCCACAGTAGGAGTGCCCAGTGCTAAGTACTGAGTTATGAGTGAAAAAATGGGGGAGTGGGGAGTGGGGATGAGGGAGCAGGGGGAGCAGGGGAGGCAGGGGAGGCAGGGGGAGAAAGAATAATCAATGCCCCATGCCCCATGCCCAATGCCCAATGCCCCATGCCCAATGACTAAATAGCTAATTACTCCGCTTGAAGGGTACAATAAATGCCGATTGTCTTCCAAAATTTGAAAGTTTCATGATCTCCAGCAACGACTTTCGACCTGGTGTCTCAATTGTATTAGATGGATCTGTATGGCGAGTGGTGGAATTCCTCCACGTTAAGCCAGGGAAAGGCTCTGCCTTTGTACGAACCAAACTGAAAAATGTTCAGAATGGGAGTGTGGTGGAAAAAACCTTCCGGGCAGGGGAAACAGTACCCCAAGCTACTTTAGAAAAAAGTACGATGCAGCATACCTATAAAGAAGGCGATGAGTTTGTCTTTATGGATATGGAAACCTATGAAGAAGGCAGATTGAGTGCAGCACAAATTGGCGATCGCGTAAAATACCTCAAGGAAGGTATGGAAGCTAACGTCATTCGTTGGGGTGAACAAGTTCTAGAAGTGGAACTGCCCAACTCTGTAGTTCTAGAAGTTGTGCAAACAGATCCCGGTGTAAAAGGTGACACTGCAACAGGTGGTACTAAACCAGCTACTCTTGAAACTGGTGCAACTGTGATGGTTCCCTTGTTTATTTCCCAAGGTGAACGCATCAAAATTGATACCCGTGATGATAAATATTTAGGCAGGGAATAAGTTTGGATTTCGATCTCAAACAATCCCGATTTAAATCCCTACTTAGGGATTAAATCCCTGCCACACTTAAAAATGCTAATTTACGGATAGGTCGAGGTAATAAAAACTGTGCCATTGGACTTTAATGAAATCCGCCAGCTACTGGCAACTATTGCACAAACTGACATTGCAGAAGTCACGCTTAAAAGTGATGACTTTGAACTAACAGTACGTAAGGCTGTGAGCATCAGCAATCATATGTTGTCGGTAGGTCAAGCGACCTTAGGCGGTGTGGTAGGTTCGGGCTTATCATCTGGTTTACCTAATCAGGTGACTACAAGTCAGGTAACAGAAGTAGGGACAGGTCGCCTGTTTGAGAATGCTGCAACTGGAACACAATTGCAGTTGTCAGTAAATACCCCCTCAACCATTGACCAGAGATTAGTAGAAGTGCCTTCTCCGATGGTGGGAACATTTTATCGCGCTCCTGCACCAGGTGAAGCACCATTTGTAGAAGTGGGCGATCGCGTCCGCAAGGGTCAAACAGTCTGTATCATTGAGGCCATGAAGCTGATGAATGAAATCGAAGCCGAAGTTTCTGGGCAAGTGATGGAAATTCTCCTGCAAAATGGCGATCCAGTAGAATATGGTCAACCTTTGATGCGAATTAACCCTGATTAAGTATTAATCTATATATGAAGTGAGTTGTCGTTAAAACTTTCAATCCTTACGGGTTAATCCTGATGAAACAAACGTTGCCTTTACCACCAGAAGTGGTGCAACAAGTAGCTGAATACTTCGGCCTGTTAAGTGAGCCAATGCGCCTGCGGCTGCTACACTTACTGCGGGATGAAGAAAAATGCGTGCAAGAGTTGGTAGAGGCAACACAGACTTCTCAGGCAAATGTGTCCAAACACCTGAAGGTAATGTGGCAAGCAGGAATCCTTAGCCGCCGCAGTGAAGGAACTTGCGCCTATTATAGAGTAGAAGATCAAATGATTTTTGAGTTGTGTAATCGGGTTTGCGATCGCCTCGCCACAAGGTTAGAACAGCAAGCCCGTAATTTTCGTGTCTTGAACACCAAACGGTAGGTCAGTTGTCATTTGTCATTTGTCCTTTGTCCTTTGTCTAAAACTAATGACTAATGACTAATGACCAATGACTAATGACTAAAGTGGATAGTTTTTATCAAAGCTTTCACGAGTTAGCGGTTGTTGTAACTCTACACCCTCACCGCCCAAAACATCCAAAGGTTTACCGTTCACGTCAATGTACACTTTGGCTTTTGGATTTAAAGTGGTCGCAGTATAAACAACTTGTCCCACGCGACCGATCATTGAGGCGCTACCGCCACCGCTGGTAAATTCTTCAGATAAATTAACGCGAACTTCATCGTTATCGGCTTTTAGCCCCAATAATTTGGTTCCCTTGGGGATAGTTGTAGAATCTGTTCCTTCTGTTGGCCCTGCTAACAAGCTTTGTAAAGCTGTTTCTAAAACTTGGTTGGGTCTTACAGCAGTTGCTCTAGCGACTCTTACAGGCTGGGGAACCAAAGCAATATTTTTATCGTTTGGTCTAAGCCAATAAACGTTAGCAGTTTGCTCATTAGCTGGCTGCCTAGTTGATGGCTGTACTGGCTGGTCGATACCTTGAGAAGGTTTCGTTGGTGTGGGAGGATTATTAGATTGTGCAGTTAACCAAGCCACGCCGCCACCTACCGCTACAACTGCTGCTGCCACAGATGCAATTACACCTGAAGAAATACGATTAGATCCTTGTTGGTCTTTCATGTTCAAAACCTTCCTGACTGAGGGCTGAGATGGTAGTTATGTGAGGAGCAGCCTGGTTAAAGACGATACTTATAAGTGGAGAGTTTCCTACAACTTAGAGGAGGTTCGATGCTTCAAAATCCGATTATTTTTAATCCTGCAAGTCCCTAATTCAATTTTAGAGTTTGCGCTTCTAGTCCGTCACCGTCCAATTATGTAAATTTTGGGGAATGGGGAGTGGGGAGATGGGGAAGATGAGGGGGATGAGGGAGAGGGGGAAGTGTGGCGAGATTATGAAAAAGCTTCCTATTCCTCGCACACTCACAATACCCTTTTTGGCCAATGCCCTATTCCCTACTCCCTATTCCCTCATTAACCCACTGTTTAAGTGTTGTTGTCACTTCATCAATGGCGATTTCTTGGGATTTACGAGTCGCTCTTTCTACAACTTCGACTTTGCCATTAGCGATCGCCCTTCCGGTTACAATCCTATAAGGTATGCCAATCAAGTCAGCATCTTTAAATTTCACTCCCGCACGTTCATCGCGGTCATCTAGTAGGGTTTCAATTCCCGCTTGATTGAGTTGTTTGTAAAGTTTTTCGGCGATTTCGACTTGTTGAGCATCATTAATGTTGGGAATTGTGACGATCGCGTGATAAGGTGCGATCGCTACTGGCCAAATAATCCCATCTTTATCGTAAGATTGCTCTACGGCGGCTTGGGCTAAACGCGATACACCTACACCAAAACAACCCATAAATAGCGGCTTTTCTTCACCCTGTTCATTGGTATAAGTTGCTCCCATCGCTTGGGAATATTTAGTGCCTAATTGGAATATGTGACCTGCTTCAATTCCCCTGGCGCTTTGTAAGAGTTGTTCTGGGTTGTGGACGGCGCGATCGCCTGGTCTAGCTTTACGAACATCTACTTCATAACAGTCAGTTAGACTAAATTGCTCGCCCCAATTAGCACCAACTACGTGATATCCAACTTCATTCCCGCCTGTGACAAAGTTCTTTAAGTCAACAACTGTTTTATCATAATACCGCAGAAATTTAGGATTTGGATACTGTAATTTCAATTGTCTCGTTTTTTCAAGTGCCTTCAACAGGGTCTTAATTTGAGGAGAATGAGACTTAGTATTAGACTCATTAAATTTTTTCTCAATTGCTTTTCTTACATCGGGCAAGCTATACGATGAAGACAATGGTAAATCTTGAAGAATCTCATTAATTTCATCCAGATTTAATTCCAGTTTTTCTTGCAGTTCTTGCCTTGTAAATAATGTACGATTAGCAATATAATCGTTAGCTAAATCAGGAGCAATATAACCAAGAGGTAAAGGTTTAGTTGCCCAAATATTCTGATCGCTTGTATCAGAAATAGTTAAAGATAAAACTGTTGAAGTACGACCATACTGATCTTCTACTTTTGCTAATTCATTAAGAAGTTTAACTTCATTAATTTCTTGATCGCCACGAATACTCACTAGAACGAGTAAAACATTATCGTTAGCATAAACGACCTTGTACAGAACGTTTTTCACCACTTGGGTGGGAGAACATTTGAGGAATTTCGAGACTGTTTCAATGGTCTCTGTTCCAGGTGTATCGCGTTTCTCGTAGGTTGTAAACCGTGAGGTTTCGGCGTCAATTGGTAAAGAAACAGCCTTTTCTACGTTAGCGGCGTATTTACCATCCTCAGTGTAGAGAACTTCGTCTTCACCAGCTTCCGCCAAAATCATAAATTCTGTGGAACCAGAACCACCAATTGCACCAGAATCAGCTTCCACTGCCCGAAAAGCTAAACCAGAACGCCGCAGCATATTGCTGTAGGCTTGATACATATCCTGGTAAGTTTTTTTGAGGCTAGCTTCATCGACGTGGAAAGAGTAGCCGTCTTTCATGATAAATTCGCGTCCGCGCATCAAACCAAAGCGGGGACGAATTTCATCGCGGAATTTGGTTTGAATTTGGTAGAGATGCAGAGGTAGCTGGCGATAGGAACGAATCATATCACGAGCGATCGCTGTGATTACTTCTTCATGAGTTGGGCCTAATCCTAATTGTTGATCGCGGCGGTCAATGAGGGAAAACATGATTCCCTCAGCTTTGGTGTAAGTATCCCAACGTCCCGATTCCTTCCATAAATCAGCAGGTTGTAATTGCGGTAAAAGACATTCTTGGGCGCCTGTAGCGTTCATTTCTTCGCGCACAATTTGGGAAACCTTTTGCAGTACCCGCCACATCAGCGGGAGATAAGCATAGACACCACTACCGATGCGACGAATGTAACCTGCACGGAGTAATAATTTATGGCTGGGAATCTCAGCATCAGCTGGATCGTCCCGCAGTGTAACGAATAACATTTGTGATAGTCGCATCGTTTAATCCCTTTGCAGAATCTCTAATTTGTTTATAAACCACCTGGCGATTATAAATCGCGGCCACACAGACTCTTGTCCGCCTTGTGGGGACTAAAAAGGTATCCTAGTTTTTGAACCTGTGTGGTGCGCGGATTTCAAGCAGAATCTTACAGCCGTTAAGATATGGCATGATATAATTTTTCCAACTATTTAGTCTAGGTCTAGGTTATGAGTCCTTTGACATTAAAACTAGACACCGTTGACTTAAGTGACGAACAATTTTATCACTTATGTCAAAATAACCGCGAATTAAAATTTGAACGCACTACCAAGGGAGAATTAATCATCATGTCTCCCGTTGGAGGTGAAAGCGGGAATCGAGAAGCAGATTTAATTATTGATCTGGGAATCTGGAATCGGCAAACTGGCCTTGGTTTTACCTTCAGTTCTTCTACTATATTCAAATTACCCAATGGTGCTGACCTTTCCCCAGATGCCGCTTGGATTAAACGAGAACGTTGGCAAGCACTTACACCTGAACAAAGACGCAAATTTTCCCCCATTGCACCCGATTTTGTCATTGAATTAAGGTCAGCAACAGATGATTTGGAAATGTTGCGTTGCAAAATGCAAGAATATATGGATGCAGGGGTGCAATTGGCATGGTTGATAAATCCCCAACAGCAGCAAGTGGAAATTTATCGCCAAAAACAAGATGTGGAAGTGCAAAATCTGCCCACACAATTATCGGGTGAAGATGTATTGCCAGGATTTAGCTTGAGTCTTTCTTGTTATCATTGACTCTCACCGGGCTAAAGCCACGGTGATTCAAACTGATGCTACGAACGAGGCTAAAGCCATCGTTCTCCGCTTTTTACAGTTATTCTTCCAGAGAAGAACTCTCTGTGGGACAGTCAAAA
>JAESFX010000145.1_pt1 | contig 72892 bp, 79 predicted proteins | sample 9269501 | NCBI WGS metagenome assembly JAESFX01 (sample SAMN14515570, study PRJNA621655) | algae metagenome | isolation source: Desmonostoc geniculatum HA4340-LM1 and co-occurring heterotrophs from cave... | place: USA: Maniniholo cave, Kauai, Hawaii | collected 2009-07-28
GTGCCTTGCTTCCCACATTCTCACATTTAAAGTGGATGTTTGAGTGGTTTATCCGAAACACTACCTTTGATTTTATGTCTCTCCAGATGTACGGAGTTTTTTCAGAAATCAAATCATAGTCCTATATCAGATAATTGCTCATCAATTGATGATTAAAGCTGGGAACTTTGCATCACTACAGTTCCAGTGGGATGAGAGATATTTGGGTTTGTCTCCAGCGTCACAATTAACCCAGAAAATTGTGGGTGAGAAAATTCTTGGTACATTTGAGGAGTGAATGGTAATTCCAAGGAAGCAGTTCCCCAAGAATAAGGCTTGACTTCACCACAGGGTAACTTTTCGTTGGCAACAATTGTCCATAAGAAATAGACATGACCAGGGGGTGGGGCGGGAAGATTTTGGAAAACCATTACTGCCTTTTGTTGTTCGGGATTGATGACTATACTTCCGGAACTGTTATTGCTCGATCTGACTGATTTAAAGGTAAACAATCGTGTTTGGGAATTTTGGAGTAGGCTTTTAACGGCTTGGGCTTGAGCAAAATCCTGCTGTAAACCCTGGTTTTCTGCGGTGACAACGCTGAGATTTTGACGTAGCCGATAGTTATCAACCCCTAAAATTGCCATAAACAGTGCGGCGATGCTACCAGCAATTGTTATCCATCGTCGTGGCATTTGCTTAACCACAGGAGTCTGTGTAGTTGAGTTTTCAGCTTGTGCCAAAATTTTGGGCAGTAAATGAGCTGGTGCTTCTACATCTGTAAAGCCATCTAGCACTTGTCGCAGAACTTCCTGTAAATCCTCAACTTCGCTAATCAGTTCTGGATGTTTATCAAGTAACAACCTAAACTCGTGGGCTTCTTCTGGGGTGAGATTATCCACGACAAAGCCCGCCGCTAAGTTTTTGATATGTTCAGGATCGAAAGATTTATTCATACATTGATAAATCAGAATCTAGTAAGATGCGCTTGAGCTTTAGTAATCCTTGACGGGTGCAGGTTTTGACTGTACCCAGAGGTATATCAATTTGTTTTGCAATTTCTGAGTGACTTAATCCTTGGTTGTAAGCCAGTTCGATTACTTGGCGTTGCTTTTCGGGTAGTTGTGCTAAAGCGTTGTGAATTCGTCCAGATCGCTCGGCAAAACTGGCCTGTTCAATAGGTGTTGGTTCTGGTGTTATTTCATTACTCATCGTTCCCACTTTTTCCACAAGTTTGAGTTGTCTAGTCCGAGTGCGAATTTTGTCGATTGCACGCGATCGCGCGATCGTCACCAAATAGCGTACAAAATAGCGACAATCAGGATTACTAGATGCTTTGCGCCACAGCGTCAGAAAAATTTCTTGAGTCAAGTCTTCGGCTTCTTGAGAGTCAGCTAAAATTTTCAGAGCTAATCCATAAACTAAGCGACCATGACGATTGAACAAAACGCTTAATGCCGCAGAATCACCATTTTTAAGTGCCACAAATAAAGCTTCATCTGTAGCATCCTGAAAATCTCTCGTATTTGATTGGGGAAGTTTAGGCTCCATACTGTTGCAAAAACAGGTTTAAACCCATAAAGGAGCAAATTAAGGATATACTTTTTTTCATCACCTCTCTCCCAAACTCAACTCAGTAACTCTTTCCTCAAGACAATGCCATCTATTTTGATGACGACTGGCAAAGCAAATTGGATTGGATGCTTGATTGAGATATGTGTCAAAGGGCGATCGCTCTAAATTTTCGATCTTAAAAAATCATTTTAAATCCAATCCTGATTTCCAGTCGTCTTATAAACAGATGCGCCACAATTGACCACTCCAGTATCAGTCTCAGGTCGGCATTGTGGCAGCATATGGCAAATTAAACATTTTCAGTCTGAGAAGAGGAAGAATTTTATGAACAAACATGCGAACTTCTTGCTCAAAGTTTGTTTGAGTAGCTTGGTTTTTACGGCATCGATGGTAACAATCAACTCAGCTAGTATTTCTGCAACTGAAACACAATCATCAATTACTAAGTCTGCTCATAAAAATGCCTGTGCAGGTAAAAATCCCTGCGCTGCGAAAGCCAATTCTGTAGGCGGGCCGTTAGCTAAAGAACTTCAGGGTAAACCAGTCGTGGTGGATGTGTTTGCGACTTGGTGTCCTGGCTGTAAGAATATTGCCCCCACCCTATCCCAATTAAAACAGGAATATTCCGGTAAGGTAAATTTTGTAGTCTTGGATGTAACCGATAAAGCCAAGCTCAAACAGACCGAAGCAATGGCGCAAAGATTAGGTTTAGGTAAATTTTTGGAAGCTAATAAGAGTAAGACAAGTACAGTGGCGATCGTTGACCCAGCTACTGGTGACATTTTAGCCCTGTACCAAAATAATTCTAATAAGGCTGACTACACCAAAGTCCTTGAAACCGCTTTGGCGAAAAAGTAGTTAAATTGTGGCTTGGCCTCATCTTTAGGGGCAAAGCTAGCTTTTGAATTTCAGTGAACTACCCAACACCCATCTGAGTGAAAATGTACGCCAAGACTGATTGTGGCAGCATTACACAATTAAAGTATGAAGAGAAACCCAATGTACAAAAACAAATTTTTTCTGAGCCTACTGTGCTTGAGTGGTCTGGTTTTGACAGTATCATGCAGTCCAACGAAATCAGATAATATTTCTCAAAATCAAGCTCCATCAACTACGAATGTTGCTGTTGCAAATCCCTGTGCAGCTAAAAACCCTTGTGCTGGTAAAGATGCTGTTAAATTAACCTCTGTAGGAAATCCTCTAGCTCAAGAACTTCAAGGTAAACCTGTATTGGTAGATGTGTTTGCTACTTGGTGTGCTGGCTGCAAAAATATTGCTCCTACCCTGTCCCAATTGAAACAGGAATATTCTGGTAAGGTCAACTTTGTGGTTTTGGATGTAACAGATAAAGCCAAACTTCAAGAGACACAAGCTCAAGCCGAAAAATTAGGCTTGGGGAAATTCTTAGAAGCTAATAAGAGTCAAACAAGTACAGTGGCGATCGTTGACCCGGCTACTGGCAAAATTTTAACAATCTTCAAAAATAATCCTCACAAGGCTGACTACACCAAAATCCTTGACTCTGCTTTGACGAATATTTAGTCTCCATCTCTTCATCACTTAAGGCTAATTTCATGAAACCAATATCTCAGTCGTCAACTGAGCAACCCTCTTCTCGCCGTTTCCAAGTCTCGAAAAAATGGTTAGTTTACGGTGGATTGGGATTGCTCTCCCTTGTTATAGTTCTGACTTTGGGGCCTGTAATCAGTCATCCGATTGAACGAGTGATTTCCATTGTCGAAAACCGTTATCAACAGTGGTTTAATCAACAGGACACAGCAAATCCCGTTGTGTTGTTACCTTTAGCGTTTATCGGTGGGGTGCTGGCTAGTATATCTCCCTGTATTTTGGCACTTTTACCAGTTAACCTCAGTTACATCGGCACACTAAAAATTAAATCCCGTTGGGATGCTTTTAGTAAGGCGGGTTTGTTTGTGCTGGGAGCAGTGACGATTTTAAGTCTGTTTGGTTTAGTCTCATCTTTTGCTGGTGCGGTGATGGTGGAGTATCGAGGCTATATCAATATAGTTGTTGGATTGATTATGGCTGTGATGGGTCTGTGGTTGATGGGTGTGGTAAATTTGCCCCTACCGCAGATGAATGTGAATCTCCCCCAGGCTGGGCCTTATGGAGTGGGTTTGACTTTTGCTTTAGTGAGTTCTCCTTGTGCTAGTCCGGTGCTGTTTGGTGTACTAGCGGCGGCGGCGGCTACAGGTTCGCAGGTATTGGGGACTTTGACGATGGTTAGCTATGCACTTGGTTATACTATCTTGATTTTTTTGGCGAGTTTATTTACGGGATTGGCGAAACAGAGTAAGAAGTTGTTGAAACATTCCGAGGGAATTATCCGCTTTGGTAGTCTGGCACTGATTCTAACTGGGGCATATTATCTGTTTACCGGTACTCAATGGTTCGTGGGAGGTTAAATCATGGTCGAGGATCTGGTAATTATTGGTTCTGGCCGGGCTGGTTATACCGCCGCTATCTATGCGGGACGCGCTCAACTGCAACTCAGCTAATCATTGTTAAATTTGTAGCTCCCTACTGTCCTGCCTGTGAAACACTTAAACCTGTGCTACATCAAATAGCTGAGGAAAACACAGGTAAAGTGCATTTGGTTGAACTTGACATGAGCGAAGAACCTGAGTTAGCAATTAACTATGGTGTCAGAAGCGCACCAACAGTAATATTAGTTAAACAGCAGCAAACACTAGCACAGATTGCTGGATTGAAACCGAAAAAACAGTATGCAGACACAGATTCAATCTGCACTCTAAAACAGGTGAATAAATGTCTGAAACTTGTTGCTCTGGGGCTAAAAATTCCGGCGTTGTATAATTATGGAAAGTCAAGATTGGTTAGTGGCAGACGATGGCAAGTATGAAGCCTGGGCAAAGCTGGCGGTTAATTTAGAATTATCCACAAGTCAATATCGGCTGTATCGATTTTTAACGGATCTGGAAGATATTCTGCATAAATTTCAGAGCGATCGCTACCGATTGCAAGCGATTTGTCCCTTAGTAAGGCGGTTGTTGACCAGTTCGACATGGTTGCAAGGTGAATATCTTGAACCCGACCCCCAAACAGGTTGGTCAGTACTCACCCTATACGATGAACCTGATTTTCCCTTGACAGTGCAGACAGTTGCTTGGTTGCCAGGAAGAGTATCGCCCATTCATAATCACGCTACCTGGGGGATTGTAGCACTGATTAGTGGAGAAGAAAAAAATACCCTATGGAGACGGACTGATAATCATGGTGGAATTGAGAAAGTCGGCGAAATTATCTTAACTCCAGGAGAAATTATTAGCTTAATGCCAGATGCCATTCATAGTATTGAAGCACTCGGTGAGGAACCGACTATTAGCTTCAATTTGTATGGCGAAACCAACTACGAACAGCGATTTGAATTCGATCCAGTTGCTGGTACTGCAAAAAACTTTTGATGTCGCTTTCAGGCAATAAAAATTACTGTTTTTTCCTAAAATCTCACCCTTCGCGTCCTCCAAATCGGAAATAATTACATGAAAACTGCTGTAATTCCCAAAAAATGACAGTTGATGAAAAATTAAGTTGAACTTAATTCAACAAATACATAACTTTTATGTATCGACTTAAGAGAGGGGAAGTTTTACTGTAATCACAGTAAACATTATTCACACACAAGAATTGACTTATGCAACTCTCTTATCGCGGTTCTTACTACGAAACCTCCGAAAATATCACTCCACAATTGCCTCAGCGACAGGATTTGACAACTGCAAAGTATCGTGGAGTTAGTTACAAGATTACCAAGGGTAAAAGAGCTAAAAATCCACAACCAATTCAACTTAAATATCGCGGTATTAACTATATAAGCGGTAGTTGATAATCAATTTTTTCTGCTAAATCAAAACTTAAGCCAACGCCAATAATGTTCGCCATTGAACTGGAAGGACACGATATCACTAGATATCGCCAGCAATCTAGCAAAAAAAAGCTAACCCACTGCACCCAAAGATTGCAGCGTCAAAATCGTCGCGTCGGTTAACCCTTTGACACCAGCAATATTCATCCCCTCATGTGGGTCATCTCACAAAATCGCATTGCTCCCTTGTCAAAGTATCCTCGTCCATTAGCAACAAATAACAGGTAGCGATCGCCTGTTGCTATATATGAGTCAAGAAATATGTCCTGGGTAGCTGTATAATTACTCCCAGATGCTAGAGGCGTATCCTCTCCTGTATATCGCTCCGTGAGATAGCGATCGCTAGAGTCTAAGAACTGGTCATCGGAAATGTAAACTGCGTCATACCAGTAACCTGAGGTAGAAACTGTACCTTGATTTGTGACTGTCCAAGACAGTGAAAGTGGAATCGTTTCACCCGAATTCAGATACAGTGGAGCTGTCACAGAAGACACTATCAAGTCAATATCTTTCATCAATAATCTCCCAATTGTTTAATAGATGCTGCTTTTTTCCCACACAAACACCAATCTCCCCGCAAATTGCGGTATCATGTGCAGTGGGATTTTTGAACAGCCCCCTGCTTTACAAAGTCCATGCCACTATACTTGAGAAAATCTGGAGTTAAGATTGTTGGATTGTGCTGTTTGGCTGCGATCGCAATAGCAATTTCCTGAATATTTAGACTTTGACTCATTTATTGTTTTTCTCTGTGGAAATTTAATTTTTCATCGGGGGATAGCTGATTAAAAAATCAGCCCACTGTACCTTGCGGCCAGGGCTTGATCGAATAAAAAACCTTATTTTTGGCAGCTTTGCTCGACTTCAATACTTCGTCAAGTCCTCTACCTATTAATAATTAATCACCAAATAATAATCTCAGTAAAAACTGGCATGATTATTGATGATATTCACCTATTTATATAGCATAGCTACTTAATTAATTTATGAATAATCGCTATATGATTATTGATTCTTTTAATAAAGAGCGTTTTAGAAAATTCTTCCAAGAAAGATAAAGTTTGAGTAAAGTGGAACTTTCTAAACAACTGGTGATTACCAATTCTATATTTATTCCATTGCAGCAAAATTCTCAGAGGATGGTTCAGGTAGCGATCGCATCCACTAGACTTCTTGCATAAATCAAAAAAAAGAACCCCACCCCGCCTCAATTGGTGATACGAAGTGGGGCATTGACGCTTATAAAAATAGTGATGCTGATGCTGTGAGCTTCCAAGCAGGATTGGGCTATCGCTTCTAGCGATCGCAACGGCTGATTCGGAGTTTCTTAGCAATGATATCTGCCAACTGCGATCGCGCTTCACAGTATCATACAGCCTATTTCAGGTCAATGAAGTACGCGCTTCGGGGCACAACATGTTGTGCCCCTACAATTATCTGTACTTCACGCCTGTTGCAATTTGCTGTATCTAAGTGTAGATACTCAGATATAAATATCTTTGTTAACAAGAAAGAATTCAGGAGTCAATCGTCAGAATTCAGCAATGTTTTCTGTATGACTGGCGGATAGCGCAGCGTAAAGCCTACGGCATAGCTTCGCTTAGAGCGACGCAGGAGCGAGCGTCTGAATAAGTGGTGATATCATGTCCGTTGAAAGACTTATAATTTAGATTGACGCACAGACACGGGGACACGGGGACGCGGGGAATAATCAATGACAAATGACAAATGACAAATGACAAATACCCAACCCATTACCTAAGATCCTGATTTTTGTTAGCAATTTGGCTTTGGTAGTGTCGCCATTTTTCTTGCTGACGCGCTCTTTTCTCGTCGGTTAGGCTATCGAAACAATAGGCACAGGAGATACCTTGCTCATACTTGGGCGAAACTTTATCTTCCTCAGAAATCGGACGCCCACAACAGAGGCATAATTCATAACTTCCTGACTCCAACCCATGATTGACGGCTACCCGTTCATCAAAAACAAAACATTCCCCTTCCCATAAACTTTCTTGGGCTGGAATTTCCTGCAAATATTTGAGAATGCCGCCTTTGAGATGATAGACTTCTGCAAAGCCTTGGGCAAGCATAAAGGATGAGGCTTTTTCACAACGAATGCCCCCTGTACAAAATAGAGCAACTTTTTTGTGTTGCGTTGGGTCGAGGTGGTGGCGTACATAATCGGGAAATTCCCGGAATGACTCAGTTTGGGGATTTTCTGCTCCTTGGAAAGTACCGATATTCACCTCATAATCATTGCGCGTGTCAATCACGGTTACTTCCGGATCGGAAATTAAATCATTCCATTCCTGGGGAGTAACATAGGTGCCGACTCGTTCGTTTGGGTCAATTTCTGGCAACCCTAAAGTGACAATTTCTTGCTTCAACCGCACCTTCATCCGCTCAAAAGGTGGAGTTTGGGTATAAGATTCTTTGTGTTCTAGATCGGCTAGACGGGAGTCAGAACGCAGAAACCAGAGAACAGAATCAATCGCCTGACGCGAACCTGCGATCGTACCGTTAATTCCTTCTTCTGCCAGCAAAATTGTTCCTTTGACACCTTGCCCTTGGCAGTAAGATAGCAGAGGTTCTCGTTTATCGGCAAAATCTGGCAGCTTGACGAATTTATATAGTGTTGCGACGACCTGAATATTTTCTGGCTTCATCCCTTTAGTAATTGAACAAGATAAGTTACAATAACAACGGCAAACAAAGTTACTCGCTATTTTAATTTTACGGGGGTTTAGCTCAGTTGGTAGAGCGCCTGCTTTGCAAGCAGGATGTCAGCGGTTCGAGTCCGCTAACCTCCATTGTCACCCAGAGTTAAATACGGGAGTCTCAGCAGCAACGCAGACATGAGCCATATTTTCATCAACCAAAAAGTTCAAAACTTATTCTCCCAAGGCAATAACTTGAGTTTGCTTGACAAGCTCGGTAGCATAAGCCAAAGCAGCTTCAACCTGTATTTGGGTAAGTTCGTATTCTTGCATAACTTCTTCTTTGCTCATACCACCTGCAAGGGAACCAATAATGATAGAGATGGGAACACGAGTGCCAGTGATAACCGGAGTACCGTGGTGAACAGTTGGGTCTACGCTTATGTGTGCTTCAATAATTTGTGGTTTCCTCTATTTTGCCGTGAATTCAAGATTCCACGTTTTAATTAGTAATTTTCATAACTGGCATAGGATTGTTATAAAATCGCTGTTAGCTTAAATATTGTACAATCGCTAAAAATACAATCTGGAAAGCGACTTGCCTAGATCGATTCAATCTACTCAACCACCACTGAAATTTATTCCTCAACGGTTTAACCCATCGGTACTCCAGATTATTCGGTGGTTACTCCCAATAGTGCTACGATTCCGGACTCGACCTTGGTTACCAGCTGGTATCGTCGGAATTGAGGCTGAGAATGTTGAGGTATTAGCTGAACTTTATCAACAATTCCAGGCTGGAAAAATTCGCTTTTTGTTGGCATTTCGCCACCCAGAGGTGGAAGATCCGCTGTGTATGCTGTATTTGCTTTCGCGGATTGTGCCACAGGTTGCACGTCAAAAAAATATCGAGTTGCAATACCCCGTTCACAGCTATTTTCTTTACGATCGCGGTATGACGGTTTGGGCTGGAGACTGGCTGGGTTGGTTGTTTTCACGGGTGGGGGGTGTGCCGGTTCATCGCGGTAGACGACTAGATCGCCAAGCAATTCAAACAGCGCGGGAGTTGTTTCTTAATGGCGAACTGCCGATCGCAGTTGCACCAGAAGGCGGTACTAATGGTCATAGTGGCATTGTTAGTCCACTGGAACCTGGTGTTTCCCAAATGGGGTTTTGGTGTGTCGAAGATTTGCAAAAAGCCAACCGTTCTGAGACAGTTTTAATTGTGCCGATCGCCATTCAATATTCCTATGACAAGCCGCCTTGGTCAAAATTGGATTGGCTATTAACTAAATTGGAAGCTGATAGTGGCTTATCTGTAATGGAAACTACTCAAGGCGATGGCGAAGAAATTTATTATCAACGCATCTATCGTCTTGGTGAATATTTAATTACAAAAATGGAAGAATTTTATCGTCGTTTCTATCATCAAGATATTCCCAAAACCATCTCAATTGATGAATCTGCTAGTCCTAATGAAGTGTTAATTGCTCGACTCCATCGCCTACTAGATAAGTCTTTAGCAGTTACCGAGCAATATTTTGGAGTTCAACCACAGGGAAATTTCATTGACCGTTGTCGCCGTTTAGAAGAAGCTGGTTGGAATTATATTTACCGCGAAGATTTACCAGATATTAATAATTTACCACCCCTGAAACGCGGTTTGGCAGATTGGATTGCCCAAGAAGCAGACTTGCGAATGCGGCACATGCGGATAGTCGAAAGTTTCGTTGCAGTCACCGCAAATTATATTCAAGAAAAGCCCACAGCAGAAAAGTTTGCGGAAACAACTTTGTTGATTTTTGATATGCTTTCTCGAATTAAAGATACCACACTTCCAGGACGACCTCGTTTAGGTTTGCGGCGGGCAAAAATCACCGTGGGAGAGCCAATTTCAGTTACTGAACGTTGGGAAAAATGTCAAGGCGATGCCTACGGCGGTAAACTACGCCACGCCACTAGGCAAGCTGCGAGCGAATTAACTAAAGATTTGCAAATTGCTTTAGAGAAGATGATTAGTTGATTAAGTTATGCAGAATTATTTGAGGTGATAGCTTATGGGAATTGATGAAATACTCAAAGGCGATCGTGAAGAAATTCTGAGGATTGCTGCCAAGCATGGAGCATATAATGTGCGAGTGTTCGGTTCAGTTGCTAGAGGCGAAGCAACACCAGATAGTGATGTAGATTTTTTAGTAGAACTTGAACCACAACGAACTTTATTAAACCAAATTGCTTTAATGCAATCATTGGAAGAGTTGCTAGGGCGCAAGGTAGATGTGACTGAACCCGAAACTCTACATGAATGCATTAAAGAAAGAGTGTTAAAAGAAGCTGTGGTTTTACAGTAGAATTCAGAATTCAGAAGTCAGAATTCAGAATTAGAATAGGCTTTTGCAATCTTTTGTAGAGACGGCGATTTATCGCGTCTCATACCTTACAGCGTTTTTCATCAAGCGAAGAACTGGGAGATGAACAACCATCAGCGTTAATGGTTTTTGGTTTGGAATCAGTTAAAGATATCGATACAGTTCTCACTTCAGCTAACCAAGTACGGGAGGAATTTAGAAAAAATTTTCCCTTCCCGGTGGTGTTATTAGTTAATGACCAAGTTCTGCAAAAACTGATCAGATTAGCGGCAGATTTCAAGAATTGGTCAACAATAATTCCTACTGCGATCGCTACCACTGATTTAATTAAATTAATCAACCAAACTGCTGAGTCCGTTTTTGCCCAAGTTTTAGATGCTGGTGCTGGCAAATTTGTTGATAATTCCGCACTCAATCTCGCAATTGGTTCGCCGCACCGCCTGGAACTGGAATCAGCACAAGCTGAACTACAAACACGGGGTGTGAAGTTAGACGCAAAACTAGAAGCCAGTTTAGAATTTGTTCTCGGTCGAGATGCTGTTTCGATGGAACAGTCACGCCAGCATTATGAACGCAGTCTAACACTTTGGCAGGAGATTTCTCAACTAGAGCAGCAAGGATGTGTACTGTACAATTTGGGTTTATGGTGGCGTACTTATGCCGTGCAACATTTAACAAAACAGCAACCTGCTTGCTTACAAGCTAAAGATTATTATCAAAAATGTCTAGAGGTATTTGAACAAGCAAATCGTCCCGACTTAATAGCAAAATTTATCAATGCTTTAGGAGAAGTACTGCAAAAACATCAAAAGTTTAAAATTTACAAGACCCTTAAGGTAGAAGATGAGCATAAGGTAGAAGATGGGCATAAAAGCTGGGTTTATAGTGTTAGCTTTTCACATAATGGCAAAATCATTGCCACAACCAGTAATGATAAAACTGCCATCCTTTGGAAGCAAGACAGTAAAGGTGAGTTTCGCTTCTCCAAAAAATTGAGAGGACATAACGTTGAAGTCCAAAGTGTAGCCTTTTCATCAGACGATCAAATCATTGCCACTGCCAGTGATGATAAAACGGTAAAACTCTGGAAGCTAGATGGTACTTTTATCAGAACTCTTAGTGGGCATAGCGCAGAGATATTAAGTGTCAGTTTTTCACCTGATAACAAAACTCTAGCCTTGGGCAGTGCTGATAATACTGTGATTTTGTGGCATTTGCAGCAGCTAGATTCTCTAGACCAGCTAGATGATTTACTGGCGCATGGCTGTGGTTGGTTACGTGATTATCTGAAGAATAACGCGAATTTGAGCCAGAGCGATCGCCATCTGTGCGACGATATCAAGTAAAACCCAAGCAACGCAAATTTTTCAACGATCATAAGCTAGGTTCAAACGTTTGTTGCAATTATTCAAACGTTTATATATAACAAATGCTGAAACTGCTACTTTTGTCTTCGATTTCAAAAGTTTGTGGGGGAATTGACTTTTTTGGTCGATTACTTTGTTCTGGTGTCACATACTCGATTGCGAGATTGATGATATTTTATTTTTGGACAAACTCTTTTATCCCAATTCCGATACAAGCTATGACACTCAATTTATATTTACTGCGACATGGAGAAACTACTTTTAGTCAAAGTGGTAATTTCTGCGGTAAAACTGATGCGGAGTTGACAAGAGAAGGGATGCAGATGGCAGAGAGTTTTGCCGATGTTTATCAAAAATTGAAGTGGGAGGGTGTTTATGTTAGCCCGATGAAGCGCACAATTGCAACTGCCAAGCCATTTTGCGATCGTACCGGCATAAATATGCAGTTGCGTGACGGACTTAGAGAAGGTAGCTACGGCGAATGGGAAACGTATAGTAAATCGTTTGTCCAAGAGAATTACGCCCAAAACTATTTAAAATGGTTGACAGAACCCGCTTGGAATGCCCCACTAGGTGGAGAAACTGCGGTAGATATTGCTAACCGTTCTATGCCTGTAATTGCTGAAATTCAAGAAAAACATCCCCAAGGTAATGTTTTAGTAGTTTCCCATAAAGCCACGATTCGGATTATGCTTTGCAGTTTACTGGGAATTGATTTAGGACGCTATCGCTATCGGGTGAATATTTTGGTCGCGTCGGTAAGTATGGTTAAATTTGATGTGAATGGTCCTTTGCTCGAAATCTTAGGCGATCGCCATCATATACCGGATGATATTCGCTCTCGTCCGGGAACATAATAGTCCCTAATAGTACGCTTATGACTTGGATGTGCCATTTGAAACAGTCAGACCACTCATGGGCATGGGTGGAGATCAACTGATTCCCAAAGTAGTGCCAGAATTAAATAGTGAGGAAGGAACTGGCAAAGCGATCGCACAACTACGCAAAGAACTATTATTTGACAAATACATACCGCAAATTACCGCTGCCAATGGTAGCAGAAAGTTAATATTGAAGATGCAAAAATCGGGATTGCATTTGGTTGTTGCTAGTTCAGCCAGTTCTCAAGAACTCGACACCATGCTCAAAATTGCCCAAGTAGATGATTTGCTATCGGAAGTCACTACATCCGATGATGCCGAAGCTTCTAAACCTGCTCCTGACATTGTACAAGCCGCTTTAAACAAAGGGCAAATGACACCCGATAAAGTAGTGATGCTAGGAGATTCTCCCTATGATATTGAGTCTGCTGGCAAAGCTGGGGTAGGTGTGATTGCTTTGCGTTGCGGTGGCTTTAGCGATGAACAACTGTCCCAAGCGATCGCAATTTAGACGATCCAGAAGATTTGCTACACCACTATGATTCTTCTATTCTGGGTGCAAATGCTTAAATACTAGAGCGATAGGCATCTCTCAAATTATCTCAAGCGATCGCTACGGCGTAAACTACGCTGTTTCAACACAACTATACACACTTTAGATGTGTATACTAAGACTGATAGGCAAAATAGAGCGAAAAATTATGCATCGCCGGATTAACATCACCTTGCCACATGAGACAATTGAACTAATCGATCGAGTCATTAAAAAAGGCGATTCTCCAGAGGAGACGCTACGCGATCGCAGTCAATTCATCAACGAAGCTGTGCAATATTATATTGCTCAAAAAACCTTAGCCAATCTTCGAGAACAGTTAAAACAGGGAGCTATTCAACGCGCCGAACGTGATTTGGGTTTAGTTGAAGAGTGGTTTGACTTGGAAGAAGAATTGTGGCACAAAAACGAAAAGTAAACTATCCCAAACGCGGTGAAGTATACTTAGTCAATTTCGATCCAACTATTGGTGCAGAGATTAAAAAAACACGCCCAGCTTTAATCTTGCAAAATGATGTTTCTAATGAACATAGTCCAATTACAGTTGTAGCTGCTATCACCTCAAAGTTTACAGAACCTTTGTATCCTACCGAAGTGCTGATTAGAGTACCAGAAGGTGGTTTAGAGGATGATTCGGTTGTACTTCTCAATCAGATTCGCTCAATTGATAAGCAAAGGCTGATTAAACTTTTGGGAATTCTGCGCCCAGAAACAATCTTACAGGTAGATAGAGCAATTCAAATCAGCCTTGGTCTAGTGAAACTTTGAAGCGATGTCTGGCGACAAGCCGCTTTGCGTCTACGCACTTTCTAGAATTATTTTAGGCGATCGCTTCAAAGTTGAATTCTGAATTCTGCCCTAATTACACACCGACAGGTGTTTTCACCTTTTGCCGCTGACCGGTTGCAATTAACCACTTACCGCCAGAAGGACCTAAAGTTATGCCACGACGCATCGGTTTAACTGGATAATTGTCAACTAATGCTAAATTCATTTCTGATAACACCGTTGCCAATACCAACTTCATTTCAAACATTGCAAACGCCATACCAATACAGGTACGATTACCGCCGCCAAAGGGTAAATATTCATACTGAGAATACTGGCGTTCTAAGAATCTTTCTGGCTTAAACTGCTTTGGTTCTGGATATAAATCTTCGCGGTGATGCATTAAATATATAGAAGCTGTTAGCAATGTCCCCGGTTGAAATTCATAGCCCATAATTTCTATTGGTGTCTTGACTATGCGAGGGATAGTAAGCATGATGATTGGGTAAATCCGGAGTGTTTCTTGGCATACCGCAGTTAGATAAGGTAAGCGAGAAACTTCATTCCAATCAGGATTTTCGTTAACATTATCTAACTCGGTTAGTAGCTTTTCTCGTACTTCTGGTAAATGATGAATCCAATAAATTGCCCATGTCAAAGCTGAAGCGGTGGTTTCATGACCGGCGACTAACAAAGTCATTAACTCATCGCGCAGCTCAACATCAGTCATGGGTTCGCCATTCACGTCACGCGCCGACATCATTAATGAAAGGATATCACTACGAGAAGCATCGGGGCGATCTCTGCGTTCTTGAATCTCGCTGTAAAGGAGTTCGTCAATTTGCCGCATTTGAAGCAAAAATTTTCCCCAAGGACTCCAGTTACCCCAATCTACTTGCAGTGCGCGAAGAAATGTTACAGAAGCACGCAAGGGAGAACCGGATAACTCCAAGACGGAACGCAACAGTCCTTGCAATTTTGTTAAACGTTCTCCTTGATTTAGACCAAATACAGCTTGGAGAATTACTTTCAGGGAGATTTCCTGCATCGAGTCACGGATAGAAAAAGGTTCGCCAATTTTCCATTTACTGATGACTTCATGAGTGATATTAGTGATAATTTGACCGTAGGCTTTCATGCGTTCGCCATGAAAAGGCGGCGTCAATAATCGCCGCTGCCGTTGGTGAGATGTACCAGATAGCAATATTAACGAGTTTTCACCCAACAAAGATTTTAAAAGTTGCGCTGAACCTCTAGCGTCTAGCTGCTCAAGTGGAGCTGTAAAAATCTGCCCAATTGCTTGGGGATTACTAAACAACACAAGTGGGTTATTACCAGTTAGCTGTAGCGAAAAACATTCGCCATACACCTTTGCAGATGTTTCCATCAGTTTCAAAGGATTAAAAATCCACTGAAGCAACTGTATAAATTTTGGAGTTTGTGGACTCTCTGGTAGTTTCATAACAAATACTCCGATTACTTCTATTTAGACTAACTTAACAGAAGCAAAATGAAGATGTTCTTTTTGAAGAAGAATTCAGTGAGGTACAAATAATCGTAGGGGCACAACATGTTGTGCCCCTACCCGTGTACTTCATTTATCTGAAATACTAAAATTATTCAGTAAGCAAGCTAGGAGAAGTTAACACAAACACATCCCTACTTCCTTGAGCAGCAATCTCTGGTTTGATGGGAGTGGTGAAGTGAAAAAAATCATGATCGTTGACTAATAAAAGTTCTCCAGAATTGAGAATTTTACTAAATACAGGCTTTTCTTTTTTTGCAGCATACAAATGTGTTTCTCCACCTTGGATATTATCTCTATCTACTGAGAAAATCCCAATAAAATCAGTACCATCTTGATGGATACCTTCAGGTGCAGGATTACCTAAATTATCTGGCGAACAAATAGTTCTAATTTGATGAACTCCGATTTCTGCTTCCGGATGAAGTTTACAAGAATCATAAAATGCTAAGACAAGATGTCTAAAAATATCAAGTTCAATAAGTGCATCTTCTAATTCTGCAAACTCTCTTTTGATATCGCCCAATAATGGATTATACTCTTTACTTTGAAATAGGTAGCCATGAGGTAATTTAATTAACTGATCCTCAGCAACTATAAACCGAGATAATCTTCTCGAACGATAGTTGCCTTTGATGTAAGGATCGATAGGCATATTCCTAAAAAATGGCTTGAAACCTTCTACATTAATTGAATTAACTTTTCTTAAAGTAAACAGAAAAGCGTATTCTAATTCCGTTGCTGTCCACACTTTTTGCATAGGATTTACCTCCTTGCACGTTGAATTTCTCCCGGATTTTTCTTTATGGGAGGCTTATGACACCTAGTATATGCTACTTTTTATTAAAGTGTCGTAAATTTGACTACAAAAATTGACAATCTATGATAGAGAAAGCCAAATTCCATCATCGGGTGTAGAGACGTTGCAATGCAACGTCTCTACATCTGTTTGAATAGGGAAAAATTGTGGAGTGTGGGGTATAATATCTGATTCGCCAACAGTTGTTATGAACTGAAATAATCTAAAATCCAAAATCCAAAATTATAGAAGGTTTGATAATGATTGATTGGCTTTATCGCTACCCGCCTTTGTATCCGGGTATTCTAGTAAAACGCTACAAGCGGTTTTTTGTAGACGTTCAACTTGCTTCTGGCGAGATAGTGACAGCACACTGTCCGAATACAGGGCCGATGACTGGAGTATCAACTCCTCTAAGTGCGGTACAGCTTTCTAAAAGTGATAACCCAAACCGCAAGTTGGCTTATACCTTAGAACTAATTCAGGTACATGACAACGAGCCGACTTGGGTAGGTGTGAATACTGTTTTGCCCAATCGGGTGGTAAAGTTAGCTTTGGCAAAATATCTTTTCCCGGAATTGGGCGAATATAGCCAAATTAAGGGCGAAGTAGTTTATGGACTAGATAAAAAAAGTCGGGTGGATTTTTTCTTGACAGGAAGTGACGAGGAACGCCCAATTTATTTAGAAGTGAAAAATACAACTTTTTCTGAGGGAAGATTAGCTTTATTTCCGGACACGGAAACTACCAGAGGACAAAAGCACTTGCGAGAATTAATGGCGCTGTTGCCTTTAACGCGTGCGGTGATGCTTTATTTTATCAATCGCAGTGATTGTACAGAATTTTCCCCTGGCGATCGCACTGACCCAGTATATGGTAAATTATTGCGGCAAGCGATCGCTCTTGGTTTAGAAGTGTTACCTTGCCGTTTTGATATTTCCCCCGAAGGTATCCGTTACTTGGGTTTGGCAAAACTGAAAATTTGATTCCACTAGTTCAAACAATAAATCCATCTAGACAGTATCTAGATGGATTTATTCGTAGCTGGCTTTTACTAAAAAACGTTCAAACAGTGATGGAGAAGGAACTGATAGATAGTCACCACCCCAAAAATAGCATTTGCTATTTCGACCCTCCGAATTTTAGATTTTAAATTTTGGATTTTGGATTATTCTTTCGGTTCGAGTAAGCCCCTTGTGGGCGGAATAAATCTAAAATCCCCAAGCTGCAACCCAAGAGTGGATGCAGTAAATCTAAAATCTAAAATCCAAAATTGTTTGACGTTTGCTTATGCAGGAATCAAAACTGTATCAATGACGTGGATAACGCCGTTATCAGCAGCAACATCTGCGGTTGCAACTTTTGCATCATTTATCTTGACACCGTTAGAAGCATCAATTTTTACATCTGAACCTTCAACTGTTTTAGCTGTCTTGAGTTTCGCCACATCAGCAGCTAGTACTTTACCTGAGACAACATGATAGGTCAAGATTTTCTTGAGCTTTGGAATATCTTTGAGTAACGCGTCTACTGTGCCTGCTGGAAGCTTATTAAATGCTGCATCAGTGGGTGCAAAGACGGTGAATGGGCCATCACCTTTTAGTGTATCTATCAGACCAGCCGCTTCGATTGCTGCAACTAGTGTCTTGAAAGAACCATTATTAGTGGCAGTGTCAATTATGTTGGCCATGTGTTTTACCTAGTTCTGTGTAACCTGTTACAAATCTAAACTCTCTTATCATAAAATATATCTATCATTAGACGTATCTCGAATCAAATTTTTTATTGATAAGATCAAAGTTTATACATATTTTTATACAAAGAGAGAATTATATATAATCTGGGCGGATGCTTTACAAGCATTCCAGGATGCGTAGTTTACCGCCGCAGACATCGTGCTTTTTTATACAGCGTTAGAAGCGATCGCTTCTATGGTTCTCGTATTTCAATATTTAGATGCGTTTGCTCTGGTAGTTTACCTATATGTACTATTGGTTATGTATCTACTTACCAAGCGTATTGGTCGGATTAAGTAGTATAAGAAAGAAAGACCAGATGGCAATGGGAAAACTTCTCGGTCTGCTTGATTAGAATTAGTGATTACCAGCCTGGTTGTAAAACTCAAAAATTGCCACACTAGATAAACACGAACTGGCATTCTGCTAAGTGGGCCATCGATCATCAAGTGTTGAAAAAAAAGTTGAATCAACCGTGGAGTTTTAACTTCAGTGAAAAGCTGTTTCTGCATTCGTAAAGCATAAATTACAATTGTTGGATCGATTTGGATCTGTTGTTGAATAGCCTGCTTGAGTTGGTCTGGTAAAGGCGTATTCAGGAGAGTATTAACTATTAACAGACTAATAAAGAATGGTCTTTTAAGTTCCAGACTCTTTACTTTGTGCAATAATTCTTCCCAATCTGATGTCTGTTGAATACGCAATAATTCAGCTAAATCGCAAATTTGAGCCAAAGACTCTCTACCTTCATTAACGGCTCTGGCAACTTGTACAGCAAGAATAATCAACAAATCATCAAAAGATAAATCGATGATAGATTCACCATTGAGAGATAAAGACCTGCTTCGTTGCCACAAAGTTTCAAAATCAGGAAGTTTAAAAGGAAAATAAGATAAAGGAGTCAATTCGGTGTGAAGATCCACCACTATTTCTGGTTTTTCGCTATGGACAAAAGTATGTTGCCAACCATAGTAGTCAGCTTGTAGTTGATATTTTTGAGCAATCAATAATTTTTGAGCTTTGACTATATCCTCTTGTTTTACCAAAATATCTAGATCGCTAAACTGTCTCATCGCTAAGTTGCCATAAACAGAAGCAGCTAAAACAAGTCCTTTGAAAGCAATTGCCGGAATTTTATTAGCTTCAAAAAGTTTAAGGATTTTAACCAATTCATGACTCAAAAATAAGTTGCGGCTAGCATTAGCGTGGTAGCGATTCCGCAGCTGAGTTAAAACTGTTTGGGGAATAGCTTCTTTGACAGTGGTATTGAGACTCTGGTATAAGAGTGGTATTGTTCCATGATATGTTGCTATTTCTATGAGCAATGTCCAATCTATGTTTTGCTGGAGTAAAGTTTTAATTCGCTTTGCGGTTTCGGAGTCTATGTCAATTCGGGTACAACACAGAAGTAGCTCAATTTCTGGACGTTTAACCTTTATTGGTAATTGAATAATAGGCTGGTTTAAGGTAATCATAAATTACTCACTTATAGTGTTGGGCTTGCGTTTCAAACAAGTCTGCATAGCTACCACCCAGATTTATCAGTTCCTCGTGAGTGCCGCTTTCCATGATTGAACCGTTTGCCATTACGTAGATACAGTCAGCCATTTTGACGGTTGATAAGCGATGGCTAATGAGGATAGCAGCTTGATTTTTAATAAGTTGGCGGAAATTCTGAAACACCTCTTCTTCGGCTTTAGGGTCTAAAGCACTAGTTGGTTCGTCCAACACAATTAACTGTGAATCTCGCAAAAATGCTCTGGCTAAAGCAATTTTTTGCCACTGACCGATGCTCAATTCTTCCCCTTGTTCAAACAATTTACCTAGTATGGTGTCATAACCTTGAGGTAGCTTACTGATGACATCATCAGCACCGGAACGACGGGCAGCAGCGATGATTTTGTCGTGGGCAAATGGCAGATTAATATTTGCTATCGAAATGTTTTCTTTAGCAGTCAGATGATATTTTGTATAATCTTGAAAAATGACGCTAATTTGACTGCGGAGGGCAGCAATTTCAAATTGGCGTAAATCTATGCCATCAATGGTAATACTTCCAAAAGTGGGATCGTATAAGCGACAGAGAAGCTTAATTAAAGTAGTCTTGCCGGAACCGTTTTCTCCTACCAACGCGACAACTTTTCCTGGGCGAATAGTTAGATTAATATCCTCAAGTGCCTGACGCTTGGTATTTGCATATTGAAAGCTGACGTGATTAAACACAATGCCATGTTGCATTGGTATGGGAAAAGGTTTTGGATGTAACGGTTCTACAATCTTTGGTTTCAAATCTAAAAATTCATATAAGTTTGCGAGAAATAGGTTGTCTTCATATAAACCAGACAAACCACCCAAGAGACTTTTTAAGTCGTTTTGTCCCCGTTGCAATGCTTGGTAATAGAGTACTAAGTCACCAAAACGGATAGTGCCTTGCATGGTTTGATAAATAATGAAACCATAGGCAGCAAAAACTAAAGTTGTCGCCGTTGCTTGAGCGCCAAGATTAGCTACAGATTGTCTTTTAATCATGGCTATGTTTTCATGGTATAGTTGCGATCGCATACGCATATACCACTCACTAAAGAAAGAACCCAAATCAAACAAGCGAATTTCTTTAGCGTGTTGTTCTGTAGTCAGTATCCGACTCAAGTACCCTGCTTGGCGTTCTTGGGCTGTCTTTCGGCGCTGCCAATGATACATGATGCCGGAGTATCTCACCCGCACTGCCAAGGCCGGAATCGCGGCAACAAATAAGATAACTCCTATTGCCCAATGCAATGACAGTAGCAACCCCAGCATCGCCACCAAAGAGATACTACTCAAACATAGCCATGCCAAACGATGTAGAATTTGCCCTGGTCGAGAAGGAGCTTCTTTTTGCGCTCGTTGCAAAGCATCATAATATTCAGAGTTTTCGTAATACTCCAGGTCTACCTCAATTGATTTAGCATGGAGGACGTTTTGCATGTAGTCAGTTAGTTGCTGAGATTGGGCGGCATACACCAGTTCAGTCAGGGAAGAACACAGGTTAGTTACCAGGGTGATAGCAACAAAGAAGCCAAGCAAAAGTAATACTTGATTAAAGGCGGCTCCTTTGTCGGCAACATTAACACTGGCGGCTATTGTATCTACGATGAGTTTGGTGAGGTAAAGAGAGAGTAGAGGCAATAAACCTTGAATAACCAAAAGTGCAACCAAAGCAATAGTCAAACGAGGACTACTATTCCAAACTAGGCGCAACGCAGGCAGAATGCGTAAGCTTTGCTGGATTTTATATCTTAAAGTTTTGCCTGCTTTCATATTTTTAAAGATGCTCTTTTGTAAAAGATGCCAGTTGGCTAAAATGAGAAAGGTCTGCAACATCGCCAATTACAACCTGTCCCTGATTTTCTAACCACGCATGAGCCTTTAACTCTCCTTCTTGACCTTTGGCAACACCAATGCAGAGATTAGATTTATAACCGTGGCGACTCATGAAAAACTGGCAAGTCAAGGCACGCGCCAGACACTTGACACCAGGCATATAATGACTGCTCACTTCAACAGCCCAGATGATTTTGTCAATAGAGACGTGGTATTTTTCTTGGCATTTAGGTTTGGTGTTACTTAGCCTTAATAGAAGTTGATGCAAGGTTTTAAATGACAGCAACCACAAACCTAATCTAACTAATGTCAATACAATAAAAGTTTTAATTAAAAGTTGTTTTTTTTGATAATCTAATTTGAGAAACTTAGATAAATGCTTCATTTTTACTTAAATATTCAGTTCTTATTTTTTAAATTTTAAGCAGATAGAGTCAACCGTGGTTTTGAATAATTATCATTTTTTTTCAAAGATGATGCAATAAAAAAATTAATAGCCGACTCTGCTGACCACTGAGGATGAAAGTCTAAACATGAAGATATCCTGGAAATATCAGCTTGTGAATGTTGAATGTCTCCCAAACGTGGAGAAGCAAAATTAATCTCTGGTTGCCATTGAGGGAAATGATTTTTGAGGATATCAATCAACTGTACTAAAGAAGTAGATTTTCCAGTTCCTAAGTTGCAAATTAAGGATGAGCCAGGAGTAATATTCGCTTTTAATGCTTGAGCAAAAGCCTTTACTACATCTTTAACATAAATAAAGTCTCTGGTTTGATTACCATCGCCATAAATAGTAATTGGTAAGCCACGTTGCATAATATCAACAAATCGGGAAATTACGCCAGAGTAGCTTGAATTAGGAACTTGTCTAGGGCCAAATACGTTAAAAATTCGTAAGCCAACAAATGAAAAACCTAGTTGTTTAGCAAACATACTAGCGTATTGTTCACTCACCAGTTTTTGTAAGCCGTAGGGTGACATAGGAGAGGTTTTTTGCTCTTCTGAAATTGGTAATTGAGTGAGATTGCCGTATACAGATGCGGAACTGGCAAACACTAACTTAGGAATAGTTAAAGCTTGACACAGTTGAATTACAGCCAGAGTTGCCGAAAGATTATTGTGATGAGCTTCTAGAGGGCGAAATAAAGATTCTGTCACTGAGGAAATAGCTGCTAAATGGGCAACACCATCAAATTTTTCTGTAAAATCTTCTGGTTGACATATCAAAATATCTTTTTGGATAAACGTGAGACGAGGATGTTTCGATAGGTTTTGTAAGCGTCCAGTAGACAGATTATCAACTACAGTGACGCGATGACCTTCTGATAATAGTTGTTCTGTAAGATGAGAGCCAATAAATCCGGCTCCGCCAGTCACAAGAAAAATCATGATCTTAAATTTGCTTGGTAGATATAGATAATTGCAATTCTTCATAATTGGCAGTTTCACCCCGCATTTCTCGGTAACGTTGCAAAACTCCACGGGCTTTGTCAATTTGATTATTTTGAATATAGAGATGGGCAAGTGTAAGGTAGAAATCATAAAAGCAGGAATCGAGAAAATGAGCAGAGATTTTTAGAAATTCTGGATTGCGCTCAATGACTTTTTCTTTAACTCGCAGGTAGCTAACTAGAAATATTTCTTGATTTTTAGAAAGACTATTTGATGAGTTGCGATAACGTGCTAGAGGCTCATTTAAAAAATAAATCGGAAATTTTTCAATCAGCCGTAACCATAAATCATAATCTTCACACGACCTCAGAGTCTCATCAAATAATCCCACTTGATTCAAACAGTCTCGACGCACAATAACCGTCAAAACTGGAATGTAATTATATTGGAAAAGAGTCCATGATACCTGAATATGAGGAGTAGGAAATACTGTATTATACGAATCTAGAAACAAATCTTTTTTATCAGAAAAAAAGAATGAATCTGAATAGATTAAACCAAGATGTGGATTTGCTTCCAAGATAGGAATTTGTTTTTCTAACTTCTGAGGTTCCCAGAGGTCATCGTCATCTAAAAAAGCGATATACTTTCCTTGAGCAGAGTAAATGCCAGTATTACGAGCCGCAGAAAGTCCTTGATTGGTTTGATGAATCGTGGTGATGCGATCGCGATCGCTAAATTGAGCCAGCACTTGTGGAGTGTTATCCTGAGAACCATCGTTGATGACGATAATTTCGTAGTCTTCGTAGGTTTGTGCCAGAACGCTGTTAATTGCCTGACTGACAAGATGGCCACGCTGATATGTAGGAATAATAACACTGACGGCTGGCTTAAAAGCTTGCATGTTTAAAAATTTGCTTAGTAAATATAGGCAGATATTCAAATTACTGGTATTGCTAAATCAAAGTATGAATCAGGCGTAAGTTTTCTAAAATAACATCATAAATTTGCCCCAAACTTCCCAAATTATCAGGAAGTAATAACTCCCGCACAGGAACAGTCTTTGCCAACTGACCTAATTCTTGAAACTCTTGTCTACACTGTTGAGAAGTGAGGAAAGCACGCCCATAGGAATTGAACATTAGATGCTTCATTGCTTCAGGCAGAGAAAGAGAGTTAATTATAGGTGCTGTGAGATTTGAGTCACGTTCTCCTAATATGTACACAGCAAGTAGTGGCAAAGCTTGGGATTGAAACTGCCACTGTTCTCTATCTTTTATTTGCAAATCTAAGAAACGTTTATCTAGACTAGTTGATACTAGTGATAAATCTTCTATTGAGCCGTGAATGGCATTTACAGAATTAGGCCACAGGCGTAGACGAGGATAAGCAGACTGTACCCAAAACCTTTTTTCATCAAGAATAAGTGCGGCAATATCATCTGCCAATACGGAGAATCCACGGCTAGCCAACGCTGCTGCTGTGGTTGATTTACCCGCCCCTGATTGTCCTAAAATGGCAACGGCGCTGCCGTCAAACGCAACCACGCTGGCATGAAGACAAGTCACTCCCCGCAGCCGTAACAGATGACCAAGTACACAACCCAGCAGCAAAGATACCGCATCTGTAAATAGTGCATCTCTAGACCAAAAACCCCAAACTTGACTACCATCAGGATTCAAGATGAATTCCAAGCAATCAACCCCATCAAAAGAGCGTATTCTCCAGTAAATACCGTCATCCCGATGCGCTGTCCACAAATGGAAGCCTGTTTGTTGATACCACTCAAGCGGCACATTCCAAAAAGCTTGGTCGAGTAATGGCGGTTGACTCTGCTGTTCACCAACTAGGTGAATAGCAACATCTATCGGTGCAGAACTGTTAACAGTAACTAACCCTGGGAGCAGTCTATTAATAGACAGGTTGAGTCCATAAAATTGATAGCAATAATTATCGTTTTTAATCGACATTTAGTTGATCGACAACCTGACGGGGTGAAAATACGATTCGTAACCACTGGCTACAGTGGCTACGAGGACATCTAATTCAACTATTGGTTGATATTAGTGTTGTTGTTATAGCGGTTATCGATTTTATGAAAACACTAAATTCCTTACTATACAAGCATTTTAGTAAAGTTTTTGTATCTCACTTAACTGCACACCGCTATAAAACTTGTTCACTTGATATGAAAAAATGGGAATTTACATGCGTAAAGTTGATTAATTTTGTTTGTCTTTTTTTATACTGATTTATTCAGGAAAAACTCCAGTAGTAGTACTTATGGGGAAGCCGGTGGTAGTGCCAAAACCACCACTACCACCGACTTGTTGTGTCAAACCAGATATTTTTCCGTGAGCTTTCAATTCTGGCTCAGAATAGTTCTTTTTCGCGTTTTCAGATTGAGACATTTGAGTAACCCTTATTTTTTGTGTTTTCCTGATTTGGAATTATTCAAAAGCAATTCAAAATTAATTACTTCTGGCTTTTCTAATTAGAATTAGAATGGTGAATCAAAAATGATTACCAAATCATTCGGTGGTGGGTATGAGTACTACAACTGTACTCATACCCACCACTACTACCGACTTGTTCTGTCAAACCAGATATTTTGCCGTAAGTTTTTTAAATAAGTCGGGAATTTTTGAAAAGTAAAACTTACATAATTTTCCTCCAGCGGAAGAAAATGTATTTTATTACGGAAGTCCCGTGATGGGTACGGGTCTTGTAGTACTAAAACCACCACTACCACCGACTTGTTGTGTAAAACCAGATATTTTGCCGTGAGCTTTTAATTCTGGCTCAGAATATTCCTTTTTTGCGTTTTCAGATTGAGACATTTGAGTAACCCTTATTTTTTGTGTTTTCCCGATTTGGGATTATCAGATTATAAATATAGTACAATTCTCACGTTGTTATTTTTATAAAGTTTGTGTAAAATGTTTGCTATTTTTGCTTATTAAGAATTGCAAATAAAAAACTAATTTTTGTAGATTTTAACCAATAAAAATTATTTACAAAAATAATAATTAATAACGTTCGGTTAAGAGGTTGTTTGAAAAGTGTTTCGTTGTAATCTTGGACACGTTTAGATCCCCCCTAACACCCCTTAAAAAGCAGGTCCGTTTCATTCGCTAGTCTGTGAGATTTGTCAAGGGGATATTCTCACGCAAAGACGCAAAGGCGCAAAGAAAAACAACATTATTTGGGCTTGAAGACGCAAAATTTTTTGCCCTAATTGTACGCTTGCCCTAAATTTTGATTTCTTTGACTCTTGCAATTTTAACCATTTTAGGGAATGAAACAGCCCTGCCCTTAAAAAGGGGGAAACCGGAATCAAAGTCCCCCTTAAAAAGGGGGATTTAGGGGGATCTAGAACGTTTTGCTACAGACAAGAGGACTTTTCAAACATCCTCTGAGGATAATCTACAAGAATACTAGGCGAACTGCTAGAATAACCTAACATTTTCTAGATTTTGTCTGGTTGCATTATATTATCACTTAACTAACCTACTTTTCTACTTAAGTGAAGCGTATTGTCATATAAATATAATTTCATGTTAAACACCTCCTAGAAGATCATTATTTCTTGAATTTTATGGTTAGTTATTTCGTCATTTATATTTATAGGGAAGACATAATCAAACTTAATTATGGAAAATTTAGGCAGAGATTAGCTTAGTAGTAGATGCTAAATCTTCATATATTTGAAATAGTCGCTTTTGTAAATTCGCCTCATCATATTGTTCGACGATCGCTTGCCGTGCTTTTGCAAGATGTGATTCTCTTTCTTGGGGAAGTTGATTGACAACTTTAATCATTGCCTTTGCCAAAGCTTCTGGGTTTTCAGATTCTACCAAAGTACAAAATTCCTCAATAAAAGTACCTCGGTAAGCTGGCAAATCACAGCTAATTACTGGCCGTTCGCAGGCAACTGCTTCAATGAGTGTCGAAGGAAAGGCATCACTGGTAGGATAATTGATAATTACATCGGCTAAGTTGTAGCCTGTAGGCATGAAAATATAAGGTAGGCCAGGCATCCAGCGCAGGTTGTCTAATAAGCCAAGTTCTTCTGCTTGTTTGCTGATGCTTTCGTAAATAACTACTGCTTCTTCCCCACCGGCACGCCCTAGCTTTGAAAAGACGAGTACCGTTGGTTTGGTGAATTGGGGAAAAGCCTGTGCATAGGCTGTAAATATCTGCTCATGGTTATATATTTGAGACCAACCACGGGGCGAAAGCAGAATTGTGGCTTCTTCATCAATCTTCAAGATTTCCCGTCGCCATTTTGGTAAATCTTTTGTGACTCCAGAGCGAAAATGTTTAGGGTTTGTCCCTAGAGGAATTAATTCTACCCGTTGTTCAGGGTTCAGTAGTGCTTTAGATTTTTCTATCAAATTGGGTGTTTCTACAATCAGCACACCTGTATTCTTAAATACTTGGCTAACCATATCTATATGCTTGCTGGATTCCTTTTCTGGTTGTAGCAAATGATTTAAAAAGCCCCAAGCAGAGACAACAAGAGGTTTAAGATTTGCTAAGGTACAACAGTAGGCGTGCCAGCCAATGGCGTGAACATGGATAATATCAGGCTGGAATTCGTCTGCAAGCTGACGTAACGGCTCTGCCATTTCCTCCGCCATTTGGTCTTCATAAGGATAGGTATTAGTATATTTTTCTGCATAGTTTGGCCAAACAGTGGGGAAATAGCGGTAGTTTTTAGGAGGTTCGGTTTCATAGGGGTCTGCATCACCTAGTAGCCAAACTTCATAACCTGCTTTGACTGCCCAATCTAAGGGTCGTGTCAAGGCAATGCCTCCAGCACCAATCATTAGTATACGCATGATTTGATTATTTGCTTCAAGTTAAGAATCTGTAATTTCCACGAGTCCAGCTTTGACTAGGTTCTCAATAAATTTGAGTAAGTCTTGTTTTAATTTCTCTGGCTCGACATCATACTCTTTTAGCAAGGTGTCGTAAGCTGTCTGGATAGAATCTGACTCAGTTAGCGTAAAGAACATTTTTGTCCCAACTTCGTTTTGACTAAAATATTCTTCACTTTGCAGATTCAACAAAACTGACTCCCCTGCTAAGTCTTGAGTCAGAACGGTAGGAGATAAGGATACTTTTTTATTTAAGACTATTTGTGTTGTCATTCGTTGCAAGAGGTCATGATTGTAGTTGATTATAAGTTTTTTTGGCATTCTGTAGGTTTTTTACCCCCCTTAATCCCCCCTTGGAAAGGGGGGAAAAAAGAATCTAGTTCCCTCCCCTTTACAAGGCTCTTCTTGGAATGCAGCGAAGAATTGATCAAGTCGAAGAAAAAAGAATCTAGTTCCCTCCCCTTTACAAGGGGAGGGTTAGGGTGGGGTAATGCGGTGAGTAATGGTAAGTGAATGAACTCAATATCAGGTCTTGACAAGGGTTTCACGTTAAGTTGACACCAATGAGCATTGCTGTGCCCCTACGAAAGATGTGGTTCAAATACATGAAAAGTGCTGTAATTATTGGATTAGTATATCCTACAGCGATCGCCTTAATGAACGCATCGTATAAGTGTCCTATTTTTGACTAGGATCAATGACCTATATAACTATTAATTATTGTTAGATTTGATAGTCCAGTGCTAGTAAAACTCTGCCACATTGTTGATTTGCGAGTACGGCTTCCAATATTTTTTTCGGTTGGGGTAAGTTGAGGTTGTTCATTTGTTCGATGAACTGGTTGCGACTGTATCCAGCAAACCGGGGATTCCAGCGCTTTTCTTCGCCGATGGTGGATACTGTCTGCCCTTGGTAGTCGTGACCGGGATATACTAAGGTGTCTTCTGGTAATGCGAACAGCTTTTGAGTAACGGCATCATATAATGCTCCTGGGTCGCCGTTTTGGAAGTCGGTACGACCGCAACCCCGAATAAATAAGGCATCTCCAGTTAACAGATGAGTGTCGTTGACTAAGTATGCCAAGTGGCTGTTAGTATGACCAGGAGTAGCGATCGCTCGAATTTGCACACTTCCCAATTGCAAGATGTTACCATCGCCAATGTATTGGTCTGCAAAGATAGCCGCTGAATTTTCAGGCACAACACCTAAACAACCTGTTAGTGACCTGAGTCTATCTATGCCAGTGATGTGGTCGGCATGGATGTGAGTTTCCAGACAGTAGCGCAGAGTCAAATCTAATTGTCGCAAAACTTTTAAATCGCGTTCAACTTGTTCCAATACAGAATCAACTAGGATGGCTGTTTTCGTTTCTGGGTCAGCAATCAAGTAAGTATAAGTACTCGTTTCTTTATCGAACAGTTGACGAAATAGCATAACAGGTTTCCTCAACGTGAATGATAGGTTTCCTTCCACAGCAGTAGCATGATAATTGAGGGATTTCAGTAACTCCTGCGCCAATCTTGCCCTTGACTAAGTGCCGATCGCAGTTCTTGACGTACTATATGTAGCAGACCTCGCGCAGTTTTTGGTGCTGTTTCCACATCAATAAATGCGGGACAAGGCATTGTTGATTTGTGGCGACAAGGCATTAATCCGTGACGCGAGACAGCGTGGATTTTTCCTTGAAAACCTTGCTGGCGTAAGGCAACTACGGTATCCACCATTGTTAAACCGGTGCCCACCAAGAGAATAGCATCCTCTGGATTTAAGTTAGCGATCGCACTACTCGACCAAGCATCTTTGACATATTGCTTGTTTAAACTCGCAATTGGTTTAGGTAGAATTGCCGGAAAATTCCCCAAAGCCAACACAGCCTTTTGCACATCCAAACACTGACCACTGCTGAGGTATATGATTGTGTTAGAGGATTTTGTTTCAATGGCGATCGCTTCATCTATAATTCTTTCTAACTGCACATTCGCCGATGCATTATCCTGTGCTGCTTTTAAAGTCGCCTGGACATAATCCCCATAAACCCGACGCGGAACAAAGGTACATGCAGTTACCTGTTGATGTCCGTTGCTGTGCAGCCAGTTGAGAAAGTGATTAGGTTCATCTGGAAATGCACTCATCTTGCCAGCCGGCACATTTAGCAAATGACAATCCACTGGTGTACCGTAAGCAACTCCTCTTCCCACTTCAGAATTTCGTTCAATTAATTTGATAGTTAATGGCGTAGTTGCATGACGTAAAAGATTAGCCGCAACCAAAGAACCGCTAAAACCACCACCAATAATTGCAATAGTAACTGGAGAAACTGTTAGGTTAAAAATACTGTTATTCATAAGACGTATGAGTTTAACTTGCCGCTTTCTACTCATCAATTTACGCCAAATAAACTGAAAACTACGCCTCTTGAAACCTGTGAAATGCATGAATTAGCACAAATAACCACATAGGCACATGAAAAAGGTGGAATTTAATTTCAGCGTCCAATTTCTGAAATTCAGAGAATGGCGATCGCAATCTTATAAAAACGACAATCCTTATTTCGTCAGCCTTTGAAACCAATTTTCTAAAATTTATCTGTCTTTTGCATCCCAATCCGATGGAAATACCGTGGTTTTCAATTAACCCTAAAATCCCCCTGAAAAACCCAGAATTTTACCCCGATAATGTCAAAATTTTATGACACCACTGTTATCCCACCACAACTACACCTAATTTTTGGCATTGCACAAACAAACAATAAAATTTATCCATTAACTCCTCATTCTCTCTGCGCCTCTGCGCCTCTGCGTGAGATAAATCATCCTTTTTTTGACGAACCGCCTTCGCGCAGCGTCTCGTAGAGAAGAACGCCAAGGGCGCAGAGAGAAAAAAACAAGTAATCTTTTAGCAAGAAAGCACTTAAATTACACTCTGACTCCTAACCCCTGTACTTTGCTTCAGCGTTACTTTCACCCCAGATGCAGGGCGTAACGTAATAGAAGCTTGGGGAACAATTGGATGATCTGGCACAAGATTTAATTCAAATTTTTGGGCGATAGTTGCTAATAATAAAACCGCTTCCATCAAAGCAAAACTCTTACCAATACAAATCCGCGGCCCATCACCAAAGGGAAAGTAAACTCCTCTAGGCAGATTTTTCTCTAAATTATTAGCCCAACGTTCTGGTTTAAATACTTCTGGGTCTTCAAAATAGCGAGGATTGCGATGCATTACCCACTGACTCATAATAATCATACAACCTTCCGGCACTTGATAACCATCAATTTCACAATCCTGAGCAGCTTTACGTGCCATGTTATAAACAGGAGGAAATACTCGCATTGTCTCCTTGAGAACCATATCTGTGTAGCGCAAGTTTGGTAGATCTGCAATGGTAGGAGAACGCCCTCCTAAAACTTGTTGTAATTCTGTTAATAATTGAGTACGTACTTCCGGATACTGAGATAAAAGTATCCATGCTCCCGTTAAAGTATTAGATGTAGTTTCATGTCCTGCTAACATTAGAGTTGCGATTTCATCACGCAATTGGCGATCGCTCATTTGACTGCTATCTTCTTCATCCCTTGCTGCCATTAACATTGAGAGTAAATCTCCGGGATTTTCACCACTAGCACGCCGTTGATTTATCATCTCATAAATAGTTTTATCCATCTGCTTGATAGCATTTCTGTAGCGAATATTCTCTGGTCTAGGGAACCATTCCAAAAAGATAAAATTTTGCTGGCGTTTACTTTCAAACCAATCTGATGTTACATCTAATGCATGGGCAACATCTTGTGCTTGTCCTTCGCTGAGGTCGCGGTTAAATATTGTTTTCATCACAATATTTAATGTCAAGCGCATCATATCTCGGTGAACATCACGAGTTTCGCCATCTTGCCAAGTATCCAGCATTTGTTCAGTGTAGGCAACCATAATATCGCCATAGGTAGCAATGCGCTTCTGGTGGAATACAGGTTGTATCAAGCGTCGTTGGCGAAACCAAGAATCTCCTTCGCTAGTGAGAAGTCCTTCACCCAATAAAGTTTTGAGAGCATGTAAAGAACGACTTTTAACAAATAATTTTGTGTCTTTAAGTACTTGCTCAATATAGTTAGGATTAGTTAACAAACAAGCTGGTGTCAATCCCAAACGTATAGGTACAATATCACCATATTCATTAGCACACTTCGTTAAAAACCCCAAAGGATCGCGACCAAAATCAAGCAGACTACCCACAATAGAATTTCCTTCTGGACCGGGTAATTCAAAGATATCTTGAGTCATGTAGATTTCTCGCCTCGCTGGGTAAGTCCTAACTCAAATCTTGAAAAACCTGTTATCTTATAACTTCTATCAAAGGGAAGAATACTCTTTTGAGCAGGTAGTGAGTAGGCAAGAAGCTTTTTTAAGTTTTACCTAGTAGTCTATTGCAAAAGTTTTGAGAGATTCGTAGTAAGCACTTTAGTGCTTAAAAAATTAGGACTTACGCAAAAGTACACGCTGTAGGGGCAATTCATGAATTGCCCCTACGTGAAAATAAGGGTTTTGGCTATTGTTTGCGTAAGTCCTGAAAATCAAGGACTAAAGTTCTTACTATAAACACCTATGGCCATCAAAATTAATGAGATAGACCACTAACTTGGAAAAGTTTAGGACTTACGCACAAAACCTCATGCTTACTAAGGTAAACGCAAATCTGCGGCGATCGCGTATAAATAAGGTTGAAAAATCGCCAAATTTTCCAACTTATCAAACTTACCTGTTTGCGTATCTGAATCAAAGGCAGTCGTAATTACGTAAAGTTTAGTGCCATCAAAGGCAACATGACCGATATGTTGCTCTTTTACTCCACCTTTTTGGTTAAGTCCCGCGAACCCATAGCGGATTCCCTGAAGCTTACCAATTGCTACTGTTTGCACTGGGTAGTCCGAGAAATTAATCTCCCTTCCATATTTACCCTCACGGTCTTTTGTAAAAGTAGCATACTTGTCTGCGACCCAAGCCTTGAGTGCTGTCAATACCTGAGTTTGGTATTTAGAATTTTGGTAGTCAGCTTGAGAACCAGTTGGAATACCCGCAGCTACAAGTTTCTTTTGAAAATCCTGAATCTTTTCTAGTGGGTAAACCTTCATCTCCACTGTACCCAAAATTTCTCCTTTAGATGAAACACATAACAAAGGCGCATTTCCATTACAAGCACCAACTTGCCAGTTAGTTGGTGCAGCAGTATTTCCCAGAATTTTCCGCCAGATATTTCCCTCATCAGAGTTGGGATGTTTTGCCACAGTGGGGGGATTTGGCGCTTTCTTTGCAGAAAATTGCGGTAAAAAAAATTTTGCTCCCACCGGGATGAATAACAGCAAAATAAAACCTAGTAGTAAATGATAAAGTCGTAACATTTTCTTGAAAATCTAAACCCAAAACCAGACGCACTGACAGCATACCACCGGCTAAAAGTTCAAAGCTATAACTTGCTCAAGACATTGCTAATGGCGTGTAATAATTCATGGAAAGTGTAGGGCTTACGTAAGAATACATTGATGCCAGCCTCGGTAACTTCAGCAAGTTGGCTATTTGATGTCATGCCACTAATGCCAATAACCTTAACTTGTGTATTCATTTGTTGGAGGATGCGGATAGTGGTTAACCCATCCATTGAGGGCATCATCATATCCATCAACACCACACTAATTGCATTTTTGTGTTCTACATACAATGAGATTGCCTCAATGCCATTACTAGCCGTCAAAGTTTTGTAGTTATGGTCTTCTAGGGAAGTTTTGGTAATTTCTAAGATGGCAGTTTCATCATCTACAATCAGAATCAACTCTCCTTTGCCATTGAGTAATTCCAATTTCTCTGCTTGCTGCGTTGTTCTTTGTTTGATAGCTGGTAAATAAACCTGGAATTGGGTACCCTTGCCTACCTCGCTCTGCACGTTTACAAAACCGCCATGTTTTTCGACAATGCCAATCACAGTAGGCAAACCTAGTCCTGTACCTTTGCCTAATTCCTTAGTTGTAAAAAAAGGTTCAAAAATTCGATCTAAAATCAGCGGCGGAATTCCAAATCCTGTATCTTTGATAGTTATAACTACATATGGGCCTACGTGAGCATCGAAATTCATTTTGACAAAGTTTTGATCGACGAAAAGATTTTCTGCACAAATAGATAGTATGCCACCCTTGGGCATTGCATCACGAGCATTGACGCAGAGATTCATTAATACCTGATGTATTTGAGTCGGATCTGCCAAGATTGTCCAAAGATTTTCCTTGGGTAAATTCTTGCTAATTTTGATCGATTTGGGAAACGTACTATTAATTATTTGTTCAATTTCTAACAGCAGATATTCAATTTGCAAACAAACGCCCCTGCCTTCAAATCCTCCACGTGCAAACGTCAAAATTTGCTTGACTAAATCAGCTGCACGTTTGGAGTTATCTTCAAGAAGCTTTAGCAGTTGTTGATTACGTGCATCCAGATTGGGAAGTTTGAGCGCCAACATTTGAGACGAAGACATAATCGGCGTCAATATATTGTTGAGGTCATGGGCAATACCACTAGCCAGAGTGCCAAGGCTCTCCAAACGCTGGGCGCGGAGAAATTGAGCTTGGAGTTGTTTTTTCTCAGTAATATCGGTGTCAACAGTGAGGATGGATTTGGGTTGCGCCGCTTCATCACGCATCAGTGTCCAGCGGCTTTCTGTGATAATTTCTTTACCAGATTTCGTAACTTTATGTAACTCACCGTGCCATGAGCCAGACTCAATCACATTTTGGAGAGCTACTTTTAGCTGTGGTGAAGTTTTTTTGTATAAAAGCTTCTCAGGGTTTTTACCAATCACTTCGTGAGCCTGCCAACCATAGACACGCTCTGCACCTTTGTTCCAGAATAAGATTTGAAATTGGAAATCTTGAACTAATATCGCGTCAGTAGCAATATCTAGTAAAGCTGCTTGTTCGGAGATTTTTTGTTCCGCCTGCTTGCGCTCGGTGACATCTCTTGCTACACCTTGAGTTTCAGTCACCTGTTCGCGATCGCCTGTAATTGCGGTAACATTCCATTGAAACCAGCGAATACCTTTAACCGTCAATGCACGTTGCTCATAAACCTTCAAGGAATAAGGTGGAGATCCTAAACTTGCCATGTTTTCCACCGATTGAGCTAAATCATCTGGATGAAAAAAATTAAATATCGACTGACCGAGCAATTCATCCAACTCTGAGCCGAATGTTTGACACGCCACTGCGTTAGCAAAAGTCAGCTTTCCCTGCAAATCTGTCCGCACAATCACGTCAGTTTGACTCTCAACCAGCTGACGATAGAGTTTTTCGCTTTGCTGCAATGCTTCTTCAGCACGTTGGCGTTCGCGTAGCGCAGCTTGCCGTTCACGGATTTCCTGTTGCAAAAGGGCATTCGCACGGGAAAGCTCAGCGGTGCGTTCTTCAACTCGTATTTCTAAATCTTCCTGAGCTTGACGTAGCAACTTATCTATATGCTGACGTTGCATAACATCATGTTGTAGTTGTTGGTTGGTTTTGCTTTATTGGGCGGTCTGCTTCTTTACCGATTGCTGTAATCACACCAGACAATTATAAATGGTTAGACACGAGTAGAAAAGTTGTCTAAGTCAAGATTAAGAGCAGTTCCTTTTCCTCCCTCGCAATAAGCAATCCTCTATGTTTCAATTTTAATACCTGAAAGCGTGTTTTACCTAGATTATGGGAATATCAAAATCTTAAGAGGTATGCTCATTGAACGTGTGTTTCACTCATTGCAGCATAAACCATGATTCGTTACAAGTTGAGAAAACTGCAAATATCTGAAGTTAACATTAGTAAAAGCTCGGAAATATTGCTGATATAAAGTTTTTTACTCTCTTTTATTCATTAAATGTCAAAATATTAAAATTAAAGTGAATATTTTTACTATCTCTCTGAGATTGCACCCACAAGTTTGGCACTAATGTGAATTATTTAGACCAGTTATAGCGAGTCCAAAAAAAATGCCAGAATTCAAGTATATTTGAGTAAGCATAAATCTTACATTCTACACCTTATGTCCTGTTGCAGTATATCTTTCAACCTTGCCAAACTTTCTTCAATATCTGGACTTTCTGGTTAATTTCAGAGTATTTTGAGACTGAAAAAACTGTCATAATACAGAAACTAACTGATAATTTTATACAAAATTAATAAATACTTTCAAAAAATAAAGATTTTGTCAACAGATATTTTTATTCTTGCGTATAAAAAGAATAAATACTAATATCTCATTCAGGAATAAAACCGAGCTTATACTGAAATTGCCTTATATATAGGCGTAGCAAATTGCTCGGCAAGGCTAGCAATACGGTTTAGTTAGCCAAAAATCTGGATTTTTGGGGAGTATAAAGTTTGAGATTTACGCCCAATTACGGAGAAGTAATGTCAATCTTAATACTTGCCAAAATTCTAAAATCTCTAATTTTTTGCGATCGCTTGCAAATAAAGCCTAAAGCATAGTTAAAAAACATATGCATTTTTTGCTATGCAAACTGCGCGAGTAATTATTCCTAATTCACACAAAATTAGACAATCAAGCATCAACAACAATCTACCTAACAGCAAAAGTAATGGCTACGACTCTTTCTTTAGATACTCAGGCATCCAAGGAACTGCACCAAGTTTTATTAGAGATAACAACTGCACAGGATTTATCTCTACATCCCTTTGTTCAACGTTTTGCTAAGGGAGAATTTTCACAAGACGCAATCCGCCAGTTTGCGATGAAAATGCTACCTGGCTCAAATCGATTCAATATGGCTTTCTTGAAAGTTGCGTCAAAAATGGATAGTTACTACGCTAGAACCATTATGCTAGAAAATGCCTTTACAGAGCATGGACAACTAAAGCCAGACCTTGCCCATGTGGCGCTTTTTATGCGCTTTATGGAAGGCATTGGTTGTCCTAAAATTGATGTAAATGCAGACGATGGAGCATTTCTAATTCCAGCATTACGCTTTAAGAAATTTGAGTTTTGTGATGATGAACCTATAGTGCGTTCCTTAGGGAGATTTGCTGCAATTGAACAAGTTTTACCTGGAATTTTCACCAAATATATTGAAGGGCTTCGCAAAATATTTAAGGGGATTGATGACCATACAATTGAATATTTTCATCTCCATTGCCACTTAGATCCAGAACATACAGATGAGTTGATTCAAGTAACCCAACTGTACACCAAGTCAGAAAAAGATGTTGAACTCTTTCGTGATGGAGTTCAAGATATGGTTAGATCAATTGCTGATATGTTTTCTTGGATGGATGCAAACCTGGAAAAAGAAGCGTTAGCTTTACGAAGCTAAAAAGGGATTGGGGATTGGGGCGGGGAAGTGTGGGAGGTGTGGGAGGACGGGGAAGAAATCTTTCCCCCCTCTCTCCTCACACTCCCCATCTCCCCACTCCCTACTCCCCGTCATAGTATGTGGTTTTTTGAGATTTTTCCAGTAGAATCGCTGATTGAGAAACGCAATGGTATCTTAGCGTGTTAGTGATCTAATAACCCTAGAACTTTAATTTGCGTTTTTACTAATGAAATTCAGCGAAATCTTACACCAATTCGGCAACGCAGCTACGGTTCATAGCTTGAGTGTCAATCCAAACCATGACCCAGAAATTACGGGAGTAGCGGCTATTGATGAAGCTACTGATGGTAATCTCAGCTATGTGGAGGGAGCAAAATTTGGATCTTTTATCGGTAAGACCAACGCTAGTGCTTTAATTTTGCCCCAAGACGAAAAGTTACAGGCGCTTGCACAAGAACGTGGTGTTGTCTGGCTAAGCACTCCAGAACCGCGACTGTTATTTGCTAAAGCGATCGCAATTTTTTACCAACCATATCGCCCCGTCCCAGAAATTCATCAGAGTGCTGTGATTCACTCCACGGCTAAAATTGGTAGTGATGTTTATATTGGCCCCCATGTTGTCATTGAACAAGGGGTGGAAGTTGGTAACGGTGCAATTATCCATCCGAATGTGGTGGTCTATCCAGATGTCAAAATCGGCGATCGCACTATCTTACACGCCAATTGCACCATCCACGAACGCACCCAGATTGGTGCAGATTGCGTAATTCACAGTGGCGCTGTTATCGGTGCAGAAGGCTTTGGTTTTGTTCCTACCCCTACTGGTTGGTTCAAAATGGAACAATCCGGCTATACAGTTTTAGAAGATGGTGTGGTAATCGGCTGCAACAGTGCCGTTGATCGTCCATCCGTGGGAGAAACACGGGTCGGCCGGAATACAGTAATTGATAACTTAGTGCAAATAGGCCACGGTTGCCAAATAGGTTTTGGTTGTGCAATTGCAGGTCAGGCTGGCTTGTCTGGGGGTGTCAAACTGGGGAATCGCGTTATCTTAGCTGGACAAGCAGGAATCGCCAATCAAGTGAAGTTGGGAGATGGGGCGATCGTATCTGCCCAAACTGGAATTCTCAGTGATGTTGCACCAGGAGAAATTGTCTCAGGAACTCCCGCAATGCCCCATAAAGTGTATCTCAAGGCATCTGCTATTTACCATCGCCTGCCAGATATCTATCAATCGTTAAAAGAATTGCAACGTAAACTCAACAATAGCTAGTATTTAGTCATTAGTCATTAGTCATTAGTCATTAGTCATTACCCGCATTTCTCACAAGCTTGAGGGAAGGGGCAGAGGGGCAGAGGGGCAGAGGGGCAGAGGAGAAAGAACAAGGCACATTGAACTCTCCTCTGCTCCCCTGCTCAAGAGCTCCCCTCGCTAATACTTTGCGCTTTGTCTTTTGCTAATGACTAATGACAACTGACAAAGGAGAATTAAAAAAAGCCCAATTTCTCTAACACTGGCTTTGTAGAAACAACGTGACGTTCTAAACCCAGTTCTTTTGGACTCACTCCAACAGCCAAAGCAATCAACTGGGGTAAATGTAACACTGGTAAACCTAGCCTTTGTTCAATTACCTTTTCGACCTCTGGCTGGCGGGAATCTAAATTTAAGTGGCACAGAGGACAAGGTGTAACAATACAGTCAGCACCAGATGCCAAGGCGTCCTGAATATGCATCCCCGCCATCTTAAAAGATTGGGTAGTGGCATAACTAGAAAGCGGCCAACCACAACATTGTGTCCGACCCCGGTAATAAATTGGTGTTGCACCTACCGCCCGAAAAACATTTTCCATTGCTTCTGGGTTGAAAGGGTCGTCATAGGGCATGGACTTTTGAGCGCGGAGGAGATAACAGCCATAAAAAGCCGCGCATTTTAATCCAGTTAATTTCCGAGTCACACGTTTAGTAATTTCCTCTAAACCGTAATCTGTTACCAAGGCGTAGAGGAGATGTTTAACGTCAGTACTGCCGCGATAAGGCGAACAGCCTTCTTTATGCAGCAAGCCATTGACTTGTTCAATGTAAGCAGGATTAGTAGTTTGGCATTCCTTGAGGTGTTCGTTGACGTGACCGATAACACCTTGACAAGTGCTGCAATGGGTAAGCAACGGCAGATTTAATTCTTCTGCTAGGGCAATATTTCTGGCGTTGACTGTATCTTCCAGCAGTTGGGAATCTTCTTTAAAGGTGCCGGAACCACAACAAGCAGCTTTTTTCAGTTCAACCAGTTGAATACCTAGCACTTGAGTGAGGGCTTGAGTTGACTGGTAAAGTTCCCGACATGCACCTTGGGCAACACAGCCAGGAAAGTAAGCGTATTTTAGTGTCTGAGATAGCATATAACTATAGTTTGGATTAGAGCGATCGCTCTAGACAAAAATCAATCGGAAAACAGAAGCATTTATACGGTGTCGAGAATGGCGTACCACGCCCTACTGCTCAACTGTCCAAAGAAAACTGAGCGATTCTTTTGAGAAACAGCAAGAGTTTTCTAACAGAAAAACCGTTGGCAGTGTACGGGGGATCGCGCTTGACGATAAGATGTATATGCTCAAAAAAATGTCTCCTATAATGAGCAGATCCTAGCAATTAGTTGAGGACTTTATATCTATGAGCCAAACAGAACTTTTTGACAAAGTTAAAAAAATCGTTGCCGAACAACTTAGCGTTGACGAGAAGACCGAAATCAAACCAGAATCCACATTTATGGAAGATTTAGGCGCTGATTCCTTAGATACCGTTGAATTAGTAATGGCTTTGGAAGAAGAATTTGATATCGAAATTCCCGACGAAGCTGCCGAAGGAATTTTAACGGTTCAAGACGCTGTAAATTACATTAGCAACAAAGTTGCTACATCAGCTTAGTTGGGAGTTGGGGATTGGGGATTGGGGATTGGGAAGATTTTTCTCCCGCACCTAGTCACCAGTACCTAGTTGCTAATCTCGAATTTTTTGCCTGCTGCCTTTTCGCCACCTTTAACTGAATCATGACAGATTTTACACGTAAACGCGTTGTTGTAACTGGTGTTGGCGCGATTACACCTATTGGTAACACAGCAACAGAATATTGGGAAGGATTATTGAGTGGACGCAATGGCATTGACTACATCACATTTTTTGATGCGTCTCGCCATGATTGCCGCATAGCTGGTGAAGTGAAAAACTTCGATCCACATGATTACTTGGAGCGCAAAGACGCCAAGCGCATGGATCGATTTGCCCAATTTGGGGTTGCAGGAGCAAAACAAGCTATATCTGACGCGCAGTTAGTTATCAATGACTTAAACGCTCAACAGGTGGGTGTCATGATCGGTTCTGGCGTTGGTGGCATCAAAGTACTAGAAGATCAGCAAACTATCTACCTCAACCGCGGACCTGATCGCTGTAGTCCATTCATGATCCCGATGATGATTGCCAATATGGCAGCAGGGCTAACAGCAATTCACACTGGTGCTAAAGGCCCAAATTCCTGCGCTGTCACAGCCTGCGCCGCTGGCTCTAACGCCATTGGAGATGCTTTTCGCTTAATTCAAGGGGGATATGCCCAAGCAATGATTTGCGGCGGCACAGAGGCGGCTGTCACACCATTGTCGGTGGCTGGATTTGCTGCTTGTAAGGCGCTTTCTTTCCGGAATGACGACCCAGCTCATGCTTGTCGTCCCTTTGATCGCGATCGCGATGGATTTGTTTTGGGCGAAGGTGCAGGAATTTTAATTCTAGAAGAACTGCAACACGCCATTAGTCGCGGCGCTCACATTTATGCCGAAATGATCGGCTATGGTATGACCTGTGACGCTTACCACATCACCTCCCCCGTACCTGGTGGACTAGGCGCAGCTAGAGCTATAGAACTGTCTCTCAAAGATGCAGGACTAACTCCCGAACAAATCAGCTACATCAATGCCCACGGCACCAGCACCCCAGCCAATGATTCCACTGAAACTTCAGCCATCAAAAAAGCTCTGGGAGAACATGCCTATAAAGTGGCAATCAGCTCCACCAAATCCATGACAGGCCATCTATTGGGCGGTTCTGGAGGTATTGAAGCAGTCGCAACAGTACTGGCGATCGCTAATGACCAAATTCCCCCAACAATCAACCTCGAAAATCCCGATCCAGAGTGTGACTTAGATTACGTACCAAACTCTAGCCGCGTTCAAAAAGTTGAAGTGGCACTATCCAATTCTTTCGGCTTTGGCGGTCATAATGTCACACTAGCCTTTAAGAAATACCTGTAAAAAAGTCGGAAGTCGGAAGTCAGAATTCAGAACTCAGAATTCAGAACTCAGAATTCAGAACTCAGAATTTAGGAGTTATTTTTCTCCCCCTGCTCCCTCATCTCCCCCTGCCCCCTGCCCCCTGCCACGCCCAGTGCCAAAAGTACCATAGATATCATTCTGATATAAACTAAGCGTTCAGCATGACCCAATTATCAGCTTGATTTATCACCAGAAACTCCGGAGATCCCGCTTGTCCATCGACAATCGGGAATGGGATGATGAGGATACTGTGGGAAATTTTAATCACTGTTCAGTTATCACCGATTCAGTTACCAAACTGATGCGGGCAACTCAAACCCAATAAATAAAAGTGTTAACTGTTAACTGTGAAAAATAACCCCAGAAAGAGTGAGAAGCTCAAAGAGTGCTAACCCGTCGTTAAAAACAATCATATTATGGCTGTTGCAACCCAATCCCTCGAAGAACTTTGTATTAACTCGATCCGCTTCTTGGCTATTGACGCCGTAGAAAAAGCAAAATCGGGACACCCAGGGCTGCCGATGGGCGCGGCTCCCATGGCCTTTGTACTATGGGATCGCTTTTTGCGGTTTAACCCCAAAAATCCCAAATGGTTTAACCGCGATCGCTTTGTCTTGTCCGCCGGCCATGGCTCGATGTTGCAGTATGCCCTACTTTACCTGGCAGGCTACGATAGCGTCACCATTGAAGATATCAAGCAATTCCGTCAATGGGGTTCTAAAACTCCCGGACATCCAGAAAACTTTGAAACCGCAGGTGTGGAAGTCACAACTGGCCCACTAGGTCAAGGAATTGCCAATGGAGTCGGTTTGGCGATCGCCGAAGCACACCTCGCCGCAAAATACAATAAAGCCGATGCTAAGATTGTTGACCATTACACCTACGTAATTTTGGGTGACGGTTGCAACATGGAAGGCATTTCTGGTGAAGCTTGTTCTTTCGCAGGACACTTGGGATTAGGCAAACTCATCGCTCTGTACGACGACAACCACATCTCTATCGACGGTTCCACAGATGTGGCATTCACTGAAGATGTTTCTAAGCGGTTTGAAGCTTACGGTTGGCATGTCCAACACGTTCAAGAAGGTAATACTGACCTCGAAGGAATTGCTGATGCCATTGAAGCAGCCAAAGCTGTCACCGATAAACCTTCTTTTATTAAGGTAACAACCACCATCGGTTACGGTTCCCCCAACAAAGCAAACACCGCTGGCGTTCACGGTGCTGCTTTGGGTGGAGACGAAATAGCATTGACACGTAAAAATTTGGGTTGGGAATACGAGCCTTTTGTAGTTCCCCAAGACGCCCTCAATCATGCACGTAAAGCTGTTGAACGCGGCGCAGGCTATGAAGCTGAGTGGAATAAAGCATTTGCTGACTACAAAGCTAAGTATGCCCAAGAAGCAGCCGAATTTGAACGCTATGTTAGCAGCAAACTACCTGATGGTTGGGATAAAGTACTACCCACTTACACTCCTGAAGACAAAGGACTGCCAACCCGCAAACACTCGGAAACCTGCCTGAACAAACTAGCAGCAGTTTTACCTGAGTTAATCGGTGGTTCTGCTGACTTGACCCACTCCAACCTGACTGAAATCAAGGGCAAAGGCGACTTTCAGAAAGGGCAATACCAAAACCCCAACATCCACTTTGGTGTCCGGGAACACGCTATGGGCGCCATCTGTAATGGTATTGCGTTGCACGGTTCGGGATTAATTCCCTACGGTGCTACCTTCTTGATCTTCACAGACTACATGCGTGCTGCCATCCGCTTATCCGCCCTCTCTCAAGCTGGGGTGATTTGGGTGATGACTCACGACTCCATTGGACAAGGTGAAGATGGCCCAACCCACCAACCCATTGAAACCTTAGCTTCCCTACGGGCTATTCCTAACTTGACGGTGATTCGTCCTGCGGATGGAACAGAAACCTCTGGTGCTTATAAGGTGGCGATCGAAAGGGCTAAGGGAAATGCGCCAACTTTGTTGGCATTCACCCGTCAAAATGTCCCCAACTTGGCAGGTACTTCCATTGAAGGCGTAACCAAGGGTGGTTACACAGTGGTGGATTCCGACGGTACACCAGAATTGATCCTAATCGGTACTGGTTCAGAATTGAGCCTCGCCGTCACCGCAGCCGAGAAACTCACAGCCGAAGGTAAGAAAGTTCGTGTTGTTTCCCTACCTGCATGGGATTTGTTTGAAGCCCAGGATGCAGCTTACAAAGAGTCTGTATTGCCGAAAGCTGTCACCAAGCGCTTGGCTGTAGAAGCGGCCTCCAGTTTCGGTTGGCACAAGTACGTAGGTACTGAAGGCGACGTTGTTAGTATCGATCGCTTTGGTGCTTCCGCGCCAGGTGGTGTTTGTCTAGAGAAGTTTGGTTTTAGCGTTGATAATGTGTTAGCCAAGGCTAAGCAATTATTGGGTTAATAGCAACAGAATATTCTCAAATTTTTGTGGGGTGGGCATCTTGCCCGCCCTTTTTTTGTTTTTTAAACGCAGAGGAGCGCCAAGGCAAACGCAGAGGTTCGCTGAGGGGAATTGTTTATAATTGGAGTAATTTAGTAAATCATTGGGAGGAAGCTATGGAGGAAATTTCGAGGGACAAAGAAGAACTTCTAGCCCGGATTACAAAAATAGTAGAACATTTGATGCAAAAGGATACTAGCTATCAGTATTACCTAAATAAAGATAAAGCAATTCAAATGATATTTAAATATTTTTCCGAGAAAGTTTCTATGGAGGAATTAAAAGCTATGTCTGATTTCAAATTAACAGGATTTGTTGAGGGACATCTGATGACTTTGTTATTAATTGAAGGGGAAGATGATATAGATATGAAGGCAACAGCTTATGGCTAGATATGCTAATTTTGTGACCAGAAGAATGTTTTTTGTTTTACATAATTTAATATCTAGCTTGGAATACTGGTTTACCACTGCTGAAGGTTCGATTTGATGCAATGGTATCGTCTTTTTTAGGCGAAACTGCAACCAATTTGAGACTTGTATTTATTGACCCAGAAACTTTTGATTTAGATGATTTAAGAACTTCCGAGATAGAAATAATATCTGAGTTAGAAGATGGATATATTATAGGTGCGTCTGCGGATACTAATTTTACTACACTTCAAGATAAAATAGAAAAATTTTTCAATGAGCAAAAAGGCGGTGGTGTCATTGCAAAAATATTGAATATTATTGACAAAAATCAACGCCCAGAATTTATTTTGTCTTCAAAATTATTACAGGAATGGGATCAAATAAAGGATGAACAGGTTTATATTGTATCGGTCAAGATAGCGGTATCTATTGGCGAATTACTGAACCACCGGAAAGAGGCGCCGAAGCACCAGACTGGTTTTATGTGCCAAATGTCCCGCCGACTTTAAATGGTCAAGTACGCCGTTCTTATGTACTGTGGCAAGAATACGTTGCGCCGCTGATTGTTTTGGAATTTGTCTCTGGGAATGGTGACGAAGAACGAGACAAAACACCAATTACAGGTAAGTTTTGGGTTTATGAGCAAGCAATTAGAGTTCCCTTCTATGGCATTTATGAAGTGAAGAAAGCCAGTGTCGAGGTGTATCAATTGCTCAGAGGTGAATATCAGCTAATACCTGCCAACGATCGCGGACATTATCCGATTGATTCAATAGGTGTAGAATTGGGAATCTGGCAAGGTCGCTATCAAAATCTAGAATTACCTTGGCTGCGCTGGTGGGATAATCAAGGTAATTTGCTACAGACAGGATGGGAGCGATCGGAACGCTTGGCTGCTAAGCTCAGAGAATTAAATATTAACCCTGACGAGTTAGCTTAACTATTTTGCCAACTATCTTTAGATAGATACGGTAAACACTACGCGGTTTAGCATCACAAATCAAACTTTCATGTCCCGAAAACCCTAATACATATTTTATATATTTTGTCAATATGTAGTCGCCAGAATGAGCGAATAAATAGCCAAGGCCTTCTCTAGACTGAATATAACTTCATGCTTTGAGTAGAAGTAATTATGACTTTGTAAATGTCATGATGTATGTGTTCTCAAACAATAAATAGTTGCTGTTGTGCAAACGAAAAAATCAGATTTTGTCTGACCCCAGTAACTTTGAACTCTATTCAATTGTTTGATGTTTTGAGAAGGTAAAATAATGAATACAATCCTAAAACGCACACTTTTACCAAGCCTCATGGCTGCAAGCTTAGCTGGTGTTACTCTAGTACCCGCTAAACCGGCTGCTGCTGACGATCAAGTACTACGCGATATCGGTATTGGGGCTGCTACCAATGTGGTAACCGGGGCTATTAGGGGAAATGGTAGTTTCTTAGGTAATGCTGTTAAAGGCGGTGCCACTGGTGCAGCCGTGAACGGTGCAAATGGACTCAGAGGCGATCGCCGTCACCGCAACGCTGGTCAAGATATCGGTGTTGGTGCGGGCGCTAGCGCATTGACTGGTGTAATTACTGGCGATCGCAAAGATACCCTTGGCAATGCTATTGATGGCGCAGCCGTAGGTGGAGCAATCCATCTCCTCACCAATGGCAAATAAACCTTAGGAACTTATTCCTTCCCTAATTTATCTTCTTTTAGGATGAGTAGATCCAACCCCCCTTTCCTACTAGGAAAGGGGGGTTGGCGGATTACATTTACAGCAGATTCAAACTTAGTAAAGTACACTATCTAGATCTCAAAGCTAGGTAGAAAACCTATTCTAATTCTGAATTCTGAATTCTGACTCCTGAATTCTGCTGCATATGACTATCAAGTTCAAATAACTTAATAGTAAAATCTAGCCCTTTAATGCCTTTCTAAAGTTTCGACGATAGGATTGGTTAGTAATAAACAAAGCTGGCCATAGCAAAGATAAACCAATGCGATTGGTCAAAGTTGGATTAAAATTAGTCCGTCCAAACCCATTCCAAAACTTCCAAACGCCGCCTACATAAACCACTACTAAGACAAAAACAATAAAGTTCATTCTCATCAACTCCGTTAGTAACTGACAAAATTTAAATTAAGTTTTACCACACGAGGTAAGTAGTTCATAACCAACATCGGTAAGGTATGAATAAACTCCTGAGTCTGTGACATCTAAGTTAATTAACGACACATTCTCCTATTCCAGTGTAAAGTAGCCTCAGCCATCACAGCTAGTTGTCGATAGTGGCAAGCTAGTCTAACGATGTAAAAGCTTGATTTTTGGGTGTTTTAGCGGTACATTCTCCTTGTAGGACAATCAAGCCTTTAGTTTCCAAAACAGAACAGCCCTGTAAAACGCCTAAGAGAGCAGGATTAGTTCCTTGTTGTAGCTTTAATGAAATATCTTCTGCTATGGACTGGCGTAATCTGCTTGATAACTTCAAAATTCTGTAGTGCATTATTCTTATGCTTCATCTACCCAATAAAGATAATATCGTTCACTATCCACCCAGTTTCTCTGAAAATCTTTAATCGGAACAATCTTCAAATCGTTGCGGTTGACATTAAGTTTTTGATTTAAAATCAGCAAAATTTTCTTTTCCTCATCTTGATTTTTCAATAGAGAATTAATTTGGCTTAATATCTGAACTTGTTCAACATCTTGACGACCTTTGTTAAATAGGGTGAAGCTTCCCATTTTTTGAAGCTCAGGATAGTAAAACTTTCGGTTCAGATAACCTGATAAAGGAGCCATATTCGCATCTCTACTGGCAACAATAAACTCATTATCTAACCCAGCTTTTTGAATATATTGAGCCGTTTCCCGACTTGCAGAAAATGGTAGAACTAAATCTCTGGAAAAACTATAAATACCGCCCAAAAAGTGGACATAAAGAATTAACATCAAAGCCAGATGATGCCATTTTTGAACAAATGCAATTGAATTTGGGCGAAGAGAAAACTTATTGAATAAAACTAGAGAATCTTGATAATAACTTCCCAGCCATAAAGCCGCTATCAGAATTAGATAGAAATGTCCAAAATGTCGAGGCATACCTGTAAATCTCAAGTATGTAAACGCAAATATTATACAATTTCCTATAATGTATAAAAATAAAGCGACTGGCTTTTTAGATAATTTAATGAAGGTTAAAATTGCAATAAATAAAGTAATTATCGCACAAATAATTAAATCTAACCATTTTTTATGTTGAGGAATAATTAATAAATAACTACCAAATATCCTACCTATGCTTCTCAAGAAATGCCGGAAATCTAATTGCATTACCCAGCCATTATTTAACCCGCCATAAAGATAACTATCTGTTGGAGGAGTAATAATATAAATGGATAAAATAAAAGATAAGATGATAATTAGAGTACTTAAAAATAAATCATATTTTTGACTTTGATTAAAATACTGTTTGCGATGTTCACTATCAAAACAAAATTCAGCTAGCAAAGTTAATACTAAAGAAAATGATACCAATAAACCATAAGCACTACTATTTGCTAGTAAGCCCAATAAAATTGCCAAATAAGCATAAGTTATTTTTCTGGATGAGAAAATTGTGCAGAATGCAAAAACAAACAACACACTAAAGGCATAGTTTCGAGAAATTAAAAGATATTCGTAAAAAGTAAAGTAACCAAAGCAAAATAGAAACTTTTGTTGATATTTAAAAGGGCTATATAAGCAAAAAAGAGTAATTGAAACAACAGTAATTGCCCAATGAAAAATTTGCATAATAATAGGATTGTCAACTATTTTCCTCAGAATTCCCAGGGAAAAATACCATAGAATAGGATGACCTTCATAACGAATATTTGCAATTAAATCCCCAAAAGATTCACTGTCTCTGACAATAAGCCAGGGATTTAGTTCATCTCGCCACATCGAATGGTTGAGAATACCTATTAAACCAAGAATAGAGAAAATAATTATAATAAACCAAGGAGAATGAAAAGGTAATCTTGAAGTATAATTGATGATTTGTTTGTTTAACATTGTTAATGCAAAATGAAATTTATAAAGAATAAGTTACGAGTGAGGATTCAGCATTAATTGGAGTCTAAATGAGTGATAGAGTAGCTATTTGCCGTGTCCGTGAGCGTCTGAAATATTGGTTTAAAATCTTGTCCCTTGTGGGCAAAAAAAATTAAACATTATTGCTTATTAAAACTCTATCCATTTATGGGTAGGTATTCTAAATTTATAATTTTTAAGTAGGTAGACATAATAAAACGTAAAATTTAAATGAATGAAATGATTTAACTGAGCAGATTTTACTTTCTGCCTCCCAACTCCTGAATTATGACTCATTTCTACTGATAATTTTCTGGCATACTCACTGGTGACAAACCAGCGATCGCTCTTAAGTTTTGGCAACGAATCAATTCGGTAAAATTTAAACTGGAACGCCCTTCAATTTTGGCCACCGCTTCAATTGCAGATAACAAGTGCTGTGCTGCTTCAACTTCTGAATAACCGCGCCGTTGTGCTACCCGAATTGCTGCTGTATCAGCGTTTAACTCTGACTCTTGAGATTTATTAGTCCGCCAGATGCGAACAAAGGCGATCGCACTTAACCCCACAGCTACGGCTACACCCACCACATCTGATTGCGCTGCTTCCAATACTCCACCCAACAACCCCACCAGCACTACACCTTGATAAATGTCGGGTTTAAACCACTTCACACCCGTCAACCAGCTAACCACCTGCAACAGCAGTAAGTCTCGTTGTGGCTTTGTCAGGCGACGCCACAAATCGAAATTAATGTATATTGGTCGCGCCTGATTCCAGGGTTGAGGAAAGGAGGCGTCAATTACTTTTGCTTGCTCCGGCTTGCTAACAATTTTTGTTGTCATCCGACCAGAAGCAGGCATCACATCTAATAAACGGCGAATTTCAACATTTGGCTCCATAATTTTAATTATTAGCCATAATGTGCATACTGACTAGTTCCTAAAATATTGAATTTCTCAGAATTGAGAATAGTAGGACGGGCAAGATGCCCATACCACAAAAATAATCTAGATTTGTGGGGTGGGCGTCTACCCTGACCTGAAAACTGGTGGAAGATATGAAAAAGATAAACTTTTTGTGTTAGTCTTTGATTTGTAATGTCTTGTTAATACTCTTAAAAAATAAGTGTTCTATTGTTGAAAGCTTCTATAGATTCAGACATATCAATAGGATAGACAAACTCTTAAGAATATTGATTCACTCATTTTACAGTGTTTTTCAGATTGAACTACACTACTCCCCAACGCCACTTGCTCCACTTGGGGAAACCCCAAGACCGCAGTGGCTCCTCCCTATTCCCTACTCCCTGTCCTAATCATGGACGCTTTTGCTCCCCTTGCACCTGAATGGACAAATAAGGCAATACATGCCTACAAGTTTTGCTGTCCTAGTTGCTCCTCAAGTAGCCTCGAAGCTGAAAAAGTTTGGTTAAATCGGCGATCGCCTGTGCTTACAGAAGACCGTCGTCGTAAATGGCAAGAGTTCTATTCTTGTCACTGTGGTTGTGTGTGGTGGGCTTGGAGTAGCGATCGCCGCCCAAAGGATCTATCCAATCAGCCAGATCATAATCCTACATAGCCAATTTTTTCCCCAACAAAACAAAACCCCACCTTGAGGCGGGGTTTTGTTTATCTAATTCTGAGATTTTAGAAGGAGAAAGTAGTACGCAAAGTACCTACATAAATGGTGTCATTGTTATTGTTGTGATCCGGATTGAAGATCACTAACAAGCCAGGGGTAATAGCAATGTTATCGCTGACCTGGAACCGATAAAGCGCTTCTGCATGATATGCGGTATCAAGATCTTCAATAGTTCCACCAACACCATCAGCAACATTACTGTCAGTTACTCTGGGTGATTGACCAAAGATAAACCCAAGCAAGTTACCTTCTCTGCCAAAGTCCTTGAGAGCGAGGCTAGCAGCCCAGTAGAACACATCCGTACTGTTACCAGCAGCTACGTTAGTACCAGCTGTTCTAGCTTCAATGTCGCTGAAACCAGCCCAACCGGCAATAGCCAACTTAGCACTCGGTTTAAATGTAACTTCTACACCATAGTGGTTGGATTCAGTGCGAGCGCCTTCAAATGCATCATTGGCTAGGAAACTGCCAGTGTTACCAAATATGGCATCTCCTCCAGTCACATAACTGCGAGCGTAGGTCAGACCAACACCAATCGCTGGATTTGGTTGAAAACTTAATTGACCGAAGATAGTGCTATCACCATTGAACAGCCCATTACTAGCGCTAGGATCTGAAGCATTTGGGGCTAAGTAGGCACCAGTCAAACTGATGACACCTTTAGGATTGAAAGTAACAGTCAAACCAGCGCCATCAGCACCTTGGCGATAGATGGGGCTAAAACGTCCGTAGCGAGAAATAGCACCTCTACCAGAACTAGCAAAGTCAGGGTTAAAGTTATTGACGTTTTCGTACAATTCAGCGCCAGTAGCATCAACTTTTACGCGTATTGCATCACCAAAGTCAAAAGCATAGTTAACCTTATCGATTTCAACGCTGTTACCACTATCGCCAGTATTTTCTTCAAAACCCAAGCGGGTCATGTTGGTACCGGTTTGCCCACTATTGTTGACAATGTTGCCGGAATTCAACCGGATTTGCAATCGGTCTGTACCAGTGAAACTGCTGTACAAGTTCAAACGAACGCGGTTAGCAAAAGTGGTGTTGCTTTCTAGGTCGGGGTTATCGTCATCTTCACCTGCACCCACGACGGCTTGTGTATCACCAAAAGCCTGAGTTACATTAAAGATTGCTTCCCCAACTAACTTGGTAGTAGTGGAGAATTGATTGGCTTCTAATTCAGCAGTACGGGCTTCTAAGGAATCTACACGACCGCGCAGAGTTGCTAATTCAGCAGAAAATTCTTCTTGTAAGCGCTGTAGGGTAGCCAAGTCTTGTTTGCTTACCAAATCAGCGGTAGCTGTAGCAATCAGTTCGTTAACTCGGTCTAAACAAGCATTCAAGCCTGCGGCAAATTCATAACGGGTTAAAGCACGGTTACCGCGATAAGTTGAGTTGGGGTAACCTGCAATACAGCCGTAGCGCTCAACCAAGGATTGTAAAGCTTGGAATGCCCAATCTGTGGGCTGCACATCGGAAAACTGAGAAACAGATGTTACTTGATCGATGTTGTTAGACTCTTGAGCTTGAGATAACTGGGCAACATTTGTTATCTTTTCGTTAACTTCACCAGCTAAGGCGCTGTTCGCAGCTACAAATGTAGCAGCTAGAACAACGGGACTAACCTTAATCAAATTCCAGAATTGTTTTGTCATGTTCTTACTTTCACTCACACCTACTAATCCAAGGGTAGTAAAGTGCTTAAAACACTTTACTTTTGGGTTATTTCACACATAATCACAGCACCGATTATACCTTATGTCCTGTGATTAATACAAGCAAATTAATATACTGCTCAATTAAAATTGCTAAATTAATTTATTTTAGTAACCGCAAAATAATGCGACGCTTATGACGTAAAATCGCTTCTTCTTCCTCGAACTGCTGTAGAAGTCGTGTAACTGTAACTCGTGTAGTGTTTAAGACTTCTGCAATATCCTGATGGGTAATATTGAGATCGATTAGCTTGCCTTTATCTATATCACGTCCAAATTTTTCGCTTAACCACAGCAAAAATTGCCATAAACGTAAGGAAATTGGTTTACGATGCACTATGCTCAATAAATCTTCAGTTTGTTGAATGTGAGACAATAAAGCGTCAACATATTGATGCCACAAGTGAGCAGGCACAATGCTGACTTCTACAGCTGTGAGACATTCGATCTGATATGGTCTAATTCTAGATAAAGGATAGCCAATCAGATCTCCTACTCCCCAATAACCGAGAGTGATGAATGTTCCGTCTTCGCCCCAAGTTAGGGTACGAACTGCTCCATGTTCAATGCGCCAAAGTATATCATTCCGAAGCGGAATTACTTCCCGACGGGTAAATAAGTGTTGTGATACCTGTCCTTCTACAGCAGAATTGTTTGACAGCCGAGAATAGTTTGGAGTGGAAATTGTGGAATACATAATCAACCGTAGCCACACGGACTATGAGAGAATATTGCTGCTTAAATTACTAAAAAAAACTAATATTTTATATATTAAATATTTATCTATCCTGAGATTTCAACAACTAGCAGCTAAATCAAAACCTTCTCATGGGAGTAGCTTTTGGTTCGAGCCATCTATTACTGAGATAACAGTAAATTGTTTAGCTGTTTATCCGTTACTTTAATGGCGCAAGTTTAAGAAAAGGTAAGCTTTTTGTAAAATGTTTAGTTAACTTAATTTTTTGGTGTTTTCTTAAAACTTATACCATTTCTCCCTTTCGTGAGGTAAAAGGTAGTTACCAATCAATCCTGAGTCACCCCACCCTGGCTTTACTGACGCAAAACCTCCCCTGCCCTTTGAAAGGCTACCGTGTAGACACAAGTTATCGAATCACTATCAGTCCTCGAATTACCCCACCCTAACCCTCCCCTTATAAAGGGGAGGGAACTAGATTTCCTGTTTCCCCCCAATATATCGGGGGGATTAAGGGGGGTAATTCAATTTGTGTGTACACCTTAGGCTTTGAAAGGGGAAGGGATTGAGGGGTGGGGGTAGAACGTTTGTGGGACAAAGGTTTGAGCTTAAGTTGAGACCAATGGATGTATTACTGAATTTGATTAAGAGCGTTGACCAGTGACGATATATGCTACCCTTTGACCGATATTAGTGGCATGATCTGCCATGCGTTCAAGACAACGAATCGCCAGTGCCAACAGTACAATTGGCTCAACGACGCCTGGTACATCACGTTGTTGGGCTAAAGTCTGATAAACGCGATCGTAGGCATCGTCTACAGTATCATCTAAGTGCTTTAAACCCCGCCCACCGGCTTCATCAAAATCTGCCAAAGCCACTAAGCTAGTTGCTAACATTGCCTGGGCGTGACGGGACATGACTTCAATATCTGGTAAAGACGTGTGAGGCGCATAAGGAAAGATTTTAATCGCAATCTCAGCTAAATCCTTAGCATAATCACCAATGCGCTCTAAATCCCGCACTAGCTGCATAAAAGCACTCAAGCAACGCAAATCTTGTGGCGTAGGGGATTGCAGCGTCATAATCGCTGTACAGTCTGACTCTATTTGTCTATAAAAGCGATCGATTTTTTTATCTAATCGGGGAAGTTCCTCAGCTGCTGCTAGGTTACGAGCAAATAACGCTTGGTGGCTGAGGCGAAATGATTGTTCCACCAAAGCTCCCATGCGTAATACATCCCGTTCTAAACGCCTAATACCGCGTGCCAGTTGGGGTCTCTGAGAATTGGGACTGTAACGGACAGCTTTCACACTTGTAATCTCAAACGTGAAGATATTTTTAACAAGAAAGAATTCAGGAGTCAGGAGTCAGAATTCAGAATTAGTTCTGTGTGACTGGTGGATGAATAAACGGTGGAACACTCGCGCGTAATTTTCAATTTGGTGGTCTACAGTTGGTGGTGGGTCTGAATCCCCCACTAAAAGATTGCTGAATTCTGTATTCTGTATTCTGTATTCTTCTTCAACTATAGTCTTGGCTTAGGGAGTTTGCCATGACTTGAGGAAATTGAATTTGCATCCACGCCCCACCAGTTTCTGGATGGTTCATTGCTTTAATTGAACCACCATGAGCGAGAAGAATTTGTTGAACGATCGCTAAACCTAAGCCATTGCCAACAATCGCCCCTATAGAATTATTATCCTGGGGGGAATGGGTTCTGGCTTTATCTCCCCGATAAAATCGCTCAAAAACATGGGGCAAATCTGCTTGGGAAAAGCCTACTCCCGAATCAATAAGATTTATTTCGAGGGATGAAGAACCAGCATTGCCGCCATTATTATTCGTTGATAGGATTTTCGCCTGGACGTGAATGGAAGTAGAAGGAAGACTATACTTAATGCTGTTGTCCAGTAAGTTAAGAAAAACCTGGTATATCCGGGCTTGATCTGCCTTAATCCAAAGATTTTCTGGCCCAGAATAATTCAGAGACAGATCTTGGCGCTGTGCTAATGGTTCTAGGGTTTCCCAAACAGATGCAATTAGCGATCGCAATTCCACAGCTTCGGCTTGCAATTGCATGTTCGGGTTTGCTTCCATTTGGGTGAGTTCTAACCAGCTTTGCACCAAACTAATCAGCCGGTCAACTTCTTGCATGAGGCGGTTAACCCAGCGATTTAAAGGCGGTTCCAAGCGGTTTTGTAAAGTTTCCACAACCAAGCGAATGGAAGTCAAGGGCGTTCTGAGTTCGTGTGCTAAATCAGAAAAAGAGCGATCGCGTGCTTGATTTATATCCAATAGGGGTTGACGATTTTCTAAAAATACGCTTACTTGTCCATTGGGTAAAGGCAAGCTACACGCCCGCAAAGTCAAAGATTTGATTGTCGGTATCTCTGCGGCATTATCACAAGATGGGTGAAATACCCACTCCTTCGTCTGTGGTTTTTGCCAATCACGAGTTTTTTCAATTAAATGATCGAGTTCATAAGACCGTACCAACTCCAACAACAAGCGCACCTGTCCTGGTTGCCACCTTTGCAAATTTAAAATTTCCTGCGCCTGCTGATTGCACCACAACAGTTGATTTTCTTCATCCACCTGCAAATATCCTATTGGTGCAAATTCCAGCAGGTCTTGGTAAGTTTGCAGCGACTGTTGCAAATCTTGTCGCTGCTGCCTTAAAAGCATAATTTCCTGCCGTAACCCAGGAATCAGCGGCAGTCCCAGTTTGTCAGAATGCGAGGTTAACGGTTGGAATACGCGTCTCAGGTAGCGGTTAAGTTGAACCTGTTGCCAAACCCAAAACCCAATGCCTACCGCTAAACCTAGAAAAAATCCCAATAAGAGCATTTGAGTCGTTAGTTTTTTTGTGATTACTCAAAACTAACAACTATCTAAACTAATTATCCAAACCTATAGCCAAAACCTCTTACAGTCACAATATATTCGGGATGGCTGGGGTCTTGCTCTAATTTTTCGCGCAACCAACGGATGTGAACGTCTACGGTTTTGCTATCCCCAACAAAATCTGGACCCCAAACCTGGTCTAGCAATTGTTCCCGTGACCACACCCGACGGGCGTAACTCATAAACAGTTCCAGCAGGCGAAACTCTTTCGGAGAAAGACTCACCTCTTGACCGCGAACCAGCACGCGACATTCTTGAGGATTTAAGGTCACATCCTTGAATTTTAATACTGGTAGTTGTGGCAAATTACTTAAGCGTTGACGTCGCAGTAAAGCCCGACAACGAGCCACTAACTCGCGCATACTGAAGGGTTTGGTTAGGTAGTCATCTGCTCCTACTTCTAACCCCAAAACACGATCGGTTTCGCTGCCCTTAGCACTGAGCATTAAAATCGGTACTGGGTTTCCTTGGTGACGTAGTAAACGGCAAATATCTAAACCATTGATCTGAGGCAGCATCAAATCAAGGATGATTAAGTCAAAGGGAAGTTCCCCTGAGTTGGTTTCAAAACTTTTGAGATACTCTACAGCAGACCGCCCATCGGGGGCAGTTATCACCCCGTAACCCTCCTCTTCCAGGGCTACAGCGAGCATTTCCTGGATTAATTCTTCATCTTCTACTACCAAAATCCGGCTGGTTTGCCCAATGTCCGTTCTGGCAGAATACTTGGTCGATTCAGTGGTATACATTGATATCACAAGAGTCTAGGACTGTCCTTGTATCAATTAGGATGATCACATCTATTATCTAACCTGAGTGCAACCGCGCTTCTACTAGAGTTAATTCTTTTAGATTTCCTTTACAAAAGGTTACATATGTCACAGCGCCCTATTAAGAATTATAAAACGCTGTGGCTCAAAGCTGCCAATAGTCTTTTTAGTGAAATATCTGAAATTTTCTCTTGACAAGGGCAAATTGGGCTGGTTATATTTATTAGTACAAAAATACTATAGCAACCCAAAGGGAAAAATATACTGAGGAAAACAGAAAGACACAACTGTGGATAACTCGTACTGTCCTCAGTATCGGATGTTGATTATTTCAGTGTTTACACTGCACTATAAATATGATGTAAAGGCTACTCTGATGTCTGCATAGGGTAGTCATTGGTATGGCTTGCTACCCGATAAATTATTGCCTATTGAACGGAGTTGGAATATGACTACAGTTGGGGTCAAGGACAGCAAACAACAACTAATGCAAGCATTTCAACAAATTCTTATCCAAAGGAAAAAGCTGGAATTTAAAATAGCAACCAAACAAGAAGAAGCAGAAAAGGCCAAAAGCCAAGAAATTCTGCAAGCAGCTTCGACATATACAGTTGATAGTATTGTCAAAGGCTTAGCAGATTTACAATTAGAGTTTGGCAGTATTCTCAATGGATTATCTGAAAAACTAGCTCAGGAAAACTCCAAGTTAGATGAACTCAATCAAGCAATAGAAATTGAAACTCAACGTCTACAAGAACTTCAGCAAATTAGAGTTGTCGCTGATACTCTAGATATTTTAAGTCAAGAACATCAAGAAAAACTCAAAACCCTAGAACAAGATACTATTAGCAAAAAGGAAGCTTTAGAGAAAGAAGTTACAGTCAGGCGGAAAGAATGGCAAAAAGAGCAAGCAGAGTATGAAGAAAAACTCCAAGCATATAATGATTTATTAGCCAAAGACCGCCAGCAAGAAGAAGAAGAATATCAATATAAATTAGAAACAACTCGTAAGCTGAATACAGACAGTTACGAAGCAATTAAGCGTCAACAAGAAAGGGAAATACAAGAAAATTCTCAAAAGAAAGAGAAAGATTGGACTGAACGAGAAAAAATACTCACTCAACATCAACCGCTATTTGCGGATTATCAACAAAAAGTGGCCACATTTCCTAATGAACTAGAAGAAGCCGTTAAGAAAGCCAGAGAAGAAGCAATTAAAGAAACCAGCCAAAAAGCTAAAATTGAGGCTGATTTATTTGAGAAAGAATGGGAATCTACAAAACAGAGTTACGAATTAAAAATTCAATCTCTGGAAGAAACAATCAAAAAACAAACTGAGCAAATAGAAGGTATTTCTACTCAATTGCAAACTGCATTAAAACAAGCGCAAGATTTAGCTATGAGGGCTTTTGGTAGTTCTAGTCCCTAATAGTTATTAGTCTGTAGCGTCTTAATTATTTTGAATTTTCAATTCCTGAAGAGGAGGTTTGTTGTAGTGGTGAAAAAACCGACTGAGAAGAATACTAAAGTAGAAATTCTTCAGGCGTATGAGGAGTTAGCTAAAGAACAAGCAGCGCTAAAATCGCAACTCGATAAAGTTGCTAAAGAAAGCCAGCCTGTAACGAAAGAACAGCCTAAAATAGAACAAAAAACACCTATGAATCAGCTTTCTAGTGTCCAACAAAAGATGAATAATACAATTGAAAGCTTAGCTAAAATTCAATTAGGTTTTGGTAGCGCTGCTAATGAATTATCCGAACAATTGACAACCAAGGCTTCTAAATTAGAAGAAATCAGGCAAACTTTAGAGGAAGAAATTCAACAATTAAAACAGTTGCATAATTTAGAAATTTCTGATGATATCTTGGATACTCTTATCCAAGCGTATGAAGATAATTCTAAAGCTTATCAAGATGAGTATAGCCAGCGTTCTGAAGTGTTATTGCAAGAAATTCTAGATCAAAGAAATACTTGGGGAAAAGAACAAGAAGAACATCAACGAGCGATAAAAGAACGGAATGAAAGCCTGAACAAAACTCGCCAACGCGATGCATCAGAGTATAAGTATAATTTGGAACTCCAGCGGCAACTAGATAGTGGTGAATACGAACAAGGGCAGAAAGTATTATATAAACAACTAGAGGAATTACTCCAAGAAATAGAAAAACAGTGGGCCGAACGGGAGAAAGCAATTTCTGAACGAGAAAAACAATTTGAAGAATTGAAGGCTAAGGTAGAGGCTTTTCCGAAAGAAAAAGAAGCAGCCATCAAAAAAGCTACAGAAGAAGGCAAAGGCATCGCCCACTACCAAGCTAAGGTCAAATCAGATTTATACTCTAAAGAAGTAGAAGGGCAAAAGCGCTTTTATGAACAAAGACTGCAATCTCTAGAACAGACGATTACTAATCAAGATACACGTATTCAAAATCTTTCTAAACAACTCGAATCTGCCCTGAAACAAGTTCAAGATTTGGCAGTTAAAGCTATTGAAGGTACTTCCAATGTGAATTCATATCAGGCAATGAAAGAAATAGCTTTAGAACAGGCAAAGAGTCAAGTGAAAAATAAATAAGCAAGAATTCACAATTCAGAATCCAGAATAATTTGAAGAAATTTAAGAAGCTATGACACTCTGGATTTTTTAGTCATTCTGGATTCTGAGGACTAACGCCTTTATCCTTAGATAATTTATGTGTAGAGGTTTAATAAATTTAAGTCTCTACAACAAATTTTCACAGTTTTTATTCGGTTTTCTTTGGTTTCTTGATGTCTGGAGGTGGTTGTAGTTTCTTATTTTTCTTTGTTCCATTAGCCTGTGTTTGATTAAATGCTTGATGAGAATTTTGCTCTTGACTAGACATAATACTAAATTTTGAATTCTACTACTATTTTATCTACATTACGGGTATTGTCGATTACAGAAATCTACGAGAAAAAATTTAAGTTTAAATAAAAATAGATAAATTATAAGCTATGATTTATATTTTTATAAAAACTATAAATATTGATTATGTAACTATTTAGTTAGTAAGAATACATGATTTTGAGTAAAATTTATAACAAAACAAGTCGCTGTAAGAAGAAATTTTAATGACTTATAGCAGATTGCAACTTTGTGAGGTACAGATAACTGTAAGGGCGAACGGCCGTTCGCCCCTACGATGGGATGTTTTTTTGATTGGAAGTCCCTAAAGTCTTAGTAAAAAAATATCAAGCGAAGCTAGAAAAACCTAAATTGGGCGGTATATCCTGAATCCGTCCAGGACCGATCGCTTGTAATGCTTCTTTGAGTAAAATATCCCCAGTATACAAGGCACGTCCGACAATCACACCAGTCACACCTTGTGGTTCTAACGCCAGCAAACTCAACAAATCGGTAACAGAACTCACCCCGCCAGAAGCAATTACTGGTATGGAAATTGCACCAGCTATTTCTCGCAAAGCTTCTAAATTCGGCCCTATCAATGTACCATCACGGTGTATATCTGTATAAATAATAGCTGCTGCCCCCAATTCTTGCATTGTGACAGCGAGTTGGGTTGCTAAAACTTCCGAGGTTTCTAACCAACCGCGAGTAGCTACGCGGCCATCGCGGGCGTCAATACCGATAATAATTTGTTCGGGAAATTCTTGGCAGAGTTCTTGTACTAGTTGCGGTTGTTCTACGGCGACGGTGCCGAGAATTGCCCATTGTACGCCTAGATTAAACACTTGTTGCACACTGGTGCGATCGCGCAATCCTCCACCAATTTCAATGGGCACCGATACCACTTGAGCGATCACTTCAATTGCCTGGAGATTTACTACTTTACCTGCTTTGGCACCATCTAAATCAACTATATGCAGTCTGGTGGCACCTTCATCTACCCACTGTTTAGCAACATCAGCCGGGTTTTCGCTAAAAACTTGCGAGCGATCGTAGTCTCCTTGATACAGTCGCACACAACGACCCTCTAGTAAATCTATTGCTGGAATTACATCCATTTACTTGTCCTCATACTCAATGCGGTAGATGTAGATAATGGGGCATGGGGCATGGGGCATGGGGCATGGGGCATTGGGCATTGGGCATTGGGCACTGGTCATTCTCCGCGTCCCCGCGTCCCCCCATCTCCCCATCTCCCCATTCCCTACTCCCTATTTTTCAATTCCTTGATTGCTTGCCGAAAACCCAACACAATCAAGATGTTCGTCAGCGTCAAAAATACTTCTGCACCACCGTGTAACCAATCTACATTGGCTAGAGACTTGCCATAATGCAATTGGGCATAAATTCCTGCGGGAATGGTGACGAAAACGAATACAAGAGTACCGTAAAATCCATATAGCGCTAAACGCGGCATTTGTGGACTGCGGCTGATAAACCACAAGAAACCCAAATAGGGAAACAGTGAAAGCGCAAACAGGGTTTCTTTAGAGATCATTGCTTTGATTTAATAGGTTGGGGTGCAACAGCTTTACTAGACTTCGTGGAACGCCAAATCAAAAACGCCGCTGCCCAAACTGTAAAATTACCAACTAAGGTCATGGTAGCTTGAAGCGTTACCAGCCATTCCAGAGATTCGGCGTTGTCGAAATAATGCCAGGTACAAGCACACATGGCACTAACCAAAGCTGGTAACATGGCAATGGATAATGCCCACCAATTGCGGTTACCAGTGAGTTCGCCATAAGTCCAAATCAACCAAATGGCAATAATCCACTCAATAACGCTAGAAATATGAATAATCCAGGTGGGAATTGAAAGAACGTGCATAGAAGTGGGGAGTGGGGAGTGGGGAGTTAGGAGTTAGGAGTTAGGAGTGGGGAGTTAGGAGTTAGGAGTTAGGAGTTAGGAGTTAGGAGTTCTGAATTCTCAATAAAATTCAAAATCTAAAATTCAAAATCTAAAATCCAAAATGGCAAAGATGCGGGCGTTATTGTCTGGATATTACGGTAAGGGTAATGGTGGTGACGAAGCTTTGTTGGCAACGCTTTTGCAAATGTTACCACCTGATGTGACGCCTGTGGTGCTTTCGGGTAATCCAGAGGAAACCCGCGATCGCTACAATGTAGAAACCCACAATCGCATGGCTATTTTACCTGTTATCCAAGCTTTACGCTCTTGCGATGCCTTGATTTGGGGTGGTGGGAGTCTGATTCAAGACGTTACCAGTATTATTAGCCCATTTTATTATGGCGGACTGATGTCATTGGCACAGAATTTGGGTTTGAAAACTGTAGCTTGGGCACAGGGTATCGGCCCTTTGGTGCGTCCCCAAACTCGCTTCTTAGCAAGGCAAACTTTTAGAAATTGTACCAAAGTCAGCGTCCGCGATCGCGCCAGTGCTGCTTTATTATCTGATTGGCAAATTCCTTGTATCATAGCTCCTGACCCTGTTTGGGCATTGGAATCTAAACCAGTACCAGGACTTTGGGATTTACCGGCGCCCAGAGTTGCGGTAACGTTGCGATCGCATCCCCAACTTACAGCAGCACGTTTAGATAATTTGACTCGTGCTTTGGTGGATTTCCAAAAAGCCACCCAAGCGTTTATTTTACTGCTGCCATTCCAAAAAAGTGAAGATTTAAGTATTGCCCAAGCTATTCAACCCCATCTTAAAGATGTTAGCCAGATTTTGTCTCTGGAAGATCCGCAACTTTTAAAAGGTGTGTTTCGCGGTGTCGAAATGGCAATTGGTATGCGCCTACACAGTTTAATTATGGCTGCTGCTGAAGGTTGTCGCTGTTTTGCTCTCAGTTACGATCCTAAGGTAAATCGTCTCATGGAAGAATTGGCAATACCTGGCTGGGATTTAGCAATTTTACCAGATGACCCCAATTTGATTAGTCTAACTTGGATGGAGCATTATGCTAATGGCGATCCGTTATCACCTGAGCAAATACAATCTTTAGTGGATCGTGCCTTAATGCATCGTGAAGTTTTGTACGATTCATTAACCTGACTAAAAGTCAACTGATTTTAGATTTTAATGACCCTATAATCAAGACCACACTAGCGCGTACATTTTATTGATATGAAACAGGTATCCCATCGACGACAGACCCGCATTCTACAAGCATCATTAGCACCTGAAGAAGTACGTAACCGTAAAAAACAACGCGATCGTCTTGCTATGCGGTGTCGTGCTATTTTCGAGCGCTTACATCCAACTTTGATCGAAACACATTACAACTGGCATATTGCCATCGATCCTGAAACACAACAGTACCTTATTGACCCAACGCTCTTGGGAATAATGCAAAAAATCCACGATACTTACGGCAACATCAACAAAGTCAAAGTTACCATATTCAGACTCAACGACACGGGAACCTGCGGCAGTTTATGATTGCAGGTTCATTTGGCGATAATGGCGAGTTATTATTTGAAATTCAGCTTGTTGCTGCTAATGATGAGAAATTTTCCGTTGAAGCTTTACTCGATACTGGGTTTACAGATGGGTGGTTAGCTATTAATAGTCAAGACTTGGAAGTATTAGGGTGGTCATTGATGGCCGCACAAATTGAAATGCGAACAGCACGAGGGGAAGCACGATTCGATATTTATGAAGGTAAATTAATCATAGATGGAACTGAAGTCATAATCCCTGTCCATGTTGGAGATGAAATTCCTGATACCATAATCGGTTCATTGTGGCTGGACACTATGCAGCTGATCGTTAATAAACCAAAAGGAATATTAACCCTTGAAATGGTAGATAGCATTAACACTATCCTGTGATGAGAATATAGACTACTGACTCATTTTACCGCTGACAATCCCTGACCATTGAACTTTTTTTTCTTGTTCGCGGCGGTAAGAAAAGAAATGTTCTGGGGTTTGGAAAGTACAATAAGGAGCGATCGCAATTTTTTCTGCACTAATTCCCAAGTTTTCCAGTTGTAAGGCATTTACTCGCCGGACATCAAGTTTTACCTTTCCTGGATTGGGGTCTTCTAATAAAGGTGAATTCGGCAAATTTTGTAATGCTTGGACAATTTTTTGGTCGTCGTTATATGGTATAATGCTGGCTCCGATTTCGGCAGCTACCTCTAAAGAAACTTGGTAAACTTCACCAGCGATCGCTGGCCCCATCGCAATACGTAAATCATGAAGTTTGCTGCCTTGGGATTGTAAGCGGGCGATCGCTTGGGGGACAATCTTCTTGGCAGTACCCCGCCATCCGGCGTGTATTGCTGCCACTTGTGCGGTTTTCACATCGCCAATTAGCACGGGTGTACAATCTGCACTAGCGACCCAGACAGCTTGTAGAGGCTGTTCGCTAATTAAACCATCTGCCGATGCTAAACCATCCTCAAGAGTGCTGGTAGCAACTTCTTGGGGGGTGAGAACAGTATTGCCATGTACCTGCTTTAAGCGATAGACTGATGCCTCTGGTTGCAGTATTAGTGTCAGGTCTTGTGGCGATCGCGGCCAAAACTGCCCAGTAAAGAAACCGTGATGCCAATTTTCCAGAATACTGCAAGTCAAATAAGGCAGTCCTTCCCAATTGCGCCAGTGCCAAGTGTGCATCTTCAACCAAACCTAAACAGAAAATCACTCATCAGCCAATTAATGCTAACTTGAACAATGCAATTTGGGTTACTGCTGTGGGATTAGATCTGCAAAATTTAGAAGCAGCCTTGCAAGCAGGGCGCAAGTATCCATATTTACCATTTTCCCTGCATTTTTTGGAAAGTGTCTCCTCAACCAACCAAACCCTCTGGAACATGCTCAACCTTGGGGCTAATTCAGGAACAGTAGTAATTGCAACATCACAAACTGCTGGACGCGGACAATGGGGACGCCAATGGATTTCTCCAGTTGGGGGATTGTATCTTTCGCTGGCAATTTCTTTCGACCAGAAAATAGAAGCTACTGAGAGTTACCAGCTAACTTTCGCTAGTGCTTGGGGGATTGCGTCTCAATTGCGGCAGCACAACGTGAATGTTGGGATAAAATGGCCCAATGATTTAGTTTTAAACGGTCGCAAGCTAGGCGGCATTTTGACAGAAACCAAAGTAAACAAAGGACAAATTACGCAAGCAGTAATTGGTGTTGGAATTAACTGGGCTAACCCAGTACCAGAAACAGGAATTAATCTGGAATCGTGGCAAGCTTCCCAAAATTCCACACCGATTTCTTGTCTGGAAATGCTCACCTGTAAGGTTTTACTAGGAATAGAATCCGGTATACAGTGCCTCTTCCAAGAAGGAATAAGTATACTCTTATCTCGCTATTTAGACTTGCTTACAAACATGGGCGATAAGGTGTACGTCAATAATCTTTCAGGTACTGTAGTCGGGGTGACTCCTCAAGGAAATTTACGAGTTGATTTAGAAACTTATGGCACAAAAGAACTAATCACACCGGAAATTTATATTGAACCCGGTACAATCGGTTTGGGATACCATAAATCTTCCGTTTAAATTTGAGGTTTGTTCAAAATTTCGCTCTTCGGGCAAGACAAACCACTAGCATCATCTCTTTAGGCTAATTACACACAACTGAGAGAACAAATGACGCAGCGCAAAAATTCTGCCCATCATCGTTTGCACTACTTATGGCAGCGAGGTCTGACAAAAAAACGTTTTGCCTCGACGCTACCAGCACAGAGTCTCTGTTGGCTAAGCAGCGTCAGTCTCCTGAGCGGCGGCTTCGTGTCTGCCCAAACGGAAACACAAATAGACAATATTGTTCCCACTGTTGAAAGTTCCCAACCAACAGTGTTTACAAACCCAGTTAAAAAACAGACTGTTGCGCCCGAAACAGCTCAAACACAACCAGACTTTGCTCAACGGCGAGCCAGACTCAGACAGAGACTACGCAAGCCAGAAGTTGCTCAATCAAAAGAGCCAATTAGGCAGTCTCAGCCCAAAATCGAAGCTGCTCAACCTGTTGTGATTATCAGACAGTCAAAGCCCAAGCCAGAAACTTCTCAGGTTACTCCTGCAAGGGTAAGAGAGGAAAAGCCTAATACCCCTCCCCGCTCCTTGCCTGAAAAACTGCCAGAAGTTGCTCAACCAGCAAATAATTCAAACAACACCGTCAGGGCAACGACGGAGAAAACCAAGGATTATAATAACGCCTATATTGACCCCAATAGTTATGATGCCGGTGCAACGGGCACTTATCAAGCACCGAATTCCGTAATTCTCACAGAACGCTCTAGCGGTTGCCGAGCCGTTTTGCCTTCAGGGCAAGGCGTATCAGGTGGAGTTTGCGCTAAAGCACCCCAAACAGGGCGTGTAGCCGATTCTAATGGTAAATCAGCACCTAGTTGGCTCAGAAGAAGTCAAAACGCCCAGTTGCCAGTTGTTCCACCAGTGCGACAGGTTGCAAGCGCTGGTAACAATAGCAGATGGCGTCCTGTTCAAAGTGTTTCTGGTGGTGACAACAAGACCGCATTCCGCCCAAATAGGTTTATTCCTAATCCCAGCGATTTCGGCACCACCAGAGTGAGTGCAACTCCCATCGCCCCTAGTGGTGGTACTTTGCCCCCACCAATGGCAGATGGTAACATTGCACCCCGCCCTAGCAGTGTAAGTTACGACTTTTCACTGGCATCAGTATTGCCGCAAATCCCCTACAGTCCTAGAATCGCCTATGGCGGTAGTGGCATGATGTACCCGCTCTCTATTCCTGCTTCCATTACCTCTGTGTTTGGTTGGCGAATTCATCCCATCACAGGTAACCAACGCTTCCATGCTGGTACAGACTTGGGTGCGCCTATGGGAACACCAGTTTTGGCTGCTGCTGCTGGAAGCGTGGAAACTGCTAACTGGTTGGGTGGTTATGGTTTAGCCGTTATCGTCAATCACAAATCTGCTGAACAAACTCTCTACGGTCATATGTCAGAAATCTTTGTTCAACCCGGTCAGTGGGTACAGGCAGGGACTATGCTTGGTCGAGTTGGTAGTACAGGAAACTCTACAGGCCCTCACCTGCACTTTGAAGTCCGCCACCTAACACCCAATGGGTGGGTTGCTACTGACCCAGGCGTGCAATTACAAAGCGGACTAGCCCAGTTAGTGCGAAGCTTGCAGACCGCTCAGGTAAGCCAGGAACCAGGAAGTTAAAAAAGTTAAGAGTGAGGAGTGAAGAGTTATGAGTTTTAAATTAAAGACTCCTAACTCATAACTCCTAACTCATAACTCCTAACTCATAACTCCTAACTCCCAACTTTTTGAATTACAAATACCCGTGTTCTGCTAAGAATGCGGGTGTAATGTCGTTTATACTATTGTTATCAGGGTCTGTGGTCTGTGGTTTGCCAGAATAGATGAATTTTTCCACGTATTTGCCGAGAATATCTCCTTCTAGATTTACAAAACTGCCAGGGGTCAAATAACGAAGATTTGTCTCAGCATAAGTGAGGGGAATTACCGCTACCGTGAATTGGGAAAATTCTGGCTCATATGCGGCTACTGTGAGGCTGATGCCATTGACGGCGATGCTACCTTTGGGGACAATGTAACGTGCGATCGCCTCTGATGCACTAAAGGTCATTTCCCAAGAGCTAGCCGTTTGTTCTGCCACTAACAATCGCCCAATGCCATCTACATGACCCATGACAAAATGACCGCCGACTTTGCTGCCAACTCTGAGCGACGCTTCTAAATTGACATATCGCTGCTGGGTTTGCTCTCCTCCCAAACTTGTGCGGCGTAGCGTTTCCGGTGAAGCAGTGGCGATAAATCCATCTTTTAAAACTTTTTCCACCGTCAAACAAACGCCATCTACCGCAACACTGTCACCGTAAGCCAAATCTTGCATAATTACTTCACCCGACTGGCCAACACAAGTAATTTGCCAAGAATCGCCCCCTAAGGGTTTCATTGTTCCTAAAGCTTGGATTAATCCTGTAAACACCGCTTTTTTGCCAAACTAACTCTATTTATTGCCTAATTTTGGCTCAAATGAATTGGTAATTGTCACAGAAATTGAGAATATTTGAGTATATTTTCTGACTTTTTTTCTATGAGGAATATTAACACATTATCATCCTTCACAAGGCATACTTGGGTAAGAAGCTTATTGTTTAAGCAGACCTGTTTGACTTACTCTGGTGTTCACCACAAGTTCGGAGTTTAATAGAAGCAATTATAGAGAACGAATGCTTATGTTTATTACTGTCGCCAAACCGCCCGATAAAGGGTACTATTTGTTACACAGCATCCAAGGCTCTCAAAAAATTGTAGAGGCTTAGCCAATGATTGAAATGAAAGTCGCTGGCATAGCATTAGATGCCATAACCCGTAGCCCAATCGTACTTTTGAAAGATTCTTCAGATCGGCGGGCTTTGCCAATTTACATCGGTCAGGAACAAGCTAGGGCAATTATGGGCGCACTGGAAAATCAGAAGCCTCCCAGACCCTTGACCCACGATTTGATGGTCAATCTTCTAGAAACCTGGAACATGACTCTAGAGAAGGTGATTATTCATTCCCTGCAAAAGGATACATTTTATGCAGCCTTAATTGTCCAGCAAGGTGATGTCAAAAAGGAAATTGACGCCCGTCCTAGCGATGCGATCGCCATCGCCCTCCGTACAAATACCCCGATTTGGGTAATGGAAGAAGTCATCGCTGATGCTTCTATCCCCGTTGACCGCGATGCAGATGAAGCCGAACAACAAGCCTTCCGTGAATTTGTTTCCAATCTCCGCCCTGAGGATTTGATCAAGCGCTTTGGTAATGGCGACAGTTAGAAAAGTTAAGAGTTAAGAGTTAAGAGTTAAGAGTTAGGAGTTATCAATTACATTATTCAATTCCTCACTCCTCACTCCTCACTCCTAACTGTTAACTTCTAACTCTCTTAACGATGCAATACCGACGCTTTGGGAAAACAAATTTGCGCCTCTCGGTTTTTTCCTTGGGAACAATGCGCTACCTGGCTGATTTTGAAAATGCCCAGCAAACCATCGAACAAGCCTTAGCCTTAGGAATTAATCATCTAGAAACTGCCAAAGGTTACGGCAAAAGTCAGGAATATCTTGGTAGGGCGCTAAAAGCTGGTTTATCAGTACCCCGAACGAAGCTGCACGTTACTACCAAAATCCCAGCCACAGCAGATGCTGACACCATGCGTCGGTGCATCGATGAATCCCTAGAACAATTACAAATAGATTATCTAGATTGCTTAGGCATTCATGGCTTGAATACTTGGCAACATTTGGAGTGGGTGCAGGCCAAAAATGGCTGTATGCAAGCCGTAGACGAAGCTATTGCTGATGGTCGAGTGCGACACGTTGGTTTTTCTACCCACGGTTCGTTAGAGCTAATTCAGGCAGCTATAAATACAGATTTTTTTGAATTTGTCAATCTGCATTATTACTATTTTTTCCAACGGCACGCCCCAGCGATTCAACTAGCAGCCGAAAAAGATATGGGGATTTTCATTATTTCCCCTGCCGATAAGGGAGGACGCCTCTACACGCCACCCCAAACCCTTAAAGATTTGTGTCAGCCGTATTCACCCTTAGAATTAAACTATCGATTTTTACTTGCTGACGACCGTATTACTACTTTGAGCGTAGGGCCAGCCAACCCAGAAGAATTAATCGAACCTCTGCAAGTTGCTGAGCGAGATAATCAACTCACACTAGAAGAAATTTCTGCATTTGAGCGATTAGAAAATCAGCAAAAAATTGCTTTAGCAACTGATAAATGTAGCCAGTGTTATGCTTGTTTGCCCTGCCCAGAAAATATCAATATTCCAGAGGTATTGCGGTTACGTAATCTCGCCGTGGCATATAATATGGCTGACTATGGACGATACCGTTACGGAATGTTTGAAAATGCCGATCATTGGTTCCCTGGAATGAAAGCTAATCGGTGTACAGAATGTGGTGACTGTTTGCCAAGATGTCCAGAAAACTTAGATATTCCAACTTTATTGGCAGATGCTCACCAGAGATTAAGCGGGAAGGCAGGTAGGAGATTGTGGGGATAAAAATGTAAAATTTATAAAGATTAAATAGAGTTAGGAAGATCCGCCCAACCAGGGGTATCTCGCGCAAAGAAAGATGAAAATTAAAAAAAAAGAAATACCCTACGCCAATCACTGAGGGTTTTCCGTTACAGTGGACGGGCTGTAAGCTTAGTATGGACTACTAGCCGATCGCTGACTATTTTTCTGGCTAGTTTAACTTTAGTTGCTGGTCTTTTACCAGCAGCAATATCCTACATCAGTAAGTTAATTGTTGATGCGGTAGTATTTGCCTCTCAAGTTAACTCAGAAAACAATGCTGCTGTCAATATTTATCCCTCTCTGTTGTATGTAGGATTAGAAGCGATCGCTGTCATTTTACTAGCAGGTAGTCAGCGGGGAATCATTATTTGTCAGTCGTTATTGCGGGCACTAATGGGTCAGCGCGTGAATGTGCTGATCTTAGAAAAGGCGTTAACACTGGATCTTAGGCAGTTTGAAGACTCAGAATTTTATGACAAATTGACCAATGCCCGACGAGAAGCATCAGTTCGTCCCCTTTCCCTAGTAAACCGCACCTTTGGGTTAGTGCAAAATGCCCTTTCCCTGGCCGCCTACGGTATTTTACTAGTAAATTTTTCAGTTTGGGCGGTAGTGGTACTAATTTTGGCAGCGATGCCTGTATTTATTGCGGAAACCAAGTTTGCTGGGGAAGCCTTTCGCTTGTTTAGTTGGCGTGCCCCAGAAACTCGTCAACAGCACTACTTAGAAAATCTGCTAGCAAGGGAAGATTTTGTCACAGAAGTCAAACTCTACCAGTTAGGAGAGATGTTGCTAGGACGTTACCGCAACCTGTTCAATCAACTCTATGATGAAGACCGCGATTTGACTCTGCGGCGAGGATTATGGGGCTATCTCCTGAGTTTAGTCAGTACTGGTGCTTTTTACCTAGCATACGCTTGGATCGTGCTGGAAACAGTGCTAGGTAAGATTTCCTTGGGAGATATGACAATGTATCTCACTGTGTTTCGCCAAGGACAGTCCACTTTCTCTAATGCCCTCACTTCTATTGGAGGGATGTATGAAGACAACCTATATCTATCAAATCTCTACGATTTCCTCGAAGAGAAAGTACCAAAGTCTTGGGGTAAGGCAACCATTGGTTTAAATCCCCAAGATGGTATCCGTTTTGAGAACGTATCTTTTACTTATCCGGGAAGTTCCAAGCCAGCCTTGAGAAACATTTCGCTGCACTTAAAACCCAGAGAGAAACTGGCAATTGTCGGTGAAAACGGTTCCGGTAAAACTACCTTAATCAAACTACTTACCCGACTCTACACCCCTGACTCTGGGCGAATTTTTTTAGATGGCTTGGACTTGCAGGAATGGGATGTGGATGTGTTGCGGCGTCGCATTGGTGTGATTTTTCAGAACTTTGTCCGCTACCAGTTCACTGTGGGTGAGAATATTGGCGTCGGCGATGTAGAACATCTCGAAAACAAAAACCTTTGGCAAACTGCTGCTCAAAAAGGCATGGCACAATCTTTTATCGACCAATTACCCCAAAGCTTCCAGACTCAGCTTGGTCGTTGGTTTAAGGGAGGACAAGAACTTTCGGGGGGACAGTGGCAAAAAATTGCCTTGTCTCGTGCTTTTATGCGATCGCAAGCAGATATCTTAGTATTGGATGAACCAACATCGGCAATCGATGCCCAAGCTGAGTTTGAGATTTTCAATCATTTTCGTGCTATTACTCATAATCAGATGGTACTTTTGATTTCCCATCGCTTCTCGACGGTAAGGATGGCTGACAAAATCTTAGTAATAGAAAACGGCGAAGTTATAGAACAGGGAACTCACGAAGAATTATTACAGCTAGGAGGACGTTATGCCAAATTGTTTTTGTTACAAGCAGCCGGTTATCAATAGAAAAAGACGCTAACAGACTTTGTGAATTGAGATAGCGATGCCTAAGTTGTGCTGCGCCTACGCTCACTTTCTACAAAGCACATAATATCTCTCTCTAACCACGTTAAACTGTTCAGTAAATATAGGTCACTAGACGCTCCGTATCGTTAAACATTGCTACCTGATAAAATTATGCAAATAACAAAACAGCGATACTATACCCCAGAGGAATATTTAGAGCTAGAAGAAACTGCTGAGTACAAAAGTGAATACATTGATGGGCAAATAATTCCTATGGCGGGCGGAACAGTAAATCATAATCAAATAGCACTCAACTTAAGTACTGAGTTAAATTTCGCTTTTAAAAAGCGGAACTACCGAGTTTTTATGGGTGATGTTCGTCTATGGATAGTCCAAAAGCGTACCTATACCTATCCAGATGTAATGATTCTGGCGGGTGAACCAGAGTTTTTTAACAACCGAAAAGATATAATTCTGAATCCACAGATTATTGTTGAGGTTTTATCAAAATCTACCAAAGGGTACGATCGCGAAGATAAATTTCAGGCTTACCGGACTATTTCCACTTTCCAAGAATATCTATTAATTGACCAAACTCGGATTCATGTAGAACAATTTTCCAAAACTGGAAAAAAGCAATGGGCGCTTCGTGAATATGATGAAGAAGACGAAGCGATCGCACTTGCAAGCGTACCCTTTGAGATTTATTTGCAGGATTTATATAACAAGGTAAACTTTGAGCCTGTTGAGTCGGAAGTTGATGTAGAAGAGTTGGAGTGAAAGGAGCGATCGCATTTTGTTGATAAAATACGTTTTATCTAACGTTCTATATTTTACATAAATAACGTAAATTATTCAGTATATGTTCTTGAAATACAGAACAGCAGCACTACAAGTAAAACAAAATCATGGCTACAGATAAAGAGTATGAAGCTAAAATTGCAAACTATAACTGGGATGATTTAATCCAACTGTGGTCAGAAATTGAGTCAGGTGATACTCCTGGTTGGGACGCAGGTATGACCCTAGCTTATATTATTACAGAAGGAAATAAAGATATAGAAATTTTAAAGCAATTGCTCCCTAAATTTGTTAGTCAAGACATTAACTTTAAATTTGTAGATGGTTCAGGGCAGTATGGAGCGCGATCATTAGCAAGTACACTTTTAGTTACTAGATCAATTCCTGTTGCTTTAGTTACTGATGCAGATACAGAAGATAATTCACTTGTTAGTGAACAATTAGATTCACTTAATTATCTACTCCGTCAAGCCTCTCCTGGCATACCTTATAAAGTGTTTATAGCAGTTCCAGAAATAGAAATAATTTTATTGCAAGACCGCTCACTAATTGAAAAAATAGCTGAACGCAGCTTTAGTGATTTAGAGTGGCAACTCGCTCATAGTAAACCCAAATATTTTTTAACAGCCGTTTTTGGAAAAGATACGCCATTTAATAAAATATTTAACAAAATGAATAATGATGAAATTCAAACACTGCAACAACATCCATTGATACAAGACCTGATTAATTTTTTATCATCAGTCGCTGCTACACCTACAGTTTAAATTTATTAATAATTAATCAAAGCGATCGCCTGATTGTGTCAAATAACTTTCACCTATAATGAAATCATGATTTACAACAAATAAAATTATTTTTTCGGGTAGCGATCGCTCCTTTTTGCTAAAGTGAGAGATACTATGATTACCATTTCTAATATCAATCATTAGCTTTGTGTTGTCTCCGGCTAGCTTTTATTATGTTGAAGACGATAAAAATAGAGAATTTCCGTAGTTTCCAGTCCTTCGAGCTTGAGCAATTGGGAGCATCCCAATTTGGCAAGAAGATGAAAGAAAGGAGAAAATATTCGCGATGATGCCTCGCGAATTAATGGGGGGGGCTATACGAATGCTGTCCATAACTGAGAAAATTATGAGAATCAGAGA
>JAESFX010000146.1_pt1 | contig 69438 bp, 67 predicted proteins | sample 9269501 | NCBI WGS metagenome assembly JAESFX01 (sample SAMN14515570, study PRJNA621655) | algae metagenome | isolation source: Desmonostoc geniculatum HA4340-LM1 and co-occurring heterotrophs from cave... | place: USA: Maniniholo cave, Kauai, Hawaii | collected 2009-07-28
TATTTGATAATATTTGAAAGTTTGTAAACTACTACAATATCTAAACTTCAAGCATTTTTTATATTAAATTAGAGTTGTTAAAATTTAATTAATTTTGATTCTCGCCATAAAAGTAGCGGAAGAACCAGAAAAATCTTCCTCCATCAGGTTAATATTATTTCACGAAATATCTAATACCTATGAACCTATCCCACTATTCTAAAAATCCGTAGTTCTTTTCGTAAAATGTCCTTGAAAACCTTGATTTTTCGTTTTTAGTTCTCAATTACCTTAGGCTCTGTAGCACAAATCTTATTAGTGGGATAGGTTCATAGTTTCATTTGAGAACTATACTATGAATGATTATGCTTGACTATATCTGATTATATTTTATTATTTAAACTTAATACATAGGTAAGGGCGCACAGCTGTCCCTAAAACCGATTCATCAGTTGCCAAGATTTTTAGAAATACCATAAGTCATCCGTTTGATAGAACTGTAGATTGAAGATGTCGCCCCGTTAGTGAGAGGACAGAGCATTTTTAGCTTCCTAAGATCAGCTCAGAACATCCGACCATAACAAGTCATGCGTTAAGACAAATCTGGAGGGAAAATGCAACACGATGAGTTTATTGGACAGGTGCAAAATCGCGCCCGTCTCAGTTCACGTGGTGATGCAGAACTCGCAACCCGTGCGACTCTGGAGACGCTAGCCGAACGGTTAGCTGGCGGTGAGCCTTTTAATGCGGCTGCTCAACTGCCAAGAGGCATTGCAGAGTATATGCGACATGAACATGCTGGCGCTGGAGAACGCTTCTCTATTGATGAATTTTTTGAGCGAGTCAGCCAAAGAGAAAGTGTAGAGCTTCCAGATGCTGTTCATTATGCCCGTGTAGTCATTGAGGTATTGAGTGAAGCCATTAGCAGAGGCGAGATCGATGATATTCGCTCTCAACTACCATCAGAATTCGATCCGTTGTTTGAGGCGGGTAGCCAAGGACGAATGCGTTTAAGTACTTAAGATTTTTGTAAATTCATCAGGAGTGTCACACCATGCTGTTCAAAGACAGGAGGTTTGCAGGTCAACTTTTGGCTAGGGAGTTAGCCGCTTATGCTAATCGCTCAGATGTCGTGGTTTTAGGGTTACCAAGGGGTGGCGTACCCGTTGCCTTTGAGGTTGCCAAAGCGTTAAATGCTCCCTTAGATGTTTTGGTGGTACGTAAATTGGGTGTGCCCGATCAAGAAGAACTAGCAATGGGAGCGATCGCTTCTGGTGGTGTGCGGATACTCAATCAACATATTATCAACCTGGTGAACATCTCCGACGAAGTAATTGCCAGGGTGGCGGTGCAAGAAGAACGAGAATTAGGACGCCGGGAACAGGTTTATCGAGGCGTAGACGCGGAGCGGCTTGTCGCCAGACATCGCTCCTTCCCAGATTTAAGAGGACGCAGGGTCATTTTAGTAGATGATGGTTTAGCCACAGGTGCAACTATGTGGGCTGCTATTGTGGCTGTACGGAAACAGCAACCGGCTGCAATTATAATTGCTGTGCCTGTAGCTGCGCGTGAAACTTATCAACAGTTAGAACCTGAAGTAGACCAAATCGCTTGCGTCTCCACACCCAGCCCCTTCTACAGCGTTGGTCTTTGGTACGAAAACTTTCCCCAAACTACAGATGAAGAAGTCCGAGAATTACTAATAGAAGCCGCAAAGAACGGTCAACCATTATTTGCTGGGTGAGCGGGAGTGTGGGGAGTGTGGGGGGAGAGGGGGGAGAATAGAAAAAAGCTTCCCACACCTCTTCCCAATGCCCCCTGCCCTTCCTCGACAGGATGACGCTGGCTGAACAAGCGATTAAACTATGGATAATATGAAATGTTGCTTTTAGCACCTCTTACATAAATTTAATTGCATTGTTAAATCTAACATCTCATCCTGTTATATCTAATACTAATTATGTCAGTGTATCAAGGAAGTTGTGGGGAGACCACCGATGTGATTATTGGTGTTCATAACCAAGAAACCGGCGAATTTCAATCAAATTCTGCTCCTGTGGGTGCTCTTGCCACAAGACAAGGAACTTTTTCTACGTTTCTTGCTCCCTTGACTCAAGATACTTTTAAACAGGTTGTTAAGGAGGTCGAGCAAAAATTACAGATTGTGCATCAAACCCTATCGATGCTGGATTCTAATGGGTTTGAAACTATCTTGCAAGAAATGCTGCATTCGATTACTTTGAAAACCGGGGAATTACTGGGGGCAGACCGGACGACGATCTTTTTATTGGATGAAGAAAAACAAGAACTCTGGTCAATTGTGGCTGAGGGAGAGGGCGATCGCTCTTTAGAAATTCGCATCCCCGCCAATAAAGGTATCGGTGGTGAGGTGGCTACTTTTAAGCAAGTTATCAATATTCCCTTTGATTTTTATGACGATCCGCGATCGCATTTTGCCCAAGCACAAGAAAAAAGAACTGGCTATCGCACTTACACAATGCTGGCTCTACCGTTATTAAATGAACATGGGCAATTAGTCGCAGTAGTACAATTACTGAATAAATTAAAATCTGGTAATAATCCCAATTCTCCACTTGCAGAGCGCATTGATACCAAAGGTTTTATCTGTGGTGACGAACAATTATTTCAAGAATTTGCTCCTTCAATTCGACTGATTTTAGAATCATCGCGCTCTTTTTATGTAGCTACCCAAAAACAAAGAGCAGTGGCGGCGTTGATGAAAGCAATCAAGTCCCTTTCTCAAAGCAGTCTCGACTTAGAAGATACCCTCAAGCGGGTGATGGATGAAGCCAAGGAACTGATGAATGCCGATCGCAGTACACTATGGTTAATAGACCGCGATCGTCATGAATTGTGGACGAAAATCACCCAGGACGATGGCTCAACTAAAGAGTTACGCGTCCCCATCGGTAAAGGCTTTGCTGGGATAGTAGCCGCATCCGGTAAAAAGCTAAATATTGCCTTTGATTTATACGACGATCCCGACTCGGAGACAGCCAAACAACTCGACCAGCAAAATGGCTATCGCACCTGTAGTTTACTTTGTATGCCAGTATTTAACGCCGACCAAGAATTAATCGGTGTTACCCAATTAGTAAATAAAAAGAAATCTGGGGATTTTCCGGCTTACGATCCCGCTCATTGGCCGAAGGCTCCCGAATGCTTCCAAGCTAGTTTTGACCGCAACGATGAAGAGTTCATGGAAGCTTTCAATATTCAAGCGGGAGTAGCCCTACATAATGCTCAGTTGTTTGCCACAGTCAAGCAACAAGAACAAATGCAACGAGACATTCTTCGTAGTCTTTCCAATGGAGTAGTTTCTACTGATAAATCTGGGTTAATTATCGCTGCCAATGAAAGCGCTAAACGTCTGCTGGGGCTGGAAGCAGAAGACCGTTTGGAGGGTAAATCAGTTAATGATGTCATCGCCATTAAAGAAAGCGACTTTAGCAAGTGGTGTCAGGATGCTTTACATGGAACTGACTCGAAACGTCGCCAACAATATTACCCCGATCGCACTCTTATAAGTGGTGGTACTGAACAGCATAGTATTAATTTATCGATTAATACAATTGCTGATGCCAGCGACCACGAGCAAGTCCGTGGGGCACTGGTGGTGATGGAAGATATCAGTGATGAAAAGCGGCTCAAAAGTACAATGTACCGCTACATGACCCAGGAATTGGCAGAAGAATTGCTGAAGTTGGATGACGCTAAACTAGGAGGCGATCGCAAAGAAGTTTCAATTTTATTTTCGGATATTCGCGGCTACACCACTTTGACGGAAAACTTGGAAGCAGAAGAAGTGGTGAGTATGCTAAATGAATATTTTGAATCAATGGTTGAGGCAGTTTTTAAACATAAAGGCACCCTGGATAAATACATCGGCGATGCCATTATGGCTGTTTTTGGTTCACCTTTACCTTTAGAAGAACACGCTTGGATGGCGGTGCAAACATCTGTAGAAATGCGCCAACGTTTGCATGATTTTAACCAACGTCGCCATGCAGTTAATAAGCCGAGAATCAAAATTGGCATTGGTATTAATTCGGATACGGTGATTAGTGGAAATATCGGCTCCAGTAAGCGAATGGAATTTACAGCCATTGGCGATGGTGTTAACCTTGGCTCTCGACTAGAAAGCGTTAGTAAACAATATGGTTGCGATATTATTATTAGCCATAATACTTTTAAACCATGCCAAGAAAATATTTGGGCGAGAGAACTGGATTATATTCGCGTCAAAGGAAGAAATGAGCCTGTATCCATATATGAATTAGTAAGTTTGCGTTCCGATCCCATTAGTAGCGAAAAACTACAAGTGATTGAGCATTATCATAAAGGGCGCGAATATTACCTCAAACGCGATTTTAACCGTGCTAGAGCTGAATTTGCCCTGGTTTTAGCAGCCGATAACCAGGACAAAGCTGCTATGTTACATCTTTTGCGTTGTCAGCATTGGTTACAAGCACCCCCAACAGAGTCAGACTGGGATGAAGGAGTCTGGACATTTCAGGAAAAATAAGTAGGGGCGTACAGCTGTACGCCCTTAGTCGTCGAATTCCTAGACAAAAATTGAGTGTTTCTGAGAGATAAAATTACTTTTTAAAGCTTTTTAATATTTCTTAATTATCTTTAAAAAAACTTGTGATTGAGCGAAGAATTAAGAGCGATCGCCCCTTATATTGCCAATCAATGTAAAGCTTAGTTGATATTCCTTGTCAAAGTGCTGATGAGGTTACAAACTAAGAAATACAACACACGCAATTATTTTATGACTGCTATTTCTAACGTTGCATTCAAACGGCCAATTTGGCAAACCGCTATCATCTTGACTTTAGGCTTTTGGCTGAGCGCAAGTCTAGTTTTAGATTGGGTAATTATGCCTAGCCTTTATATTTCTGGCATGATGAACCAAGCTGGTTTTACTACAGCAGGTTATGCGATTTTTTGGAACTTTAATCGCATGGAATTATTATCTGCTGCTGTAGTATTGACTGGAGCGCTGGTTTTGAGCAAGACGCAATTTCAAAGGGGTATTAGCAGCATCGTTATATCTGTACTGCTGCTGAGTGTAGCTTTGCTTGACACATATTTCTTGACTCCGCAAATGTGCGCGATCGGAATTCAACTCAACCTATTTGAAGCAGCAGCAGCTATTCCATCAACAATGAATTTACTACACGGTGGTTATTGGCTACTGGAAGTAATTAAGCTGATGGCAGGTGGCGTACTTTTAAGCTGGTTCTGGCGCGAGTAAGTTCACGTAGAATGTTAATCTAAATACAAAACGCTCTATTTACAGATTGTAGAAGTTTCGGAAACTCAAATTGCAAACTGAATAAGGATGAGCTTCTAGGGTTCCGATCGCGCCTTTGTGTGTGATGGCTGGTCCAAGAGAAGCAGCCGACTCTAAGCGAGTTGGTGACACGGCGGGAAAAAAGCCCGGGAGAGCCAGACAGTATGACTGTATTGGTAATCTCCTGGGCTTTGTTATTTGAGTCAGTAGTAAGCGATCGTCCAACGGTAACAGGAGGATTTTATGGTGCAAGCATCTATTCTGCCGAATCTGGGGGCAATTGATCCGAGCCTGATTATGCTCGATGAAAAGTTGCCTGGTGGCGCCTATTGGCATTACACAATCAAACGTGGAAACACCTTGCGTGTGACTGATTTAGAAGGGTCTCAAGGTGTTTCGATGATTTGCTACAACGCGGATAATCCAATTGAGCGACTGAACGTAGCAGATACCGCCAAGATTCAGTTCAACGCCTTCCTCAAAAAGGGCATGGTAATTTACTCTGATATGGGGCGCATTCTGTTCTCCATCACAGAGGATACCTCCGGCAATCACGATCTAATCTGTGGTTGCAGTAATGCCGCCAGTAACGCTGCAAAATATGGGGAAGGGACTTACAACAAATATGGCGAAAGCGATTACAACAACTCCCGCAACAATTTCCTCAAGGCATTGGGCAAGCGCGGTTTAACCCGCAAAGACCTAATGCCTAACCTCAATTTATTTAGCCGAGTCGCAGTGCATCCGAATGGAGACTTGGAATATGTCGCAGGTGATGAAAAACCAGGCAGTTTTATTGATTTACGGGCGGAAATGAATGTATTGGTGATTATTTCCAACTGTCCCCATGTATTGCATCCCGATACAGCGTACAAACCCAAGCCAATTCAGCTTACCCTTTGGAAATCCTCTGCACCAGCACCAGACGATCTGTGCCGCACCGCAAATGAAGAAGTGATTCGTGGCTTCATTAACACTGATGCGTTATTTGCTCAGGAGTAGTTGGCAATTTTGGATTTGAGATTTTGGCCTTACTGGATATGAAACTCAAAAATCCACTCTTCTCAACTCTTCCTCTGTACGACTCTGCGCCACCCTGTGGGAAGCCGCAAAGCGTCTACTGCGTGAGGCTCATTCATATTCTCAATCAGCAACCCCGGAAGTCCCTTAATCCTGGTCAAAAACCTCAATTGATCCCCCAACTATTAGTTTCCGTTGGCAATCTCTGTTTCTTTGCACCTAAAAAATAGAACAGGAGTCCCATTATGGTCGCAAAATTACCCATTGAACTCGATCGCGCAACAGCAATTTACGATCGAGAGTTGGCTGCCCGTCAGCCCTGGTCTAGGATCGTCAAAAAAGGGCAAATTTTACGGATTATCGATTTATTAGGCAATCAAGCCGTTGATACATTGTTTTACAACGCCTATGACACCTCAGAGCGTTATAGCGCTCCCGATACCATTGTTCGTCAAGGCAATATTTTCATTACTACAGGCACTCAGTTGATTTCCAACGAAGGAAATGTGATGATGACCGTCATCTATGACGAGTGTGGCAAACACGATACATTAGGTGGGGCGTGCAGTATGGAAAGCAACTCAGTTCGCTATGGGCTGCACAAAAAGCATCTGCACGCTTGTGTCGAGAATTACTTGCTGGAACTGAGCAAATACGAGATGAACAAACGCGATCTCGTCAGCAATGTGAACTTCTACATGAATGTTCCCGTCAGCGAAGACGGCACCTTGGAAATTGTCGATGGTATTTCAGAAGCCGGGAAGATCATCGATCTGCGGGCGGAGATGGATGTGATGGTGTTGATTTCTAACTGTCCGCAAATCAACAACCCGTGCAATGCTTATAATCCTACGCCAGTCCGGTTGATTGTTTGGGATGGGGCATAAACCTCCTCGGAAGTTGAGCCTTTGAACTCGGAAGTTGAGCCTCTGAACTCGAAAGTTGCACCTTTGAACTCGAAAGTTGCACCTTTGAACTCGGAAGGTTCAAAATTCTAAAATAACAAAGGTGAATGCTAGAGACTATTTCTGCAAAAATGGGATGTTCCCGGTCCTTGTTAGTTACTGGTTCAGTTGTTAATTGATTTAGCGCTGATGTTCAACAAAGTTTTGATTGCCAATCGGGGTGAAATTGCTTGCCGGATTATTCGCACCCTCGATCGCCTGGGTATTGCCTCGGTTGCAGTCTACTCCGAAGCTGATGCCCACGCTGCCCATGTTACCGCCGCCGGGGAAGCCGTCTGTATTGGAGCTGCTGCTGCCGCAGAGAGTTATCTTTGTACTGACGCGATTTTGGCTGCGGCACAAACGACTGGTGCCGAGGCCATTCATCCCGGCTATGGTTTTTTGAGCGAGAATGTGGCGTTTGCTGAAGCTTGTGCAAAAGCAGGAATTGTGTTTATTGGCCCGACAGTCGAACAACTACGGCGATTTGGACTCAAACATGAAGCACGGGCGATCGCTCTTGCTGCCGGAGTGCCACTCGTTCCCGGCAGTTTATTGCTAGAGAATTTGCAGCAAGTCAAACAGGCGGCAGCGGAAATTGGCTATCCTGTGATGATCAAAAGTACGGCAGGGGGTGGCGGCATTGGAATGCAGTTGTGCCGCAGTGAAGACACTTTGGCAGACTTGTTGGAAAATGTGCAACGGTTAAGTCGCAATAACTTTAGCCAGAGTGGAGTATTTTTAGAAAAATATATCGAACAGGCGCGACACATTGAAGTGCAAATCTTTGGTGATGGCCAGGGTAATGTCGTTGCCTTGGGTGAACGCGATTGTTCAACGCAACGGCGCAATCAAAAAGTGATTGAAGAAGCCCCTGCACCAAATATTAATAATGCTCTGCGGCAGCGGTTGTATGAGTCTGCTGTTAAACTCGGTCAGGGAATTCGCTATCAATCGGCCGGTACGATTGAGTTTATCTACGATGTGGATACCCAAGATTTCTACTTCTTAGAGGTGAATACCCGCTTACAGGTGGAACATGGCGTCACAGAAGCCATTACAGGTGTAGATTTAGTGGAATGGATGGTGCGTCAGGCTCAGGGTGAATCGCTCTTTTTGGCATCCTACCAGTATCAACCCCAAGGATATGCGATTGAGGTGCGGGTTTATGCCGAAGATCCGCATAAAAATTTCCAGCCGAGTTCTGGGGAGTTAACTCAAGTGCAGTTTGCTCCTGGCATTCGCTGTGATACCTGGATTGCCACTGGCACAAAAGTCTCGCCGTTTTACGATCCATTGTTGGCGAAGGTAATTGTGCATGGAGAATCAAGAGAAGATGCGATCGCTACTCTCCAAACGGCCCTTGCTAAATCTCGCATTGACGGCATTGAAACCAACCTGGAATACCTGCGCCAAATTATTGCCGATTCTACGTTTATCCAGGGCAATATCACCACGAAATTTACTCATAGCTTTACCTATCGCCCAAATACAATTGATGTCCTAGTTGCAGGCACCATGACCACCATTCAAGATTATCCTGGACGGGTGGGCTACTGGAATATTGGTGTACCGCCCTCTGGGGCAATGGATTCTTTGGCGTTTCGGTTGGGCAACCGGATTTTAGGCAATCCAGAATCGGCAGCTGGGTTAGAGTGTACCCTATCTGGCCCGGCTCTGCGCTTCAATTGCGACACGGTGATTTGCCTAACGGGAGCGCAGATGAAAGCTACCCTAGATAAACAGCCGATTCCCTATTGGATGGCAGTTCCGGTAAAAGCAGGAAGTACGCTACGGTTGGGCAGCATTCAAGGCAATGGTTTCCGCACCTATATTAGCGTCCAAGGCGGGTTTGACGTACCCGATTATTTGGGCAGTAAAGCAACTTTTACCCTGGGTGGATTTGGTGGACATGGCGGCAGAGCCTTACAGGTGGGCGATGTCCTCAAATTGTATCCCTCCACATCCCAAGAACCGCAGCCCATTTCCCTCGAATTGATTCCCACCTATTCAAATCATTGGGAAATTGGAGTTTTGTATGGCCCTCACGGTGCGCCGGATTTCTTCACAGATGAAGACATCGAGACTTTTTTCAGTACTCATTGGGAAGTGCATTACAACTCGGCACGAACCGGGATTCGGTTAATTGGGCCAAAACCGACTTGGGCGCGGCAAGATGGTGGTGAAGCAGGGCTACATCCCTCCAATATTCATGACAATGGCTATGCCGTTGGTACAATCGATTTCACCGGAGATATGCCGATTATCCTGGGTTTGGATGGGCCGAGTTTGGGAGGTTTTGTGTGTCCTGCCACGATCGCCACAGCACAACTCTGGAAAATTGGACAACTCAAACCGGGGAACACAGTTCAATTCCATCGCCTCACCTTCGATCGAGCATTGCACCAAGAATTGCAGTTGGATGGGCAAATTCAATTAGGGACTGGGGATTGGGAACTAGGGACTGGGTATCGGGAAGATAGTTCTGTGGATTCAGATCCCAACCAAATCCTAAAAGAATTTCCTGCCCAATCCCCAATCCTGGCAGAAATTCCCGCAGACGATCGCCAAATTGCCGTCACCTACCGTCAAGCTGGTGATAAATATTTGCTGATTGAATACGGAGACTTGGTGCTGGATTTGAAGTTGCGTTTTCGGGTGCATGAATTAATGGCCGATTTGGAAACCAACCCCATTAATGGGATTTGGGAATTAACGCCAGGAATGCGATCACTACAAATTCACTACGATAGCCGTGTGATTTCCCAATCAAATTTAGTTGCCGCATTACAAAACATCGAATCTCATCTACCCGATATTTCTGGGCTGGAAGTGCCGAGCCGGATTGTATATCTACCCCTGTCCTGGGATGATGAATCTACTCAACTAGCCATTGAAAAATATGTCCAGTCGGTGCGAAAAGATGCACCGTGGTGTCCTAGCAATATTGAATTTATTCGCCGGATTAATGGACTGGGTAGCATCGCCGAAGTCAAAGAAATTGTCTTTAATGCGAGTTACTTGGTGATGGGTTTAGGTGATGTTTATCTCGGTGCGCCAGTGGCAGTCCCCCTCGATCCCCGTCATCGCCTCGTCACCACAAAATACAATCCAGCCCGTACCTGGACTCCAGAAAATGCAGTCGGCATCGGTGGTGCATATCTCTGCGTTTATGGGATGGAGGGACCTGGTGGCTATCAGTTTGTCGGACGCACGGTGCAGATGTGGAATCGCTACAAACAAACCGCAGATTTTCAAGATGGTAAACCCTGGCTGTTGCGATTCTTCGATCAAATTCGGTTTTATCCAGTTTCTCACGGGGAGCTAATGCGTCACCGAGAGGACTTTATTGAAGGCAAGTTCAAACTCCAGGTTGAAGAAACCACGTTTAAATTCCGCGACTATCAACAGTTTTTGCAAGAAATTGCCCAAGAGGCGAGGACATTCCAAACCCGCCAGCGAATTGCCTTTCGAGAAGAACGCGATCGCTGGACGGCCACAGCCCAAGACGAAAGTACCCTCGTTGCAGTCGATCCCCCACCAGCAACTGCAACAACTATTCCCGATGATTGCTACGCCCTAAATGCGCCAACGACGGCAAATGTCTGGCAGGTATTAATCAAAGTGGGCGATCGGATTACGGAAGACACAGGCGTAATTGTTTTAGAAGCGATGAAACAAGAAATGACGCTACTACCAGATGAACCAGGAACCGTAGTAGAGGTATTGTGCGAACCAGGGAAACTCGTTACTGCTGGGCAGGTTTTGGCGATTATTCGAGCAGAGGGTGGATAAAAAATTTGGCGTTGTTGAGTGAAAGATTGCGGCGTTCCTTTGCGCCTTTGCGTCTTTGCGTGAGATTAATTCATACTTTCAATCAGCAACGCCAAGATTGCTATATCAGCAATAGCAAAATTCAAAAATTAAAACTAATGACCCAAATCAATTTAGACATTGCATCGCTACTCACAGCCTATGGCAGCAATCAACTGCAACCAACAAAAGTTGTCCAAGAAATTTATCGCCGGATTGCTGCACGAGGCAATGATGCTGTTTGGATTCATTTAGTGCCTGAGGAAGATGCGATTCTCCAAGCCAAAATCCTCGAATCCCAAACCCCAGAAAATTTACCCCTTTACGGCATTCCTTTTGCTGTCAAAGACAATATGGATGTTGCCGGATTACCCACCACAGCCGCCTGTCCAGCTTATAGCTATATCCCTAAAAAAACTGCGACGGTTGTGGAAAACTTGCTCAAAGCAGGGGCGATTTTGATTGGCAAAACTAACCTCGATCAGTTTGCCACGGGATTGGTAGGAGTGCGATCGCCCTACGGAGCTTGTAGCAGTGTTTTTGATGACGATTACATTTCCGGTGGCTCTAGTTCTGGTTCTGCTGTTGCCGTCGCTGCTGGACTTGTCAGCTTTTCCCTTGGCACTGATACGGCTGGCTCAGGACGTGTCCCGGCGGCGTTTAACAACATCGTTGGTTTAAAGCCGACTCGCGGTGTCTTAAGTACATCGGGCGTCCTACCCGCCTGTCGTTCCCTCGATTGCGTCTCAATTTTTACTTTGAATTGTCAGGATGCAGAAAGTGTGTGGCAAATAGCAAGTGGTTTTGATGCCACAGATATATATTCGCGCCATCTACCACCAACAGCATCGACAATCCCCAGTCCGTTTTCCTTTGGTGTGCCTTCTGCCGAGCAACTGGAATTTTTTGGCGATCGCGCCGCTGCCCAATTATACCAACAGGCATTACAACGCCTAGAAGCGATCGGCGGTCAACGAGTGGAAATTGATTTTCAGCCTTTTTGCAAAGTTGCTGATTTGCTTTACTCTGGTCCTTGGGTAGCAGAACGCCTAGCCGCTACCAAATCCTTTTTCCAAACTCAAGGGGATGCCATCCATCCTGTTGTGCGTCAAATTATTAGCAATGGTTCGCGCTACACAGCTGTCGATGCCTTTGAAGGTTTTTATGCTTTAGCAGCACTCCAAAAAGAAACTGCACAAGAACTGCAAAAAGTCAATATACTGGCGCTGCCCACCACTGGAACTATCTATACCAAAGCAGAGGTAGAAGCAGGTCCGATCGCTCTAAACACCAACCTTGGTTATTATACCAATTTTGTCAACTTGATAGATTTAAGTGCGATCGCCCTACCTGCTGGATTTCGCCCCAATGGGTTGCCCTTTGGCATTACTTTGATGGCTCCAGCGTTCCAGGATCGGGCATTATGTCATTTAGGCGCACTTTACAAGCGATCGTTGTTAACTGTCAATACAACTTTATGACTACTACACCTGCCGTAGAATCCCGTATTGCTCTTGCCGTTGTCGGTGCCCATCTTTGCGGACAACCACTGAATTATCAACTCCAAGAACGGCAAGCACGACTACTGAAAACCTGTAAAACCGCATCTATTTATCGCTTGTATGCGCTAGCAAATACCCATCCTGCTAAACCTGGATTGGTAAAGGTTCTCGATGGTTCCGGTGTGGGAATTGAAGTTGAAGTTTGGGAAATGAATGCAGAAGCCTTTGGTAGTTTTGTTGCCGCCGTGCCGCCACCTTTGGTTATTGGCACATTAGACACTGATGCAAAACTACACACTGTAGCGGCAATTCATGAATTGCCTCTACGCGAATAGAGCGCAGCCTCATATAGAATTGGTATTACATACAAACTAACCTTTACTCTGCATTTTCAGACTTTCCGGACATGCCAACAAATAAACATTTATAACAATTATCTGGAAAATCCTATTAATTAATTTTCATATTTCCTTTACTTATTTCTCATCAAGTTTATATATTTCTGCTATTTTTCTTGGAAAATTATAGTAACCTGAATTTTAGTGAGTACATTACTTGTTATCTACCATCTAGCGAAAAATCGCTATCTTTGAGGTATGTACCACAACTCTACAACTTCGCTGTCAGTTCTTGAATTTGTCACTCAAAATCGTCCACAGTGACTATTTATCCCCACACAACACTAGAACCCGTTTCCAGTACTTATGAAGAGATTTCCTTGTGCTGATTCAGTCGCCTGTGCGTCTCACTACACATCATCAAGGCGTCAATTATCAGCTAACTTATCTTTGGTCGCAGCTAACCCTTGTTGTCGCCTATACAGAGAAGTTCTGCGATCGCAAATTTAAGTAAACGGCGTTAAAAAGTCAAGCTATGTTACGAAATGTAAAATCAGTGAATGCCTTAGAAATGGGTCATTCCACAGTTTTTACAAAACTAAACATACATGGGTTTTATCGTGCCGACTTAGTTAAGACATTAAATTGATTGAATGCCCAGTTTTAAAGGATACTTTTTTAATGAAGTTACCATCAAGAATAAACTTCTCAAAAAAGTGCCCGCACGCCAGTCGGTCAGGTTCTTCTTTCATCAGTTATTGCTTGTAATTTTAGGCTGTAAAATACGGATAACAGTGATATTTTTGTGACTGATGGGCGAGAGCCAATGGTCTGGGCGTCGCACTTGAGTTACTGTTAGATTGGCTAGATTAGCGAAAGATACAGAAAGTCAATCTGATTTTTGAAATACTATTTCCTGACAACAGTCGGGTCATTTTGCTATTGGGCAATAGCATATGGATTGATTTATTTGTATTCGTGCATATAGCTTAGCAGAGATTGGTGAATTAGCAGTTGGGGGGTGTGGAATCTCTGTACTAACTTAAATGTGACCGCTATATTTATCTGAACAGTGCTTCTAATTAATGTCCCTGTGAATTCCGAAAACGAAATTCACCAATTTTGCTTGCAAATATTAATTTTATTCCAGAGCCATCCCAATGAAGACACTTCCGATTAGTAGATACAGATTTTTCCAAAAACTCCAACCCCTATCTCTGTTGAAAAAAATCACGAGTAAGTCTGTTACTGGTTGTTTGCAAGTATTTAGCACTTCAGGTTCTTGGTCAATATATGTAGATGAGGGTAAACTGATTTATGCTTGCTACTCAGAGAAAATGTTTGAGCCGCTTTACAGAAATTTGCAACGCTTGAGCCAGCAAATTTCTACTCTCCCTCGTGGAATTCACGAACAACTGCGGGCGTTATTTGAAACTGGCATTGAAAATCAAGCAATACCGAATCCAGATTATCTAGCTATTTGCTGGTTAGTCAATCAAAAATATATCAGTCCCTCTCAAGCAGCGATTTTGATAGAGCAATTAGCACTAGAAGTTTTGGAGTCATTTCTGAGCTTAGAACAGGGAAGTTATGAATTTATTCCTGAAAGCTTTTTGGATGATATGCCAAAGTTTTGTCATCTGAATCTTCGTTTACTAGTTGAACGATGTCAATCGCCCAGAAGCAACGCAGAGCATTTTTCTGTAAGGGTAGGAGCTAATAGCCAGACATCAACAGTTTCTTCCGTACAACCCTCACAATTTTTGCGAAAAAATCAGCCGCAACCTCAAACAAAAACTACACAAAAGTCGCCCAGACCATACAACGGTAATAAACCAGGAACATACGATAATACGAGTCAGCAAGTTGTACAACCGCCTACCCAGAAAAAAGTCTACACAATCTTTTGTATTGATGATAGTCCTGCGGTATTAAGTACTATTCAAAGTTATTTAGATGAGCAAACTTTTTCGGTTATCGGAGTCAGCGATTCGTTCAAAGCTTTAATGCAGATTATCCGCACAAAACCCGACATAATTTTGTTGGATATTTCCATGCCTCATTTAGATGGATATGAACTTTGCTCTTTGCTGCGGAAACACTCGCATTTTAAAAATACACCTGTGATTATGGTGTCAGCAAAATCAGGATTGATAGATAGAGCTAAAGCCAAATTAGTTGGAGCATCAGGCTATTTAGCCAAGCCTTTTACGCAAGGAGATTTATTAAAAGTAATATTTAAGCATATTGTTTAGTTTTTTTTACAAGTAAAATAAATAAATTTAATTAACATATTTTTTGGGAGATTGAAGCTTGAGTATTAACTGGGTGGCTACTATTCTAGTTGTAGAAGATTGTCGGCAGGAATTGGAATTAATTAGTTATTATCTGAGAGATAAAGGTTACAATGTAATTAAGGCAACTAGTGCTAAAGAAGCTCTAGAACTAGTTTTAGAAGAAAAGCCGGATGCCATTGTTACTGACGTTGTAATGCCGGGGATGAGTGGATTTGAATTATGTCGCTTCCTCAAAACAAATCCGACTAATCCAAAAATACCTATTGTAATTTGTAGTAGTAAAAATCAGACAATTCACCATTTGTGGGCAAAGAAGCAAGGTGCTGATGCTTATATAATTAAGCCATACACACCTGAACAACTACTGAGTGTGATTCAATCAGTAGAAGCATAAACTCACAAATAAGATTTACTAACAGCTACTTCAACAAACGAATAAAACCCGCTTGTTCAAAATGTTGGTCAGTTGTCAAAGCCTCCTGAATGCCCAATTTTTGCATTGAGATAAAAGACGTACAGTCAACTAATGACCAAGCTTTGTCTGGTCTGCTTTTGCAGAGTTCCCAGGCTGTGGTATCGGTTACCTCATCAATGTGAATAACTACAACATAAGGTACAGTTTTGATAGCATCAACAATTTCAAAGATACGCGGGCGAGGAATCCGAAGTGGACTGTTGAGTAGTGCTACTAATTCAGCAATTACGTAATTTGTCGTAATAATAGCTTTGTGTTGTTGGAGAGCTAGACGAAAGTGCTGGTTTGCTTGTGGGTAGAAGGTTTGAGTGTTGACAAATAGACTTGCCCAACCGGACGTATCTACAAATAGACTACTCGACACCCTTTAACTCCTGATATAGAGCTTGTCCAATATAGTAGTCGTGATTTTCTGCTAAATCAGGAATATCTACACTGAGAGAACCAATTAGTGGCAGAAGTGGGTCTGTTTCTGTTTTTTGTGAGGTTTCAGGCTGGGATTGGTTGGTCAATTGTTGTGATAGTACTTGTAACACAACTTCCTCTGGCGACTTATTCAGGCGCTCTGCTTGAGCAGTCAGTGCTTGCTCTAGGTCATCGGGAAGAGTAATCACAAAGGTTTTAGCCATAGTATGCTCCTAGTTAAATTATTACTTTGCATCATCTGTAACACCTTCAAATGATCTAGAGCCTGCTTAGTATCTGGTTCTAGGACAGTATTGTTTTGAAGCCAAGGGAAATGGCAGGTGGCGACCAAGTATAAAAGCGCAGAGTCACGGGATGCTTTCTTTGCTGGTGCTGTTCTAGCAACCAGCGGTCAATTGCCATCTGCACATTGCCAGCCGCTTCTAGCAAAGGTATTAGTCGCCAAACCTGCTTCTTAGACATCCAATGCAGCAGAACTCAAATCTAAAATCCAAAATCCAAAATCTAAAATCTAAAATTCCTTAAGCTGCGCCAAATTCAGATTGTAAAGCATCATCGTTGTTATCAGCGATCGTTGCCACAATGGTGATTAGCCTGGAGACTTCGCCGGGAGACAACTCTGCTAAGGTGCGTGTGGATATCACAACCACCCGATTTTCAATAATACCGAAACGCGCTTCAAAAGTGCTAGAGCAGTTTAACTCCAAAAGATACCGCATTAACTTAGGTTCATTTTTCGCAGGTAAATCTAGCACCCCAGACCAAACCGTTATGGTGTCTTCATCGCTTGTTCCACTGAGTTGGACAAATACTTCTACACTCCCGTACTTAAATTTCCACAGATGACCGCCCTCTGGCGTGTGGCTAACCATTGCACTGTCATCTTGTTCTAGGCTGTCGATGACATTTTCAATTACCTCCACATGGTTAATGCCCGTTGTCTCGGCGATTAACTCATTGATGGCTTCGTCACTAGTTAGAGTTTCTTGGTAGCTTGTCATACAGATTTTTTTCTCAATATACTCGCTGTTTTATCTACACATACTTTATAGCTTGTTGTCACGGTTAGTTTGAGCTTCCTGAGGTGATAGTCTTGTCATCAGTCATACCAAATCAGGTGCTTATAAATAAGTACAGTCAAAAATATTACTTCAATCTCCTGTCTGTGATTACACTTAAATTTAAGGAATGGTGTACCACATTTAAAGTCTAACGCCGAAAAGTATGTGCAAAGTTTGTTTTTCAAACCATGCAAAATAGCGATGTCCGTCAGTTAGATATTAACCCAAATCACTGGTATGTAGTTGCACGTATAGGACTAGTATTTGATTTTTGAAATATTACGTAGGGTGCGTTACGCTCCGCTAACGCACCAAAAGCTTGAGATGGTGCGTTACGGCTTACGCCTAACACACCCTACAAATACTTAGATTTTTTCAGAAATCAAATATGATTCCTATAGTAGTGAACTGATGAATAAGCCTGTGAGTGTGATATTTTGGAAACAAGCGATCGCACTTTACCGCGATACTCAAGGGCAAGTCCACGCCTTAGAAGACCGTTGCCCCCACCGCCAAGTTAAACTCAGTGATAAGCAAGTCGTTAATAATGAATTGGAATGTGCATATCACGGTTGGCGTTTCAATTCAGCAGGTGAATGTGCAGCAGTTCCTTATTTAGCAGCAAATCAAAAACTCCCAAATTGTACAATTCGCCGTTACCCAGTTAAAGAACAAGACGGTTTTATCTGGCTATTTCCTGGAAATTTAGAACCATCTGTAGAACCTCTGGGTTTACCAGAGTGGGAACATTTGAATTATATTGCTACCGTTTCGGTTATTAATTGTAAAGCTCATTATTCCTATTTAATTAAACGTGAGTTCGATGGAACTAAAAAATGGCAGGAGGTAGAGCAGGCAAATCTTTTGGGTAAATATCAATCGACGGTTTTTTAGGCAAATAGGTGTAAGCAGCTAAACCAGCCATCAAGTTAACCAAAAAGTTAAATGGACTACGATGACGGGAGTGTTCAATTTGACATATATTTTTGAGATGGTCATTGACCGACTCAATTACAGCGCGTTTGCGTAACAGAATCTTATCAATCAGTTTGACCAAGCGATTTTTCATTTTCTTCTTAGATTTTGTAACTAACTGCAAACCTCGCTCGTATAACTCCTCAAATAATTTTTGAGAGATATATCCTCTGTCACCAAATAGTTTACCAATTAAGTCTTTAGTCATATCTGGGACTGGTTTTCGGTCATCTACGTTTGCTGGGGTTAACGAAAATGCTAGTAATTCTCCGCAATCGTTAATAATCAAATGAAGTTTAAAGCCAAAGTGCCAACCCACAGAATTTTTTCCCCATTTCACCAATCCTTTAAATACCTTGTGAGAATGTGCCCTACAGTTGTGACAAACATTAATTGGGGGCGAAGCCCGCCGCAGGCATCGCCTTTTTGTATGCCCAGTTGAGCAAATTCATACATAGCAAGCTTTTTGTGCTTTCCTATCCGTCGAACTCACGTTAAAAAGCGACCAATACTCGTACTTTGGTTATATGGTGATGATGTTATAGCAGCAGCAGTTACATCCGCCAAGCCACGGTCACAAACTGATGTGTTCCTTAATGATTGGTCGGTCAGTGGTCTGCACGTACCTTCAACTGTGCGTTTATCTCGACTTGACTGCTTGGAAAAGGCTTTATTACTGGCGAAAATTGGGCGGATTTCTGAAGGCGATGCAAAGCTGTTGAAAGTTGTATGGGATATGTGTATTAAACCTCAATTTTAAAAGTTGATTTAATTGCATTTTACTGAATTTCAATCAATGCGATCGCCCCCTGATTAACCACACGTCCAAAATGCTAGAATTGCCGTAGCACAAATGCTTTCACAGGAGGCGACGTGGAAAATATAGAAGTGCAAATTGACGAAAAAACCCTTGAGAAAGCACGCGCTTTGGCAAAGTCCCGCCATTGTGACTTATCGGAATTGATTGCATATGCAATTGAACAACTACCAATGAGAGAACCGGCAAAGTACCCCTTATTGGGATTATTCGCTGACGATCCTGACTCAGTTGATGAGATGCTAGAAGAAGTAATGAAGGATCGGGCAGCACACCCACTAAATCAACGCTTTGGACAAAGTACTACTTGACACAGATATTCTTTCCGAGAGTCTCAAGCGTAGAGACCGACGTGTTGTATCTAGGGCTATTAATTATCTAGCGGTTTTTGGTCAGTATACTATCTGCACTATTACAGTCTTAGAGATTGTCAAAGGCTGGCATAAGCTTGGCCGAGAAGATAAAATTCAGCAGTTTTTTGATCAAATTGCCGTTGCTGAAGTGTTAACACTAGAACTCAGTGATGCTGAGTTGGCGGGACGCATTTATGCAGATTTGGAACGCACAGGACAACCAATAGGACTTGCTGATGCTATTATTGCTGCCATTGCAATCCAACAAAACTTAACTTTAGTCAGCGGCAATTTATCCCATTATCAGCGGATTCAAGCATTAGGTTACAACTTGAAGCTGGATAATTGGCGAATATAAATGCCCTTTTCGTGAGGACAGTGGAAAATAAAGATAAGTAAGAACCATTCTGGGCGCCATCCTCCATGAGTTATTGCCTTAATCCCCGTTGTCCAAAGCCTGAAAATTCTGGTAATGTCAATTTTTGCTTGACTTGCGGTTCTAAGTTACTTCTCAAAGAGCGATACCGTGCTATTAAACCAATAGGTCAAGGTGGTTTTGGCAGAACTTTTTTAGCTGTGGATGAAGATAAACCATCAAAACCTCGCTGTGTAATTAAGCAATTTTATCCCCAAGCCCAAGGCACTAATACTGTGCAAAAAGCGGTGGAGTTATTCAACCAAGAAGCGGTACAGTTAGACGAATTGGGTAAGCATCCGCAAATTCCAGAACTATTAGCATATTTTACCCAAGAAGATCGCCAATATCTTGTCCAAGAATTTATTGATGGGCAAAATCTAGCTCAGGAACTAGCACATAAAGGTGCTTTTAGTGAAGCACAAATCTGGCAATTACTCAACGATTTATTACCAGTGTTGCAATTTTTTCACGCTAGACAAGTGATTCACCGCGATATTAAGCCAGAAAATATTATTTTACGTAGCGCTGATGGCAAATTAGTTTTAGTTGATTTTGGTGCTTCTAAATCTGCTACCGGCACCGCTTTAAATCGAACAGGTACTAGTATTGGTAGTCCCGAATATGTCGCCCCCGAACAAATGCGAGGTAGGGCTGTTTTCGCCAGCGATATTTATAGTTTGGGTGCTACTTGTATTAATTTATTAACCAGGCGATCGCCATTCGATTCCTATGATACAAATAACGATACTTGGATTTGGCATAAATACTTGAAAACTCCTGTTAGTAATGCATTAAGTCGCATTCTAAACAAGATGTTAGAAAGTATTCCAATGCGGCGTTATCAAACAGTAGATGCCGTTTTAAAAGACTTAAATCAACACTCACAACCAGCTACACCAGCCAACAAGGCAAAGCCTCTTACTCAACCCGTACCTAATTCTACACCTCCCGTGGTCACCCAATCTCCTAGTCAAATAGATCTAGAATTAGAGGAAATGAAAACCCAATTCCTTGTTGGTGGTAAACCCCAACAAAATAAAATCCAACCACCAAATTCAACACCTCAACCTTCTAATAAAAGTCAAATAGATCGAGAATTAGAAGAACTCAAGGCTAAATATCTTGGCAATAACAATCCGTAGTGACTGGAGATTGGGTGGTAAATTAATATGGGAATCTGATTTTCTCCGTGAAACAATACATCATATCAACTCCGTAAAATATTTATCAGACATCCTCTTAAAAACTCTCCGCGCCTCTGCGTGATAATTAATCTCTTCTCGGCTTACGAACTACACCTTGCCAACGAATAGTTTGCTTAGCAGAACGTTCTCCCAAAGAACGAATTGCTATCACTTCAATCTCAACATTCACACCAGGACGTAAAGCTTCATTAGGAATTTTCAGCTTACCCAAAGCTAGAGTAAAACGGTTGTAGTCACGAGTCACAAATTCATCAGGAATATCCCCTTCGTATTCAGTTTTATAGCCAGAAAAACCGTGCAAGCTATCTTGGGCGCGGAATTTGACGCGAAACTGAGTATTAATGGCATCAGATTTTGCTGCCAAATCGACTATTTTTAAATTCAGGTTTTGTCCGGCATCGGCAAACTCAGCCACAGCTAACCGAGTAACATCTTTTTTAGGAATGGCATGGTTAACAGTATAAGTTGTCAAGTTCGCTTCACTTTTGCTGCTACCATCAACCCATAAATCCTCAGAAAAACTAACTTCTACTTCTTTACTGTCAGTTAAATTTACTGTTACCACTTCATTAGCAAAGCTAGTGATGGGTTGTCTTTCTTGCCAAGCGATTTGAAAAGCTTCTTCTAAACGCTGTTCAAACTCTCGATAATTATCGGCGATCGCGGAACCAGGCGCAAGTAGAGAAACTGCACCTGGGCGAACATTCCATTTGTTTTTCGACAGGTTCAATGGTTTATTTCCCAGTTCCGAAATTGCTAACTTCACAGTCGGGTTATCATCAGCCAAAGCTTCCTTGCTATTAACAATACTCAAAGTTCCTAAGCTTCCGTTCCTACCATCCCTACCATCGCTACCATCTCGCCCATCACTACCGTCACTGCATCGATAAACTTTGTTAGTACATTTGTAATTCGGAGTACCGGGAGTTCCTTCGCAAGTTTGCACTTCCCATTTCCGTCGGCGACATTTACAACCAGTCGTACCACTCCCACCTCTACCGCCGCGTCCGCCTTCGCCGCCACTTGCGCGGACAAAAATGTTTCGTAAGTCTGTCAAATTATTGTAGTAAACTGTTATCGAACCACCATTACCCCCATCTCCTCCTCTACCGCCATTACCGCCACTACCGCCATCTGGTGCATTGATATCGTAGCTGACATTATCAGGTTGATTTCTACAGTTAGGTCGATAACCACGTTCTCCATCTTCCCCATCTTCTCCATCTGTTCCAGACAATTCAAGATTCACTGGTGAACCATCGACAAAAACATTCTGATTCTCACCACTAGAACCATCTCTACCCGAACGCCCACTGCTTCCTGTGCGTCCATCTGTGCCATAATTTCTGGCTAGTTTATAGTATTCGTCAGAGGCAAAAGCTGGACATAAAAGTGAATCAGAGGCAGGTAAAAAGTTAGTAAATAAGCAAAATGTCAAAAGAAGTGGCAGCTTATTTCTAAAACCTTTGTCCATCTGGTTACACCTAAAACCTCATTTTAATTAAGTGTATCTTGTTTTTAATCATGGTATAGATTCACCAAAATAGATTATTTTAGGTTTTGATTAATTATTCTTTGATGGTAAATGGAGACTACACTATTGGGTTAAAACACTGTTATATCCCCTAATGGTAGACGGGAATGTTTAGTGTTGTATCCAACACAGTTACCAAAACTGCAACGGTCATCAAATCCCAAGCTGCTCAAGATTATTCTAGATCAAGAGTGCTGAGTTCCAAGTGCTGTTGGCAGTAGCGGGGCGTTTAGCCGATGCAGAGTAGGGTTAAAAGACCACCTGCAACGGGATTTGCTCATACCTGCGTACATCAATACTGAGTAAATTGGTTCACTCAGGACTCAGCACTCAGCACTGATTAAGGTAAGTGGAAACTTCAAATGTTAGCAATCCTAGCTCGTCTAAAGAGACAAAGCTTCCACATATCCAACCAGGTTTTGAGCTAATACACAAATTTAGTGTGAGGATTGAGGTAGACCCTTTGCGGTATCAGCGTTCCGGCGAAACTGCTCCGGATGCTGTCGGCAATGAATTGATGCTCTTAAAACTGCGCTATAAATTGCCCCAGGATAGCACCAGTCAACTAATTACCCAAACCATCCAAGATGATGATTTGAGATCTGACCGGATACCCTCCACAAACCTGAGATTTGCTGCTGCGGTAGCTACCTTTGGAATGGTGCTGCGTGACTCTGAGTATAAGGGAAATGCTGATTATGATTTGGTGATGAGATTGGCAACCGAAGGCAAGGGGGAAGATCCAGAAGGGTATCGGGGTGAGTTTATTCGCCTGGTGGAGCAATCTAGGGGGTTGATTACCAGGAAATGATTTGAATTGCTTTTACAACATTTTTAAGGTATGGGACTTAGGCAAAAATGATGTGAAAGCTTTGATTTCTCGTAGGGGCAATTCATGAATTGCCCCTACATTTCGTACTGGATGGGTAAGTCTTAGAATTTTTCACTATCAAGTATAACTCAAGCCTTGTTTTGGTTATTGGAACTAAACTTTAATGACTTTTCTTAGAGCAGTTTTCACGTATTTGAACCACATCTGTCGTCAGGGCACACCAATGAGCAATGCTGTGCCCCTACCACGTGGTCTATTTACCTGAAAATAGCTGTAATTAAGTTGAATTGAATAGGCAAAATGCTTAATAAGAAAGAATTCAGTAGTCAGGAGTCAGAATTCAGAATGCAATTCTGTTCGATTAGTGAATGAATAGACGGGTTTAAGTCCGCCACTAAAATTTCGATTTGGTGGTCTAGCCTGTATGGATGAATCACCCATTTCAAATAAATCAAACACTTGGTGTATAAAAATTACGAATTACGAATTACGAATTACTAACTAACCAAACCAGCTTCAAAAATCTGGTTTGGGGTGAGATTCAATTCGGGAAAAGTTTGGGAGATAATGCGATCGCTATCTCGAAACTTACTGAGCTGATATTCTCCATCCACTAAGTTACAAACTAAAATTGTCGGTTGTTTGGGATTACCGATAAAATTGCGTCCACCCAACGCCGCATAATCAACAATCCAGTATTCGGGGATACCCATCTCTTCATAATCAGCATATTTCAAGTGGTAATCGTCCCGCCAGTTAGTTGATACAATTTCAATCACCAAAGGTATTGATGCAGCTAAACTGACAATAGATTCTTTTTTCCATAATCGTTCATTTGCCAGATTTGCACGATTTAGCAGCAACACATCAGGAAAATAACCAGAATCTTTTTCCAGAGGTCTAACTATGGCTTGGTTTGGGACAATGTAGGGGAGTCCGAGACGTTTGATTTCAAAAGGAATTTCAATACCTAAAAACCCTTTAACTTCTTCATGTTCCCCCACTGGTTGTGCCATCTCAACAATGTCTCCGTTATGTAGTTCGTAGCGTACCCCAGTATTTTCGGGTAGCCAATCGATGAATTCCTCAAAGGTTACTAGCTTGGGTATGGCTTGAGTCATAGCTGATGGAGAATTACTGAATCATAGAAATATTATCTCGAATCTAGGGGAATGCGGACTTCATCAATATTGAGAAAAGAACAGCCTGAACTATCTGAACAGCGTCAATTAGTTGAAGCTGAAGGTTACTGTAAAATCAAATCCGATTTTTCCCTGCTAGCAAAAGAGCGATCGCTCTACTAATCCCCTGACCTGTAAACTGTTGGTAATAAGTAAACCCAGGCGAAGGATTAACTTCAAAACAATACCATTCACCTTGGGGTGTCCGGCGCAAATCAATACCGCAAAGAGGTAGATTTATCGCTTTTGCCAATACTCTACACTGCTGTTCTACTTCTTGGGGTAGATGACAAGCACGAATTTCTGTAGATTCGTCCTCCTGTGCAGCGTAACGATAATCATCAGCTTGGAAAATTATCTCGCTGGCGAAAATTTCTGCACCTACCACATGGACGCGATAATCTCTACCGGCTATGTACTCCTGGAACTGAGTCGGACACCAAGATACATTTTCCAGTCGTTCTAAATGTTCAGATCCCAAACGCGAGACTTTGCTACGGATACCACTAATTGATTTATAAATGACATTGCCGTGACGTTGCCAAAAAGCTCGCACAGCTTCCGGGTCTGTGGTGACAAGGGTTTCGGGAACTTTAAAGCCGAGTGATCGAATTTGTTCTAGTTGGTAAGGTTTGCAACCATTAGCAGCCATCGCTGACGGACGGTTGATGACAAATGCAGGTGTAATTTCTGACCAACACATCAAAGCATCATCAACTGCGATCGCATGTTGCCAAGCCGGACTATTTACGCCAGCTTGGGCAATTTGGGGAAGGCGGCGCGAGTCATAAGGACGGAGGTACGCTGCGGTAATTTCACTTAAATTTATTTTTTGATACCATTTGCCGTCGCACGGGACGCACTGGAATACCCAATTGAGCAGCTGCATAAACCCACTGTTCAGGTCGCCAAGCAGGCCCTAACAAATATGTTGGCGTTGGTCTGTTCAAGACTGGACATTTTAAACTGGACAACCAAGAAATTAAAAATGCAAGCCTCAGTACCAGGAGCGGTAACGGGTGTAATTGCCTTTACTAGCAACTCAAAGGTTGAGACTAGAGTTGGTTTGACTCTTCTGATGATTTCAATTCCGTTGGATATGTCTGTCATATGTTTGCTTACAGCGAAACTACACATCTAACGTAACTGCTGAAACCTATTGACGAATAGTACCCTCAGGGGTACTATTTTTGAGCAAAAAAAAGTGGTTCTGCAATTAACAGAACCACTAAAACTTTCGTAAAACTGTTATGACTTAACGAACTGCGCCTTGAGCAGATGCAGCATCAATGGGTTTCATCAAGTACAGTTTTAATAACTGCCAGCCATTAGAGATGTAAAGCGGCAGTTTTTGGAAGAATTGCAGGAATTTGGGAGTGTTGGAGTTAGCGATCGCACTCAGCTTCTCATTATTGCTAATACAAGTGTCCAACCGTCCATAAAATTCTGGATTTTCCACATCCAGCATCAGGGGGAAGACTCTACCTGCGGTTTCGTTGGTCTTCTTAATTACATGGATATCGTATTCTCGCGCATCCAGCCCAAGGGTTGCATAAAAGTCCTTGCGTTGGATGTCATTGAGATACATTGTTACAAATACCGACAACAGGAAGAACCGACTCCATAGCCTGGCCTTCCAATCATTCAGCATTTGCGGTTGGGATTTCATCACCGCATCGAAGAAATCACCGTGACGGTTTTCATCTTGACACCAGTTTTCAAAGAACCGGAAAATCGGATAAATCCGGTCTTCGGGATGTGCTTCTAAATGGCGATAAATGGTGATATAGCGCCAATAACCAATCTTTTCAGAAAGATAAGTCGCGTAGAAGATAAATTTCGGTTTAAAGAAGGTATAATTGCGGCTCTTAGTCAAAAACCCTAAATCTAGGGACAGATTAAAGTCCGACATAGCTTTATTCAAAAAGCCAGCGTGACGTGCTTCATCCCGTGACATCAGGTTAAAGCATTCTGCCAAGACGGGGCTTTTGTCTTTCAAGCGACGACCGAGTTCTTTGTACAGCAAAAATCCGGAAAACTCTGCTGTACAGGAACGTTCTAGAAATTCAACGAACAACCGGCGAGTTTCTCCGTCAATATGATCCCAGGATTGTTCAAACTCGGCATCCCGAACGAAGTGATGGCGGTTGTAGTCAGCGCGAAACTCGTCGAGAATGGCTCTTAACTCGTCTTCGTTGACGGAGATATCCATCCGCGCCATTTCATCAAAATCGGTAGTATAAAACCGAGGTGTTAACAGGGTTTCTTTTGCCGGGACTTTAATTCCTGGCCGTATTTCTTCAAAGCCTGGTTTTTTGAGGGAATCTACCATGTCTTGATTGCAATGAGTGTCTTTATTATCTTGAGTACACCAGAAAGCCAAGGATAATGCTCTGGCAACGCTCGACAGCCGACAAATAATTCATTTGTATAAAGTTCAGTCTACCAAGGTACGGGTGAGAAAAAAGTAAGCAAAACATTAAGAGTTGCAACAATAATTCCACTTTTGCGGAATTGATAATGGGCGATCGGTAGTCAAATTAACATGGGCAAACTGAGATATTGCGCCTAGTTCAGGCGATTAGAAATGACGGTTCATGTTGCACACAAACTCTTTTTGGCTCTGCAAAGTCCAGCAATTTGAAACCTATGGAGGTGAGTTTTGTCTGTATAGTCCAGCCAGTGCTTTGGCGTTCGGTTCCCTGACTTCAAACAAGTGGTATGGGACTTGGAGGTGCTTAGTACTATCAGAGTAATTTTCCGTATTTCTGACTACAATAAATAAGAAGGTCTTATCAATAAGTTGCTCATCTTAAAATTAATAATCCATGATTGCCACGATTAGTAAATACTTCTAATGACTTTACTCCAGAACTTGCACCACCATTAATAACCGTAGACAAGGCACTCTCGACAACAGAAAAATCAGGGTTTAAGCAGATATTCAGCAGTGCCAAACTACAAAAATTGTCATTAAATAACTGGTGCAAGATATGAGCCTAGCTATCCATACTGATATCAAATAAAACAGTATGGGAAAACCATTTTAGACAACAAGAGCAAATCCAAAGGGTTAACAACAAGATGAATCCTGAAAACAATCAGCATAAAGACCGACTTCTTGTATCTTACATCTTGTGTGGAGTCGGATTTTTTGGCTTAGGGGGGCTACACCGCTTATACAATGGCAAGATCGGGACGGGATTGTTATGGCTGTGTACTTTTGGTTTGTTTTACATCGGGCAGGCTGTGGATTTGCTTCTCATCCCTGGTATGGTTGACGAATACGAGGCCAAGCTGAGACTAAAAGCAGGTGTATCCCCCTTTGGTGTACCTTTAAATCAACCTGCGGCGATCGCCTCTCAAGTTCACCGCCCAACCGGTAATCAACTGATGATTAAACTCATTGAAGTGGCGGAAAGCAAGGGTGGGACTCTCACCGTCACTCAAGGGGTGAAAGCCACAGGAGCTAGCTTTGCCGAAGTAGAAAATACTCTTAAAGAGATGTATAAATCGGGGTATGTAAAAATTGATAACGACCCCATTACTGGAGCCGTTATCTATCATTTTCATGAACTTTAATTGTTTTTTGTCATTAGTCATTTGTCCTTTGTCTTTTGTTATTCACTAATGAGCAATGACCAATGACCAATGACCAATGATTAATTTCTACCTAGCCACTTTTGACCGTCTAAACGCTGCACTAGACCAAATACCAATAGGTCTAGTGTAGTTTTGCGTTCATCGATTAAGAATGACTCAAGGGTGCTGGGTTTTTTGCCTTCATTACAAGAAAAACCTTTTTTCCCTTGAATATCTTCTTCAGGGAAATACAGATTAAAATTGTACGCCCCGTTTTGCCAACTGCCGACAACTTGCCAGGATTCTTCAGCGGATTCAAAACCCTTGATTGGCACTTTTTGCTTGGCAAAAGCCACTTGTAAATCTTGCACACCTTCCTTGGCGATCGCTTTTTGTAAAGCTGGCAAGTAGTCTTGCTCAATAAACTGTACAAATGGTTTATCTTCAACAGATGGGGCTTTTTCTTTTTTGGCGGCTTTGGCGGCAGGTTTTTCTTCTGCTGTTGCGGCGGCGGGTTTTTCTCGCTTGGTTGAGGCCGCAGCTGGTTTAGGATCTGGCGTGTTGGCAGTAGGGATGTTTGTCGCTTCGGGTGAGTTTGTACTAGGAGCGTTCTCTTCGGCGACACTGGGAGCCTGCTTGTCAACAGTGCTGGGAGCTACTTCTGCCGCTTCATTGTGATTGGGTTCTTCTGCCATTACTCAGGTCAATCCTTTAATCTTGCTTGATTGAGCGATCGCTCACCTGGAGATATCGGGTATCTTCATTTTGACATAGCTGGTGCAGCTGTGAAGAGTGGGGACATGGGGAGATGAGGGAGATGAGGGGGATGAGGGAGCAAGGGAGTGAGGAATAAAAATTAATAACCAATGCCCCATGCCCCATGCCCTATGCCTAAAGCTCTTCTTGATTGCTGTTTTCTGACTCTTTCTTGGCGTCTAGGTACATTCTGCGAGTCTTATCTATCATTACCACAGCTGCTTTAGTAGAATTCTCGGTCGTTCCTTGAGGAACTTTGTTTGTAGCCTCCAGGGAAACACAGGTACTCAATAACAAGGCACAGGCAACAACTGTACTGGTATATAGTTTACGTGCAAAGTTTACAGGGTTCATGAAAAGCAAGTCCTTTAGTTCGTCCTTTTCACTGAACCAAATCGCTCAAAAAGTGTAAAAATCTGATCAGGATCTGATCAGGAATTGACTAGGTTATCTGCAAATAGGTGATGGTGAAAAAAGTTAAAGCTTCAAAAGAAGGTATTGAGGAGATTAACCAGAAAAGGCAGGAAAAAGGATGGACGAAAGACCAAAATAGCGAAGTGCTGATTATTGCTAGTCAGGAGCAGTTTAAAAAAAGTCTTAAAAAATGCCTAAATATCACAGAAGAAGAACAAAATATTCCCCTTGACAAACTTAACGAATTATTAATTCAAAAAAAAGTATTAACTGATAATAATAAATTTCAACAACACTTTTTAAAGTTAAAAACAGAAAATAATCATAAAATTAATCTTAAAGAATGTTTGAAAATAATTGAATTAAATGATATTCATACTCCAGGTATAACTTATAGGAATTGGCAACAATTTCTCAGCGGTCAAGAAATTGATAAAAATGTTTTTGAGGCTTTTTGTGAAGCCTTGGGAATACCAAATTGGAATGACTTGGTTGAATATTCACCCATTTATCAAAAAACAACTACTAATCAGACTCGTTTAGTAGAAGGCTTAAGTTTATTTAACCACGAAAAACAAATCGATTTACTACTAGAACAATTCCCTAAGCCTACAGGAATTTTTCTCATTAATAACCCATGTTGCTATAGCCGAGTTTGGATGCTCAGGCGTTTAGTGATGAAAATTACTGAATATAATCCCCGGCAGTGTCAACCTGTTTGTTTAGACAATTCCCCAAGATTAAAATTATCAAGCAACGTTGATAATATACAAAACTTATTTTATCAAAAAGATTTTCTTCAAGTGGAAAACATTTTAGACTCAAAACATTTAATCTTTACTCTGAATGCCGATCGGTATGATAAAAAAAGCCTCGGAAGTTTTTTAGAACAATATTGGTATCCATTAGTCGAACATATCAAAAAATTACAGCCCAAAAAATCAGGAAAAATATTTATGTTTATCCTGGTTAGTAATACCCAAAATGATTGGTGTTCAGCCGAGGAAATCAAAGTCGGCTTATTTAAAGGAATTATCAATTTCCATCAGCATAATATTTATACAGACGAACAAAAAGATTATTTAAAAAAAGAATTAGCTAAAGTGTTACGAGAAATCGCAGCCAGACTAAATAAGGAGGAATTATCCGAGGATGCCCAAAATATTGCTCTTGAACTGATTAAGAAAATCCAAGACAAACAAAACAAAACAGAAAATTTACTCAAAGTAATTTATCAACACTTTAATTGTCCAACTACTGAATTTGCTTCTATATGGCAGAACTACCCTTAGAATATACCGGAAAAAAGCATCCTCCGAATGGAGGAGAATGGAATGAAAAATTGCAGCGTCAGTTATATCCTTATGAACCTGGTGATGGTCTAGCAGAAGCAGTAAATTTAGCAATCATGCTGAATCGCCCCTTGCTTTTAGAAGGAGAACCTGGTTGTGGTAAAAGTGAACTCGCCCGTGCTGTTTTCTATGAATTTAGTCGAAAATACACTAAATATGAGTGGGAATATCGCCTTTGGAATGTGCAGTCAACTAGTAAAGCTCAAGATGGATTTTACACCTATGATTATGTTGGTAGATTACAAGCGGCACAGTTAGCAGCAGTAAAAAATCCCGACGAAACATCTGAACCGACAAAGCCTGAAGATTATCTAGAATTAGGGGCTTTAGGTTATGCTTTTGATAGAGATTTTTTAAATCAAGAAGTTGGAAAGAACAGAAAAAAGAAACCTTATCGTACCATCGTGTTAATTGATGAAATCGATAAAGCTGACACCGACTTTCCTAATGACCTGTTGCTGGCTTTAGAAGAACAATGTTTTGAAATTAAAGATTTGCGTCCTCGGCGTTGGTTAAAAGCGAAAAAAGAAGCACTACCAATTGTTTTTATTACATCTAATCAAGAAAAAGAATTACCTAATGCTTTTCTCAGACGATGCCTCTATCATTATATAGAATTTCCCGATCGGCAAAGGCTCAAAAATATTATTAATTCCAGGTTTAATTCACCGCCAGAAGATTTAGTAAATCGAGCTATTGAAAATTTTTTAGAATTGCGGAGCAGTATGGAAGAGGAGAAAGAAGACACAGCCAAAAAAGTTAGTACCAGTGAATTAATTGATTGGTTTACAATTCTCAATAGCTATCCCTCACAGGAGATGCTGAAAAAGCTCAAAGACGAACAATATCCATTTTCCAGTACCCTACTTAAGAGTCGCCAAGATAAAAATGAATATGGGAATCCGGTTTAATTTGTGAACAAAATTAAGCATTTGTAGGGTGTGTTAGCGAAGCGTAACGCACCACTATTAAGGATTTGGTGCGTTACGCTGTCGCTAAGAGGATGTTTGAAAAGTGTCATATAGCACATCAAATTCTGACATTACCCCCCCAACCCCCCTTATAAAGGGGGGCTTTAAGAGACTATTCCCCCCCTTTCCAAGGGGGGGTTAGGGGGGGTATTAGATATTTCGGGTAAAAAATACTGATAACTGATAACTGATATGAGTGAACCTCCACTGCTAAATTTATTTTTGCGACTACGAGATGCTGGTTTGCTTTTAGGCATTGACCAGTATCATTTAGCAGTGTCGGCATTATTGCAGTCAATAGATAGAGGATTAGATGTTGCTGACCAAGCAGCAGTAGCACGATTGTGTAAAACTATCTGGGTGAAATCTCGGCAACAAGAACGCTTGTTTGACCAGTGTTGGCATGAAATCATATCTCATCAAGTCAGGTCAAGTAAATCTATAATCGAGCCACCTATTACAGAAGCATTAGAAACACCAGAAATAGAGTCGGGTGACAATAGTACCACAGACCGCCAAGGGGAACCAGAAGCAGAAACAGAATTTGTTCCCGCCGCTTTTGTACCCACTTATAGTGGTGTTGTCACCGCCGTGCGGACACAGTTACGGGAAGGATACTATTTTCCTGTGAGTCGCCAACAACTGCGACTAGGTTGGCAATTGTTGAGGCAAAAGTTGCCAAGTAGTGTTGCTAGTGAGATGGATGTGCAGGCGACAGTTAGAGATGTTGCACAACGGGGTTTCTTTGTCAAACCTATTTTAACTGCTGCACAACTTAAGTATAAAGAAGTGGTGTTGCTGATGGATCAATCAAGCTCCATGACTCCTTTTGCTCCTTTCTGTCGCCAGCTAAGAGAAATTTGGCAAGCAGCGAAAGTTTACTATTTCCGTAACACTCCCACAGATAAGCTCTATGATGATACTCAATGTTTGCAGGGAGAAGCTATCAAATCTATTTTGGCGCGGTTTTCCCCAGAAAAAACTTTAATAATTATAGTTAGTGATGCTGGCGCAGCACGTCGGCGGACAGTACCTTCAAGGTGGGAAGAAACTGTAGATTTTTTGGCAATGCTGACGCCCCATATCAACAGGGTAGCTTGGCTTAATCCACTCCCCCGGTTTCACTGGCGAGATACTACTGCTGAATTTATTGCCAAGATTAAGATAAATTCTTTTGTGCCGATGTTTGCCTTAGATGCGGCTGAATATCAACAAATGCTGCAATGGTTATTATATGGTAAACCCAGTGTGAAAGGTTTTTTGCAGCAGGCAGATAAAAAATCTCAAGGACAACAACAATTTGGTAGTTTTAATATTTGGGAGATAGAAGAATATAATGCTCAAGGAATAATCCAAGCCTTTGAGAAGATGTTTCCTCCAGGGCATTTAAAGTTAGCTTGTGATGCAGCTTTCCCTCTGTTGTTGACACCAGACTTACTTTATTGTTTATGGCATAAGTTTTCGGAAGAACGTCAGAAAAAATCTGGTGTTCCTTGGTATGCTGTTGCTGATGTTTTGCTTTCAGATTTGTGTCAACAGGTTGATGTTGAATTATATGAAATGACCGCAGAAGTTCGCAATCAACTACTCCAGAATTTGACAGAAAATCATCTGCAAAAACTCTCCCAATTTTTGCAAAAATATATCCAACGTCAAGTTAGTAAACAAAAACCAGATGTTCTCTTATCTGATTTACTCCAGGTACAGCAATGGACAGCTTTAGCTTATATCCAAAAAGGTGATGAAGCCGCAAAACAATTAGCAGAAAAACTGCGTCAAGCTTATCTGCAAAGTAATAAAGCCGAATTAGTTAGGTTAGCTGAAGTGATTGAAACTTTAGCACAACCTTTAGCGGAAAAATATGCTCCTTTGTTAGTTGTGGCTAGAGGTTATGGCGCTTTAGCTCGTGGCGATAAAGCCGGAAACGTCGCAGCCCAAAATGAATTAAAGCAGAGGTTAGGGGAAGGAGAAACTATCGATGTTGCAGGAGTTATATTAGAGCGACCAGAGGATTTAAAACTGATTCGCTTATCACCACCCTTTGAAGTTGTGACAGTTAATCGACGTGGTAGGATTATTCGCCGAGAAACTAAACAAGCAAAATATTTTACTGAATATTTAGGGGATGGTGTCAGCTTAGAGATGATGCTCATTCCTGGTGATAAATTTATGATGGGTTCACCGCCAAATGAAGCTGAACGTTATGGTGACGAAAGCCCCCAGCATGAGGTAACTGTTCCCCCCTTCTTTATGGGTAAGTTCCCTGTCACTCAAGTACAATGGCGGGCTGTGGCTGGTCTTCCACAAGTCAATCGAGAACTAGACACCGAGCCATCGAACTTTAAAGGTGATGATTTACCAGTGGAGCAAATTTCTTGGTATGAAGCGGTAGAGTTTTGTGATAGACTATCAAGATATACTGATAGATATTACCGATTGCCCAGCGAAGCTGAATGGGAGTACGCTTGTAGAGCAGGCACGACAACTCCTTTCAACTTTGGCGAAACAATTACATCGAATTTAGCAAACTATTACGCTGAATCGACTTACGGTGATGCTCCTAAAGGTAAGCCCCAAAATAAAACAACACCAGTAGGCAAATTTAATGTAGCGAATGCCTTCGGGTTGTATGATATGCATGGAAATGTCTGGGAATGGTGCGCTGACCCCTGGCACGGTAATTATGAAGGCGCTCCGCTGGATGGTAGTGCGTGGATAAGTGAAATCGATAATGATAATCATTATCGGCTGCTGCGCGGTGGTTCCTGGTACAACGGTCCGAGGGATTGTCGTTCTGCGTATCGTCCCTACAACGACCCGGACGATTGTTACAACAACGTCGGTTTTCGGGTTGTAGTTTCCGCCGTGAGGACTTAGTTCTTTACTCTTTTGCCCTATAATAGCGCTCTACTCTTTTTCTTCTACCCTACTCTCCGCCGAAGGCGGTCGATATTTTTTTAATTTTTGCACGACTATCTACAGTATCCAAGAAATGGTAAATTTTGTCAAGAGAATCGTGCAGAGTAAAAATTTGTTGTTGAGCGAATGCAAAATTTACCGATTATTCAAAAAACATACGACCTGATTAAATGGTATGTGCCGATTTTAAATCGTCTGCCTGCATTATTACCCCCCTTAATCCCCCCTTATAAAGGGGGGAAACAAGGAAAATCTAGTTCCCTCCCCTTTATAAGGGGAGGGTTAGGGAGGGGTAAAAAATATTTGATACATAGATCGTGACTTTTCAAACATCCTCTAACCGATATGTTTTACAATGCGACATTAAGAAATATTTCCCTAGCATTGACCATGAAATTCTCAAGTCTCTCCTACGTCGCAAATTAAAATGTCAAGATACTCTCTGGTTGGCAGAGACAATTATAAATAATAGCAACGCCCAAGAATCTGTAATTGATTATTTTCCTGGCGATCATTTACTCTCTCCATTACAAGGACGTAAGGGATTACCTATCGGTAATCTTATAAGTCAATTTTTCGCTAATATTTATCTTAATAATTTAGATCATTTTGTCAAAGAGCAACTAAAAGCCAAGAATTATGTTCGCTATGTCGATGATTTTGCATTGTTTTCAGATGACTATGGATTTTTAACAGAAGCACGATTGGCTATAGAAGAACACTTGGTCAGTCTGAGACTAAAACTTCATCCAGTGAAAAGCCAGTTATTTGAAACCCAACATGGAGTAGATATCCAAAAATCAAACTGAGTTGGGTAGCTTGGTAGGTGTTACAACCGAACAGTTGCTCAACTCTACAAACCATGCCCCTTCAAACCCCTTTAAATCCCATCCCACTTTCTACCTGTTGTTGTGTTTGCATAGAATTCACTTTGACAGATGCAAGTCTGCTATGAGTCTTACGCCTAATGCCAAGATGACTCAAGGATATGCCTACTAAAATCAAGCTACCGCCAATATATTGAGCAAAAGTAGGAACTTCACCTAAAATTAGATAGGCCGCTATAATGCCTGCAACTGGGCTAAATGAGCCAACTAAGGAAGCCATAGATACAGTCGAAGTCTTCAAGCCTTTAATCCAAAATGACTGACCGGCTACCACAATCAACCCACCATATAAAAACATCCACTGCCAGAGAAATGGTGAGAGGACATCAGCAAAATGATCCTTGCCATAGAGGACTAAAGCAGTAAAGAAAAAGATTACGGTTCCTAGTGCAGTGCGAAAGATATTATAGATTCCGACTGGGATCTGCGAAAGGTATTTCTTGGCAATAATCGTAGAAGCAGATATGGCCACCGATCCTCCTACTGCCAAAAGTTCTCCTATACCTAAACTCAAACCTCCCATATTCATCATCGCTTCCTGTGGAGGTTGGAGGATGATAGTCAGGATAACGCCAACAAAGGCGGCGATCGCTCCTGCAATTTCCCAAAGATGTACCCGTTCGCTCAATAACCAAATCGATAAAGCCAGAGTTAGCGGTGGTTCTAAGCGTCCAATCAAGATAATATTGTTCACCCCTGTGAGTGCCAGTGCTTGAAAAAATAAGCCAGGGGCGATCGCTCCTGATAAGATAGCTACTGCTGTTAGACTGACCCAATCCTTTTTGGAAAGCTGCTTCAAAGTCGTTTTGTTCCACTGTCGCCCATAGATTAAAATTAGAAGTATTAAGGCACACAGGTTGCCTACAAACAAAACATTACACAAAGAAATCGGATTGCGGCCACCCATAAAATGTTGGGCACCAATTTCTGTAAGCTTGCGGGTGACTGCATTAGACGCTGCAAAAATGAGCATTGCTAGCCAGAGATATGTTTGTCCGGAAATTGTTTTCGGAATTAGGCGAGGTAGTCTGTTGGGTCTAGTCACAATAACATCACCGCGATCGAAGCATTGTTAATTATATTAATTTGCTCTATTCCAGTTGAGAATGAGGTTTTGCTGAAAAAATACTTAATTTATGCTGTGACTTACAGCTACCATTCTTCCCTGAAAAAATCCTGAGAATTCACTAAATTTTCTTCAGGAAGAAATTCATCAAAATACTGCTTTAGTTTCAGTTCAGGTTCAGTCCCAACTGCGATGCTTTGGTTGTTCGGGATAAATCAAACTTCAGGAGTAACAAATGAAACTCGCACCACTACTTACAAGTGTAGCTTTGGTTGGTTTTTTCACAGTTTGGGATGCACCACTCAAAGCGATTAATCCGTTATTGGTTCAAGCATCAGCAGCCGAAGAAATGTCTGTGGCACAAAAACTAGACTTGCTCACTAAAAGTAAAGGTCAATTTGGTAGTGGCGATCAACTGCGTCGTTTCTTTTTTGCTGATTTGGAGCCAATTGGTATCCAACCAGGCGGAGCAGGTCATGTAGTTAATCTTTACAACAAAGCTAATGATGTCACATTTTCTTACTGTTCACACTACGATGTAATTGTCGCCGTTAAGAAAGGTAAAGTGACGAAGTTTGAACCGAATGAAGTGAAGTAAGTTAAGTAGCGATCGCCTGCAAAAATTAAATTATTTATCAACAAGAACCCTAACTTTTAAAAAAGTCGGGGTTCTGTGGTTTTCAATTCTCGACTTGGAATTGTTATATAGGAATCCGGTTTGATTTTTTAACAACATTAAGTATTTGTAGGGTGCGTTATCGGCGAGAGTACGGCACCATTCTTAAGGATTCGGTGCCGTACTCTCACCGATAACGCACCCTACGTATCTGTTCAGAAATCAAATAGTAGTCCTATACTTGATTCCTAACAACAGCATTTATTTGTTTAATTGTTGTATAAATTTACATTTAATTTAAGTAAAATTTCACAATTTAGTTGTATACAAATAGAATATATTTAGTAAAATCTTTCTATCAAACTAACCGTAATTTTTACTGACAGTTATTTTCAGGTAGATACCCCATACTGTAGGGGCACAGCAATGCTGTGCCCTCAAAACATCTGCGATTTAAGTAATGAAAACTTACACCAGATTTCAAGAAAAGCGAAGTACACAAATATTGCTCTCAAACCCTGGCGTAAAAACTGTTTTACTTCTGTTAGCGCAGCGGGGCGTAGCCCATTCTGAATTCTGAATTCTGAATTCTTCTTCAAAGTTAGGACTTACGCAAAAGTACACGCTGTAGGGGCAATTCATGAATTGCCCCTACGTGAAAATAAGGGTTTTGGCTATTGTTTGCGTAAGTCCTGAAAGTTATTTTTTTAAGTCATGCAATATGCATCCATGAGCAAAACCAGTGATGACGAAGCTTTTTTGCACAACCAAACTTGGCAGCGTGAGCGACAAATCATAGCACGTTTGTCTTCTTTGAACTATCGAACTGGTGAACTGGGAAGCTATTTGCACAACATTGCCTGTGGAGTCAGCGAATTAATTAGAGTAGATTGGACAGTTGTTACTTTTTGCCAAGAGGGGTTTGAAACTGTTCTCGCAAGTAGTTTGGAAATGGCGGAAGATGCGCCCCGTGTTTACGCTTTGCATGGTCGGTTAATTGCTACAGTTTTGCAGATTGGGCGGACATTAGCAGTTAAAGATGCTGTGGCTAATCCAGAGTATGGCAAACCTGCGTCTGGTTATCGAGCATATCTGGGGATACCGTTGCAAACTTCTGAGGGTCAAGTATTTGGTACTATTTGCTCTTTTCATCGTCAGCCACGGGAGTTTTCTGCTGATGAAATCCAAATTGTGGAGTTATTTGCAGAAAGAGCAGCTACTGCGATCGACCACTATCATCTATATCAGCAACAGTGTCAATTTAATCATATTTTGGAAGCTGAAGTAGAAAAACGCACGGCAGAATTACGAGCAGCCCAAGCTAAACTAGTAGAACAAGAACGACTAGCAGCTATTGGTGAATTTGCTGCTATTATTGTCCATGAAATTCGTAATCCCTTAACTACAATGCTCATGGGATTGAAGTATTTCCGAAAAACCATTCTCACTGAATCTGCTCAAGAAAGATTAGGGTTAGCACTCAGTGAAGCTAGTCGTCTAGAACGTTTATTGAGTGAAATTTTACTCTACGCTAAACCCCAAGTTTTGCAACTTTGTGAATTGGACGTAAATGAATTCATTGGTGAGTTACTTGTAACTTTTCGTGAAATGCCAGAAGCTGCGGAACGGCAAATTGAATTTATTCCGGCGTCGGCTACAGTAAAAATTTTGGGGGATAAAGATAAACTTAAACAAGTATTTATCAACATCGTTCGCAATGCTTGTGAAGCAGTCGCACCAGGAGATGTTATTAAGTGGACACTAGATTTTTTTCATCCAGATAAAGTCTGTATTAATGTCCTAAATGGCGGCGAACCAATTCCATCGGAAGTTCTCGACAAGCTTGCTACGCCATTCTTCTCAACAAAACCTTGTGGTACTGGGCTAGGGCTTGCTATTACCAAACGCATCGTCAATGCTCATAGTGGACAACTGTTAATTTCTTCTGACCTTTTAACAGGAACTACTGTGAGTGTTCAGTTACCTGTAGTTAATAATCAGAACTTTTGATTGAGATGAATGTCAGATTTTTGCATCTATTGTATGCCACAATCAATTTGTTGTTGGATAGATTTGCTGTTCACGCTATATGCCCTCTTAATACGGAGATTGCTTTATGCCAAACTCATGCCATGTTTATCTCTCACGCAATGGGCAAAATCAAGTTTTAACCATTCCTGATGAATTTGCCCTACCCGGTACAGAAGTTTTGTTACGCAAAGAAGGAAATCGATTAATCATCGAACCAATTTGCCCCAGTTCTCTCCTTTCATTACTTGCCACATTGGAAGAAATTACAGAAAATTTTCCTGACGTAGATGAGGAGCTACTACCACTTGATGACATTACGCTTTAGCTGTGCCCAATGACTTATCAATACCTGCTCGATACCAACATCATTTCAGATTTAGTTAGACACCCTCAAGGTTTGGTATTCCAGCGGATCGCAACCGTAGGGGAAAACTCAATTTGTACTAGCATTATTGTGGCGTGTGAACTACGATTTGGTGCAGCTAAGAGCGGCTCCCCTCGTCTTGTTCAGCAACTAGAAAGCATCCTTGAAGTGTTGTCGATTCTGTCCCTACAACCTCCTGTGGATCACCACTATGCAGCAATTCGTAAATACTTAGAACAAGGGGGAACACCCATCAGCCCTAATGACTTACTGATTGCTGCCCATGCCTTGTCCCTTAATCTGACGCTTGTTACGGCAAATGTCCGTGAATTTGGGCGCTTACCTGCCTTAAGGCTAGAAAACTGGCTTCTTTGAGGGCATATATCGAAGGTTAGATCAAGGACTGACATCAATTAATTAATTGCTTATTTCATTATCGGAGATTTTTCATATTTAATTTTTCTAAGCAATTGCGTTCTTAATATCATCAATCAATTCATCAATTCTTGATTTAGTTGTATTCCAAGAACACACAAAACGTACTCCTCCCACACCAATAAATGTATAAAATTGCCAGTTATTTGCTTTTAAGCTGTGAATTACTTGTTCAGGTAATTTGACAAACACAGCGTTGGCTTCTCTCGGAAACATCAAGTCAATGCCTTCTATATTTAACAGTTGATTTTCTAAATATTCAGCACATTGATTGGCATGTCTAGCATTTTTTAGCCAAGCGCCAGTTTCCAATAAACCCAACCAAGGAGCAGAGATAAACCGCATTTTTGAAGCTAATTGACCTGCTTGCTTACACCGATAATCAAAATCCTCTGCTAGGGCTTTGTTAAAGAAAATAATCGCTTCACCTAATGCCATTCCATTCTTAGTACCACAAAAACACAACACATCCACACCAGATTTCCAACTAATTTCAGCAGGACTTTTATTTATCGCCGCAACTGCATTGGCAAAACGAGCGCCATCCATGTGAATCTTTAAGTTATACTTTTTCGCAACTTCTTTAATTTGCAGAAGTTCTTCAATAGAATATAAAGTTCCTAATTCAGTTGATTGTGTGATGCTAATAACTTTAGGTTTGGGATAATGAATATCGTTACGCTTAGTAACAACTGCCTCAATAGCTTGTGATGTTAACTTGCCATTTTTACCTTGAGCAAGTAGCAGTTTAGAGCCATTAGAAGCAAATTCTGGAGCGCCACATTCATCTGTTTCAATATGAGATGTCTCATGACAAATGACGCTGTGATATGACTGACAAAGTGCAGCTAAAGATAAAGAGTTTGCTGCTGTACCATTAAAGGCAAAAAATACTTCACAGTCAATTTCAAAGAGTTCCCGAAAATAATCTGCGGCTTTTTGAGTCCATTCATCATTTCCATAGGCCGGAACACTACCTTGATTTGCCCTAATCATATATTCTAGGGCTTCTGGACAAATACCAGAGGAATTGTCACTTGCAAACTGCTCTGAGTAGCTAGTCATCATCATCTAAGTTGATTTTTATCAGTATTTTTTCCAATGTTAGTGAATAATTTTGCCACCTGCAAACTCAATATTTTTGTTTATACAAATGTACTGAGTGCTTGATGGTTCGGCTGAATCATCGCTTTCCTGATGTCTACAGAAAACTCCAGTATGAGTTGCTCATCACTGAGACATTGTATTACTTTGAGAGATTCAATTACTACGGTGTCTTTGTCAACTTGATGTTGAGGTATTTTGCGATGTTAAACCTTTTAACTCAATATTGTGCTAAAAAAATAAAGTTTGGCAATCAAAATGCTAATCATATACTTATAATGTACTACACAATGCCCTACCAATAACTATGACATCACTACTGGGTATATTTGTCCTTCGTCCTTTGTAATTAGTCCGAATGCTAATGACCAATGACTAATGACTAGTAATTAATAACTAATGACTGAACCATTAATTGAACTCAAAAGTATTTCTAAGTCCTTTGGTAGCCATAAAGTTCTAGATAATGTAGATTTAACAATTTACCGGGGAGAAGCGCTAGGAATTATTGGCCCATCAGGGACTGGTAAATCGACAATTTTACGGGTAATAGCGGGGTTATTGGCTCCTGATGAAGGAGAAATTTATGTTCAAGGAGTGCGACGAGACGGTTTGATTGAGGATGGCGGCCAGTCCGTTGGTATTGGTATGGTGTTTCAACAGGCAGCATTATTTGATTCGCTGACGGTGGAGGAGAATGTGGGATTTTTACTTTATCAAAATTCCAAGCTGCCGCGATCGCGCATTCGAGATTTGGTAAAAGAAAAATTGGAAATGGTAGGCTTACCAGGAATAAGTGACCTTTACCCAGCCGAACTTTCCGGGGGAATGCGAAAGCGAGTCAGTTTTGCCCGTGCGATTATGTCTAACCCCGATAATCCTAAAGAAGGTGCAGAAGTTTTACTGTACGATGAACCAACAGCCGGACTCGACCCCATTGCTTCAACAGTAATAGAAGATTTAATCCGCTCTTTGCAATGTACACATGGAGTCTGTAGCACCTACGCTGTTGTTACCCACCAAGATAGTACTATACGCCGTACAACTGATAGACTTATATTTTTGTATGAAGGTAGAGTGCAGTGGCAGGGTACAGTTAGTGAAATATACAGCACAGAAAATCCTTTGATTAAACAATTTATTAGTGGCAGTGTTCAAGGACCAATTCAGGTAGCCGGTTAAAAAATTAGGAGTGAAGAGTTAAAAGTTAAAAGTTAAGAGTAAAATTCAACTTCTAACTCCTAACTCCTAATTCCTAACTCTTAACCCCTAATTTCTAACTCCTAACTTTTAACTTTTAACTAATTATTGGGTGGAGGAAAAAATGCGAGGTTTAATGACAAGCCGCTTCGCGTCTGGGCGAACATTTAGAGAAGGTTCTGTGGGATTGTTAGTCCTGCTAGGACTAGGGGTATTCGGAATATTCTTCCTCTGGTTAAATAGATTTAATGCTACTCGCGGTTCATACAAAGCTATTATCGAATTTGCTAACGCCGGGGGAATGCAAAAAGGAACACCAGTCCGGTATCGTGGCGTTAAGGTAGGAAATATTTCCAGGGTTAAACCAGGAGCAAATTCCATTGATGTAGAGGTTGAAATTGTCCAAACTGACCTAATTATTCCCCGGAATGTAGTGATAGAAGCTAATCAAACCGGATTAATTAGCGAAAGTATTATTGACATCACACCAAAAACAACACTTCCCACTGGGGTTGCCATCGCAAAACCTCTAGAAAAAAATTGTAATTCGAGCCTGATAATTTGTAATGGCTCTCGATTAAAAGGTCAGGTTGGCATCAGTGTCGATCAACTAATTCGCAGTTCAACTGAACTCACTAATGTATACAACGATCCAAAATTTTATAAAAATATCAATGGAGTTTTAGAAGCTACTACAGTCGCAGCAACCAGTTTCACAGATTTAAGTCAGGATTTAAGAGGTTTGACTAAAAGTTTGCGACAACAATTAAATACATTTTCAGCTACTGCTAATTCAGTGCAGCGGGCGACTAGCCAACTTAATGTATCCGCAACTGAAACAGTAAATCAATTCGGTGCAACTGCAATTCAAGCGAATCGATTGCTGAGTAACCTAGATAAATTGGTGGTAACAAATCGTTCTTCACTAGTTGGTGCCCTGAATAATATTACCGAAACCAGCAATCAATTACGTGTTACAGTTAGTAGCCTATCACCAGCTGTCAATCGCTTGACTCAAGGAGAATTATTAAACAATTTAGAAGCCCTTTCCAACAATGCGGCACAAGCTTCAGCTAATTTACGTGATGCTTCTAAAACCTTAAACGATCCAAAGAATATCGTGGTATTACAACAAACTTTAGACTCAGCACGAGTCACATTTGAAAATACGCAAAAAATTACATCTGATTTGGATGAATTGACAGGCGATCCTACTTTCCGACAAAATCTGCGACAACTTGTAAATGGTCTAAGTAGTTTAGTATCTTCTACACAACAGATGCAGCAACAAGTGCAGGTTGCTACTACTTTGGATTCGGTGAAAACTGCTGTGAGTAAACCAAATAATATAATTCGTACCCCAGTAATTCAAGAGGAAATATCTGATAATAAACCGCTTTTGAAGTTACCTTTACCGGAGACTAAATTCCAGGCTAATACTAACATTGATGCAATTAATCAACCTCCTGCTTTTGAGACTAGCACCACGAACCCTGAATTAATTCCTAGTCAGCCTATCCCTAATTCATCCCAAGAAAACCTCTTGAAGCAACTGCGAGAATATGGCAAGCAACGAGAGCAACTAAACACAGAAAAATAGTCATTGGTCATTGGTCATTGGTCATTAGTCATTAGTCATTGGTCATTGGTCATTAGTTATTTCCAAAGGACAAATGACAAATGACAAATGACAATCATTGGGATATTGATTCCTCTGCTAACAATTCTGATGCTGGTTCAACTTCAACTACATTCTCAGAATCACCAGATTTAGAAAAACCGTCTGCTGCATCTTTAATAAAACCAGCTACAGGTACAGCGATTACCAAACCTAAGACTCCGCCAATATTGGTGCCCACAAGCAAAGCAATTAATACCCATATTGGGCGAATGCCAGTAAATTTACCCAAAAGACGAGGTGCGATCGCCTGATCGATTAACTGGTCAATTACAACAGCTACCGCAAAAACTTTGACTGCTAGCCAAAAATTATGTGAGGCTATGATTAAAGTTATTACAACAAGACTAACAACATCACCAAAGGGAATTAAGCTCAAAAGCCCAACCCCCAAACCAAATAGTAAAGCAAACTGGACTTGAAAAACTAAAAACAGTAATGTTTCTGAAACTCCCATCAGCAAAGCCAAAGTTCCTTGACCAATCAAGTAATTTTGGAAATTTTGCTGAATCGACTGGCTGACTTTTTGAGCAAAAGTTCCAGGTAATTTATTAAATAATCCTTCCCAGATTCTCGGACCATCTAACAATAGGTAAAAAGTCAGCACTACAATAATTAGCGCCTCAGATATATTATCAATTGTATCAATAATAATGCTTAAAAGCTTATCTGATATGAACTCTAATTCATGGGGCAATTGCTCAGTAATTTGTGTTAATAATTGTCTGAGATTTACATTTAATTTATGGCTAGAAAACCACTGATTTAAAATCTCAAGTTTTTCTTCGCTAGAATCAATCCATTGGGGAAGGACTTTAGCCATCTCATTAAATTGCTCTAAAACGATAGGTAATAAAATAATACCCAAGGCTATAAAAATTAGGCTTGCTAATATAAAAACTAATGCTACTGCATAGTTGCGTTTAACTCCTCGCCGTTGGAGAATTGAAACAGGATAGTTTAAAATGAATGCCAACAAAGTAGCCAATAAAAGAATTGTCACCACAGGGTGCAAATTTTGAAAAAGCCGGAATCCTAGCCAAACATTGAGAAAAACTAAAGGAAATAGCAGCGTCAAAATTAACCACTTAAGTAGTTGATTGAGCGAAACATTCATATTTAATAAATTTTGTAAAACGACAAAATATTTCCCTAGAGACGCGATTAATCGCGTCTCTACTCAAATTCTAATTTTCAGTAAAAGCTAAAAACTGCTCATCATTTATCCTTCCTGCTTGATATAGAGTATTGGTAATTTCCGAAAGAGTTAAAACCGCATGACCACGATAACCATTTTGCTGTAATCTATCTTTAACACCTTGTTCGTGGTCGATAAATACCACAATATCATTGACATTTAATCCTGCTGATTCTAACTTTTCTGCTCCTTCCATCACACTTTTACCACTGATAAGAATATCATCAACTACTACAACCGTTTCACCAGGATGAAAATTACCCTCAATTACTTTTCGAGTTCCGTGAGCTTTTACCTCTTTACGAGGAAAAATCATCGGACAATTAAGGCGTAAAGCTAAACCAGTTGCAGTTGGTAAAGAACCATAGGGAATACCTGCTAACCTATCAAAATTCAGGTTCTTCAAAATCTCCTCATAAGCAGTGAGAACCTGATTAAAAACTTGGGGATTAGAAATAATTTTGCGTAAGTCGATGTAATAAGGAAATACGGCTCCTGATGCTTGGACAAAGTTACCAAACATAATGCAGTCAATGTCATAAAGTTGCAAAATTAAATCCTGTTGGGGATGCTGATTTAGCAAACAAACATCAGGAAACCACACAGAACAAGTAGAAGTTTCGTGAATAATTTCAGTTTTGATTTGATTAATTTCTGCGCGTAAAGACTGAATTTCCTCAGATAATTGTGGGCTTGCCAACATATCTTGAGGAACAGGAATCAGCAAACCATCACCATTAGTATTTAAGCCAGCTTCTAAAATTTCCTTCAGGTTTGCTCCCTCCGCCCAGATGCTACGCGCCATAATAATTCTTTCAGGAGCAGCTGCTCGAATAAGTGCCAAAACTTCAGAATTTGTAGTTCCTACTTCCAAACCCAATTGTTCTGGAGTCCCCCAGGTTTTTGATTCTTTTACTACCTGCAAATAAAGAGGTGATTCGTTTGTGGGATACTGCTGTAAAGCTTCTGCTCCTGGATTAGAAGTACAGCATAAAATAAACACTGCTTTATCAGCATAGATCAAAAAAGGTACGACATGATCTTGTCCTGTATAAGGACTGAGAGTGATTGCATCTACTTGCCATTCTGTAAACACAGTACGAGCGAAAATGTTGCTCGTATTTAAGTCACTGTGTTTTGCATCCAAAATAATTGGGATGTGGGCTGGAATAGCTGCTAAAGTTTTGTGCAGTAGTTCTAAACCTGGAGTACCTAGTGCTTCGTAAAAGCCAAATGTCGGTTTATAAGCACAAACAAAATCAGATGTTTCAGAAATAATGAATTGTAACCACTCCCACAAACCAGCAATGATATCCTCAGATTCATAACGAGTAGGCATCATTTCTGGATTAGGATCGAGTCCTACAAATAGTAAGCTTTGATTTTGCAAAATATTTCGATTCAATTTATCAAAAAAGTTCATATTTTTCGGGTTTAGAAGGATAAATATCTAAGTTATAAAAATAATATTTTTCATGCATGGAGTAATAGAGATACAAAGAGTAAACAAAAGCTTATATATTTGGCAATTCGTTTATTCTAAAAGTATAGTAAAGACGCGATAAAGGGCGTCTTTACTAAATTTCCGCGAACCATTTGTAACCCCGATCCTCCCAGTAGCCTTTAAAAGGGGATAAATAGCTAGTCAGTGTAATTTGAGTCACCCATTTACTTTGCTTGTAACCGGGTTTAATCGGTGAAGCTAAACGCAAAGGCGCACCATTTTCTATTGGTAAAGCATCACCGTTTTTTTCATAAGCTAACAAAGTCTGGGTATGTAATGCTGAAGCTATATCCCAACTTTCATAGTAGCCATCAGCTGATTTAAAGTAAGCATACTGGATATTCGGCTTAGGTTGAGCAAGGGCAATAATTTCTTGCAAACGTACACCACCCCATTGAACGATCGCAGCCCAACCTTCCACACAAATATGGCGAATAATCATAGAAGTCAACGGCAAATTTTGAATTTCTGCCATGCTGAGGTTCAGAGGATTGTTAACGTCACCATCAACAATCAAACGATACTTTTCTAAATCAATAATAGGATTATATCTGAAGCTATTAACTATCAAAGCTTCTGGCTCAATCTCACTGAAAGAAAATTCTGGTACAAGCTTTTGTGGTTGAAAGATTAGCTTTTCTACCTTTTGATTGAGTGGTTCGGAAAGTTTACCCACAACATCTTCAAATATTGCTGTCCCACAGCTACCAAGAAAAAAACTTACGCCGGAAACTCCAGATATTTGTAAAAATTTCCGGCGTGATAATTGCGGACATTTGACATGAAATAAGTTCATAATTCAAAAGTTAATATTTGGATTTTGCCAATTGCAAATGGCGAATCACCAATGATTAATGACAATGTTTACGGAAAATACTGCATTACCTTGTACTGAATTTTAGCCTGATTTGGTACTAGTTTTTTACAAAATTCTAAGGGACTTCCAGAAAATAAAATATACAATCAATAAGAATGGTACAATAGACAATGTTTGTAGTTGCGCTGTCTTCGCCTTCTAAACTAAAAATATGTGCGAAAGCAATATCCATGCCCAGGAAGATTCGAGAGTTAAAAGCTCAGATTACTCGTGAAGGATTTGTCTACTTACCCAAGCGTGGCAAGGGAAGTCATGAGCGTTGGCGGCATCCTCTCCTGAGAAAAACACTAACAATCCCAGGCAAGGATGGAGAGGATGTGCCACTTTACCTAGAGAAACAACTAGAAAAGTTACTTGCTGAACTGGAGGATTTGAGGGAGGAGGACAAAGATTAATGAATCGCTATAGCATGATCATTCAGTGGTCTGATGAAGATCAGCTTTTCCTAGTAACAGTTCCAGAGTTTGTCGATCTGGTTATGATGCCTTGTACTCACGGAAAAACTCGTGAAGAAGCAATTCATAACGCTGAAGAAGTTATTGAAATGTACTTGGAAGCTTGGCAAGCAGAAGGTGAGGCAATCCCCGAACCCAGGATACTTCAGTTTGCCTAATAACTTTTGAAATATGTTCTATGCTGATGGCAATTGAATATTTTTGACAAATAAGCTTTGTAAACGGTGCACTTGAGCGCCGATTTGATAGAGTAAATCGCCTTTACCTAGTAGAGAAGCTGCTGCTGTTTGTTTTCCTCCCAAGATAATAGCTGAGTCTGCTTCACTAGCAGTACGCAGAGCAACTCGCCCTGGTAGATTTGAGCGGATTATCGGTGTAACAATCTTGGCTTCTGGGCGTTGAGTAGCAATAATTAGATGAATTCCAGCGGCTCGTGCCATTGCTCCGAGTCGTTTAATACTTTGTTCTAGTGATGTGCGGATTTCTTTTTCTGCCATAAAGTCGGCATATTCATCAAAAATGCAGACTATACGAGGTAAAATCTTAGTGGAGCGTTGATTGTAAGTACTTAAATCGGCACACCCAGCTTTTTCAAACTGGTGGTAACGCGATTCCATCTCTGCGACTAATTCATCCATCAGTTCGATCGCGCGATCGCCATCTTTAACAACTGGCGAATATAACCAGGGCATTTTCTCAAACTCTGGAAATGTGACTCTTTTCGGGTCAACTAGGGCGATTTTCAGATATTCTGGGGAATGACGGTTGAGGAGACTGAGGAGGAGCGATCGCAAAAATTCACTCTTCCCACTACCAGTTGTACCACCAATCAAAAAATGACAAGTATTCGCATCGGATAAATCAGCTTCTACCAACTCTCCTTCGATACTCACTCCAATCGCAATTTTTATAGGTACTGTTGGAGGTAAAAATTGCGGCTGAATATACTTTTCAAAACGCGCAATTTGCCGATCTGGACGAGGCAAATCAACACTGACATAACCAGCTTGTGGAGTAATTAAAGGCGCATTAGCTAACCCTAGCTGTACTTGTAAATCATTGGATAAGCGAAGAATTGAGTTAACACTCACACCCAGATGCGGTTTCAACTTTACCCTAATAAAAGCTGGGCCAAGAATAGAACCTTGATAATCAACCTTAATTTTAAAAGATTGCAAAGTAGTAACCAATTCTTCACCAATAGCATCAGCAGTATTAACAGAATTTATTCTTGTGGGGTGGGCATCTTGCCCGCCATTACTCTCATCTTCTGATATTAAACTAGATACTTGAACTACAACAGGCGAAACAAAAAAAGTTTGACACTTTTGCTGTTGAGGACAAATTTCGCATAGATAAGGCTGAGTTGTTGGCGGTGGCGAATTAGGATGAGGTGGTTCCCAAGTCAGCCATTGCTGCATCTGGTGTAATTTATAGGGAATCAACTGATGCACGTTACTTTCTAGCTGTTCCCAAGAATATTGATACTCTTTAAACTCTGGTAAAACACAATAAACCGCCGAATCAACTGCTACCTTTTTCTGCTGCCAAAGCATGTAACTATAAAGAGCAACTTGAGCTAATTGTGCTGATGGATCTACTGGTTGATAAGTTTTAAATTCAAGTACACACAACCGCTTAACTTCAAAATTATAGACCAAACAATCAAATTCTCCTCCTACCCTTTGTTGTGTACCATCAGGTAGTTGAAAATAATGCTCAAGCTTACGTTCTCCAGAAACAAAAGTATTGCCAATAACTGCTTCTGCACTACAATAACGTCGATTGATAACAAGTAATTCTGCAAAGCGTCTGATTAATCCTTGCAATCCTTGCCAAACTTTGTAGAGTGGTTGCGCTGCACTTGCATCTTTTTCAACAGCTTTTTCTAGATAAGTAGAAAATTTAATTTCATAAAAAAGCTGTCGCAGACGAGAGTCAATTTCGTCAATATTTAATTGAGATGTACTAGTTTGGAATATTTCTGTAAATCTTGATTCACTAACAGCTAATTTAATAAAACTATCAGCTAATTGATGAAAACTATTACCAATACCAATGTGATTATCTGGTGGTATGAATAAAGTATTACCGCCAAATTGTTGATGTAAATAAAATAAGCGAGGACACTCAAAAGCGACTCTGACTTTAGTAGCTGTTAAAGATGTATTTTTGGAGTCATGAGGCATCATATTAAAAATATTATTTACAAAATTAGGGTTATAAATTTCTAATAAACGGCGATGAACAGCAGCCAAATATACTGTATCCATCGCCGCATAATGTAGCTGCTTTTCACTGAGAGGACGCTTTCCCCAGTCGCTTCTACCTTCTTCTGTATCTAACCACAGCACTTTAGCCAAGGCGAATTTTGCAATTTGTGTCTGGATTTCAGAAGCTTTTGTTAGATAGTGCATTGGCTAAAGCTTGATTAACATTTATCTAGTTAGTGACTAAACGGATTAACTGATCTTCCAACTTAGATTTAGGGTCAATAATTTTGACTTTTCTTTCTTGACATAATAGCTCAATTAAATGTTGAGTATCAGTTTCTTTCACAGAAGGGAATTGACTACCAGCCTCCTTAATTAAAGTTGGTACTCCCATAAAGCCTTGGGTTTTTACTAAATTTAATAAGAAATCTTTGACTGGTCTTAAATCTGGTTTACTGTTTTCGTTATTTTTCTCAGGCTCTTGTTTAGCAACAATTTTTAAATCCTGCAATAAAGTACATTTTTGCAAAATTTCAGACTCACGGATTAAAGATTGTAGTTTCTGTAAAGTAATAGTTTTACCTGCAACCACCAATTCTTGAGATAATGCAGAATTAACAAAATTTTGGTACGTCGCTAAGTAATGAACTGAAGTGAGATTTGGCTTTATATGAATATGCTTAGTATTCGTAAAAATCTGATTATAAATTTTATTACCTGCGAGTCTTGCATTTCCTACACCTGCAATTCTAATCAAATATAGAATTTGACAAATATTTTGTTGAATAGCTCTTTGGCAAGCATTCATAATATGAAAAAAACTATTCATATTGCCATCTTCTGTCCATACTATTCCTATCGTCTCTTGCTTCCCAGGCTGTTGATAACTTAAGGAATAGCTTGCACAATTTCCACTGATAAGTTTAGGTTTAATTGCCTCTACTTCTAATGCCTCCAAAGCTTCTTGAACCATCCGTATCAGATCAGGTGCTGCCAAAAGAGATATTTTACCTATCTTACCCTGATTTTTTGTATATTCTTGCTGCCAGATTAATTGGAATTCTGCTCGAATTCTCTCATTATCATCTGGAGGTGGTGGGGGAATAATTATTTTAGGTGTCCTAGAATCAGGAGTTTGCACTATAGTGATAATTTTTTCTGGTAGATTGATTTGAGTACCAATTAGGGAAAATTTATACTTTTGATACTCATTACGACCCAGTTCTAATGTATTTCTGGGCTTTGTTCTACCACCAGGAAAATTTTTCTCTAATGATTGTCTAGTCAAGGGAAAAATAGGGGAAGTTGGTTGAGGATTGGCTTCCTGATGTAGTGCCTTGAGGTGATAAGCCCAGAGTGCTTCTGCTTGTTCTAGCGTAATGTACTTTAACTGAATTAAGCGATGAATCCCAGCTTTATCAGCTGGTTGAATGCGATCTAAATTTCGCTTCCATGTACTAGTAATCACACTAATAATCAATAAGAAATTTTTTAGGCAATCACTGTGAATAGTGGTATTTACATTAAAAAAAGGTTGTATATCGAGGAAACCATCTGGTAATGGAGGCATGGTATCTAAATTGTCAAAACATAAAACTATTGGTTGGGTTTGTGTTGAAATTCTGCCAAAGTTGGCCAAAATGTTCTTAGCTGCATCTTCTGTATTAATGCAATGTCTTACTTTTAAAGCTTGCATTGACTCTTCACTTAAGTCATCTCCACGCAACCATTCACAAGCCAAGTCATATAGTTCTGGATTAGTAAGATCGTGCAGTATTCCAAAAAAAACGTCAGGATTATAGATACTTGCTTGTTTGTAAGTATCTTTGAGGTGTTTAATAAATTTTTTCCGATCAGTTTGCAATAACCGCCAAATATTGTCGTTAAAAATTCCTTGTTTCACATCGTTTTTAGTGAAAGCAGATAAACTTTTTAGCCACAATATTAGCTGTGAATTTTGTTCACCTTCGGGAACTTGAATTAAACTATCAACTGTATGGCGTAAAATATGACGCCAGATATTATTACTATCAGCCCAGTTACAGAGGATGTAAGCAAAAAAAGCTTTGGGGTTGAGAGTAAGCTTAAGCCGAACTAATAAATGAGTTTTCCCAGAACCGGAATCACCTGCAAGCAAAATTGTCCGGCTGCGATGATCTTTAGCTACTAAGTCAAGTAGTTTTTCAATCTCAATTATTGCTTCTTTATGAATTGACTCAACTATCTCTGCTGAACCTTGCTTTTCACCCCAGGTAGTTTTAAATTTTATTGGGTCAAAAGGGTTGACCTCACGTTTAATAATTTTGTCAATATCTGTCATGTTTACAATTTGGTAAAAGCGAACTGATTTTAAACTAAAAATTTGCTCAGAAGATTAAGAATTGACTGTGATAAAGAACAGCGAACCACCAATATTTTGAGGAATGCCTGTATCAATTTGTTCTGGCGTATAGCCGCTTACTTCTTGCAAAGAACTCAACTCGATTTGGTCGTTCTTTTGCAAACGATATAAAGCCTTATCTAATTCATCCCGTGATAATGGCGGTTGTAATTTTTCTCGCAGATGGAAAATTGGTAAATAATTCTCAGTACCCAATTCTCGGTCTAATTTCTCAATAATTTGTAAAATTTCTTCATAACTGATTTCTTGCTCAGTGATATCGATGGGAGGTACTGGAGGAAAGTCTGATTCAGGCTTCACTATCAAATTTTTTCGTAAAAAGCGTTGGTAATTACTCAGTAAGTCCAAGCTAATGACGGGGTTAGAGCCTTTTTTAGGAATGTAATCATCCCGTAAATACTCAATTCCTCGTTGAGTTAGCCAAACTTCAGCTTTTGCCTTTTTAATTCCTCTTTCAGCTTCAATCAAACCGCGATCGCTCAATATCTCCAATATCGCATCTCGTTCCGCAGCTTTTGGTGAAGTAATTTTGCTGGGAGCGATTTTAGCCGAAGCGTTACCGATTTTCTCTAGTACCTTGAGTTCTTTATCTGCGATGGGCACTTGGCCTGGATCTTTGAGTACGGCTTGACCAGGCGGTAAAATTTTAACTGTGGTAATCTCGCGGGTATAGTCTACCAGCTCGCGATCGCCTAATGCTTTACAAATTTTATTTTTCTCAGTCTTAAAAGCATCAAAGGCGTTAAGCCCTCCTCGATAATCGGTAAATCCCAATAACTTTAAGAGAAACTTTAACTCGTTAGTATCCATGTCAGTAGTTTTACCTGTATGTGAATCAGCAATACTGTAGCTCGAAGATAAAAAATTTACACATTCTTCATCGTAGCTATAATTAGTGCGAATGACTACAGGTTGTTAAATAATATATTACAACCAGCATCTAGCTGAATACTTGTGTTGGACTTTGCCTGTGTAGTAGCGACTCTAGTCAGCCAATCCTTTTAAAACTTGATAGTTTGCAGACTCCGCAATTGGATAGAATTTTCCCAATGCTTGGACGAACTTTGCTCCAATAGCTTCTAATTCTTGTTCGGGTATAGCATCCAAGTGTTCAAAAGTTTCCCAACGAATGATAAAGGTAACTTCTGAGGGGTCGTCAGGATTGAGCCAAACCTCTTTACCCAGAAATCCAGGATACTCAGCTAGTGCTGTTGTCCAAATTTCTGCATCTTTCTGGATAAAATTTTCCTGTAAATCAGGGGCAACTTTAAACTTGAGGAGTTCTATAACCACGTTCTTTGATGCCTGTCTCCGGCAATTTGCCAAAATAGAGGTGTAGGCTAGAGTAACTACGCTTCCAGCATAGCTCGATCGCGTACACTCAGGAGCTAGGGTCGGCTGTTTGAAATAAATTTAAGAGGATACGGAGTATGGACAGCAACAACTGGTTGCAACAACTAATGATGGTGGGTATTGGCACAACGTCTTTAGTTGCAGAAAAACTGCGGGAAGTCAGCGATGATTTGGTCAAGGATGGTAAGCTCAATCCCGAACAAGCCAAGGCGGTTATAGATGATATTGCCCAGCAGTTAAAGTCAGAGCAAGGAAACTGGGATGCCCAGATGCAACGGCAAATGCGAAATATGATGCAGGATTTGGGGGTGGCTCGTCAATCCGAAGTGGACGAACTTCGGGGTAGAATTGACCGTTTAGAGCGTCAAGTGCGCGATTTAGAAAATAAGCTTTGGCGTTAGGTTGTCCTTTCTGATTTAAACTAAATGTGTCCTGTTGGTAATGTTTTTACCAGGCTACCTAAGTAGGGAGAACTGATTTTGAAACCAATTTTCCTGAGTGTGGCGTTCATGCTGGTGTGTGTTGTGCTTTTGGTTGTGGGGCAAATAAGCAGTAAACAGAATACTGCCATTGCTGACCAGTTAACCTCAACGCCGCCAGCGGCCACAATTCTAACTGAAAACAATATCTTAATTGCGAGTGATAGTATGTCTGATGCCAATGTCGTAACCACCCCCTCTGGATTAAAATACGTTGAGTTAAAAGAGGGGACTGGAGCGACTCCTGAACGTGGACAAACGGTAGAGGTTCACTATGTCGGCACCTTAGAAGATGGTACTCAGTTTGATAGTTCACGCGATCGCGGTCAACCTTTTAAATTTAAAATCGGCGTTGGACGAGTAATCAAAGGTTGGGACGAAGGACTTAGCACCATGAAAGTAGGCGGTCGTCGTAACTTAATCATCCCGCCAGAGTTAGGTTATGGTTCTCGTGGTGCTGGTGGCGTAATTCCACCCGACGCTACCCTGCTATTTGATGTGGAATTGCTAGGAGTTAATTAGGGATTTAGTACTACAGCAGATTGCAACAGGCGTGAGGTACAGATAATCGTAGGGGCACAACATGTTGTGCCCCTACCCGTGTACGTCAATATTTATTTCCCAGTTCCCAGTCCCCAGTCCCCAGTTAAAGTTTGAGATTTTGAAACTTGGTAAACTGTGGATTGAATAAAAGTTTCACAGTACCTGTAGGCCCGTTGCGGTGTTTAGCTATTATCACTTCTGCAATGCCGCGATCGGGAGTATCTGGAGAGTAGTATTCATCCCTATAAAGCATGATTACTAAATCTGCGTCTTGTTCAATTGAATTGTGAACAATGATGTTATTTGCAATAAAATTATGCAAATTAGGAACTGTTAAATCGTAAACTTCCTCTTCGCCACAATACTCTATGGAAGTAATTTTATCCCAGTAAATATCGCTCTTAGCTAAGAAGTTTATTTTCTCTGATTTTACAACAGTAGCTAATCTTGAATCTCTTTCTCGACTCACATAATGCCCTGGCAAAGCAATTTCAGCATTACTGATAGTCTCCATAGAAGAACTAGGTAAGCATCTAGGCAAAGCAATACTATCACCTATTTCTAAATCGTCAAGGCGATGCCAACCATGAATTGTTAAAAACTTGTGATTTGCAGTTGCTCTAATTGTACGTTCTAGACGAGTTTTTAACAAAAATACAGGCTTCACCCCTGTAGAAAAGGCATTACTAACAATTGCCTTTTCTAACTGCATTGTCGCTTGATTCAACGCCCAAACAGCAAAACCAGATTTGCCTACTAATTCCCTAATTGGTACTTGTAAACCACTATCTGCTAACGTCACTAAGCTATCACCTGTCAAACAACCAGATTCTCTCAAATCTGACAACATCGGGCGTTTATTAGTACGTGCTTCCACTCCTCGACTCAACTGAGATAAAGCAATAACTGGCACAGATAATTCACGTGCTAAACCTTTGAGTTGACGCGTAATTTTTGACAATTCTTGTACGCGATTATCACCTGCACCTTCCATTAATTGCAAGTAATCTATGACAATCAAACCCAATATTCCTTGTTCTGCTTGCAGTCGCCTTGCTTGACTACGCATTTGTGTAACAGTAATATTGGGCGTATCGTCAATATAAATTGCCATCTCAGAAAGGGTACCAATAGCACGGCTTAAAGGTTCCCATTGTGTTTGGCTGAGGCGTCCACTCCGCAGATAACTACTTTCAATTTGTGCCTCGCTGGCTAATAGACGTTGTGTCAGCTGTTCTTTAGACATTTCCAAACTAAAAACAGCAACTGGTAGTTTTTTCCGCTGGTCAATATTATTATCACCCTTGATATTAATTTCGTAATTGGCAATATATTGTGCAATATTCATCGAAAAGCTGGTCTTTCCCATTGCAGGACGAGCCGCAACAATAATTAAATCGGAACGCTGAAAGCCGCTGGTAAGAGCATCTAAATCGTAAAATCCGCAGGGAATTCCAGGTAAAGCGATGCCTTGATTTCTATCTTCAATATCCTGGAAATTATTAATTAGAGTATCAGAAATATGAACTAAACCTGATTGCGGACGCTCTTGAGTAACGCCGAAAATTTTCTGTTCTGCTTTGTCTAAAACAATTGGTAATTCGGTTTCTGTTTCATAACCGAGATGCACAATTTCATTGCCAGCTTTAATTAATTCTCGCCGCAGGTATTTTTCCATCACTAACCCTGCTAAGGCGTCAATGTTCACAGCTGACACTGTGCGGTCTACCAAAGTTGCTAATTTATTTCTCCCACCAATACGCGCAAGTAAATCGTGGTCGGTCAGCCAACTTGTAACTGAGAGCAAGTCTGTGGGTTTGCCTTGTGCGTGGAGCCTGATTGCTGCTTGATAAATATCTTTGTGAGCGCTAATATAAAAAGCTTCGGGAACAAGGCGATCGCTAACTCGACTAATCGCTTCTGGATCTAGCAAAATACCGCCCAAAATCGCCTCTTCCGCCTCGATATTTTGGGGTGGCAAGCGATCGCTACCATCACCTTTAAAACTCAGTTGTTCAGCCATAAACGATTTTATATTTGCGATAGAGTAGCGATTCGCCGTGTCTACGAGCGTCTTTTGGATTGGCGATCGGGGTTTCACTATTACCCGTCAGTTAAGCAGGTATCGAGCTTGTTTGTTACACCTGGGCAGTCTGCTTTTGAGACTCTAGCCATTGCTCGTAGGCTTGCTGATCTCCACCAAACGAATCAATAGAAACTTGACGCTCTGGCATTGGCTTGAGGGGTGCGTTGATTGGGTTGTACTTGCAGTAGCAGATTACAACCATATCGAAGCCCATGCCAACAGGAACTTCAGGCGTATAGGCTTCAACTCTCACCACTTCCCAATCACTCTGACGATAATGAGTTTTTGACTCTGGATAGCTGGGATCGGCAAACTGATCGACTCGAATAAATTCAGGTGGGCGATAACCAGGTTCAGGCAGTGCTTTGTCTGAGCAATCGTAGTGTTCAAACAGGGTTTTCGTGAGAGAACCCGTGTGAGCATACTTCCGATCTTCCCAACCTGGTTGACGCTTTTGAGCACGAAAGACGATCCATTTACGCATTAGTCTTGCTCCTTTTCAGTGTCGTAATAGGATTTTGGAAACTCGGTTTTGCCTTCAAACACACAATCGACCTCAAGAATGGCATCTCCCGTCTTTTCGACATCAACCAATTGCCAGCTATATTTCTCAGCCATCTCTTCACAGCAATCCTCATCGGCTGCTGCATGACGTGACTTGTTTTCGTCTTCGTCGTACCTGGGTTTTGGCATACTGATAATTGCTAGTTGAGAGTAGGGAGTAGGGAGTGGGGGAGTTAGGAGTTATCAGTCTCCCTCATCCCCCTCATCCCCCTCATCTACCTCATCCCCTGCCTAACTTAACTAGCCACGACTTGAATATCAATTTGCGCTGTTACTTCTGAGAACAGCTTGATTTCAGCTTGATAAGTACCAAGGTGGTTAATATCGGGAATGGTAATGCCACGGCGATCTACTTCTTGACCGGTGGCTGCCTTAATTGCGTCTGCAACATCTTGAGCGGTAATTGTACCGAAAATAGCTTCGTTTTCACCAACTTGCTTGGGAATTGTCAAGCTGCCAACTTTTTCTAGAGATTCTTTTTGCTCAATAGCTTGTTGTCTGAGTTCTAATTGCCGTTGACGTTCTTGTTCCCGACGGCGTTCTACTTGCTTGAGAATACCAGGAGTGGCATGGGTTGCCAATTTCTGGGGAATCAGATAATTACGAGCGTAGCCAGGAGCTACTTCCACTAAGTCGCCAGATTTGCCCAGCTTGCTGATATCCTTATTTAAAACTAACTGCACGCGCTTCGCCATCGTTTTTCGTTTTTCCTGTAAGATATGATTAATTTGGGTTTCGCCAGAATACTCCACAATGTCAGTGCCGTATTAAGAGCGGCTTCGCCTATACCCTAAAGCTTACAGATCCTAGCGAAACGCAGGGGGCGATCGCAACTATTCGAGTTAGAAAGTTGAAGGGATTAGGGACTGGGTATTGAATATTGGCTGGGTATTGAGAAAGTATTCCTTATTTATTTCCTATTCCCAGCCCCCAATAACTAAAAGTTATCTCTCATTTCCCGTATCCGTGCAAAGCTTTGGACTGCATCGCTCTTGTTAACAGCTGATTGTAATGACGGGTGATCCCAACGTAAAAAGGGATTGGTGCGCTTCTCGACTCCCAGCAGTGAGGGTATGGTGGCTTCTCCTCGATTCCGATAAGCCTGGACTTGATCGAAGTACTTTTGTAAGTCTGTGTTGTCGCCATCGAGACTGAGAGCAAATTTCAAATTTTTTAAGGTGTATTCGTGGGCACACCAGACGCGTGTATCATCTGGTAATGACCGAATTTTGCTTAAAGAATCTACCATTTGTGTCGGCGTTCCTTCAAATAACTTACCGCAACCTCCAGAAAATAAGGTATCGCCACAAAATAATTCGCCCGTCTCACCAGATTTTTCAGGGGGAAAGTAGTAAACGATATGAGCGCGGGTATGTCCAGGAACGAAGATTACTTCAGCTATGCGGTCTGCAAACTGCACGCGATCGCCTTGTTGCAAAAACACCTGCTGTCCGGGAATTCTACCACGATCCTCGGCTCCCCCATAAACTATCAGTTGGGGGAATTGTTCCATCAACCGCTTGTTACCACCCACATGATCGTTATGATGGTGGGTGTTGAAAATCGCTACCAACTCAGCTTTCAGTTCTGCCAGTTTCTTTAATACTGGTTGAGCCTCCGCTGGATCGACGACAGCAGCGATGTTTTGTTGGCGATTGTGTAACAAAAATATATAGTTGTCTGAGAGTGCTTCCAGACGGATTACTTGCATTACCTCTGTCTCCCTTACAACATAGATGTTTAGTATTGAGTAGCAATCCTACATTTAAGTAAGTAATAGTGCTACCTGCACAAGCTATATCAAGTATTTATACTTGATTAATTATAGCTCTAATGCAACTTTAACTATGATAATATACAACCGTGCTTTTACGGTAATTATACTTAAAAAAAGTCAACTTCAGATGAATTTATCAGTAAAATTTCTCTGGGAAAATATACAAATGCAAAGTTAGATTTATTTTATTATTTTTGCTTTTAAAAATCAGAAATTATCAAGTTGATATTTTATCGTATTTGGCTATAACGAAAAGTAGAGTAAAATTTCTGAAATTAGATACATAGCCTGAATCCTTACCTACAAAATAATTATAAGTTGAATTTATGACAACAGAAACTAGAGGATTTATTACAATTTTAACTGGACTTTATCCTTTTCAAGATTGTATTCATTTCCTAGCTGCGGTTAGAAAGTTTCATCAGGAACCAATAATTATTTTAATTGACCAGGTTCCACCAGTTCTCTATCCTTTGTTCAAGGCTTTCAAAAATGTAATTTTAAAGCCTGTCCCCACGAATGAAAATACTGTTTTAGCATCACGGCAAGCAAAACTGGCTCTCTATGCTGCTTCTGAATTTGATAAAACTATTTATCTAGATTCAGATATTTGCTTGCTTTCCGATATCAACGACGTATTTGAGTACATGGATGAATATGATTTCTTATTAACTGAAGATGTGCAACCTTCTATTGCAAAAGCTACAAATTTATTGCGTGGTAAGCAAGAAGAAATTTTGCCTAATGTCTTGCCAATTCTGCAATCTTTAGGGTTACCTTTGCAAGCGGATAGCGTGCAATACAATGGCGGTTTTATAGCTTTTAGGAAAACAGAAATCAACAAGGTATTTTTTGATAAATTTCAATATTATTTTGAGATTGTTAAAAATAACCAAGATAAATTGCTTTTAAAAGACCAAGGGGCTTTTGCTTCGGCGATCGCATCTGTACGCCCCCACATGAAAATACTACCACCTACCTATAATTATCTCAGTAAATGGCAGGATGCTTATAACGTTGAGGATCAAATAAAAGTCCTTCACTGTACATATCCTTATCGACCACAGTTTGCTAAAAATATTACTCGTTCCCTATACACAAGGATTTTTGATAGATTGGCTAAAGTATTTTTACCGAATCAAATTACAAATCCCTGGCGGAAGAAATAACTTATAAATAGGAAAACAGGTGGTAATGAGAGAAAAATTAAGGATATCACTGCTAGTCTGGAATTTATCAACCAACGATGGGTTTATTCGTGCATCTTTATTAAAAAAAGCCCTGATTAGCTTAGGGTATGAAGTGCAGATATTGGGTTTTATATTTGGTCAAGAGTTATACAAAGCAATTTCTTCTGAAGATCAAGTTTATGCTGTCAATGGCTCAAATTATCCAGGTTTTTTGAAATCTATTAGTCAAATTTTAAAAAATATTGATGGAGATATTATTTATGCAATCAAACCTCAGCCAGCAAGTTTTGGTGTTGCACTATTAAATAAACTCTACAGCAAAATACCAGTAATTTTAGATATAGATGACTGGGAACTTAGCTGGTATGGTGGTGACCAATGGCGTTATCGTCCTACACTCAAACAACTAGCTAGAGATTTACTTAAAAAAGATGGAGTTTTAAGGAAACCTAATCATCCTTTGTACTTGAAATGGATGGAAGGTTTAGTGAGTCAAGCTAATGCAGTAACGGTACATACTAACTTTTTGCAGCAGCGTTTTGGCGGTCACTATGTTCCCAACGGTAAGGATACCTCCTTATTTGACCCTGCTCGATACAATTCTGAAGAAAGTAGAAGTCGTTACGGTTTATCTGAATATCGAATTTTAATGTTTCCTGGCGCACCAAGACCTTATAAAGGTTTAGAAGATGTTCTCATAGCACTGGATAAAATTAATCAGCCAGATTTAAAACTGGTGATTGTAGGTGGCAGTCCTTATGATAATTATGATGAACAACTTCAACAACGATGGGGACGCTGGATGATCAAATTACCAAATTATCCAGCTGATGTTATGCCTGATTTAGTAGCGGCTGCTCACATTGTAGTTGTTCCCCAACGAGATACTCCAGAAACCCGCGCTCAATTTCCCTTGAAATTGACAGATGGTATGGCAATGGCTAAACCTGTATTATCAACAAGCGTTGGAGATATTCCCCAAATTTTAGGTGACACTGGTTATTTAGTCGAGCCTGGTTGTCCCGAACAACTTGCTGAAAAAATTCAATTTATTTTTCACAATTTAGAGTCAGCAAACGATCAAGGTATTAAGGCAAGACAAAGATGTGTAGAACACTATAGTATAGAGGCTATGGCTTCTACACTCAAGTCAGTAATTGCCCAGTTATGAATCATATTAATTAAAATACCCCATGTCTACCAGAAAACTACTACTAAGATTCGCAAAACCCTATCCAGGTTTGATTCTGCTGACAATATTGTTAGGATTTTCTGGAGCTTTATTTAATGGGATTAGCACAGCTTTAATTGTGCCAGTGGTTTTAAAAATTGTCGGGCAAGAAGTAGATTTAGCTACTGCGCCCCCCATCCTCAAAACGATGTTATCTCCGTTTGATAAGACTCCAGAAGCTTACCGGATAGGAGTCATGGCTGGGGCAATTATATTCACAATTGCTTTAAAAAATTTAGCTACTTATGCCAGTGCATTAGCATCGAGTTCTCTGACTCGCAAGCTAACATCAGATATGCGAGAATCAGGATTAAAACTATTACTAGAAATTGATATAGATTATTATGCCAAAACCAAGGTTGGTGATTTAATCAATCGTTTGGGTGGAGAAATTGGACGTGCTGCCAGTGCTGTAGGTAGTACAGTCAAAATAGTTATTTTGGGAATCACTATTTTAGTTTTTATTGGTTTATTACTGTCAATTTCTTGGCAGTTGACCATTGCGGCTACGCTTTTGTTGTCATTAGTAACGTTAGTAAATCAGTATGCTATTTCCCGTTCTAAAATTTTTGGCAAGATGCTGAGTGAGATGTCGAAAGCATATTCAATTTCTGTGCTGGAAACTTTGAACGGGATTCGGTTAGTTAAGGCGACAGGAAATGAAGAAAAAGAATATGAACGGATTAAAAAATTAATCCGCGATCGCGAATTAGCAGATTTTCGATCTCAGGTTAACTCAGAAGCAATCACACCCATAGGTGAGGTGATGGGTATTACAGCTTTGCTAATGATTGTACTTTTGAGTAAAACCTTCTTTGCTAATGAAGTTTCTTCCCTTTCGACGGTACTTTTGACATATTTATTAGTGCTATTGCGAGTATTGCCATTAATTTCCCAGTTAAATACTATTCGCAGCAACTTTGCCAGTACCGCCGCCAGCGTGGATGTAGCGAGTGAGTTTTTAAGTTTGGATAATAAGCCATTCATGGGCAACGGTAAGCTTCCCTATACAAAATTACAAGAGGGAGTATCTTTTAATTCTCTGTGTTTTGCTTACCCTGGTCATGAAAAGTTAGTCCTCAAGGATGTAAATTTATATTTACCACGTGGCACGACTTTAGCATTAGTAGGTGGTTCTGGTGCTGGAAAATCGACCATAGCAGATCTTTTGCCGAGATTTTACGACCCGATCGCTGGTGCTATTACTATTGACGGCATCGATTTACGGCAATTTGATGTGGTATCCCTGCGTAGGCGCATGGGAATTGTTAGTCAAGATACCTTTCTTTTTAATGATTCAGTAAAAAATAACATCGCCTATGGGTGCCCTGAGGCGACTGACGATGAAATTATGACAGCCACCAAGCGGGCGAATGCTTATGAATTTATTAGCAAATTGCCTCAAGGATTTGAGACTTTGATTGGCGATCGCGGCGTCACGTTATCTGGCGGACAAAGGCAAAGATTAGCGATCGCCCGCGCATTAGTGCAAAATCCCGAAATTTTGATTTTAGACGAAGCCACCAGCGCTTTAGACACCGTTTCCGAACGCTTAGTACAAGCTGCACTCGATGAACTCAGCCGCGATCGTACCACATTAGTAATTGCTCACCGCCTTTCCACAGTCCAAAAAGCCAATCAAATCGCCGTATTAGATCAAGGACAAGTAGTAGAAGTAGGAACCCATGAAGAACTTTTACAAAAAGGTGGTTACTACTCACGCCTCTACTCAATGCAATTTGCTGAACGTCCTGAAAATGTTGCCAAACAAAATCAAAGCTTACTCCGCATCTCCCACGAAATTCGCACGCAATTAAACTCGATGATTGGATTTTTGCGCTTATTACTTGATGATTTGGTAGACGATGCCGAAGAACGCCAGGAATTAATTGAAGACTCTTACAAATCAGCTTGGAGAATTCTCAACACCATTGATGTTTTTGATGACGTTATTAACTCGCAAATCAGGGGGCAAATCCTTTCAATTTCCGACCAAAATCAGAATGTTATCAGTATTCATTATCAAACTTTTAATCAAATATCAGTTGAATTTCGGACTTCTTTGAATCTCATTATTAGCTCTCTCCGCTCTTTATCAGATAATTTGATATGCAGCCTCGAAGAACAAATTCAATTCATTTCTGAAAGTTATGAATCTGCTATATATCTGCTGGATAACTTAGAAAAATTTGAGGATAATATCAAAGCCTAAAATTATGAAAAATGGTAATAATAAAAAACACTATATTTACTTCATTGGGGAAGAACTGCCCCAGCCAGAGGCTCATTTAGTCCAATCTACAAATGCTGCTAATGCCGCCGCAAACTTGGGTTATTCCGCAGTTTTGGTATACCTGGACAAAAAAATAAATCCCAGTAACCTAATTAATTTAGCGCGTCCTTTTCAACCGAAAAAAACACCAACCGAACTAATTAAATATTACAACCTCCATGACAAATTAAAAGTTGCGCCCTTACCGATGCCTTGGCCAATTGACCATTTACCCAGCAAATTCACAGATTCTAACACCATCGCCTGCAAATATTATTTACCGTTTCATATACTTCCAACAACCAAACTTGTCCACAGCCGCAACTGGAATTTTGTGAAAGCTGCCATTAAAAATGGTGTTCCCGCAATTTACGAACATCACCACCACGAAGAAAAACCATTTGAGCCAGAAATAGTCAACAATCCGCTGTTACAAATTACCGTCACAGTTGTAGAAACTATCCGCGAAAGCATGATTAAAAATGGTATGCCGCCAGAAAAAGTGATTACGCTGCACAACGGTTTTAATCATTTATTTATGGAGCGACAACCAGAAAAAGCAGCAGAATGGCGTCAAAAACTCTTGCGAGACGAAAGCCAAAAATTGGTAGTTTATGCAGGAGCCATACAACAATTTAAAGGTATTGATGTATTAATTGATGTAGCTCAAGAAATGCCAAATGTGCAATTTGTCTGTGCAGGTGGTAAAGCAATAGAAGTCGAATACTATCAGCAATTAGTCAAAGAAAAACAAGTTCATAACATTAAATTTTTGGGTTATGTCTTACAGAACGAATTAGCATCTTTGTTACAAGCAGCCGATGTTTTAGCTCATCCTCATTGTTCAGGAAAAGCCGCAACTTTTACATCTCCCTTAAAATTGTTTGACTATTTCGCCTCAGGGACTCCCATCGTTGCTACAGAAATTCCATCATTAATTGAGTTCCAAAATACCCAAGCCATAGCTGCTTGGTGTGAACCAGATAACCCCAGCAAATTTGCCGAAAGTTTAAAGCGAGTCCTAGAAACTCATCCCCGAAAAATAGAAGGTTACCCAAATAGCATCGAATTTGTAAAACAATTCTCTTGGGAAAACAGAGCCGCAAAAATCCTAAATTACGTCGATAAATCTCTACTTCACCCGCTAGAAAAACCCATCTAAACTCCTCATTCCTCTCGGCGCCCCTGCGTGAACCAACAAATTATTATTTCCAAATAACAAATGACGATGAAAACAGTAGGAATGATTAGCAGCTATCGAGGTTTAGAAACTAGAGCCGATTGGCTTTGGCAACAAACCCCGCATCAATTTGGAATTTGGGGCAATATACAAATGCAAGCCCTAGCAGCAAAACCAGATTTTTTGCTAATGTATCAATTTGATTTTCCCCAACCAGCGCCGCAACAATCATGGTTTGATCGCTTGCACAAACGCCAGCAAAAATTAGCCGTTAATCTTGATTCTCTACTGCGTGGTGTCAACAAAGAACGGATTATTTATCTACTAAGAGAACCGCCCTTAGATGAAGTTTTAGAAATCAATAATCATAATTATCAACAAGCCCAAAAATATTGCGGTTACATTTCTGGTCCTGATGATTTTGCCCCTATTCCTGACTATATGCCCGCTATTTGGTATCATTCAAATACATTTCAAGATTTAAATGAAATGCCACCTCCCCAAAAAGTTGCCCCATGCAGTTGGATTACTTCCGGAATTAACCGCACAGCCAACCATCGCCAGCGTTTAGACTTTTTGCAATCTCTACAATCGAGTGGTATTAAGTTTGATTTGTATGGGCGCAATTTACCAGAATGGGCGAAAAAGTCCGGAGAATTGGGTAATAAATGGTATGGCATGGCACCATACTATTACAATTTAGCAATAGAAAACTATGCTGATAATAATTGGTATGTAAGTGAAAAACTTTGGGATAGTTTACTGGCTTGGTGCCTGCCAATTTATTATGGTGGCCCGGCTGCTGATAAATTATTGCCACCGGGTAGTTTTCTAAGATTGCCCAGTTTAGATGAAAAAGGCATTGCTTATATCCAAGAAGTGACAGCAACGCCTGACTTTTGGTATCAGGCAAAAGATGCGATCGCCGAAGCACGTCAAATCATTTTACACAAATTAAATCTGCTTAATTGGTTGTCAGACTTTGTTGTTCAACACTCATAAATTATGAATGGTATTTGTACTCTTGCTAATGATTATGTTTTCGATCAACTGGTAGCTTTGCTCAATAGTATTGATGTGATACTAGGCAAAGAAACCCCTGTCTGTATCTATCCTTTTGATGACCAAACACAACGCATTGCTGAAGAAATAGCTAAACGTCCCAATGTATTTCTTTTCGACGATCAAGAATCTATCAAGCGCTGGGATGAATTTATGCTAGAGGCTAGTCCTGCTAGTATGAACAAACATAAATATAGAATTTATGGTGGTCATCGAAGATTTTGTGCCTTTGATGGGCCATTTGATAAATTTGTTTATTTGGATGCTGATACTCTAGTGATGAATTCACTAGATTTTGTTTTTGATAGATTGAATCAATATGACTGTGTTGTCTACGATTTTCAGTTTAAATACCCAGATAAAGTTTATAACGTCAATTCCTCGAAATTATTTAAAGTTTTTCCTGAACAGCGCATCTCTAAAGAAATATTTTGCTCTGGATTTTATGCTTCTAAAAAAGGGTTATTTAATCAAGAAAAAATAGCAGAATTATTATCTTATTTAAGAAATCGAGAACAGGAAATTCTCTATTCTACAGGAGACCAGCCAGTTCTCAATTATATGTTTATGCGTTTGGGTATACCAATTTACAACTTTGCTCATCATTTACCAAATAATCAGATCACTGGATGTACTGTCACTTCTTTACATTTTGAGGAAAAAGAAAGGATTTTGTATGACAAAGGTAATCGATTAACTTACCTTCATTATATTGGAATTCCTCCTACAGTTAATCAAGCAGTATGCGCTGGAGAAAATATTGAGTTTCCTTATCGAGATTTATTCCTTTATTATCGTTACCTACATGAACCAGAGAAACTTCCCGTATTTAAACATCCTCCCAAAGCCTATAATGCTTCACCACCAAATTTACTGACTAGGACTTTGAAAAAACTTAAGTTAATTAAACAAGGATAATTTATGAACAGGGGAATTTATATTGTTGCCAATGACCGGGTGATCGATAATGCGATCGCCTTACTCAATAGCATTCGTTACTATGACCCAGAAGTAACAATTTATCTCATACCTTTTAATGAAAATTATCACAAAGTAGCAGAGCAACTTGCTAGCTTACACAACGTGCAAATTTTCCCGAATTTAGAATTTATTGATAAATTTACCCAACGCATTGGCGAAATTTTTGATCGAGATTTCCTCGCCTTACCCAACAAAATGCGTAAACTAGTGGCGTGGTTTGGCCCTTTAGATGAGTTTATTTATATTGATACAGATATTGTAGTTTTTGAAAAAATTGCTGACAATTTAGACAAACTTGCAGAAGTCGATTTCTTCTGTTGTGATTATCATCACGCCAATGACAAGCTGCGAAATATTTTTTCGCCATTAGTGAAAGAACAACAAATTTTTTCAGATACCCAACTTGAAGATGTTTTCAACAGCGGTTTTTGGGCTGCTAAAAAAGGAACAATTACCGAACAACAAATGGATGAAACCTTGCGCGAATGTGCTGCACATCGGGAATATTTTGATTTTTCCGAAGGAGTTACAGACCAACCAATTTTAAATTATTTAGTTCTCAAACTGATTGCCAAACGTGGTAATCTTGTCAAAATTCCTGGAGGAGGGACTGGTAGTTGGGCGGGTTCACGAAATTTCCAACAGCAAGACTACGCGCTCTATGACCAGGGACAACGACTAAAATATCTACATTGGGCTGGCATACGGATTAAAACTGGTAGCCCCTATTGGGAATTGTGGGAACACTATCGCTATCTTCACGAGGGTAAATTTGCCTTTATTCCAAAATTAACTCGCCGTTTATTTCCCTTTGTCGCTACTCGCACTTAATATCAGGAGTACCCCGATGATTGATGGTATTTATACCCTAGCCAATGATGTAGTCTACGATCAACTAGTTGCTTTGCTCAACAGTATAGAAGCTAATGCAGGTAGAAAAATTCCTGTTTGTGTAATTCCATATAATGAGCAGCTAGACAAAGTAAAGGCAGAGATAGCAGCTAGAGATAATGTGACCTTATTTGAAGATTATGCTTCAATAGCCCGCTGGGAAGAATTTGGTACTCGTATCTGGAAAGCTCATCCAAGAGCATTAAAACTCTGGAGAGAATATGGCTTATCGGATAATTTTCGTATAGAAAGACATCGAAAACTTTGTTGTCTAGATGGCCCATTTGATAAGTTTATCTTCTTTGATGGAGACACCCTGCTGATGAAACCACTAGATGATGTTTATCAGAAGTTAGATCAATATGATTGGATCGCGAATGACTTTCAATATAAATCAGATTTGAAGTACATTTTTGACTGGAAAGAAGAAAAACTCCAAGAAATTTTTCCCCAAGAAAATATTAGCGATCGCATTTTTTGTTCTGGTTGGTTTGCTTCTAAAAAGAAGATTTTTGACGCTACTACTTTAGCAAATCTCTTAGAAAATTTAGAAGCAGGTGAAGCTGATGCACTCGCATGGGCAGATTCCGACCAAACAGTTCTTAATTATTTAGTTTTAAAAAGTGGAATCTCTTACTACAACTACGCCAATTACGACGGCGCTACGGGTTGTCATTGGGCTTCTAAATTTAATGTTGTAGATAATATCCTTTACGCCGAGAAAACACCCATAACATATCTTCATTATATGAGTGTATCTTCGTCAAATTTTACGCGCCTTTGTGCAGGTGAAGATGTTGATATTCCTTACCGCGACGTTTTCTTATACTATCGCTATTTAAAATCACCTGAAAAACGCCCTCAAACCTTTACGCGCCCCAGCCAGCTAACACTTCTGCAAAAATCTACTACCAGTTTTATTCAGCAAAAAATCAACAATTTTAAGCTAAACTACCGCAATTTCAAAGATAGAATTACTAAATAAAGATGAGTAAAGACTTTTTTTTGGGCTGTGTGCTGACGCATCGCGGCACAATTGTTTTTACTTGTCCATAAATGAATTTATTGGCTCTGTATCCCTTTTGTCTTCGGTCCTCTGTAGACCTTGTATCACAGCGTACACCTGATCTAAGCCGCAGCGATATCTGTTTCTACGTCTAAGGACATAAGTTTGTTTAATGTTGACATATTAACATAACGCGAAAGTCCCTACCTTCAGCGAAGCAAGGTAGGGATGGATAGCGGGTTACGACGATTGCATCTTTGACCATCATCAACCGTAGGTTGATAAAGGAAAAGATGTATGAGGAGTAACC
>JAESFX010000147.1_pt1 | contig 69058 bp, 77 predicted proteins | sample 9269501 | NCBI WGS metagenome assembly JAESFX01 (sample SAMN14515570, study PRJNA621655) | algae metagenome | isolation source: Desmonostoc geniculatum HA4340-LM1 and co-occurring heterotrophs from cave... | place: USA: Maniniholo cave, Kauai, Hawaii | collected 2009-07-28
GGTCTCAGCCGCTCCACCTGCTCGTCCGTCAGCCAGAATAGATTGCTCATGATCACCCCCGTCAGTTCGGGGGCTTGAATCACGCAGGCAGGGAGGCCTCAAGCCGATTAATGGGTCCTGACCCTAGCTCACCGAGATGTACCCACGCCTCGACTTCTGCTTTTTGGTTTCAGATGCGGTTATCAATGCTTCAGCCAAGGTCGCGCAGGTCTCGATGCTGGTCCGCCCTTGGGTGCCAATGCGCCCCCACATGCGAAGTACGGAGACCTCCCCGAAAAGGGTGGGCGCCGTATCGATGCAGTAGAACCGGGCCATGTTTGCCTCAGCCTTGATGTGACGCAGATGTGCTAGAACCATCGTGACCTCCTGATCAGAGGATCTGCCACGCCACGTCGAAAGTCCAATTCGCTTTGTGAATCGAAGGTACAGCCCCGATTCATGTTTGTGATGATCAACCCTGCCAAAAGAAGCGGATCGCGCTCAGGTTGTGGCCTTGTGCGGCGCCAAAGTCGCGTCTACGTTTTCGCTGCGGCGCGGCTGTCTGGAGACGCCAGTGGGTAGCTCCCTGACCCGCTCCGGCAGTGTTGCTTGCCACACCGGGCGCCCACCCTTCTTCCTGTTCGACTGTTTGTCGACAATCGAAACTGGCTCATCGGACACTGCGCTTAGGGGGAGCGTCAGGTGATACCTGGATACTTTACGGTAAAGGGGCGGGTTCGTTCTGCCCTACTCCGCTCTCCTCTTCGTGCCATCTGCGCTGCACGTGCGTTCCCTGCTTCATCTCGCACGACTGGCTCATATCGGACGTCGCGGACGCGCTTGCCGATCCACGCAGGCTGCAGGTCGCCATTGTTCCATTCATAGACGAACCCAACAGTCGCTCCCGACTTTGCGCACAAGATTCGCGAAACGGGATGGGCGACAAGGCGCGGTTTCTTGGTCATGATCTTCTTTCGCAGGCTGTACTCGGTCCATCATCGGCGAGACCGCCGATTGCAGGTTCAATCTGAACGACAGTCGGAGTGCCTTGGTCAGGGCGATTGCGCTGGTAGCAGACCGCACCAAAGGCGGTCGAAGTGCTCAACGGCTCCACCGGGAATCTGTTTCGCGATCAAATGCGCTGCAGTCCTGACCGCACCAGCGCCGCCGACCCAATGTATGCTCTGCCCAGCCTTCAGCAAACGCGCGTAACTGTAGTCCCTTGCAAGATCGGGATCATCGGCTGCAATCCCCTTTGAGACCAGCAGTCCGTAGGAAGTGACTGCCTCTTCCCAGGCCACGAGGAAGATGGCGACCAGATCCGAAGCCTCGGTGCGAGCATGGCTTTCCGACACCGTTTGCATGGCTCTTTGGTGGATCATGTTTCCTTCGTCCTTCTTGGTATCATGGGGCGGCTTTGCCCGGCGTGCGATGAGGTTGGCGATCGGTGCCAAGCCTGGATTGTCCGCACGCTTTCGATTTGTTCACCTTCGTGATCTTGGGTCTGCCATGCACGCTCAGGTTGTTCCACCTGCTTACCAAATCTGGTAATGGCCTCCCCGCCGCGTCATGTCCGCGCTATGGACCCGCAGGAGGCGCCATGCTGCACAACATCTTGCCTGATATCGAGAAACTGGAAACCCGCCTGCGCCGGATCGTGCCGGCTGGGTACATGCTGGCCTTGAATATCCGGCATCTGACGCCGGAATTTCTGCAGTCAACCTACCCTTCGGACTGGGTCACAATCTACACCGAGCAGCGCTACGTTATGTTCGATCCGGTCGTTGCCTGGGCGCGTTTCTCTATCGGGACGACACGCTGGAGCGAGATCCCGCCAGGGTTTTCCCGGGGCGCGGGCCTGCACATTCTGGACCACGCACGACAGTTCGGACTGAACTATGGTGGCTTGGTCTCCTCGAGAGGGCCCTCGGGAAGCCATGCGCTGTGTGTTCTCTCCGGTGCCCGAGAGGATCGTGAGTTGCGGGTGTCCGAGTTGAAGAGCATGGCGGGCATCCTCGACACGATCGTCGATGCCGTTGGACAACATGCCGGCCTGACCGACGTCGAACTTGAGGCCCTCCGCGACCTCGCCGCTGGTCTCACCCACAACGAAATCGCGGATCAGCGAGGTGTAAGCCCCGCGACGATCAAGAAGCGTCTGGAGCGCGCGCGAGACGTCCTCGGTGCAAAGAACGCGGTGCATGCTGTGGCCATTGCCACTCGTCGTGGATTGATTTTCACCGACCCGACATTCTGAGCATCCGGCGGAGCGGCCGAGGCCCCTGCCCCGCTATCCCACTTCCTTCAAAGGCTGGACGGCGTCTCACCCAAGCTCGAAGGTTCGGATGGTTCTCTACCTTCCTGGGTGTTCCTTTCTGCGATCTCGCCCAGGATTGCATCGATTTCGGCCCAGACGCGGGATTCCAGCTGGCCGCGGATCAGGGTCCATTTGCTCAGGACGTCGAGCGGGTCGTGGGCGCGCAGGAGGGTGGTCACAGCGCCTGCATCGACCGCCAGCGAGGTTCGTGCGCGCCATTCGGTGATGCGTGTCCGTTGCTCTTCTGAGGGGGCCACGAAGTCGGGCCCGAGTTGCCAGTTCTTCACCGCGCGGCGCAGAGCGGCGCGGATGACATGGGCAGGATCGACGCCGCAGTCGATCAGGGCTTCCTCCTGCCGTTCCAATGCATTCACCCGGATGTCGATCTTGCGCGTCGCGGGACTGCGTCGTGTTCGAGCCGGCCAAGCCATTGCCGGTGGCGCAGCGCGTCCGGCCGTCTCCTGTGTGGGTTGATGTGGGGGCGCAGGCAGTGTCCTTGCCGGCAAAGCAGCTTGATCGTCTACGACCACAGGCTCCACGCTCGCAAGCTCTGGTACCGGCCTTAACCGCTGTACCTCCTTCCTTCCCGGCTCCTCTTCCACCTCTGGACGCAGGGATGCGGCATAAGCCGGGTCGGGTCGCGTGATCGTCGGGATCTTCTTTCTCACCGCCCTGCCCTCACGCGGCCAGGATGTTGTTGAGGATGTCAGTCGCCTCTTCGAGGGCCTCGACCACATGGCGCACATGCGGGCGCATGAGAGGGTTGGGATCGGCCTGCTTCTGCAGGGCCACAGCGTGCAGGAGGCCCTTTTCGTCCATCTCCTTGTAGACGTTGCGGCGCATCATCACGGTCTCGACCACCGGGAACCGTGCGATCGCCGCTTCGATGAGGGCGGCATCGGCGCGTGTGGTCTTGGGGTCGACCATGTTCAGAACGACATGGTGACGGGGCAGGCTTGCAGGATCATCGACGCGGGCGCGGAGTTTTTCGAACCACTCGGCCGTTTGAGCGCCAACATCCAGATCAGAGGTCGACAGCATGACGGGGGTCACGATGTGATCGGCCAGAACGGCGATCCCGTCTGACCACTCGGCCCCGACACCCGCCGTATCGATGAAGATGAAGTCTGCCGAGTCCGCCGCATAGACCTGCTCGATCCGACGATCCACGGCCCCCACGCTCTCGACGGTCGCAGAGCGCAGGAGCGGTGATCCCAGCCCCGCGGCTTCGGCACGCTTGTGCCAGGTGCCGAGCACGCCGGTACTGTCTGTGTCGATGAGCAGCACGCGACGCCCTGCGGCAACGGCCGCACTGATCAGGGCGCGCGAGAGCGTGGTCTTGCCACTCCCCCCTTTCCGGGCCATCGCGGCGATCACCACGAGATTTTCGTTCGGCATGGGGACGGGCCTCTCGCAAAAGTGGTTATATGCAGCAAAGATGTAAGATCGTCGCTAACCTCCGCATGCGACGGCGTCAAGCAGAAGACGGGAGGCGCGGTTCCCTAGGCGGGATGCGGGGCGCACGGTGCTTCGCACATCTGGCGGAAGGCACTTTACGTGCGACAGAGGGCGTCCTCCAGTTGGCGCGATGCAGCCTGCAGATGCCGTGCGACACTCGACACAGGCCATAGTTCCGGATGCACGGAACGCAATGCATCCCGCGCGGGACGTGACGCATCCTGCGCCATGCGCGATACGGGCAACACATGCCATCTGACACTTGCCAGAAGACGTGCTGCGGGGCGCGCAAGACGCAGTCCAAAGGACACGATGCGCAGTGCAGAGAACGCGGGACGCGTTGCATGGAGCGCGATGCGCGCTGCATTTGCCAAAGGACGTCAAATCGGCCCGCGAGGCCGATTTTCTACATTGAGTACAAGCCCTTGTTGCCTTCTCCGCTTGTGCTGGGAGAAGGCGGGCTTGTACGAAGTTGGCAAGAAATAGGAACGTATACTTCACATGGGCAGCAGTCGCAGACTGACCGATCAGGAGCGCCGTCAGATCGTCCGGGAACGGGCGAAAGGCGTCTCGGTCAGTGCGATCAGCCGAGGCCTGAAGGTCTCGCCCAAAACCGTCTACAACGTCCTCGGCCACGGCCGTTCCGCTGTCTCCGCCAACGACAGCCGCACCCGTGTGCTGACCCTGCGGGTCACCGACAGTGACCTTCGCGGCTTCGATGCAGTTCTCGCGCGGCGCGGCATTGCCCATCGGTCAGATGCCATGCGCTCCCTGATGCTGGCCGCTGACGATCTTCTGCGCCCGGATGAAGGCATGACGGATGAGCTGAGGAGGTTGAGTGCGGCACTGAACCGGGTCGGCAACAACGTGAACCAGGTCGCGCGCCGTCTGAACGAGGCAAAGCTCAAAGGCGAGCGGCTGCCCTACACCTCTGCCAGCCATGCCGAAGTCCGCGATCTCGCCGTGCTGGTCTTCGACATGGCGGACCAGATCCAGGAGATGCTCCGCGCGCGCCGCCGTGTGCTGGACCTCGAGGTCACCAAGGCGCTCGCCGGTCTGGCACGGCAGGAAGCGGAGCAGGTGGCCGAACATGGCGCGGGGTGAGGCGCGCGGCATCAGCCCCGCCCTCTTCGATCGCGACTGGAGCCGAGTCTCGGGCAGCTGGCAGGGGCTTGCACGAGGCGCGCAGATGGTCCGGGCCGCGCGGGGCTACTCGCCTGCCATCTTCAAGCCGATCTCAAAGGGTGGGTGCCACACCGGCGCGCAATTGAAGGCCCAGCTGACCTACCTCACCACCAAGGCGAGCCACATCCTCGATAGCCGCGGCACCCATGATGGCAAGAAGACCCTGACCGAGGCCGAGATCGACCGGGTCGTGCGGCGCTTTGAGAACCAGTGGGGCGAGCGGCACAGCCCCAAGCTCGGCCATACCTCGCATCTTCTGATGGCGTTTCCCGTCGGCACCAGCGGCGAGGAGGTGCGCGCGATCACCGAGGCCGTCTGCGAGAGGTTCTTTCAAGGCGAGGGGTCGCAATTCGACTATATTGCTGCAATACACCAAGATCGCGCGCATCCACATGCGCATATCGTTCTGAACCGCCGCAGCAAGGATGGCGAAATGTTCTTTCTCGGGAAGGATCACCACTTCAACTACGACGCCTTCCGGGTGGCGATGGTCGAGGCGGCGCAGGTCCACGGGATCCGGCTCGAGGCGACACGGCGTCTTGACCGGGGGGTCACGACCTACCGCGCCGAGATCGACGAGGTTTACAAGGCCCATGACGAGGGTCGGCGGCCAGTCGAGCGCCAGCGCACGGGGGCAGATCTGACTGCAGCCCTGCAGACGGTGGCGCGCAATGCGCTGACCTATCAGGGTCTGGCTGCCGAGGCGTCCCGGTCGAACTTCGGTGACGTGGCCGAGGCGCTCGAGCGGGCCAGCATCATCCTTGCCGGTGGCGGTCAGGTCCAATCTGACGGAGCCATCTACATGTCCCAAGACGAAACTGCGTTCGACACGCTGATCACCGAGTTTTCTCAGAACATCCGTCAGATCGAAGCGGCGATCGACAGGGCACCCGCATCCGAGAGGCCGGAGATCGAGCGCAAGCTCACCGATGTGCTGGTATCCGTCGCACATCTCAATCCGCTCGGGGACCGCTCGGCCGCACTCCTCGACGCACCATCCCCGGACGGGGTCTATGCGCGGGCCAATATGCGCGAGGGCCAGCTCGGACGCTTAGACGACGATGCGATCAAGGCGCGCCTCAGCGAAGCGCTGCAGGGCACAGGTATAGACCCCGACGCCGTAGCCGCCCGTATGCGCGAGGGTGCTGGCAACGCAGCACTCGAACGGCAATGGTTGGCGCAGGATTTGCGCTCCATCGCCAAGGCGGGCGACCTCGATCTGGAGAAGGGCGAGGACCGCGAGGAAGCACTGGACCGGCTGGAAGCCGTCCATGTCCGCCTGGGCGATACCCTGACCGATGCGCGCATCCTGCGGGCGATAGACGATGTGGATGAGACGGAGGATGGCGAGGTTGCTCTCGCCGAGCGTCTCACGCTGCCGGAGCGCGACCTCGCTGACGGGCGGCCAGACATCTTTGCCCCGTCCGAGCGCCGGGATTTCCAAGACCTCGTCGCCCAGTTCCGCCGGACGGATTTCGACCACCCGTTCTCGGACGACCCTTCCGTGCGCCGGGCCGGTGCCGTCGAGGTGGAAGAAGCCCGCGCCGCCTTCAACGCCTATGCACAACGATCGCCTGATCATGCAGAACTGGCTTCGATGGCCTGGGACAAGATCACCGACAGCCGCAAGCCGCAGGAGTTCGCCGTCGAGGAAAAGGACCGCAGGCTTCACGCCGGCGACATGGATCTTGCTTTGCGGGAACCCTACGACCGCTTGGGCCCGATTACCGAGGACATGCGCACCCTCGCGCTCTACCGCACGGAAATGCCCGAAGAGGAGTTTGGTGCGGCAGTTCAGGAAGAGGTCGACCGGCTGCGCGCCATGGGTGCGTCACGGGCCTATATCAGTGAGCGTAGCCTCGAGATCGAGGACCAGGCGCGGCAAGACTATGCCGAGAGCCGCTATCTCGCCGAGATGACGCCTGCTGTCGCTGACTATCTGCGCCGGGCAGAAGCCGGCGATCCGGAGCCAATGTCAGAGGCTGAGCAGCAGCGCTTCGTCGCGCAGATCGACAAGAGCCTGACGCCTGACGCAGTTGCAGCGTTGCGTGCGGGCAATGCCGAGGTACTGGACAAGTTCAGTCAGGACCCGCTCCGGCAGCTTGAACTCGCCAAGGCCTATCTCGAGAGCAGCGAGGTGACCGCCCACGGCCCTGCCATGGAGCGGGTTCTCGACGCGTTGGCCGAAGAGCAGATCGAGGCGCAGCGCGCGCGTCACGTCGTGGCGCATGGCGAGAAGGGGATCACCCATGGATAAGGGCAAGATCGCGGGCGGGATCCTGAGCCTGACGCTGGTCGGCCTCGCCATCGGCTATGTCGTGGCTACTGGGTATCTGATCATCCGCTACGGGCTGTCGACGCAAGGCTTCGACGTCACCCTGCTCGCGCGGGAATACCGCGCGCTTGGGCTAACCGCCCCGCGCGACTTTCTCTGGGTAAACCTCATCCTCGCAGGCTTTGGGATAGCCGCGCTCCTGCTGAGCGTCACGCTTCTGGGCGATGCCCTGACGCGCTTCGGCACGACCCATTGGCAGACTCGGACCGAGATGAAGCGCAACGGCTTTTTCGCCAAACCGGGTGGCGGCTTCCTTCTCGGCAAGCTCGGCCCCCCGAAATCGAAGCGCCCCTTCCTCGTTTCGAAAACTTTCCCGCATGCGCTGATCGTGGCCCCGACAGGTCGGGGCAAAGGTGTGGGCTTCGTGATACCGAACCTGCTCACTTATAAGGGCTCTGCCGTAGTGCTAGACGTGAAGGGCGAAAACTTCCGCGAGACCTCGCGCTTCCGCGCCAGCATGGGTGACAGAGTGTTCCGGTTCGCGCCCACCGATTGGGACCGCCCGACACATCGCTACAACCCGCTGGCGCGCATCGCGGCGATGACCAACCCCGACCGGCAACAGATGGAACTGAAGCTCACCGCCAAGCTCTTCCTGCAGACCGACAACGAAAAGCTGAGCGGTCTTCTGGCAGGCGGCATCGATCTCTTCGTCGCGGCGGGCCTTCTGGCCTTCGAGCGCGGCGTGCCGACCATCGGCGAGATCTACCGGATCACCGCCTCGGGCGGCGACAAGCAGAAGGAATACCTCAAACGCTCGCAGGAAGTGAAGAACAGGTCGGCCAAGCTGATCTTCGAGCGCATGGCCTCGACCAACAACGACACGCTGACTTCCTACCTGTCGCTTCTGATGACCTCGGGTCTTGACACCTGGGACAACCGCGCGATCGACGCGGCAACCGCGACCTCGGATTTCTCCTTCCGGGACGTTCGGCGGCGGCCGCACGCGATCTATCTCGTGGTCGAGTCCGAGATGATCCGCCCCCTGGCCCCGCTGATCCGGCTCTTCTTCTCAGACCTGATCGCTTCACTGCAGGCGCAGGAGCCGGGCGATGACGAGCCCTGGCCCGTGATGATCATGCTCGACGAGTTCGACCGGCTCGGAAAGATGCCGATCGTCGCCGAGAGCATCAAGACGCTGCGGTCCTTCGGCGGGAACCTTGCCATCGTCACCCAGACCATTCCGGCGCTGGACGAGATCTATGGCGAGAACACGCGCCGTTCCCTGCAGGGTGGCGCTGGCGTGAAGCTTTACCTCACCCCGTCCGAGCAGAAGACCATCGAGGAACTGAGCCAGGCCGTCGGCAAGACCACCAAGCGCGTGGTGACGCGGTCGCGTGCCGTTGGCCGCAATCCTTTCGAGGGACGCAGCGTTTCCGAGCGGACAGAGGACACGCCGCTTCTGACCGAGGATCAGGCCCGGCGCATGGACCTCGACGAGGTGATCCTCGTGATCGACGCTCAAATGCCGATCCGGGCAAGGCGGATCAAGTATTTCGAGGACCCTACCCTGAAGGTACTGCATGCTGGCCAGGCAGGGAGTTTCCCCTACCCGGATGAGGACAGGCTGCGGCGTGATTGGCAGATGACCGAGACCCGCGAGATTGTGGAGAAGCTGAAGCAGGAACTGAACGAAGTGCGGGCGGCTGCGGGAGCTAGGGATTCTGGAGCAGGGGGCTCATCCAAAGCAGTTGAGGCACCGACTACGGACACACAGGTTCCGAACCTAGCCGTGTCATATCGCGCGCGGGGCCGAGCGGCACGCGCTGCGGCGGGAGGCGGTGGGTCAGGTCAGGTGGCCTTCGATCTGGCGTTACTCGGAATCAATAAGACAGATAGAACCCAGCTTGCCGCTGCTGTTCAGACTACGCGGGCGATCATCGCGGCATACGCGTGATTGATCTTCGCTGCGGTCGAAAGCCCATCACTGTACGCCCGCACAACAATGTTGAAGCTACTGTTTCACGCGGGACTGAATCACCGATCTCTTGAATGGCATCGCGGGCGCGCGCGCCAGAAATCGAGCGAAGTCGCCGTTTGGTCCGACTTCCGGACAATAGGTAACCGTCGACCGATCAGCGCCTGCGTCGCGTGGGCCTACCAATAGACCGGCGTCGTCGAGCATCCACAGCCAATCCGGTGCCCAGCCCGTTTCCACCCAAGCATAAACGGTTGCGCAGTAGAAGTTCGTCGGATCAAGCACAAACTGGGCAGCGACGAAGTCGAACGGGTAGAAGCCATCAATCCCGACCTGTTTCTGCCAAAAATCCATCCAGCCCGTGGCGCGCCTGGCAATCCATTCCCCGGGGGGACCAGACTCTGCGAGCCTCGTCATGTCGGTTGGTGTGAAGATGACATCGCGCGCAGCTTCATACGGGATCAATGTCAGAGGAACGCCTGACGAGACCAGGAACGCGACCGCCGCCGGATCCTTTCGAAAATTGAGATCGCTGAAGACAGGCCCGTGTCCGAAAAGAATACCGTCTCCCTGTCCCTCGCTGGGATGGAAAAGGTGACCGGGGCGTCGGCCCATGACGGCGACCACGCCCTGGAGGTTCTCGGACGACGACGGATCGGCCTGCAGTGCCGAGGCGATATTGGTCACTGGCCCGAGGGCAAGGATCGTGAGCGGCCCTTCCCGCAATGCCGCTGCAAGTGCATCTGCCGCAGCGTTCTCAATGTCCCTGTCCCGTGGCAGCGCAGACTCCGCCCCACGGACGACGTCGGGTAGTGAGAGGCCTGCCGCACGTATTACGTTGACGAGCGCCCTTGTCGTCGTGTCGGTCACTTCGAGGTCGGCGTTGCCGAACACTGTCGAAATACCTGCGACATTCACCGTGCCAGCCCGCGAGATGCTCAGTAGGGCAAGGCAGTCGTCCGGGTCCACGCGACTTTCAAGTCCACAAGCGGCGTCGGTGTCGATCCACAGGCGAGTAGGGGATGTCGCCTGGGACCGCCGGATATCCAGGCGCGGGGCTTCGACCTCGCCGCTGCGCCAGGATGCGACCGGGATTGCAAGACTTCCGAGTGCAAGGGCTATCAGGATCAGTATTGCCAACGCCAGACTGGACACGGCACCGGGACTAAATTTCAGGGACATGTGCAGAGCTCACGGCCTGAAACTGTTACCGGGAAACTCATCTCCCGTCGGCACAGCACCTTCCTGACTTCGAGGCTGAGGCAATCCGATAGAAACATTCACGGCTCCATTGCATGTTGCAGATGCTTCAATCCCGCTCGCTTGTGCCAAGTTCAAGAAAGCCAGCGGAGCGAAAGGCAGCGGACTGCCTGAGGCGGGAAAAGTCCAAAACCTGATGGCTGTGCCATACCCCGGATGGAGGCGGATCGACAAGAAACGCGCATATCATCTCTGCACCGATCCTGGCTGTGATTTCCAGTTCACCGGTGCCAGAAAACCGCATATGCGTTGTCACGCTCGATCCGCTGCGGATGCCTGTCACGGCTACCGCAATGACACACACACCAGCGTGCCATTGGGCGAAGGACAGAATACGCGATAGCGCACTCTTGACCCACCGGTTCCCGCGGAAGACCTGGACTAGCCTGAACAGCGCCGCAGTGATTAACGTGGACGTCAGGCATACACGTGTTGCCGTCGTCCTTGCCCCAAGATGTCTGCGCAGTACGTGCTGATCGGCAAAGTCGACCCGGTACGCCATTCGCGCGCCCCAAGTTCCGCCGAAGTACAAGCGACGACCATCCGCCAGTTTCCCTGGGTCGAAAACCTGCTCCATCAACCAGTTGATGCCAGCATGCCCATGCGCATCACCGATTGCGCTCATCAGACCGATCTCGATGTCCTGCACCTGATCCATTCCGGCGGCGCAGTGCGCCGCTAGCATGTTCGTAAGTCCGGGCGCCAAACCAACCGAAAGCAAGGCCGACGCATTGCGTGTTTCCAGCGCCTCCACCTGCCGGAAGAATGCGTCATTGGCGGTAAGGTCAACGTAGTTGATGCCGCGCCCCAAAACAAACTGGACGAAGCCGGTCTCAGACTGATCCATGCAGACGACGACACAGCTGACGTCCTCGCAAGCTGCCGCCCAAGTCGTGGAGTCATCAAGGTCGAGACGACGGGAACTCGCACACATTTGAACCGCGACCTTCCGGGCTCGGTCAAGATTGCGGCCCGCGACAATGACCTGAAGCCCGGAACCGATCAGTTGCCGACAAAGCTTGGTGCCTACCGCGCCATACCCGCCGACGACAAGAAGAGCGCCATCTTGTTTTCCCGGAAAGGTCGCACTGCTGCGGCGTTCATCTTCGTCAATCTCGGCACATCCCGTTTGTGCCGACCGTGTGTTGGGCTGTCGCGACATCAGCCTGTCACCCTTCCGGCAGCCCTGCCAAAGAAATGCCTTCTCGCCGTCCCGCCAAACATGTTTGCAACTGCGATCAGAACGCAAAGCAGGTGCAGCACGCGAAACACGGCGATTGCCCAGGATTCTGTGTCAGCGCTGCTCATCCATGCCAAGACGGAATTGCCCTTCGCGATCCAGGTCAGCGGTTCGAGGACCAGCGACACAGTGCCGAAGACGCCAAAGACGAGTGTCAGAAACCAGCGCGCCGCATTGTGCCCCCGCCACATCCACCAAGCTGCGGTCAAAAGGACACTGTAGGCCACCAGCCGAAGTATCAGTTCGTTGTTCCGCAACGAAACCTCCTCGGCCAGGGAAGCCGGAGCGATGGACAGGACAACCGCTTGCTCGGCAACCGCCATGATCACGGCTCCACACCAAAGTAATAAGGAGTAGGTCACTGGCCTTGGGACCATTCTGGGACTTGACGGGTCTGGCAAGGATCACTCCCTAGTTTCATTCCGCACCGGGCCGCGCCGACGGCAGGGCACCGTTCTAAGCGCAGATATGATCCACGCTCCACCGTTTCGGATGGCGTTCACTTTCTTGGTACTCGCTTGACCGCTGTACCTGTCGATATGGCGGCCGCATCGAGGTCAGGGTTCTGTATGGTAGCCCACAATCGCCGTAATTTTTCGGGGTTGCGGAGCAGGTAGATCGCGGTGATCCGACCATTCGCAACCTCGACCGCTGTGGCTTGCCGTGTCCCATCCGCCTCTACCACCAGTTCCGAGATCAGCCCGTTCAGCCGGGCGGGTGTCCGCGAAATTGGAGGGGCCGCCCCAGGCTTTCGCGCGAGGCCTGCATAAAAGCGCGCCACGCGGCTGGCCCCCCGGATGGTATTCAGGGCAGCGATCTTTCGCCCGCCGCCATCACTATGGAGCGCCGCGCCATCGGCCAGATGGCGCATGATCGCCTGGACGTCGTTCTCTCGCGACGCTTTGAAGAACGCCGCCGCGACCGCCTGGTGATCTTCGACTGCAACGGCAAAGCGCGGGCGTTCCTCGTGGAGATGATCGCGCGCCCGCTTCGCCAACTGCCGGCAAGACGCCTCGGTGCGCCCAAGGGATTGCGCGATCTCCCGAAAGCCCATGTCGAAAATGTCGTGCAGGATGAACGCTGCCCGTTCAGGCGGGGACAGGCGTTCCAGCGTGATCATCAGGGCAAAGGATATGTCCGACTCATCCCCTGTTTCAGCGGTGTCGCTTTCCCCGGTGAGGACGGGTTCTGGCAGCCACTGGCCGACATAGGTGACCTTTTCCCTTTGACGCCGCCGCAATCTGTCGAGGCAGAGCCGCGAGACGATGGTGACAAGATAGGCTTCGGGACTGTTGAGCTCTGAAAGGTCCGCCCTCTGCCATCGCAACCAGGCGTCCTGCACGACGTCCTCCGCATCCGAACTGGATCCGGTCATCCTGTAGGCAATGCCGGTCAACTTCGAGCGTTGGGTTTGGAAAAGCGTTTCCCTGTCGATGTTGGCATCAGGCTGCATCTGGCAAGGGCACCTTGGGATGTTGGCTCCGGAAACCGATAGCCACGCGGTTCCAGATGTTGATGAGCCCTATGAGAAGGGTCAGTTGCACGCGCTCATTCTCGTCGAAATGACGACACAGCTCGTCATAGATCTCGTCCGGGGCGCCCTGGTCCGCGATCTCCGTCAGCGCCTCGGTCCAAGCGAGTGCCGCACGCTCGGCGTCGGTGTAGCAGGAAGCCTCACGCCATGCAGGCAGAAGATCCAGCCGGGCCTGCACCTCGCCGCCCGCGCGCGCCTCGCGCGCGTGGAGGTGGAGACAATAAACGCAGCCGTTGATCTGCGATGCCCGCAGCCTGACAAGGTGATTAAGCCGAGGCGCAATACCGCTGGCGCTGACCGCTGCGTCCAGGTCAACCAGCTGTTTCGTCAGCCCCGGCGCGACGGCAAAGTACTGTAGGCGAGTGGTCATTGATTTCGTCTCCTTGTGGCTGCTTTTGATACAGAGACGTCTCAGCTACCTCGGATGTGACACCTGGCCGCGACTTTCGGCATCCTTGCGCATTATTCCGGATGCGCCGTCGTTGGCGAACGTCGCTCCTCCCGAGGTGGCAGCGGTTTCCGAACCACGCTCAGATCCTTCTGCCCTGTGCGTGTTCCGCTGCCAGTGCGCTGAGATATGCGTCCAAGTCGACTCCCCCATGCCCAAGGGCCCGGAGTATTTCGGCCATGAATGTCATCGGAGCTGTTCCGGGCGCAGTCACGACGGTGGTGTCAGCGACCGCACAGGCGACATCTCGGTACAGGTCCTGGCCGCTATAGACAGGCACCGTTTCCAGAAAGCTGCGCGCGTTGCTCGTGTGGGCGACGTCATTGAGCAGACCGGCGGATGCCATAGGCAGGGTGCCGGCACAGATCCCTGCGACCAGCCTTTCCGCATCAGTGAAGGAGCGAAGCACGCTGTTCAGATCAGGGGCGGCGCTGGTCTCCCAGATCATCCCGCCGCATACCACCACTCCGTCAAGATCGGCCGGGTTCAAGTCTTCTACCGCCATCGAGGGCTTGACGCGAAGCCCTCCCATGGAGGTGACGTCGACACCCGAGGGCGACGCGACGACACAGTCGATGCCCAAGTGGCCTTTCGAGGTGCCCATGAGGGGCGCGCATTCCCAATCCGCAAACCCCTCTGTCAGAACGATTGCCAGTCGCGTCATGTTTGCCTCCGCAAAACAGGGTTCATGTCAGTTTGCTCCTCTGCCGTGTTGCAGGTCCCAGGCTTCGCCCCCCGGAACCCACGTAAAGTTAGACGAAAACGACCAGTCGAATGTGACAACCTCGGTCAGCACTCGTTTGCCGGCAAGCTGCAGCCGATGCCATCGGCGCTGCCTTGGCGGGGCCATGAACGCATCGCCTTGTTTATCTCGGGTGAGGACAAGCGCCGGTCATCTTGGTGCGCGCTCGAGAAGTCTGGACAACTGATCCTGCACGGTCTGTGAAAGCAGTCTGACATCCGCTCTGCTTGATCGGGCAATCGCCGCGCGTTCGACTATCGCTGAGATGAGATCCGCGAGCGCGGCGATGCGTGCTGCCGGCACCTCTGGTCCCAAGACTTCCGCGAGATCCATACGAAGTTCCAGCCCGCCTGTTTCAAGATTTATGCGGTGGATCGTGTCGTTGCCCAGAACGGCGGACCTATTTCCGACAGGAGGGCGACTGAATCCGCCCGGCTGTCCGATCACCTTCCTGCAGCACGCGCCACGAAGTCCTCGAAGGCGCGGTCGCCGATTGTCGAGAATGTCACGATCCGCGAGGCCTGATCGCTGCTTGCCCAGCCGAGGTCCCTGATCCTCTGAAAAACCGCCCGACCAAGGCTGCCCGAAAGGTGCGAACGACGTTCGCTCCAATCGAGGCATTCACGGCACAGAGGAGCACGGCCGCGCGACAGCTCGTCGACATCTATGCCGAACCCACGCATCAGAGATTTGCCCGCCTCGCTCAAGACCAGCGTCCGCTCCGTCTCAAGAACGTGCCCCCCGGCGATCAGGGCTCCGTAGAGATCCGTTCCCGTCTCGCCCGCCAGGTGGTTGTAGCAGACGCGGGCGCGCCGCAGGGCAAGGTTGCGCGGCCCGGGACGGGTGCGCAGATGCCCGGACCGCGCAGCAAGGCCCATCAACCCCTCGAGCACACGGGCCACCTCTTCGTTCTTCAGGGCAAAATATCTGTGCCTGCCCTGTTTCCGCAGCGCCAGCAATCCGCCTTGCTGAAGCCTAACCAGATGCGCGCTTGCCGTCTGGGGAGTGACGCCCGCCTCAGACGCCAGTTCTCCCGCAGTCAGCGCCGAGCCTGCCATCAAGGCGGAAAGCATGTTGGCCCGCGCCGGATCTCCGATCAGGGCAGCGAGCCTCGCAATGTCGGGTCCGTCTTTCATGGCAACCCTCCATCATTCGGCCTCTATCGAAGCATTAGCACCACATACCGCGCTATGGTTTGCCTGTCAAAGAAGGAATCGCACCATGCTGACCTGCATCATCCGCTACCAGATCGACCCGACCAAGAAGTCCCAGTTCGAGGAGTATGCCCGCAACTGGGGTCAGGCGATCCCTCGCTGCGGTGCCGATCTGATCGGCTACTACGGGCCTCATGAGGGATCATCGACGGTCGCCTATGGCATCTACAACATCAGGAGCTTGGCTGACTACGAGGCCTATCGTGCCCGCCTCGCCGCCGACCCAATAGGTCAAGAGAACTACGAGTTTGCCATGCGAGAGAGGTTCCTGCTACGCGAGGACAGGACTTGGTTGAAGCTGGCCTCCGCTCCGCATGGAGATGGCAGATGATCGCTGTCATTTTCGAAGTCGAACCTGCAGAGGGTAGGAAGGACGAGTATCTGGACATTGCGGCGGCCATGCGCCCCCTGGTTGACCAGATAGAGGGCTTCATTTCAGTCGAGCGGTTTCAGAGCCTCACTAACCCGGACAAGATCCTGTCGCTTTCGTTCTTCGTGGACGAAGCGGCAATCGAGCGCTGGCGGGCGCTTTCGGCACATCGAGCGGCCCAGACAAGGGGGCGAGCACGGATATTTCGTGACTACCGCCTGCGCGTCGCGGCAGTGCTGCGTGACTACGGCTTGGTCGCCCGTGACCAGGCACCGGAGGACAGCCGGAGGATTCATGACCACATCGGGAGGTAGTGGAGGTGACAACCTTGACTTCCGGACAAATCCGTCCGGTCCCATCGACGATGCTTATGGCCGCTACTTTCACCGGAACATTCAGCCCGGCATAGTGTTACATGCTGTGCTTTCTCCCTGTGGCTTGTGGCTGCTTCACGAAGACCAAGTCTACCTCCAAATCGAAGCACAGCACCTGCACGAACGCCATCGTCGGGAACGGGGCAAAAGCCGAGTATCTCATCTGACTACGAAGCGCAGGAGCTTGCGGGGAAGGTGGTCGTTGAGGCTTCTGGAAAAGCGGTATGCAATCGAAGAGGTCGACCCGTCAGCGCTCTTCAATCTGCAACGGTTGCCGCGCCAGCGTTCACGAACTCGCGGATAAGATACCTCCGCGCCTGCCGGTCTTGGACGACAGGCTAGCCCAAGACCGGCGAGTTAGAGGATGCGCACTACCAAGTCGCAGGCAGCCGAACAAAGCCTGCAATGCGCGTCGTCAGTGTCGCGCGACCATCCCCGATCATCGGGCGCATCTGCTCCATGACCGCTGCACTTGGCTCGCCGTGAATCTCGAACTCGGCAACTTCGCAGTGTTCCATGACCTTTGCGATATATGGATCAGACAGCCGCCAGTGTTCCAATATCGCTTCGGAATCTCGGTACAACTGATAGCTGACCGCGACCATGCGTTGCTCGTCGATGAAGGTCTGCACCATCAGCTGCGGACCGTTCTCCTCTACAGAATCTACCGCTTCGGAGATCGCTTGCCGGAAGGCGGAGAGGTGGCCTTCCGAAATCCGCATCAAATTGCGGAATAGGATCATTTCGTCAGGTTTCAGGCGATTGCTGGTCACGCCGGCCTCCTTGCTTTGCCTTTGGGCTTCGCGCCAAGTTTTCAGGTAGCGGCTGCAGCCTTGCGCGCTGACGAAGTATCCGAAGAACATCACCTAGGATTGCGGCAGTCGCCGCCGAAAGGATTGCAGCGACGGCAACAATGCCCGCACCAGAAGGCCAGCCAAATGCCTGGATCGCGCTGCCAACTACCACCGGACCGATGACCTGTCCGAGATTGTTGCCCTGTACGATGAGGCCAAGCACGATAGGGACTTGCCCGGCATAGGGAGCCGCGACGGGTGCGGTCGACAGGAGTGTGGCCGGAAATAGCCCTCCGACCGCCGAGAACATCATGCAAAGGAGAAAGGTTGGCACAGCCGGCAGCACCGGCAGGAAGACCCCAAGTCCGGCCAAGCCCATCACGAGGCTGGCAGTTGCCAGCAAGACCACCCGCCCGACACCACGCGAAAGCAGCAGGCCCGCGGCAAGATTGCCAAGGATGCTGACCGACGTCGCGAGAGCACTCAAAAGCCCGGCAGTCTCGTAGCTCACCTGCATCCGCTCAATGAGTAGGACGGGCAGGAAGCTGAACAATGCAAAGAACATCAGGCTATAAAACGCAAAGGCCGCCGCGAGCACGAGTGGCCCGCCTGCCCCGACCGTTTCTACGATATCAGCACCAAGTCCGCGCAAGGACCAGAGCCTGCGTCGTCCATCGGCTGGCACGATGGCTACGACCGAAACGCCAGTTGCCAGGGCCACAATGCAACTGGCCCACCAGATTGCGCGCCAGTCGTCGAACAGGGGCCCGGCGAGCATGGCGATCGCCATCCCAGCGGGCATGAAGCAACTCCACAGTGCGAACACAAGGTCGCGCCGTGAGCGACTGGCAAAACGCTCGAGAAGAGATGGCGCGGCGACGGTGATCAAAAGGAACCCCGCACCCTCAATGACGCGCGAAGCAAGAAGCACTCCAAATGACAGAGTCGAGGCGCCGATCGCGCCGCCAACCGCAGTCGTCAGCAGGCCAAGGACAAGAACCCGGCGACCGCCGATGCCGGCTACAACTGCGCCTACCGGAACACCGCCGATCAAGCCCAAAAGAGCAAAGATCCCCGTCAGCCAACCAATCGCCGCGAGATCGAGGCCGAGGTCGGTTTGAAGCATGGGTGTCGCGATCATTGCCTTGCCGACCTGCAGCGCGGCAACGATGCCGGATCCGACAAGCAGGGACACCGCCCCCCAGTTTGTCGATTCCGGGGTCGAGCGTTGACCTGCCGCCGCCATCATACCGCCTCGCGCGTCCGAGCCGCGGTCAGCGCGTTGGCGATCCCGGCGACGTGCCGCCCCTGAAAGCGGGCACCCTCCAGTTCGTTCGCGCTCGGCTGCCGATCACCGCCGTTGCCATCATCAGCGAGGGTCGACGCGCCGTAGGGTGAACCGCCAGTGATCTCATCCATCCGCATCTGGCCCTTGAAGCTGTAGGGCAGACCAACTACGACCATCCCCAGATGCATAAGCACCGTCTGTGTGGACTGGATCGTCGTCTCCTGCCCGCCATGCTGGCTGCCGGTCGACGTAAAGACGCTGCCGACTTTGCCGACCAGCCTGTCCTCGAACCAGAGACCACCGGTCTGGTCGAGGAAGTTCTTCATCTGCGCTGCCATGTTGCCGAACCGGGTCGGTGTGCCGATGATGATCGCGTCGTAGTCGACAAGTTCGGCAACCTTTGCGATCGGGGCGGTGAGATCGACCTTGTAGCCCGAACGTTGCGCCACGCTTTCCGGGACAAGTTCAGGAACACGTTTCACATCGACCAAAGCGCCCGTCTCACGGACACCCTCCGCGACGGCGGCCGCCATGGTTTGGATATGGCCGTAGGATGAATAGTAAAGGATCAGCACCTTGGTCATTTCTGCGCCTCGAAGTTTCCTTGCGGTCGGAACCTGAGGTCTTTGATTGCTCTGCGGAAGTGATATAATTTTGATCAAAGCGATCAATTGAGATGATCATGCTGGACGCACTTACCCTCGATCAAATGCGCACGTTTGTGATGGTCGCGGACAGCGGCAGCTTCCGGTCAGCTGCCAGCAGGCTCTCGCGGGTACAGTCGGGGGTCAGCGTCGCAATTGCAAACCTGGAAGCGCAGCTTGGCGTCCTCCTGTTCGACCGTTCCGGACATCGCCCGCTTCTGACGCCAGAGGGCAAGGCATTGCTAGCCAATGCGCGCGACATACTGCTGCGGGTCGATGCCATGCGTTCACGGGCCCGGGGTCTTGGCGATGGCGTCGAGCTTGAATTGGCGCTCGTTGTCGACACGCTGTTTCCGATCCATCTGGTGGGTCTTGCAGTCGCAAAGATGCGCGTTGTCTATCCGTCGGTCACGATTCGGATCTCGGTAGAGCCGCTCGGCGGCCCTCTGTTGGCCTTGAGGGAGGAACGCTGCACTCTCGCGATCATGGTCGGCGAAGACTTCCGCGACCCGCGGATCACGTTCGAAGCCCTGTCGTCGCTTTCACAGGTTGCAGTAGTGGCCGCCGGGCATCCGCTGGCCAGGCAGATGCCCGGCGATGGGATTGGAAGTCCAGAACTTGCCGACCATCTTCAGGTTGTGCTGTCCGACCCCTCAAATATTTCGCAAGGCCGCGATTTCGGTGTGATCTCTCCTCAGACGTGCAGGGTCAATGGTCAGGATGCCAAACACGCTTTCATCCTGGCTGGGGTCGGGTGGGGCCGGCTTCCGCTCTGGCTGGTGAAGCGAGATCTGGAGGAAGGACGGCTTCAAAGGGTTGGAACAAAATCGCTGGGGCGCAATGGCGAGATCGTGTCGGAGGCATATGTCGCCCACCGCCTTGATCAACCGATGGGCCCTGCCGCCCGCAAGTTCGCTAGGATACTGGTCGATCTTAATGCGGGCAGTTCCGAGCCCGCGGGCTAACGTTCTGTGGCTGCCGCTCCGTTCTTAGTCGTGCTTGGATGCCGTTCGTTTGGCATCGAAGTCTATTGGGCAATCGTGAAGATTCAGACCCATTCGCCGCGATTTCGCAAATCGCGACCATTCAGGCTGATCCGACCCCCAACGTTGGACTGCCCAAAGGCAGATTTTTCCGGCACCTCTCAGGGTGACGGGCTGGTGACGCCCCCTGATTTCGTCAGCACGAACGGGACCTTGTTGTCGATCGCGCCATGTGGCCGTTCGTTCAGAGCATTTGCTGCCCCTGTCCAATACCGACTTCAGCGCCTCAAACTCGTCTTGGGATACCTCGATGTTCCCGTTGAGGTCATATCTCAGTAGGCTTTGCAGATACTGGGCTGGCTTGGGCTCGTGCCACGCCAGCACTCAAGTGGCTGCAAGCAGCGGCTCGGGAAGGCATCGAAGATGGGACAACGCGACATCCGCAGGCTCCTGATAATCGGGGCCATGTCCATGTTCAGGGCAAACCTGCGCCGAGGAACAGCCGAAGGCACCTGGCTCGCGAGCATGCCGGCGCGCAAGCCACGGATCCTGGTTGCCACCGCGCTAGCCAACAAGATGGCTCGCGGCCTGTGGGCCATGAAGAAGTAACTAGTGGAGTACCGGGATCCGACGCTGACCTGAGCGCCGGTCAGCCTGGGTGTGAGGAGGTCAACGAACCGTAAGGGAACAGAGATCAAGAGGATCCAGATCGGGTCAAGAAGACTACTTCGAGGAGCCGCCGAGCTCGCCGTTTTGATTTGCCCTCGATCTACCTACCGCCATACCGGCCAGCGGTCCTGTACAGTGCCGCACCAAAGGCCTGACACATGAACGCACTCGATTACACGTCCCACGGCCAGGAAACCACTTGCACCCCTGGGAGCATCGACACATGAAGTAGCGGAACTGGGAGCGTTTGGTCAACTAAGTTGGCTAGACAGACATCTTGGTAGGCTCAAGCCAAGTTCGTCTGAGAGCCCCGGTTTCCAAGCATGTGTTGCATCGATCTGTCGAACCCACCGGACGAAGCGGACACTCGACGTGTTCCGCCAAATGTCCGCTCCTTTTGGCCAGCAGAGATCAAGCCGCTTCGAACGCAGCCTGCATCTTTTCGATGTCAATCTTGCTCATGCCCATCATGGCTTCCCGAGCGCGGCCAGCTGCGTCGCGATCTGAGGCGCCGAGCATCGTTGAGAGCGCTGCCGGGAACACCTGCCATGATACGCCCCAACGGTCGACCAGCCAGCCGCAGTGTCCGGCCTCGCCGCCATCAGAAACGAGCGCATCCCAGATGCGGTCGGTTTCGGCCTGACTCTGTGTTGTCACGGCAATCGAGCAGGCTGGATTGAGCTTGTAGTTCGGCCCACCATTGAGAATGCAATAGGGTACACCGCCCAATTCGAAATTCACGAGCATGGGAATTTCACCATTGGCCACGTCGGTCAGCAGGCGGCTGTCGGGGATTAGCGAGACGTAGAAGCGCGCCGCTTCGATCCCTTTGTTTTCGAACCAGAGGCATGTGGTCACTGACAGGTGTTCAGTCATTTGAGGTGTCCTTTGCAGGTTTGAGTAAAAGTTCCAGATACCGCCGCAGGTGGACGAGGCTGTCTCGCGCCCGTTCTGCGTCGTCCATTGCTTTCGCGACGATAAAGCTCATGCTCACTCGGTCATGTACTGGTCCCAGAAGCCCACCTCGGGGTCGATCTGCTGGACGACATCCACCAGAACGCCTGCCGGATCGCGGGTCATAAAGCGGCGCTGGCCCCAGGCTTCATCAGTAAGAGCGTGCACGACGGGGATGCCTGCCGCCGACAGCCTTTCGAACGCTGCAGCCGCGTCGGCAACTTCAATGGTCAGGATCATGCCACGCCCATCAAAGCTTTCCGGTCCGGGCGGGTTGGAGGGGTGGTCGGGATGCATGAAGGCAAGGGTTGCCCCCCGGCTGTCGCCATCGGGCTGGCCGATGAGATAGACGAACCAACTGGCCTGGAACGCGACCTCGAAGCCGAAATGGGTGACGTAGAAGTCGCGCGCCTCGAAATGTGCAGGGGTCGTGATCAGGGGATAAAGGTCGCGGACCTGCATGCTGGTTCCTTTCGCGGAGTCTGTGGTGGTGTCGGCAAGAGTGGTGAGTGTTGCGGCCAGAAGAATGGCAAGACTGGTAGGGGCCATGCGAAGAAGGGAGCGAAGGGGTGTCATCTTGGGTACCTGCGTGTCGAAATCGAGATGGTGCCGATGCCGGGCCGCCGCGGTCGGTTCGGCGGCCCTTTCTGAGTATTCTGCCGTCAGGCGGTGGCGTGGTTGCGGCTACTGACGTCGCGCCAGGCGCGGAACTCCAGCCAAGCCAGAACGCCGACAACCAACGCCTGCGCGAGGATCAATGCGGTCCCCGTTCCGTTTGGTGCGATGAGGCCGAATAGGGCGAGGCTGGCCGCAATCCAGCCAAGGTTGCCGAGAATGACCAGCCAGACTGCCAATGCGCTGGCGGTGCCTGCGCGGGCAACGAGGGCCATGTAGACGGCAATCGGGATCAGAAGCGCCCCGGCCCAAAACAGAACCATCACTGGGATCGCCGTGATCCCGGCGATAGGCCCGGCGGCCAGAAGCAGGAGCATGCCCATCGCGGCGCAGGTGGCGGCATCAAGATTCAGGATGCGGGCGAGGCCACGGGAATGGTAAGTCGTCATCGTGTTGTCCTTTCGCAGACGCGTTACGATGACGGTACTTTCACCACTGGCTGTCGAGGCGTCGATTATCCGAGAGGTAATAGCGCCGCATGATGCGCTGGATTATTGTCGACCCATGTCAGTGCTTGATCCGACCTTCGGCGGTCTTCTTCGGCAATGGCGTCAGCGCCGGGCGCTGAGCCAGCTTGCGCTTTCGGCAGAGGCGGAGATTTCTCAGCGCCATCTCAGCTTTCTGGAATCGGGCCGCAGCACGCCCAGCCGCGAAATGGTGCTGCGGCTGGCCGAGGGGCTGGATGTGCCGCTGCGCGAGCGCAACCTGATGCTGTCCGCTGCGGGCTTTGCGCCGGTCTATCGAGAACGGCCCGCCGACGATCCTGACCTTGCCGCGGCAAGGCAAGCTGTCGCGGCGATCCTCAAAGCACACGAGCCGTTTCCGGCCTTGGCCATCGACCGGCACTGGCATCTGATCGACGCCAATGCTGCGGTCGGGCCTCTGCTTGCCGGGGTGGACCCGGCATTGTTGGCGGCGCCGGCCAACGTCCTGCGACTGAGCCTGCATCCCGATGGACTTGCACCGCGCGTTGCCAACTATCGCGAATGGCGGGCGCATATCCTTGCACGGCTGGACCGGCAAATCGCGTTATCTGCAGATTCCGTCCTTGCTGCACTCCGGGACGAGTTGGCGGGCTATCCAGTTCCGCCCGGCAACGCGCCTTGGCGACCCGGCACGACAAAGGGGCCAGCCATTGCCGTACCCTTCGAGCTGGAAACCGAGGCGGGCCGTCTTTCGTTCCTGAGCGCCACGACGGTTTTCGGCACGGCGCTGGATATCAGCTTGTCCGAACTGGCGATTGAGACCTTTCTACCGGCCGACGAGCGCACGTCGGAAATACTGATGGGCCGCCGCCGCTGCTGATCTTCCTAGCATTGTGATCTGACCTCCGCCCGGACGAACGCCGCGATTCACGCGTCTAGAGATCGACCATCGCTTCCCCAGACAATTGCCGATCTCCGTCCCAGACCAGTTCGAAGCCGACGCCTCGTATCCCCATCGTGCGGAAGGTGTCGATCATCGCTTCCTGCAAAAAGATGGGCGACAAGCGGTATTCGCCATGGCGCAACCGCAAGCGGAAGATCTGCGTCGACCTGACGACCGCAGGCCGAAAAGCATGGCGCTCGATTGTCATGATGCTGCCATCATCAAATCGGACAACGCCTGACTTGTCTTCGTCGAGTGCCTCTAGGCAGATCGTTGCGTTGAAGAGGGTTATCGACGTGTCGGCGATCAGTTTGAGGAACTCGCCATACGGCTCCAGAACGGGTTGGAGCTTATCAAGTGTCGGCCCTCGCAATGCCAGCAAATGCTCGGCGCACCATGGCATGTCGGAGGCGCGGCGGGGGCGACCGCGTTCATCCTCCAGAAGCTCCTTTACAGCGACTGGCTGCCAGTCGCTCGTGCGCGGACCGTTTATCGCGAGAAGAGCCTCGGCGTCGACTTGATGGCAAGGGACGATCCAGACTTGTCTCTCCAGCACTCGCGGGACGAAGATTCTCATCTATGTTTAACTCCATTGTCCGGCTTCAAAGCCACACTCGGTCGCATCCAGTTTAGCTGCATAGCTTGAGCCAGCTTCCAGATCGGAAACAGATGCAATTCTTGTTCGAACATTACGACGGGGCGCATGTTTTCTGCTTGGGCGGCCTGCATCTTGCCCATTCGACACCATGGGGCTTCAATCCTGCTGACTTGCAGCCTCGGCACCGTCCAATATCAGGCGCAACCCGAACTCGAAGGCTGCGTCGAAATCCCACGTTTCGCCTGTGCCGGCACGCAGGGCCGCCGCAGAACCCTTGCGGCCGTAGTGGGCGGGTGTGAGGTCGGGAAACGGTCCCCGGTGCTGGTACGCCACTTGGCCAAGCGTGAAGCTGACCAGAGTGAAGTAGCAGCGCAGTGCGTTGCCATCGTCAAACCCTATGCTGCGAAGCGCCTCGACAGTCACCTCCATCGGGACGAAGACGCTTGACGGAGCAATGTCGGCTGTTTCCAGTAGGCCAGCAAGTCCCGGATGGCGCTGGCAGAGTGCGCGGAACTGGCGGAAGCAGTATTCGATCCGCCCGCGCCAAGACACGCACCCATCGTCGAACTGGGCAGTGTCAAGCAGATGGGCTGCAATGGCCCTCAGAAGATCCGTCTTGTCATCGACGTGATTGTAGAGTGCCATCGGAGTAACGTCCAACAGGTCTGCGAGCGACCGCATGGTGACCGCCGCGGTTCTCCCGCCGTCCAGCAGCGAAACCCCGGCGGCGATGATCTTGTCGCGCGAGAGGTCGCGGGGCTTGATCAGGACTTGTGGTCCGGACGATGCCCCTTCGGTCATGCGATCAGGCCCAGAGACAAGGCAGTCAGCGCGGCCAAGCCAAGGACGGCCCTAGCGACGTGGGAGTATTCCCAAAGGTTGCGCAGTTGCTTCCAATCCGCATCTTGGCCGGCGTAAACCGAAAAGAAGGCAGCGCCAGCGCCAGAGAGGTCGGTATCCTTAAGCCAGACAACGTTCACCGGATGTGTAACCACCCAGTAGATTGCATGTCCTGCCACCAAGAAGCCCAAGGCGGCAGCTGTCCACCAGAACCGGTCGGTGCCGAAGGGCAACAGGAACAGCAACACCGGTAGCAGCAGCAGCGCACCCGCCTCACCCACCAGCCCGCCGATGGTGAAGCCGGGATAGTAGATGGCTTGCACTTCGCGGTAGGTTTGCTCGTCCAGCCGCAGCTTGCCCGGAAACTCCAGCGCATGGGCCAATGCAAGGCCCATCGTGACGGCGACGAGCAGTACTGCAAGAATGTTCAGGGACTGTGTCACAGTCGATACTCCTCAGTTCTCTCTCTATATATACAGCGTATATAAGTGGGCAAAGCGCACCTGCAACCGCTTCTGGTAGAACTGGCGACTATTCTTCCTTTCCAGCTTGCAGAGCGGTCACCTTTTCGTCGGCGAGAACGGCTCGGACAGACGGCCTCCGTTCGACGCGCTCGACGAAACTTTGGAAGATCAACGGCGTTTGCAACGAAAGCATCGATGCCCAACGCAGCATCACATAGAGAAAGGCATCGGCGCCTGTGAACCGATCCCCAAAGAGATAGTCGCCCTGCAGCCGCGATCCGAGCCAGTCAAACCGACGCACCAGCAAGTCCCGGATCTGGGCCTGCTGTTCTGCGTCGTCAATGAAGAACAACGGGATGCAAGGCTTGTGCAATTCCGTCGAAATGAAGCCAAGCATCTGCAGATGCAGGGTCCGCGCAAGATTTCCTGACGGCAGCAAGTCAGCTTGGCTGGATATCCAGTCCAGAATGGCGACATTCTCTGTCAGAAGTGTCCCGTCACCAAAGAGCAGCGCGGGCACATAGCCGTTCGGGTTGATCGCCAGATAGTTTGATCCGTCCTGAAGCTTGTGATTGAAGATGTCGACAACATGCGGTCGGAAGTCGTGCTTGGCCTCACGCAGTAAGATGTGCGTCGCCTGGGAACAGCTGGTGGGGGTGTGGTAGAAGTCCATGTCTTGCCTCCGATCTGGGTGATGCGGTTTGCACCGGGTACCCCGCAAGGTGACAGACTGTGCTTGATCCAGTCAGGGTCAGAAGCGCAGTTTCCGGGTCAGATCGGCCATTATGCCGATAAACCGCGCAATCTGTTTCGTTGGCGGTACTGCGCCGGAGTTACACCCGTCCGCCGCCTGAAGAGCCTGCGGAAGAAGGTCGGGTCCTCGTAACCGACCGTGACGGCCACTTCTTCGATGGAGCTGTCCTCAGTTTCAAGCATCTGCTTGGCTTCCTCGATCCGCAACGCTTGAACGTACTCGACGGGCGTATAGCCGGTTGCCGCGGAGAACCTGCGCTTGAAGCTGCGCCCAGCCAGGCCGGACCGTTCGACCATGGCTGAAACAGGGTTGGGCGTGGCGTAGTTGTCGACCAGCCAGGTTTGAATCCGGCTGATCACGGCATCGCTGTGCTGCCGTGGCCGAGCCATCGAGGCGAAGGGGAGCTGGCCGTACCCGCGGTCACCCAGAAGGAAAAGCCGCGCAACCCGTGCAGCTTCCTCCGCCCCGCAAAACCTCCCGATCAGGTAGAGCGCAAGATCCTGCCACGACGAGGCACCGCCTGTCGTGATTAGCTGACCACCGCGCCCGCTGTCGCACAGGATGCGCTCGGGCCGGAATTTGATGTTGGGATAGCGGTCGCGGAAGAGGTCGGCCATGGTCCAGTGCGATGCGGCCTCGGCTCCCTCCAGAAGGCCCGCCTCCGCCAGCAGCACCGCGCCACTGCAGGTCGAGCAAACCAAGGCCCCCTCGTCGACATGGCGTCGGACCCAGTCGATCTCGTTCGGCCAACGACCATCAAGATCGTCAGCGTCACTTAGGTGGATGTCACAGACGATGACGATATCGGCGGGAGCACCATCGAGCCCATGGTCAGGGGTTACCTGGAGCCCGGTGCTGGACCGAAAAGCCGTATTGCAACGGGCGACCAGTGACGGGTGGAGAGGCCGCGACAGGGCTTGATCGTTCCTGCCCGTGTCGCCCAGCACTTCATGCAGGCCAAAGGCGGCCATGGTCCCGCTTTCTGGCAGGCAGAGGATCGCAACACGAAGCGGTTCGGTGGGGCGGGGGCGGATTGGCATGACTTAGCTTGGCACGAATGCCCCGAAACGGTCGAGTCCGCCGCTACCGTGGCGTACCGGCTTTGGGCAGGGTTCTGCTTGTTGGCACAAGGAGACAGGAAAGGAACATCGCATGAGTGTCGCTGAAGGAACCGTCAGACTGGCAAAGGACTATGCAAGCCCCGTCAAAAAAGTATTCGCGGCCTGGTCGCGGGACGAGGCTCAACTGGTCTGGGGCGATCCGGGGGAGGGCTGGACAATGCGCTTCGACCAGTTCCAATTCGCCGTCGGCGCGACAGACATCTGCCGCTTCGGGCCAGTAGGTGGGCCGGAGTATGTGAATGAGAACTGCTATCTGTTGATCAAGCCTGCACAACGGATCGTCTACGCCACTTCGTTGTCCAGTGAAGGCGCTTTGTCCTTTGCTGGGACAGTGGCCATCGAGTTTGAGAGCACGACAGATGGAACACGCCTGACCCTGGTCGAGCATGGCCTCTACTTCGACGGACGGGATGATGTGGCCGGTCACCGATCGGGCTGGGAGAGCATGCTGGCGGCCTTGGGACGATATCTCTCGAACCAGCCGTGACTCAGCCGGTCGGGCTAAGGTCCCTCCAATTCATCATCAGTCCATCCAGACCGGGAGAAAACAACGTATCGCAATTGGTTGTTTGCCTTCGCCATTTTGCTTTGCCCCGTAAGCGCCGATGCGGAAGTGAAGCAGGGTTGGGCCATGAACGGCAACGTCAGTCTTGGCTATTGGGTCCAAGGTGCCGATAACGGCGTACCGATTGTCATCATCAATGGCCAGGGCGCCGCAAGCCGCCCGGGCGACCCTCTATCAACAGCGCTGGCTGCCAGGGGCTTTCGTGTCATTCTTTTCGACAACCGCGATTCAGGCCTCAGCACGATCCTGCGCGACGCGGGCGCGCCTCCAGGCATGGACCAGATTGTCGCGGCCGTCGAAGCTGGCGAGGCTCCCGTGGTCGCCTACGATCTGTCGGACATGGCCGACGACACTTTAGCCATTCTTGATGCGACGGGGATCGACCGCGCCCATGTGCTGGGGCATTCGCTTGGCGGGATGATCGCGCAGGTTCTGACGGCCGAACACCCGGACCGTGTCCTCTCGCTCATCTCCGTGTCCTCGACCTCCGGCGATCCGGCTCTGCCTTTCGGTCCGGCACTGATGGCCCTTTCCGAGCCACCGGTAGACCCGCAGGAGAGCCCGACCGACCAGCAGGCGCGTATCTACCGTATCTTTGATGGGAGCGCCTACCTGTTGGGCCCTGCTGAAATCATCGAACGGGTTTTGGCGGATGCAGCTGCTGACGACCCCTACGCCGCAGCCCGGCAAAGCGCGGCAGTTCTGGCCACGGGGGACCGCCGCGAGCTGCTTGAGCGGATCGGCCTTCCCGCATTGGTAGTCCATGGAGGCGACGATCCCTGGTTCCCCGTCATTCATGCGGAAAGCACCGCTAAGGCCCTGGGGAAGGCGCAAGTTGAGCTGATTGATGGGCTTGGCCATATTCTCACGGATGCCGTGGCTGGAACGGTCGCGTCAAGGATTTCCGGTTTCGTACATAGCCTGCCTCCACGTCGACCAAGGACAGCGCAGGCGGTCGAGGTGCCGCCTGCACTCTATAGGTCTTGGAGCCCACGGTTTGATTGTGCGCTCCTTTCTCAGGACTAGAAAGAACCAACATGGGACAAGCTCGCCATAGGTGCGCCACGACCGCACATGCCCTGAGGGCAGCAGAGCGGCGAAAGCGGGCGACAGTCTTGGATATGATCTGCGTCGAGGGGACTGCGCCCTTCACGTGCCGGCGGCATACGCTCCTTCTGCTAGACGACTGCCACGACGCATTGCAGCCTTCGATACAGCGACCGGCGCGAGAGAAACCTCCACATGTGTGACCGCCTTGCTAAGTCAGGACTCCGCAAGGAAAGCTGATACGATCGGCGTCACCAAATCGGTACGATGTACGATGCTGATATGTGACGTTCCCGGCAAGATCGCCAGTTGCGATTGCGGCAGACCTTCTGGCGTATCACCGAAGCGCCCTCCACCCAGCAAGCGATGAAAATGTGCCATGTGTTCCACTGTCGGAAGATCGGAATCGCCTGCCAGTAGCAGAACAGGATTGGCGATACCTCGGATCTGATCCTCGGCAAAATCCTTCATGACCCTGTCCATCGCCGCCTTCTTTTCGAAGAGATGATCGAAGTTCTCTGGATGCGGAGCAATTGCCTGATACTCCTCGTAAAAAGCAGTGCCGTACAACATCGAAGGTGTCATCTGTGCCAGCCCATCCATAAGCCCCGGCTGTATGCCGTCTGACCGGAAGGCCGACGACATGTAAACCAGTTTGCGCACCCGATCCGGGGCCATCAGCGTGAGATGCAGACCGACGGTCGCTCCCATGGAATACCCGAAAATGTCTGCTTCGGGGATCGAAAGAGCGTCAAGCGCTTCCAGCACATCATCGGCCATGGTCTTGACGTCGAGGGGGCGATCAACGTCGGCTGTACGGCCATGCCCTTGCATCTCGAACGCAATAATTCTTCGTTCGGCTGCAAGCGCGGGCAGCAAGTTACCAAATGACGTACCTATGGCCGAGAATGCGCCATGGATCAGAACAAGCGGCAGACCACTGCTGCCGTAGATCTCGTGGTACATTTGCAGTCCATTGGTAGAGATGTATCCAGCCTCTGTCGGGGAGACGGCCTCGATAGTTCGGGCCGCCGCCTGCCGCGCAAGGAAAGATGTCGCGCAGGCCGCACCCAAGGCTGTGGATAGAAAATCTCGTCTCTGCATTCTCCAACTCCTTCGATTTCGATCCTGAGCCTGCGGTAGAGGCGCAGGTTCATCTCGATGCGAGCCGGTAGCGCAGCAGCATCAACCCATCGTTGAACGCGACATTCTCCACCAGTTCGAAGGTCGTCTTGTGGCCCTCAGGAAACAACCTGATGCCTTTGCCGAGCATGACTGGGTAAATGATCAGCGAAAGCTCGTCGACCAGATCGTTGGCCAAGAGCTGGTGACATATCGAGCCGCTTCCGAAGACAAGAATGTTCCCGGCGGTCTTTTCTTTGATGCGAGTGACGGCCGCAACGAAATCCTCGCCCAGCAGGGTTGTGTTGGCCCACTCAGGCTTCGCGATGGTTCGGGAAGCCAGATACTTGGGAAGCGTGTTCATCCGCGCCGCATACTCGCCAGCCACTGTCGGCCAAACTGCGGCAAAACCGTCATAGGTCTTGCGGCCAAATATCATGGCTTGCGCGTCGCGCAGCTCGTCCTCCTTGAACTCGTCTCCGGCGGGGCCCCGACTGAATGGACCAGTCCAGTCACCAAGGCCGCTGCCTTCCATTCCGACGGGATCCTCAATGACGCCGTCCAGAGATATGTACTGTGTGATGATGATCTTTCCGTGCACTTTTCTGCTCCTTGCTGCGGTTCGACATGGCAGCGTTCAGCTGCGTTGGGTCGTCCGACGAGTGCAATTTGGCGGAGCGGGGACTTGACCTTCAATTACCTTGGACGTAGTCGCCAATGGGACAGCAAAGCACGTTGCCAAGTGACCAACGAATGATTGGTCGAGGCGGGTTCGACAGGCCTCCGTCTGATTTTCTGAAATCTCACATGTCCGCAGGCAACGACGGCGGCGTGACACGCCGAACTCGGCGGTCCAGGGGCTGCATACTGTTTGACACGTGGCACGCGCCAACTGTGAGGCGAAGCTCAGGGAGGTGGTACAGGTGCCGGTAGAGGAAACGCCCGCAAGAACCGTTCGATGGCTTTTTGATCGCCTACGTACGCGACGTTGCCGGCAGCGACTTGCTGCTGAAAAGTCAGGTCCCCGAACAGAATGCCGTCAATCACGTCAGCTGTTCCCGAGACTACGACGTCCGGCACGCTGGTCGTATGAAGATCAAGTTCGGACTGCGTGCCCTTTACCCGAAAGGTGCCATGGGGCAGGTCGAGCTGGACGCAGAATCCACCGTCCGGTTGTGGCTGGTAGAGCGTACGCATTGCCAGCAATAATCCGGCGCTCGTCATCGGCAGGCCCTGCTGCAGGAATGGCGACCGCGCCGCCCAACGACCGAGGGATAGTATCGGCTCCTCCAACTCGCGGCCCCAGTCCGTCAGTTCGTATATCCAGGATGCGGCGGGGGGCGGCAGCTGTCGCCGTCGCAGGATCGTGGCGGCTTCCAGCTCCTCTAGCCGTTGCGTCAGGACATTGGGGCTGATCCCGCGCAACTCATTGCGCAGATCGGTGAAACGCTTGGGACCGAACATGAGTTCCCGCACGATCAGAAGCGCCCAGCGGTCTCCGATCAAATCCATGGCATGAGCGGTTGCGCACCCGTCATCGTAGCTTTTGGCTCTCATGGTCCTCTTTCCAAACTTTATAATTGCTTTTTAGGACTACATAGTTCTTATTCTGTTGTATGACATGGCCTCACGCTTGATTCAAGCGTCGAGGATTGATCGGAGAAGAACCATGGATCGTCAGACAGAAGGCAAGCGTGCTGGCAAACCGGAATGGGCGGCGATGGCTATCCTCGCGTTGCCGTGCCTGCTTTACTCGATGGATCTGACGGTTCTGAACTTGGCCGTCCCGGAACTTTCCACGGCCTTGCGACCAAGCGAAACCCAACTGCTGTGGATCGTAGACATCTACGGGTTTGTCCTTGCAGCTTCGCTCATTCCCATGGGTGTGTTCGGGGATCGTATCGGTCGGCGGAGATTGCTGCTCTTGGGTGCTTTTGCATTCGGCGCCGCCTCCCTTGCCGCGGCATTCTCCCAGAACGCAACAATGATGATCATGTCCCGCGCATGTATGGGATTGGCGGCAGCAACACTCGCGCCTTCCACCCTTTCCATGATCAGCACGCTTTTCCCGCATTCGCAGGACCGACGGATGGCCATCGGCATTTGGATTGCAAGTTTTTCTTCCGGCGGTGCCGTTGGTCCATTGGTCGGAGGTGTCCTGCTGGAATACTTTTGGTGGGGGTCGGTCTTTCTGATCAACCTCCCAATCATGGCCACGCTGTTGATGTTCGGCCCTCTTCTGCTCCCTGAAGCCCGAGACCCGACGGCTCAACAACCCGACCTGTTGAGCGCGTTCAGCCTGCTTCTGGCGGTACTTGCGCTAGTCTATGCCATCAAGCAAATCGCAGCCTATGGTTGGGACCCGCATGCCGCCGTTGCTTTGGCAGCCTTCGTCGCCGCCGCCATTCATTTCTTTCGCCGCCAGATGCGGCTTGCAACGCCCTTTCTCGACTTGGAGATGTTCCACTCGGTTCGGTTCTCTGCCGCCCTAGGCATCAACGTTCTCGGCTTTTTCATTGCCTTCGGATCATTCCTACTGATCGCCCTCTATCTGCAGATGGGGCTGGGCCTCTCGCAACTGCATTCAGGCTTCGCTGCGGCCCCTTCAGGTCTTGCGTTCATCATCGGTGCCGTAAGCGCCCCCATTCTGGTGTCGCGCATGGGCGCGGCAGGGCTAATGGCAACTGGGTTCGCACTTGCGGCGTTGGGCTTTGGCATCACGGGCCTTGCGGCGGCGAAAGGGGATCTTGCCACTCTCATTCTCGGCTACTGCACCTTTTCGCTGGGGCTGGCACCAGTGTTCACACTCACGACAGACGTCATCGTTGGGTCGGTCCCGCAGGAAAAGGCCGGTGCAGCGGCAGGCCTGTCCGAGGCCAGCACTGAACTCGGTGGCGCTTTGGGCATCGCCGTGCTGGGCAGCTTGATGACCTTTTTCTATCGGCTGATCGTGGAAGATATGCCTCACATCGCCGATCTGCCGATGAGTGTTGCGACAGGCCCTGTTGCGGCAAATGCAGATGCCGCCGCCGCCAGCGCGGCCATGGGCCAAGCCTTACAGGCGTCGGCGTATCTCTGCAGTGTTGTCGCCATCGTTGGCGCCGGACTGACATTGCTCATCCGGTCACGTGACCAGCTTCCTCAACTCACGGGAGAAACAAGATGAAACTTTACTATGCCGAAACCATGAACTCCTACAAAACCTGTGCCGTGGCACGCCTTGTGGACCTTGATGTCGAGTTCTGTCGGCTCGATCTGAAGATAGGCCAGCAGCGCTCTGCAGAGTTTCTCGCCATAAACCCGAACGGGAAAGCACCGGCGCTGGTCGATGGTGATCATACACTGTGGGAATCGAACGCCATCATGTGCCATCTGGCAATCAAGTCAGGTTCCGACCTTTGGCCACGTGACGACAGGGCGGTGGAGATCATCAAATGGTTCAGTTGGAGCGCCGACCACTTCTGCCGCTTCGCCGGCCAGCTCTACTTCGAACATATCATCCGCGCTGAGTTCGGCATGGGAGAGCCTGATCCCGAAGCGGTCGAGGAGGCATTGGCCTATGTCAGGCGCTACGGCGCGATCCTTGACGATCATTTGAATGGCAGGAAGTACCTTCTGGATGACGCACTTACTGTCGCCGATTTCGCAGTGGCGACGGTTCTGCCCTACGCCACGGGAGCCCGAATCCCGCTTGCCGAGTTTCCCGCCGTCCAGCGTTGGCATGATCGCCTCATGGAAATTCCGGCCTGGCAATCTCCGTTCTTGAGCGATTCAGGAGCGCTTCAACGGCTATAGCTCCCTGTACTGAAACAGGTTGCTCCGGCCGAGACATGCGCATACAACCCGAGACGACAATGACGGTCAGGACCATGGATCTCCTCCCATGTGGAAAGATTTGGCCACCTGATAGCATGCGGCACACAGGATCTTGGCCTGAAGATGCTTCTCCGCCGCTCCAACCCATTCGCCGCCGTCCCTGTTCCGGCGTTCTTCACACGCGGCACACCAGGCATCTGGGTGCGGGTCGTCGGGATCTGCACCGGTCCAGTAGAACCCAACGCGTTCGCGGCGAAGTAGGCCGCGTGCGATATGCTGACAGACAAAGGCAATATCAGAGGGTCCGTGCAGGTCGCAGTCGATTCTGTCCATTGTCGTCTCTCAATAGGGATTGGGGCAGCGACCCAGTCTTGTTGCCAGTCAGGTTCTTGCGGTACTTGCATGCTCCCGCCACTGTCTCAGCAGCAGGTATGACGCGGTAGGTTTGTTCGATACTGCAGGCCAGCTCCCTGACGCCCAATGTCTGTAGCCGGCTCCGACGCGAGTTCAAATTACCTGGAATGTAATTGAACCCGTTCGAACCAACACGCATTAGCCGATCTGAAACAGATGAGATCAAACACTGAGGATCGATGCTGTGAAACTGAGAACCTCAATTGAGGTCACTTTGGATGGCGTGATCTGGGGCATAGTTGGAGCAAGGGCGGATCCCTGAAACGACTTCTGGCGCAAGTCATGGACGATCCCGCGCATCGAATGTGAAGGGATGCAGGACTTCGATGAAATCTACAGCCACGACGGCGCCAAACTGTGTATTCACGCGCAACGAAAGATGGGAACAAATGCCGGATGCCGCACTCATGACCACAACTCGGTTCACGGTGCGTGAGTTTCGGGAGCAAGACCGTGCCGCATTCATTGCATGTCAACTGGACCCGGTGTTCTCGCGGCACCATCTGGAGAGTGAACGCGGTGTTAAACACGCTTCGGCCGTCTTCGACCTTTTTCTGGCCTGGAAGATCGACGACCCGCGGCAGAACCATCAGTACGTGATTGCGCCACGAGACCTGCCAGACGCCTACGTTGGAAATGTCGGGGTCCGGACGCGCGGGCTGAAAAAAGGCCAAGCCGAACTGGGTATCGAACTGATCCCTTCCTGCTGGGGTAAAGGCGCTGCAACTGAGATCATAGAGGCGGTGCTTCCTTGGGCAATGGACACCCTTAACGTGGAGTCCTTTGTCGCGGAGACGGCAATCGATAATTGGGCCGCACGGCGGCTTGCCGAAACGGCCGGACTGCGGCTTCACCGACTGGGCGATAAATGCATCTGGAGTTCAGGTTAGGTTACTGCGCGATGCTCCGTTCTCAGATCCAACAGCTGAATGCAAACGCCACAAGAACTGCTGCTGAAGCCGTAGCCGATTCTAGAGGCGCAGCGATCGCAGCCTCGATCATTACCTGCTGGGTAATCGCCGCTGATGCTTTCGTCGGATAATTTCGCTCAAACTGACGAGAGTAGAGGAACCTCCTCATGAACAGACGGGATGCCATGAAGTTGACGGCAGTATCTAGTGCCGTTGCGTTGCTGACGACCGGCGCTGGTGGCGCCAGGGAACTCGGTACATCTGCCAGCCCGGAGTACATCGAGGCAGCCGATGGAGCTCATCTGTTCGTTCGGGACTGGGGCACAGGCAAGCCGGTCTTGTTCATTTCCGGTTGGGCGTTGCCATCTGACTTCTGGTGCTACCAGATGCTGGCCTTAGCGCAAAATGGATCGCGGGCCATAGCCTATGACCGGCGCGGCCATGGGCGCTCATTCGATCCCGGTCGTGGCTATGATCATGATACGCTTGCAGACGATCTTGCCCGCATCATTTCCGAGTTGGGACTTGAGGATGTCACCGTCGTTGCCCATTCAATGGGCGCGACCGAGGTCGCACGTTACTTCTCCCGTCATGACGGACGCGGCATTTCGCGTATTGTTCTGGTCGGCGCAATCACGCCCTTCCTCATGAAGTCTGCAGACAATTCGCTCGGCATTGATCGGGCACTGCTTGCCGGATTGCGTGCTCCGTTGGCCGTCGACTTTCCGGCTTGGATCGATGCCAACGCTGCCCCTTTCTTCGTGCCCGAGACCTCGCCCGATCTCGTCAGCTGGGGGAAGGGGTTGATGTTGCAAACATCCCTGCTTGCCGCTACCGAGCTCGCGCGCGCAAATGCCGAGACCGATTTCCGCCCGGACGTGCGAAGTATAGACGTCCCGACACTGCTGATCCATGGCGACCGTGATGCTTCCGCTCCGCTTGCATTGACGGCGCAGGCGACGGAGGCACTGATCGCGGGCTCAAGTCTCAAGGTCTATGAAGGCGCGCCGCATGGACTGCCGCTAACCCATGTTCAACGGCTCAATGAGGACCTCCTTGCCTTCATGGGCGCGGACTGACGCCCCATCAGCGCCAAACAGACGATCATCCGGCAGTGGTGGTTGGCATTGCCGGCTTGAATGCAACTTGCCGCTGAAACCGCAACTCGCTCAAACAAGGGAAGCGCAATGATTGCTTATCTGATGGCATCTGCTGCTCTCATGTACCTGATTTTCGTGCACCTGACGGTAGGAGAGACGGAAGTCGTGAAGCCGTTGCTCACGTCTCGCGCGTTCAAGGAAGATGTGATCTGCATCCTTTTCCTGTGCTGGCATCTGGTAACATTGGTCATGGCACTGGCAGCGGCGGGCTACGTCGCCGCCGCGATATCAGATGCGCTAAGGGAGTATGCGCTGGCTGGGACGATCCTTATAGCCATGCTTGCCCTATGGTGCTTCGTAGTCGTGGTTTGGAAACGCCAGCGGCACCGTGACATGCCGCAATGGATTGCGTTTGCCGCCGTGGCGCTGCTCGGGTTGGGAGGACACCTCACAACATGAAACGCAGGCTCACCAGGGCTGTCCGCTGTACCGTGAGCCCGGCATAGACGGACTTTACAAGAGTGCAGATCGGATCGGCAAGACACTGCTACAAATGACGGATACAATCTTGGGATGTTTCCCGAATGCCCTGTCCGGTTTAGACTGCAAAGGTCCGTCGAAGAAGGAGAAGATCAGGTGCATACCGGGGAAATCCTGAGAGAGGGGCGCCTGGCGCACAGCCTGTCTCAGCTCGATCTGGCCCTGTCGCTTGGCGTTTCGCAACGCCATGTCAGTTTCGTCGAATCCGGGCGCTCGCGACCGAGCCGGGATCTGATCATGAACTGGATGGTCGAAGTAGCGGCGCCCGCATCACTCTGCAATGCGGCGCTTCTGAGTGCTGGCTATTCTCTGCTCTGCGATGCCGGACGTGTCCGCCCTGCCGTTCTGGAACAGGCAGCGCCGGTACATTTCCGCGTTCTGGACACACATGATCCGATGCCTGGGATGATCTTCAATGCAGACTGGCGGATGCAGCGTCTCAACGCGGGGGCTCAATGGCTCTTTGGTCAGATCATGCCAAAGTTCCTTCTTTCTCTTGGTCCGGGAGCGAAAGACTGGGACATGATCGCCGGAATCGCGCATCCTGGTGGACTGTTGTCGCACATGCCCGAACCCTGGGTGATCGGCAGGCGACACCTCGCACAGATACGGATCGAGCAATTGAACCGTCCCTCGTTGAAAGCACGGGCGGACGCGCTTGAGCATGCGCTTGCTACAAGGTTCGGAGACAGATTCGATCTGTGCGGGGCTCTGGATCCAGAGCCGGGCCTCGATCTTGAGTTCCAAACTGACCACGGACGGCTGCGTTTCTTTACTGTTCAGACGGTCTTCAAGTTGCCACAGGATATCACGCCGACAACAATACGAACCGGTCTATGGTATCCCGCCGATAGCGCAACCCGGGATGTGCTCTTGCAACATGTCCGTTCGGAACCGGCAATCTTCGCCAATGACTGCGCGGCTTGATCTGTCGCTACATACGGACCGCCATCAGTCTGCGGGTCTGAACGCGCAGACCTAGCGTCACATTTGGGCGGATAGGCCGCCGTCGACAGTAAGGGTGATGCCGTTCACATAGCTGGAGGCCGGCGAGGCGAGAAAAAGGACTGCCGCAGAGATCTCGTCCGGTCGGCCCCAACGCCGCGACGGTACGCGCATCGCGATGTAGGACTGGACGGTGGGATCGCGTCGCAGCGCCTCGTTGGTTTCGGTTGCGAAAAAGCCAGGCGCAATGGCGTTCACCGTCAATGAGCCTGTCCCGAACTCCACCGCGAGCGCTCGGGCCAAGGCGGCGAGACCGCCCTTCGTGGCGGCATAGGCGGGATCACCGGCCCGCGCCAGATGTGCCGCGATGGAGGAGACGAAAACGAGCCGCCCGGCTTCTGACCGCGCCAGATGCGGAAGTGCCTCCCGGGCCAGATCGTACGCACAGGACAAATTGGAATCGACCAAGCGGCTGAATGCCTCCGTCGGCAGTTCGGGTGTCGGGCGGCGGTCGCGGGCTGCCGCCGCATGAACAACAATGTCGATGCGGCCATACAAAGCTGCCGCCCGGGCAACTATCGACGCCGCAGTCTGGAACAGATCCCCCGCCACAGTCTCGACTGCCCCGCGCCTGTCCCGAATTGCATTGGCAGCGTGGTCCAGTGCCGACTGATCTCGCGCGTTCAGGATCACTGCTGCGCCCGACTCAGCAAGGGCGCGTGCTGCCTGAAACCCAAGTCCACGGCTGGCACCCGTCACCAAAGCAATGCGCCCGGCAAAGTTGAAAAGATCGCTCATCGCTGATCCAATCTCGAAAAGGGTAACTGGCCAAGGCGTGCGACGAGCAGACCTTGATCAGCTAAGTCCGATGCCTCAGCCCGCCGCATAAACCTCTGACCAGAAGTCCAGAAAGGTTTTCGGCGGTTCGGGCGAGGTCATCATCTGCTGACTGAAGAACAGCCCGACGATTCCTTTGGCAGGATCGACATAGGCGGACGTCCCATACCCGCCATCCCATCCAAAGCGACCGGGTGTGAGCCAAGGCTGTTCGGGTTGGAGTGCCACCGACATGCCAAGCCCCCAGGTCGAAGCGCCATTTGCCATGAACCAGACCGCATCGGGATGGCCGCGCTGCTCATCGGTAAGCTGATTGCGTACCATCTCAGCAACGCTTTCGGAAGTCAGGATGCGTACACCGTCTAGCTCACCACCATTCAACATCATCCGTGCAAAACGCATATAATCGCTGATAGTCGCGATAAGGCCGCCCGCTCCGGAGAAAAGCGGCGGCGTTTGTGCGAAGCGGCTGTCAGGCGCGGCATCCATGACGGTTTGCTTTCCCGACTGAGGGTCACGAAAGTACATGGTCGGCAACCGGTCAAGCTGCTCCGCCGGAACGCTGAATCCGGTGTCGGAAATCCCCAGAGGGTCGAATATGGCGTCACGCATAACAAGATCGAGTGACCGACCTGTCGCGCGTTCTATCAGTATCCCTGCTACGTCCAGCCCGTTGTTATAGAGGAAGCGTGCGCCAGGCTGATATGCAAGCGGCAGCGAACCAAGTCGGGACATGTACTCGTCGGAGGAGAGCGCGGGAAGCTCCCAGCCCGGCGCAATGCCCGCTTCGCGCAATGCGGCCTGGATCGGATACTGTTCGGGGAAGGTCATGATCGCGCCCAGACCAAAGGTCATCGTGAGGAGGTGTCGTAGGGTGATCGGCCTCTCGGCCAGCACGGTATCGTCCAGCGGCCCGGCGACATCAACCAGAACGCGGGGCCCAGAAAGTTCGGGCAGCAGGTCATCCACCGGGGCGTCGAGAGAAAGGCGGCCTTGTTCAACCAGCGCCATCGCCAGCGCCGCAGTCACCGGCTTGGTTATTGATGCGATGCGAAACATCGTGTCCGACCGCATCGGCGTTCCGCCGCCATACTCGAACGTGCCCGCGTGCTCGACAACTGTATTGCCGTCACGGTGAACGGCCCAGACAGCACCCGGTATCGTACCTTGGCCAATGTGCCGCTCCATCAGAGCTTTGAGGCCTTTAAGACTGGACGTCTGCGCCAAAAGTTGGGCTGAAGGGAAACTGGCCGCTGTCAATGCAAGCGTCGCTGAGCCGGAGGCGAGCAAAGAGCGCCGCTTGAAGTCTGTTCCGTTGGTCATGTCTGTTCCTTTCCAAAGCACTGCGCGACGATGGCCATGAAAAGCTGCAGCAAGGGCGCGATCAACTACGTCTAAGGTAATGACTGCAGCGCAAGATAGTCTTCGACTTTTCGAAGGCGGCTAAGCAAAGCAGACGCGAATGAGGCTGCATACAGGGTAACGACCAGCCAAAGGCCAACCGTAAGCGATACTTCGCTCGCAATAAAGCCGCCGATCAATGCGCCCAACGGCCGGACGCCGTAGATGGCCGTTTGAATCACCGAGTTGACTTGACCCAGCATACGTTCCGGTGTGACTAACTGGCGTACGGTTGTTTGGGCCACCCCCCACATGGAAGGTCCGAACCCAAGAACAAAGAATGCAGCATAAAGGGTGAGGTCTGGGTTCTGAGGTGGAACGGCGAATAGCAACGCAGATGCAAGTACGGAACTGCCAGGGCCAAAGAGTAGAACGAGGTTTGGCGCAACTTTGGACGAGACGAGCCCCATTGCCCATGTTCCGGCGATCGAAGCCAGCCCAAAAGCGGCCATCGCCCCTCCGAACAAGGTTGGATGGCCATCAAAGACCTCAACGATAACCGGGACCATCAGTACCAGCAGAATGGCGAAAGCAAGGTTCCAGAAGATCGCGCAAAGCGAGATCGGCAGGAGCAAGTCATGCTTGATGACAAACTTTCCACCGCTGGCCAATCGGGCGCCTAGTAATTGCCTGTCACCGTTCACCCGCGAGATCACTGGCATTCCCCACAGGCCAACGAAGGCGACGACGGAACATACGGTCGCGAAGAAGAAAACCAACACTACGGTATCGGGTACGAGTAACAAACCAAGCGCCAGCGGGACCAGAAAGGATGCAATCGATCTGGGCAGTGATAGCCGAGCATTTGCAGCGCTGAGTTCGCTGGCGGCGACGATTCTCGGCGCAATGGAGAGTGTGGACAGACCGTAGAGAACATTACCAAGACCGGCTATAGCAATTGCCAGACCGAAGAGGGCGAGATGACCCAGAACCAAGGCGGTAGCGGCCGCGCTAAATCCGCCGATCGTGATCAAGGTCGACATGACCACTGTCGAGCGGAGATGGAACTGATCGACAACTAGTCCAAACGGAAGCGAGCCGACCAAGTGCGCCGACGATTGGCAAGCAATTAATAAGCCGATGACTGCGGGGGATGCGTCAAATATCAGCGCGGCAACGATGGGCACTGCCACAAGTGCAATATGATCAGCGATGCTCATGCAATGAGCAGACAGAATGAGGCGGCCGAGAGGTCCCATGATATCGCTTTCCCGAAGTTCTCGGATCTATCTAATGGCCTCCATGCTGGCTTTTCGACCCGTTTCTTGCGCTATTCCGATAAGCCACGCTGAGCTATTCTCTGGCAGGCTGGACTAAGCATTAGGGCGGGAACCCTGCATGATTTCCTGTTTTTAGAATTGTGCGAGCAATGGTCTGCTACAGCCGCAAAGATGCACACCAAGTCGCCCTAGTGTTAGCAGTGCGGGATTCCCCACCTGATCTCTTCAACGATCTCCGGGCATAGGCCGAGCAGGATTGACGACCTTGGAGAAAAAGTCCTCGACCTTCGCATTGTCCTGCGGTTGGCCCTGTCCGGCTCCTTTCGAAAAGTGCACAGAACAGTCGATGATTCTCGACGGTGCTGTACGTTAATCGAACATGCCCTTCGGCGTCTCGCCTTGCAGGAAGGGTTCGATAAGGCTGTGCAGCAAGTCAGTCTGGCCGATAACGGCGGTGTGTGATGTCGCCGGCAATACAGCCAGCCGCGAGGCGGGGAGGGGCGTTCCCATATCACCCATGGCCCCGCCGCCCAAAAGACGGAACATGGCGACGTTATGCTCCAGTGTTGCGGTGTCAGCATCGCCTGTGATGATCATGACTGGCGTTTTCATCACCGCAACCTGATCGCCCCAAGCCTGCGGCTCGAACTCAAGCGCAATCAGCTTTTCCACAAGGGCGCGGAAGCCTTCGGGATTGGCGGCCAGAACGCGATACTCATCCTCAAACGGAGTGCCGACGAACATTTCGGGCGCCATCTGCGGCAGGAAAGCTTTGTACTCTGGCTGCATGCCCTCGAAGTCATAGGCTACCGATGCCGCGACAAGCTGATCCACTTTTTCCGGATGGCGAATGGCAAGCTGAAGCCCGGCCGCTGCCCCCATCGAATAGCCGAACACATCTGCCGTTTCGAGGCCGACCGCATCCATGAAAGCAGCCACGTCATCGGCGAGATTCGGATAGGTGATCGTCCGGTCGATATCTGTCGTACGTCCGTGCCCTTGAAACTCCAGCGCGTAGACCTGATGGGTTTCAGCCAGCTTCGGGATGATCTCTCCCATGGAGGGTATGTTCATATAGGCACCGTGCAGAACGATCAGCGGATCGCCCATGCCGGATACCTCGTAATACATCTGCATGCCGTTCACCTCTACCCGGTCGCCGACAGGGTCAGACTGGGCCAGGACGGGGGCAGAGGCGAGCAAAGACAATGCGATCAGGGAAATACGGAGCATGTCATTGGTTTCCTTCACAGTTTTTGTCAGGTCGGCATTTCAGATGCTGCGTCCATGTTCATCCAGACAAGCTCCAGCACATGGCCGTCGGGATCCTGAATGGCCCGGTTGTACATGAAGCCCATGTCCATCACTGCGCGGACATCGGCCTTGCCACCCGCGGCAGCACCGGCGGAAAGAGTGTCGTCAACCTCTTCGCGGCTGTCGCATGTCAAGGCGAGCAAGACCTCACAATTGGAATGTGCGTCCGCGATTGCCTTCGAGGTGAAGGTGCCGAAGTATGCGCGGGTCAGGAGTTGGAAGGTGATCGTGTCGGACCAGACCATGCTGGCGGCCTGGTGATCGCTGAACATGTCGTTCTTCTCGCACCCAATGGCCTTGTAGAACGACGTCGCGGCAGCCAGATCGTCCACTGGCAGGTTCACGAAGATCATCTTGGGCATTGTGAGTTTCCTTTCAACTGTCTCTTTCGATGTGGAGTGGGTCTGACAAGAACAGCGGCTTCTGTCGATTATGTGGAAGGTAATACAGCTGAGCCGCCGCAAGGATCCGTCCAGAGCTTATGGCCGGGTAGACGGCTCCCTGTGGGAACGGCACCCGCTGGCGCCCGGAAGCCATTCGGTGATGAACCTAGGGCTGGCATGAATATCGATCATCTCGACCACATCGGTCTTGCCGGTGAACCGATGCGGCATATAGGGAGGAACGACGACGATCTGGCCTGCGGAGGCCTCGATGGTGGCCAATCCATCCGAGAAAAGGACTGTTCCCCGCCGGACAATGAAGGTCTCTGAATACGGGTGCCGGTGCAGTTCTGGCCCGTCTCCAGGTCCGTCCAGACAGGTGAATATGATCGAGACGTCGGACCCAAGGCTGAAACCCTGGAACTCTCCCAAACCCTGATGGTAGGCTTCGGTTCGTGCGATCCTGTTAGTGGTCATTGTCGCCTCCATTGCTTGCCTCCAGCTATACCTGTTAGAATGGAATGCAGGTAGTGACAGGATTGAAATGCGGGATTTCACACGCCAGCGGCTTCAATGGGATGATCTGCATCTCGTACTCGCGGTGTCACGCGGGGGCTCCTTTGCCAGCGCGGCGGCGACCTTGGAGGTCAGCACGCCCACCGTCTTTCGCCGCGCCAAGGCGTTGGAGGGACGATTGGGCACGCTGGTGTTCCGGCGCGACAATACTGGCGTGACGTTGACGGCAGCGGGCCGCGAGGTGGCCATTCTCGCCAGGCAGATCGAAGAAGATATTGTCGCGTTAGAGAACCGTGTCGGCAATGAAGACTCCGAGGCTGCCGGAACAATCAGGCTTGCAACGGTCGACACGTTGATCGCTGGGCCACTGATGCCGATCATTGCAGTATTCCGGCAGGATCACCCGTCGATCCTTCTTGATCTGCGTTCGGGTGTCGGCATGGCCGATCTGCGTCAGCGCGAGGTGGATGCCGCCCTTCGCGCCGGAGGCGAACCGCCCGAAAGTCTGATCGGTCGCAAGCTTTGCAGAATTGCTGTGGCTGTCTATCAGGGGGCGAAATGTCCCGTGGGAACGGATGACCCTGATCACCTGCCCTGGATCGTGCCAAATGACGAGCTTGGCCACCTGGCCTCGGCTCGCTGGTTGAAAGAGCGGGGTCACTATGCCAGGGCGGCCTTGCAGGTGAACAGCCTGCACACTCTTTCACTGGCCATCGCAAATGGCATCGGTCAGGGTATTTTGCCCTGCTATCTTGCCGACACCGATCCACGATTAAGGCGGGTGGGTGGCCCGGTCGACGACCTGTCCAGCGACCTTTGGTTCCTGACCCACAATGAACTGCGCCATACCGCCAGAGTGCGGGCATTGTCAGACCATCTGGCGCAGCACATCCACGTCTTGCGCCCTTTGTTTCAAGGCGTTCTGTGAGTGGCCAGTCTTTGGATGAAGCATACCCTGCCACCAGTGGCCTTTGCGCAATCTGAAGCAAGTTAAACCCTCTCGAACCCGTCCGCAGTCCATCCTTCCGATCCAACACCGTGGTGGACAAAGAACAGTCCTTCGGGGTCATAGGTCTGCTTGACCTTCAGGAGGCGCTGGTAGTTCGCCCCCCAAAAGCGGTCCTGCCACGAATCTTCAAAGTAGTCGGCCTCGGCAACATAAGAACCGGCATCCGGCGAGAGTTGCCGAAGCTCGGCCATCGCTGCGTGCAGCCTTCTTGCGTCGCTGTTGGCTGCGGCCAGATCGACGCCAGTGCCAAAGTAAGCGGGAAAAGCGGCAGGCGCTTCTGCTCCGGCGATCATCAGCGCAAAGGCGGCAAGTACGTCGGGGTTCGTCGCCACCGCACGCGAGGCCCGGACCGTATCAGGGTCAGCGCCGGCCAAACCTTTGTTGAAATGCCATGCAAAGGGCCAGTGTCGCGAGGCACGAAACGTAGCGTCAGTAAGAGCGCCTCGATTGGATGGATCCAGCAATGATGCCGGAAGCCAGACGGACGAGTAGGCGTGGACGAGCTGGCCTACCTGACGGGCGTCGCCTGCCCAGGAGAAGTTTCTTTCCGGCGCACTGGCGCGGTCGTCAGGGACGATGAGCGAGGGTGCGTGTTTGGAGAGCCAAGCCCTGTTCCAAAGATGACGCGCTGGTAGGGCAATCACCTGAAACGGGCGCTCAATCGTCAGGTCATCACCGTTTAGCTCCAGCCATTGTACGAACGGCGCCCACGCCTTCTCGGCCGCACGCTGGTCGAGTCCTTGAAAGACCATGCCGATGTCAAGGGTGCTATCGGGTGCGAAACGTGCTGTTTCCCCCCAGTTGGGATTCATGAGTGACGTAGAATAGTGGGCGATGAAGGCACCGATCAGGCGCCTGTAGGCGTCGTCGGTATGAGCTTTCACCTTGCAGAAGGCGCCTCCAAACCACTCTAGTAGCGGATGCGTTGCTAGGGTCAGCCGCGAGACAATCCCGAAGGTACCGCCACCACCACCTTTGAGGGCCCAGAAGAGATCCGGGTTCTGGAACGCGTTCACGATCCTGACTTGGCCGTCGGCAGTCACGATCTCGGCCTCCAGCAGGCTTGCAGCGGCAAGACCATAGCGCTTGGAAAAACTCCCAAACCCGCCGCTCTGGATCAGCCCCGCCACGCCGACGCTTGTGCAACCGCCACCTTGCACGTAGCGGTTCGCCTTGGTCGTCACGGCATCATATGCATCCACCCAGAGCGTGCCTGCGCCAAGTGAAACGGCAGGTCGTGCGTCGGTGCCTATGGAGCCGGCCGGAAGAAAGGCTTCATGCAGCTCGATCCTACGCATGGCGCGCGTCCAGACCAAGAGCGAGTCTTTGGAATTGGATGTCCCTTGATAGCTGTGACCACCACCCTTGACGACAAGGCGCAGGCGATGCTGGCGGGCAAAGTTAACGGCTGCGGCGATGTCTGCACTCGTTTCGGCCGCTATAGCGTAGACGCTTGGGGACGATGCCCAGGCGCCGGCCCAGCCACTTGTCTGTGTGAGCGCTGGGTCGTCACCGACAAAGAAAGGGTTGCGCAGGTTTGTCTCGAGCATCTGGCAATCTGGCCCAGCGGCCGCGCCCGCGCATCTGTCCAGCGGCGAGCGAAGCGGAAGCAGCCGACCGCCAACGCGCTGTCGCAGGATGTCCCATTCATCCGCACTGGGCCAGTCAGGATCCGATGGCCGCACGCGATTCCATTTCTGATTGGCGCTGATCGCCTTCGGCAAAGCGGCGACCGCTACCATGGCCGCCATACCTCCCAGTACATGGCGACGTCGTATGCCGGGTTCAGCAGTCAGGGCGCCACCCTCGTCAGCCATTTGACACAGGCTCTGCAAGATACCGTTCGAGCCCGGTGCGACCTCAGTTGATCCCTGGCGGTTGACGGGAGCCGGCATCAAACCGATAAGTCGCCCCGAGAATTGGGTTGCATCTGGCTCGTTCATGTCGGGTGTGACTGCAGCCATCCTAGGCAGATCTTGATCATCCGACTGTGGGCTGGCGGGTGCTTGAACAGTTCTGGACTTTGCCATGACGTCTCTCGAGTCGGGTTTCAGTTAACGCCGGAGTTAGACCGTGAATCACTCTTCAGAAACCTCGAAGGGTCGAACGCCATCCCGGCGGGATGGGCGCCAGAGTTGCGCGCGCATCGAGGGACGAAAGCGCATGAAAGAGGGACCGGTGCAGGTCGCCTCCGACGGATGCCAAATCCTATGAACGAAAGTGACCGGCTCGAGACTGAGATCGATCTGCGAATCCTGGTGCGGATCACTGCGACGACGGCCGTCTTTCTGGCTGCCTTTGCTGTCGTGAATGCGCTCACGCTTCTGCGCGATGCAGAACGGTCCGGGGTAACGTTGAACAGTTACGAGCCTTGGCTGCTTGAACTGACCAGTGCCGCCATAACGACACTGCTTGTGCCTCTGATCGCACTGGTTGAGCGGTATTTCCCCATCGGACCCGAGCGCCGACTGGCCACTCTCGCTGTGCATCTCATGACGACCCTCGGGTTCTGTGCACTACACGTCGCGGGCATGGTCGCCCTGCGCAAGCTTCTGTTCGCAGTCATTTTCGGTCAGAACTACGTCTTCTTCGAAGATCCGATTGCAGATCTCGGCTACGAGTACCGAAAGGATCTGATGACGTATCTGCTTGTAGTTGTCGTCACGACATTGCTGCGCGCCAATGAAGAGCAGCGCCGCGACTTGGTTGCCGCCAAGGACGAAGCACGGGCCAGCGGGCGGCTGACTTTGAAGAGTGGCGGCAGTCTCATTATGCTCGATGCCGAGGACGTCGAGTGGGCTCGGGCGGCAGCCAACTATGTCGAAGTTCGTGCGGCAGGGCGTGCGCATTTGGTGCGAGCGACTTTGACTTCCATCGAAGGTCAACTGTCAAGCGCGGGTGCCGACGTAGTGCGCATCCATCGCTCTCATGTCGTCAATCGCGCAAGGATCGTTGAGGTACGGCCGGACCGCGATGGAAGCTTTACAGTTCGGATGACCGATGGAACACAGTTGCCTTGTTCACGACGTTATCGAGCGAGCATCGAGAAGCATAGGTAGAGTATCCAATGGGAAGCAACGAGGTGCACACATTGAAGAACGCTCCCAGCCTTGATGAAATTCAGGCCCTAGAAGAAACACTCCACAGATCTGAGACAAAGAGCTCAAAGGAAACTTTAGAGTCGCTCCTCGCTGAAGAATTCGAAGAGTTTGGCGCATCGGGGAAAGTATATGATCGAACAGATATTGTCGATTTTCTTTTGCGGGAAAGCAATATCTACAAAGGCGAGCTTCGGACAAAGAACTACTGTTTGAAGGTAATTGCAAAGAACGCAGTGCTGTTGATTTACGAAACAGAGAGAATTTATGCGGATGGCTCAAGGCGGTGTGCTTTGCGCAGCTCAATCTGGAAACATGAAGGAGTCAAATGGAGGTTAATTTTCCACCAAGGAACGATCATTCCGTGCAAGAGCTCCATCCAGCCAGACCCCGTCTATAGACGCAGAATTGGATGGGCGAGGGTACCATGCCCACCCTCAGCAGCGGCTCGACGATTGCCTGTACAAGTCGATCAATGACGAAGGTGCTCGGCGATAAGATCAGCCACGATACGGACGGATGGCAAGAGACCCCTCCGGGAAGGGACAATCAAGGTCGTGGTGATCTCGCCTGCAGTCCACGCCGGCGCAACTCGGACAAGTGCGCCAGACTTTACATGCAGCTCACACATGGATGACGGCAGCGAGGCAATGCCGAGACCAGCCGTCGCCGCGGCGAGAATGGCGGTTCCTTCGTTCGCGACATAGCCTGCGGTGAGTGTGACCGATCGTTGACGACCATTGTGGTCGCTCAACTTCCAGCCGGTCTGCACCTGAGTGGAAAAGATACCAGTCAGTCCTGTCAGGTCATCCGGGTCGTCAAGGATGCGGCCTTCTAGATGTGCAGGCGAGACGACGAGCCAGAAGTGTTCGGTGCTCACGCGCCTTTGCACAAGGTCGGAATCCGGAAGTGGGCTGAAATGGGTCCGCAGCGCTATATCGTAGCCTTCTTGCACAACGTCGACAAAGCGGTCGCTGGCATGCAGCACAATGCGGATTTTTGGATAGGCAGTCGCAGCACGTGGCAGCAGGGATGCAAGCCGCGTCTGCACGGTCGGAACCGATGCCGTGACTCGGACCGTTCCGCTGGGTTCGGCCAGCCGCCCTAGGATTACGTTTTCCGCTGCCTCGGCCTCAATGACCATCGCTGCCGCGTGACGATAGAGCTCGCGCCCAAGTTCTGTGACCGCGAAACTGCGGGAAGTCCTCTGAATTAGACGCACGCCCGCCCGCCGTTCAAGCTCAACGATCCGCTTGCTCAGGGTTTGCTTGGGAAGCCCAAGGGCCCGACTTGCGGCCGTGAACCCGCCATGGTCGACCACTTGCACGAAGATTTGGAGGTCGTTGAGATTGAGCATCGGATTGTCCCCATTATGAGACGATTGGTCTACGATCTAATAGATACCCGCGCAACGTCCCCATCAGTACCTTCTCCAGTATCGCCACTCGGGGCGAGGCATATGGAGCAAGGACATGCGATTCAAAGACAAAAACGCCGTCATCATTGGCGGAACCCATGGGATGGGCCTGGCCACGGCGGAACTGCTGGCCGACGGGGGAGCCCGTGTTCTGGTCACTGGGCGCAATCCGTCAAACATCGACAGCGCGCGGCAGACTCTCGGAAGCCAAGTTCAGGTCATACAGTCAGACGCCTCTGACATGAATGACGTCGCTCTACTGGGCGGGATCGTCGGCGAGCGACTTGGACAGATTGACTTCCTTCACATCAACGTTGGCGTGGCCGAGCTGGAGCCGTTCGAGAACGTCACCGAGGAGTCATACGACCGTCAGTTCGCCGTCAACACCAAGGGCGCTTTCTTCACTGTACAGCGCCTTTCATCTGCAATCCGTGATGGCGGCTCGATTGTCATGACCTCGTCGGTAGCCGACGAGGGCGCCGAGCCGGGCATGAGCGTCTACAGCGCAACCAAGGCGGCGCTCGTCTCATTCGCCTCTGGCTTCGCAGCAGAGCTGCTCCCGCGCGGCATCCGCGTCAACGTCGTTAGCCCCGGCTTCATCGACACGCCGACGAAGGGCGTGAAGGGCTTTTCCGACGGAGAGCGGAAAGCTTTTAAGGAGATCGGCGATCAGGTGACGCCGATGAAGCGCAACGGCACGGCCGAGGAAGTCGCACGCGCGGTGCTCTTCCTCGCCTTCGAGGCGACCTTTACTACCGGAGCCAAACTCGCTGTCGACGGTGGCCTCGGCCAGAAGATCAGCGCAGCGCCCTGAAGGACCTGTCAGTATTTTGATGACCCTCGCCGTGCCTGACTGATGTCATCCCACGGCCTTGCGAAAGGTAAAACAATGTCGGTAAACTCACTCGCGGAAGGCGTTAGGCCGACCACAAAGGCCGGTCCTCGCCACTGGTGGGGTCTTGTGATCCTGGCGCTGCCCTGTCTCCTTTATTCCATGGACCTGACCGTCCTCAATCTCGCGGTGCCCCACATCACCGCCGATCTCCGGCCGACGGGCGCGCAGCTTCTTTGGATCGTCGACATCTACGGCTTCCTACTGGCGGGTGCGCTTGTCACCATGGGTGCACTTGGCGATCAGATCGGCCGCCGCCGGCTGCTGATGATCGGTGCGGTTGCCTTCGGCCTTGCGTCCCTCCTCGCCGCTTTCTCGACGACAGCGGCCATGCTTATCGTGTCGCGCGCCCTCTTGGGCCTCGCAGCGGCTACATTGGCGCCGTCGACCCTGTCGCTGATCCGGACCATGTTTGAAGACGAGCGGCAGCGCAGCTTTGCTATTGGCATTTGGATGGCGAGCTTCTCTGTCGGTGGCGCAGTCGGCCCGCTCGTCGGGGGGATACTGCTCGAACACTTTTGGTGGGGCTCGGTCTTCCTGATCGCAATCCCCGTGATGGTTCTTCTGCTTGCGTCAGGTCCCTTCCTGCTGCCGGAGCATCGTGATCTGTCCGGGGAGCGTGTGGACCTCGCAAGCGCCATCCTCGCCACCGCCGCAATGCTAACACTGGTATACGCTATTAAGCATGTGGCGGTCGGCGATCTGTCGGGCCTCTCAGTCGGTGCCCTGATTATCGGTGTTGCACTGAGTTATGCTTTCATAGTGCGCCAGAAGAGGCTGACTACACCGCTGCTAGATCTCGACCTCTTCCGGACGCCCGGATTCTCGGGTGTGCTCATCATCAACCTCGCCGGCTTCTTTCTCGCCTTCAGTACGCTGCTGTTTCTAGCCCAGTATCTGCAACTGGCCCTCGATATGGGCGCCTTCGAGGCTGGGCTCTGGACACTTTTCTCGGCCGCGGGCTTTGTGGTGGGGTCGGTAATTGCGCCCTGGTGCTTGCGCTGGATGCGATCTGCGTCGGTGATAGCCACGAGCCTGACAACTGCGACCGTCGGCTTCGCGCTGCTTGCAGCATCGCTGTGGTCGGACAGCTTCGCCCTTCTTATGGCGGCAACCTTCCTGTTTTCGGTCGGCTTGGCTCCGGTGTTCGCACTTTCCGCAGATCTCATCGTGGGCGCAGCGCCCGAGGAGAAGGCGGGGTCCGCTGCTGCAATTGCGGAGACGAGTTCGGAGCTCGGTGGTGCACTCGGCATTGCAATTCTCGGAAGTGTCGTCGCGGCAGTCTATCAGGTTCGTACTCTAAATCTCTTACCGGCACAGGCGACAGCAAGCAAAACAGCCTTAACCGACGGTATAAGCAACGCATTCGTCCAGCTCGAGAACTTCCCGGCCGAGCAGGCGGGGGTCATCCGCGAGGTAATCATCCATGCATACTCAGACGCATTTGCCTCAGTCGCGTTGCTGAGCGCGGCAATTGCCCTCATCATCGCGACGGCGGCCCGGACATTGCGGAAAGCCGCTCGCTAGAAGGCTCTATCGACGATCTTGGCAGCGTTTCCAGACGGAAGCGCTGCCAAGATAACTGACATTCCTTCTCAGAAAACCAATCTATCCTGCCTCCTCTATCATCAGTTCATCAAGCGCTCAAGCCGTTTCGATCCCTGCACCTCCGTGTGTTTGCACGTCCGCTCGTTCCGGGCTACTTTAGAGGTCATTGGCATACTGAGGTCTAGATACTTGTCTTACCGCAAATCTTATGGATTACTCTGATACCAGAGATATTTGGAGTGAACTGGATGATCGACCTGACTGTACTGCTAACCTACTCCCTAATCGTTCTTGGTTTCGTTTTCATCCCGGGTCCAGCAACCCTTTTGACTGTCGCACGGGCGGCAACATCTGGAACTAGGGTCGGCGTCGCAACGGGTGCAGGTATAACGGTAGGCGACTTTCTTCATACAATAATGGCAGTTGTCGGCATTTCGGCAATTATCTCTACGTCTGCGACGCTTTTCACAATCGTGAAGTATCTTGGTGCAGCTTACCTAGTTTATCTTGGGTTCAAAGCAATCGTCGAGAAAGTATCAGTTGACCTGAGCCAAGGACTTGTGCCGATAACTGCTCCACAAGCGTTTCGACAAGCGATCCTTGCAGAAGTCCTGAATCCCAAGACCGCGCTTTTCTTTCTTGCATTTCTGCCACAGTTTGTTGCTCCAGAGAACGGCTTCGTTGTGATGCAGCTCACGATTCTAGGGGTTGTTTTCGCGCTGATCGGTTTTCTGAGCACAATCGTTTATTCCGTAATTGCAGGTGGCTTGGGTGGTTTTCTCCGGCGTAATCCAACTGTGCTCAGGTGGCAAGGTAAGGTCGTCGGAAGTATTTACCTAGCACTGGGCGTTCGCCTTGCAGTGCAGGAGCGGTAAGTTGATTTTCTAGCTCGCAACACCGTCAGCAACGATTACCTCACGAGTAACTAACGTGGCGGCAAATGACGCACCTAAAGAAGCGAAATAGTCCTGCAGTTTGGCGCGACTGTGGATTGCACAGTACTTTAGCCCGAACGCCAGACGTGTTTTTTGCAGAGTATGAGAAGCCGCTGTCCTGCTGCTTCGGCAAGCCGTCGCGCGGCAAAGTTGTCGATTGCCGTCTCGGCGACAAGAAATTCCACACTATGGGTGCGCATCCCAAGCAAGCACCACCTCCATGAGTTCGGTTGCAGCCCTTTTAGCCCAGCAGGATGGGATCAGTTTGATACCCACAGTTCGGCCTGGCTTGGTTTCAGACCCTGCCTCCGGATTCCAACAGTTCCAACATAGGCGCTCGGCATGTTGCAAGGTGCAATCGGACATAGATGGTTCCGCCGTGGATCATGGATCTTTCATGAACTGCCCTACGGTCGTCCTGCGTTCACTGCTGCGCTTCAGCAGCTGGGAGCCGTGGAAATCGATCCAGATATGCCGGTAGATTCCTTGATCCGCACGGCGGGCCAAATGCCGCAGTCATACATGCTGAAGCCTATCATTGTTTCCGGACGGCGTTTCTAGAAGCTTGATAGCGCCATCCGCCGGAGGGCCAGTCTAGGAGCGCAATCGCTTTGCCCTCTCCGCGATCCTGACCACCTGCACGCTCGCGGTCGTTGCCGCACTCCGCACGGCTGCAGGGGCCTGCATTGCCCCCCGCCCGATCGCCTCACCCGTGGTCAGCGCCCCGATCCGCGCCCTGCCCTGCACACCTGCGGTATTCACCAGCCCCCGCAGCACCCCACCTGATCCGCTGACGATCGCAGGTGCCGCAGCCACCATCAGGTTCCCGGAGATCCCCCGCACGATCAGGGGCGTTGCTGCGACAAAGCCCTCGGCAAGGAACACCATGACGAAGAACGGCACCAACGAGCCGATGTTGGTGGCCGAGTTCGGATCACCGAGCTGGGCCAAAAGCGAGTTTGCCATTCCGACGACGGTCGAGAACATGGCAGCTATGACGATGGGGTAGAAGGCGTAGCTGATCGTCGTGGAGACCCACCTGTGGAAGAAATCCTTCGTCGTATCGAAGAGCGATAGCGCGATCATGATCGGGGCTAGGCCGAGCATCAGGGTCAGCATCATTTTGGCGAAGATGAGGACGATGCCGGTCATGAAGCCAAGGAGGCTGAGCAGCACCAGGCCGATGCCGCCGAGGATGGCACCGGTCATCCAGTTCAGGTGGTTGCCGATCGCGTTCAGGTACTGGCTGAACTCTGTGATCAGCCGGTCAAATTCGCCTGCGAAGTAGGTGGCCCCTGCCCCACCGCCGCCGACCGAGGAGATCAGAGCCCCGGCGACGTAGTCGAGCCCGCCGATGACCGCATTGGCAATCACGTTGAAGTTGGCCCAGTTGAAGGCGAAGAGCCCTATCAACATCAGCTTGATGAGGTACCAGAAGAAGCTGGCCCCATCCATGCTGCGGAACTGGAAGGCCATGTTGATGCAGACGCAGATCAGCGAAAGTGTGACCATCAGCAGGACGATCGTGCCGGTATTGCTGGCCACAGCCCCGAACTGGGACTCGGCCGCATCGGCAAGAAAGCCGTCGGCGGTTCCGACCATCCAGCTGACGATGCTCATTACCAGTTGCCCTGCGCTTCGCAGATATCCTGGACGTCGCGGGCGATCTGGTTCTGTTCGTTGCGGATGGCCAATTGAGCTTGAGTGTGCTCCGCCTGACTACTTGCCGAGATCCATTCCTTGTACTCCGCCGATGCGGCATCCCATGACGGGAAGCGCACATCACAGCCGCACTCGCCCGATGCCTTGATCGCCTCCCAGGACCGCAGCTCGTAGAGCCGCATCAAGGTCAGCGCCTTGTAGGCCTCGCGCGGGTGAACTTCGTCCATCCAGGTCGGGCGTGCAGGCCGGTTGTTGCAGATCCGGTACTTTTGGGGCGACATGGTCACGCTAAGATCGTTCGTGACCTGAGGCGAGGTCTGAGCCGCGAGGGGCGTGGCGAGCATGGCGACAGCTGCGGCGAGGGTGATCTTGCGCATGGGGATTTCCTTTCGGTTCATTCGGCCGCGACAGCGGGGCGCTTAGTGCACTCGATCCCGGCAGCATTCTGATCTGGATTTCTTGTCTGGCCTGGCAGGAAGAACTCGGTGATGCCACGAGCGCCGTCATGGCGACCGGCCTGGATGATCACGTCTATGGAGCCCTCAGTGTAATCGACCATGTCGGCATAGGTCATCGGCACATCTGTCTTGAGGGCTGCGATTGCGAGACGGCGGACGGCCAGCTGCGGGGTCTCGGCATGCAGCGTGGTCAGCGAGCCGCCGTGGCCGGTGTTTATCGCCTCGAGGAAGGTCATGGCCTCGCGGCCCCTGACCTCGCCCAGCACAATCCGGTCGGGTCGCATGCGCAGGGTCGAGGCCAGAAGCACATCCGCACTGCGGGCCTCCGTGTCGCGGTCAGCGATCAGCGTCACGGCATTCGGCTGCTCGGGGCGCAGTTCGGCCGCATCCTCGATGGTGATGATCCGCTCCTCAGGCGAGATCAGCGAGAGGATCTTACGGGCCGCGACCGTCTTGCCGGTGGAGGTGCCGCCCGAGACGATCATGTTGAGCTTGTTTTCGACGCAAAAGCGCAGCGCGGCGTTGATGTCGCCGGAGGCCACCACATCGCGCAGCGCGGCGTTCCGTTCGCGTCGCAGGCCTTCGAGGCTGCGTTCTTTGCCAAACAGGAAGCCGAGCCGGATCGCCTCGAGCGGCAGGGAGGAGAAGAACCGCAGCGAGATGGAAAACCCCCCTTCCACTGCCGGTGGCTGGATCACCTGCGCCCGGATCGGACGCTCGCGATAGAGGATCGAGACCGAGACGATGGGCTTCTTGGTGCTGAGCGTGGTCGAGGCGGCCGAGGCGATCTGGTTGCCGAGGTCCTTGATCTCGGTCTGGGTCAGCGGCGCGCCAAGGCTCCGCATGAAGTGATCGCCTTGGAATTCGCCCCATACCTGCCCGTCGGGGTTGATGCAGATCTCAATCGTATCGTCCCGCTGCACCGGCGCACCCAGCCGGTCGAGCGAGGCCTCGAGATAGCTCGCCGCCATGTCAGAAAATCTCCAGGTCGCGGTCGACCATGACTGTAATCCGCGTGCCTTGATCCACATGGATCACCGGGCGGATCGCGAGATAGTCCTGCATCACGCTTTGGGTGCTGTCGCCAAGATCAGCCCCGACGTCGCTTGCGACATCGGCCACCGCCTCGTCTTCGATCTGGCCGGCGGCAGCGGCAGGGAGAGCCCCGATCAGCGAAATCAGCGCGGCCGAGCCGAAGCGTTGCGCGAAGCGGGTGTCGACAAATCCAGTGGTACCGGTCCGGCCAAGCTCATCCCCACCGAAGGCACTGATCTCCACTGTTTGATTGTCGGGCAGGATAATCCGGTCCCAGGCCACCATGACCCGCGATTGCGCCAGCGCCACGTCGGAGCGATAGCGCCCGATGAGGCGCGCCCCACGCGGGATGAGGACCCGTGTGCCATCGAAGGAATGGACGTCCTCGGACACGATGGCGCGGATCGCGCCGGGTAGCGTGCTGTCGAGGGCCGTCTCGGTCACGGCCTGGATCATCGTTCCTTGCACGACGGTGTTTCCGGGGTTCACGATCACCTCAGCGCGCGTCACGGTGGCGGGGTCTGCGCCCCCTCGCACGAAGGCCTCATCCTCATTGAGCCGCGCCGCCTCTTGGGCATCGTCGCGATCGGCATCTGACCCCATGCCCGAAAACGCGATCATGGGCGACGCGATCCGTTCTGCGCGGGCTTCCGCCTCGGCAATCCGACGGCGTTCCAGTTCCGCGAGCGCTGCGTCTTCTGCGCCAATTCCTGAAGTGCCAGCTTCTGGGGGCGTCAGGGATGCCACTTCGAGGTCCATGCGCAACTGGTCGAGCTCGCGGTCACGCTCGGTCAACTGCCGCTCGAGCGCACGCTGCGCTTCGGCTGAAGCCTCCTGGAGTGCTGCGATCTGCGCCGTGAGCTCGGCGATGGCCTCCGCCCCAGCATCGCCTGCGGTCTCCGCCGGACGGGCGCGCAGTTCGGCAAGTTCGGCTTGAAGGGTGGCAAGGCTTTCCATCAGGGCTTGCTCGGTTTCCGAAGGACCGGTTTCCGCTGATGGGGCCGGCACCGGTTCCTCGATCGGCATGGGGGCCAGATCCCCAAAACCGGTCCCGGTCGTCTGGAACTCCTCTGGTGCGGCGGTCGGCATGGGAGCAGGAGGCGCGGGTTGAAGTGCCACCCAGGCCAACCCGCCAATTGCCGCGATCCCACCGACGCCGAGAAGTGCGGCCAGGGCTGATGGCCGCGCGCGGCCGGATTTCTTCGCGCTCGTGCCTTCAAGGGCCGCAAGGCGTGCCGCGAGGTCTTCGGTGTCCTGGCTCATGACGTTGCCTCGCGGCCCATGTCTTGGACGCAGACCTCGTCTTCGCCGAGACGCAGAACCCACTGGCGGTTCACGCCAGAGACGCGGATGACACCATCCTCGAGCGCTGTGCTGTTCACCGCCCGCTCGCCGCCATTGGCATATCGGAAGATCGCAGGGACCGGCGCGTTCCGTGCGAAGCGGAAATACGTGAAGGTGCCGTCATCCCAGATGGCCGTAGGTGTGAATTCCTCAGTCGCGCTGACCGCATAATTCGCGTTCGGCGCATCGGCCGCGACGGCCCGCGCGGGCTGCACATTTGCGTCGGGATAGCGGAACTGCACCACGTAATGGGGGGTCTCCCGCGCCTCGACGATGTGGAAGTAGTAGGAGCGGCGGTTCGTGTAGACCGTGATGTTGGTCGCGACGCCCGAGGCAGTGGGCTTGATCGCGAAGGCACGCCCGCCCGGCACGCCGTCGAACTGAAAGCCGACCGTGTCGCCCGCGATGATCGAGCGAATGGTCTCGCCCTCGCCGAACTCGACGGTGGTGACCCGTGTCAGGGTGGTGACGATGCGGTAGACTTGCCCCTCGGTCCAGGTGGCAACCCGGACGCGGTTGTCATGAGAGCCGGGGCGCGGCGTGGTCTCGGCCGAGGCTGCGAGTGAAGTGAGCGCCAGGGTACTGGCGACCAGCAAGGCGTGAACAGAGGCAAGTACGGGAAAAGGGGTCATTCGGAACGGTCCGATCGGATGGCATATTGGGTGACAGTGAAGCCGAAGGGGTTTTGCCAGACATCGTCAATCGAGCGGGTCTGTTCTGGTTGGAAGGCAAACATCAGCGTCGCCGTGAACAGGCCCACCTGAGCTCCGTTCGGACTGGTCAGGCGCTTTCTGAGGCGCACCTGCGCGCGGTTGTCCCCGATGAGCGTGATCGAGGCGATCTCGACAGCCATCTCTGCCGCGGGGCCATATCGCGTCGGCGGATAGCTGTCCTGACCGGAGGTCCACATGGCGCGCATGGTGGCCTCGGCCGCCCCGGTGGATTGCGCCAGCACGCGGCGCACGCGCAGGTCGTTATCGAGTTGGTTGTAGGCCTCGCGATCAAGGATATAGCGGTAGATCTGGGCCTCGATAATGGCGGGACGCTCGGCCAGCGACACCGTCTCGACGGTGGCATTCGGCAGTGCAAGACCGGTCTCGGGATCATAGGGCACGACGACCGGCGGGGGGGTCTCGACCATCAGGGCGACAGCTGCGGCCGCAAGGCAGCCCAAAACCCCAAAACCAGCGCCGCCAAGGCCGATCATCTTCCAGAGCTGCTCCCGGCGCAACGCGCCGTGGATCAGTTCCTCCTCGACCAGTTCGCGCGCGCTCATACCCCCAGTCAGTCTCAAAGTCATGTCCGGTACCCCGTTCATGGTTCGAGGCTCGGCAGGGTGAAGTCCATGTAGCGGCGCTCTTCGGCGACGGTGGCGGCATCCACCACGCCCGCATTACCTGCGCCGAGGGTCTGGATGGCCTCAAGCTCCCACATCCGCGTCATGGCGATGGCCAGTTCCGCCGTGACGCGGGTGTTGTGGTCCATCGACTCCTTGAGGTCCTCCATTTCGGGGATCATCGCGACGAGCTGTTCGACCCGTTCGAGGGATTGCGCTGCCTCTGCATGACTGTTCTGGGCCGCCGCCGACAGGACAGCGCCTGTCGTTGCACGGGTTGCCACGCCTTCGGCGCCTGGATTCCCGCTCGTCGCAATTTCGTTGAGCGTGTCCTCGTCGAAGCCAGCACTGGCAAGTGCCTGTTCCATCTGCGTGCGCATCGGACCCGCATTGGGGCCGATCAGGCTCGACCAATCGCCAGCCTGGATGCCGCGGATGAGGCCAGGGATATCTTCGAAGTTGGCCTGAAGCAGGTTGTCGAGATCTCCGCCCATGGCGAGGCCGAGGATGCTTCGTGGCCCGGTCAGCGAGGCATACATCTCCTCGAGTTGGTCGAACTGCCGCTGCAGGAGGTCAAGCTGCGCCAGCGCATTGTCGAAAAGGTCAGTCTGGATCCCGAAATCCTGCAGCATCTGCTGAAGCTGACGGATTTCCTGGGCGATGTTCTGAGTATCGACCGTGGGCACGCCCTGTGCCGTGAGGGGACCTGCAAAAGCGAGGCCAAGCGCAAGTGCCGCGGCACCAGTGGCAAGGGAACGGGACAAGCGCTTGATCATCGCAAACTCTCCAAGGTGAAATCCATAAACTGCCGCTCGGCCGCTTGGGCCGCGGCCATGGCGAGTTGTTCCTCGCTCAGCGGCTGGGTGTGGGCGGCCTTGATCCGGGTGCGGATCGCGACCAGTCGGGCCAACTCGGCACGCGCGTAAGTGTTAAGTGCGATGGCCTCGTGAAGATCTTCCGTCTCGCCGATGCGGGTGATGATGTCCTGCACGCGCAGGGCGGCAGCGCGGACCGAGACCAGCGAGTAGTCGCCATAGACACCCGCCCCATGGGCCGAGAGGCTGAAACTTGCGTTGGCAAGGAGCACGGGGTCGATGGTGCCGAGCGCATCGATACCGCCCACGGCGGCAAGGTAGCTGTTGTACTGCTTCGGGATCACCACGACGTAGTGCTGGGTCTCCGCGAAGGGCGGGACGCCGCCGTAGTCCTGCACGTTGCCTGGGCCTGCGTTGTAAGCGGCAAGCGCATAGATGATGTTGCCATCGAACATGTTCAGCATCTGCGCCAGGTACCGCGCGCCGCCGGTGACCTGCAGGTACGGGTCGACGTAATAGGCCGGGTTGATGCCAAGATCGCTGGCGGTGGCGGGCATGATCTGCGTGAGCCCGAAAGCCCCAGCGGGTGAGCGCGCACCAATCTGGAACCGGCTTTCCTGCCAGATCAGCGCCTGCAGAAGGCAGCGCCACTGCACAAGCGACAAGCCCGCGCGGCTTACGCCTGGTAGTCCGTGGGTGTCGCGCGCGGCGCGGATGATCAGCTCCTCGATCCCTTCCCGGGCATCGCCGAACATGCCTGCAGCGGCCGGGTTGTTGTCTTCGGGTGCATAAAGGCTCGCAGCCGCACTTTCGACGTCGCCAACCGCACCCTGCCCCGCCTCCAGCCCGGCCACAGTGCTAGCCACATCGCCGGAGCCGAGGGACATGGCGTCCATCAGCCCTTCGAGAGAGGCGAGTTGCTGGCGTTCGATTTCGGCCAGCTCCTCCTCACGGGTCAGCCGGTCCTGTTGCAGCGCCAGATCCCGTTCGGTCTGATCGAGGATTGCCTGCCGTTCTGCGAAGAGGCGCAGGTCGAAGGTCGGCACACCTTGAGCGACCGCTGGCCCCGCCGTGGGACCTGCCAGCGCAAGGCCGACCATCGAGAGGGGAAACCAGGTCCGCATCGGCTTAGCTGCCCGCCCCCAGCATCACGAAATCGCAAGCTGTGTCGCGGCGCGTGACGGCGGCCCCCATCGTCGAGATCGTGGTCGTGGCGGTTGCACCTCGTGCGGGCGCATCGCGGAAGTTGAAGCAGTTGGCCTGACGGGGCCCATGCTGCGCGCAGGCTGTCAGGGTCAGGCCGAGGCAAAGCAGCACGGCGCTGCGGATGATGGTACGCGTCATGTCACTCTCCAGAAATCAGGGCGGTCACGGTAGTCAGGGCCGACAAGGGCCTCTCCCTTCTCCATGCCGCCAAGTATGGTCACGAGGGGGCCGAGCGCGCCCAGATCGGCGTCGATCACCACCGCGCCCCGGTCATCGCGCACGAGCGCGAGCCGCGAGGCGGAGCCGACGCCCAGGAGCACGTCGAGCTCCTTGTCACTGAGACCCAGCATCGCGTAGTCGGCGGCCGAGGCGCGGATGTTGGGCAGGAGCACCTGCGTCGGTACGGCTTCCACGATGGTCTTGCCGGTGCGCGTGCGCTCGAGCTGGCTGGCATACTGGGTCATCATGACGACGACCGCGTTCTGTTTGCGGGCGGTCACCAGCCAGTTCGAGAGCCGCTCCGCGAAATACGCGTTGTCCAGCGCCTTCCAGGCTTCGTCGATGACGATGATCGTGGGCTTGCGGTCCTCGATCACCCGTTCGACCCGGCGGAAGAGATAGGAGAGGACCGCCATGCGTTCCCGCTCGCTCTCGGAGTCGAGGATGCCGGTCAGGTCGAAGCCCGCGACGTCCGCGTCGGTGCTGCCCCCGATCTGGAACGTGTCGTCCGCGTTCGCCCCAAAGATCCAGCCATAGCGGCCATCGGCCGTCCATTCCTGCATCCGCTCGAAGAGATCGCCTTCGTCATCGGTGGAGACGAGGAGCGAGGCGAAGTCCGACCAGTTCCTGAGGCCAGCGTTTCCGGCACTGGCGTTCTGACGCACGACCTCCTGCAGACGGTTGGTCTGCACCGGGGTCAAAGGCCGGTCGCGGCGCTCGAGGAGGCTTGCAAGCCAGTCAGCAAGCCAGGCTTGGCCGCGGGCGTCGATTTCGGTCTGCAGGGGGTTGAGCCCCGTGGGGCGTCCGGCCCGCACGGTCGAATAGCTGCCGCCAAGCGCGCGGACGGCCATTTCCATGCCGGCGCGGTAGTCGAAGACGAAGAGCCGGGCACCTGCGCGCCGGGCCATGGTCATGAGGAAAGCCGCGAGCACGGATTTGCCCGACCCGGGGCGGCCGAGGATCAGCGTGTGCCCGCCTGTGGGCTCACGGTCCGGCGCGCCCTCTTCGTGGAAGTTGAACCGGAACCCGCTGCGCTCTGGCGTCGGGAAAAGCGAGATCGGCACGCCCCACGGCACTTCCCGGCCAGTCTTGCCGAGCGGCGTGCGGTGAAAGGTGGCGAGATCGGCGAAGTTGTGGTTCGTGATCGCAGCCTTGCGGCTGCGCGCCCCGGTGTTGCCAGGATGCTGCGCCATAAAATGCGCCCGCGCCCCGAAGGCTTCTGAGATCAGGTTGATGCCGGAGGTGGCGGAGATGTTGCGGATCTCGGCCGCGATATCGTCGAGCTGGCCTCTGGTGCGCGCATAGACGGCCACCGTCATATGGTGTTCACCGAAGATCAGGCGTTTCGATTCCAGATCGTCCTGTGCGAGTTCGAGTTCCTGCGCGAGGCTGACGGCCCCGTCATTGGCGGCCTGCATCAGGCGCAACTGCCGCTTGATGCGACCCGCCATCATGTTGGCATTGATCGGCACAAAGGAGTGTGTGACCACCATGTCGACGGGCAGGTTCAGCTCGTCGAGCATCAGGCTGTCGGTCTTGGCGGGGTAGTTCTTCACTGCGAAGATCGCCCCGAGCTTGTTGCCGACAGCACCATCGGAGAGCGCGATGGTCGTGCCGCGGAAGGTGACGCGGGTATTGGCGACATCCTCGGCGATCACGCCCAGGCGTGACCGCGGGAAGAGCGGGTGCTCTTCGCCGGTGTTGAGCGAGCCGAGGAAGCCCAGCAGCTCGCCGGTGCTGGCGGCCAGTAGGCGAGGCTTCAGCTCATCGAAGGACGACAGGAGAAACCCCACCACCTCGTCGAGCTTGCGCAAGCGCCGGGTCGTGTCGGCTGCATGCCGGGCGCGTCCAGCGCCCAAGCTGAACGGCAGACGGCTACCTGCCTCGGGGCGCTTCAGCACCGTCAAGGTCAGTGTCTTGTCGCGAAGCCCGGCCCGACCGAGATGCGCGTGCCACCGCTGATCAACCGCTGCCGCGAACCCTTCGCCCGGGATTAGTGGCAGGGCTACATCGACGGCCTTCGAGACCTTGTGCAGGTAGAAGGAGAACCCAGTCCCGACCTGCGCAACGATGCCCGCCAGCAACCCGCCGATCCGGTCGAGATGCGCATCCTCGCTCGTAGTGCTGTTCACCCCCTCCAGCCGGATGCATTGCATCAACTCGTTACCGCGCGTCCGGATTGTCCGGTCGGTGACGAGGCTGACGTAAGGCAGCATGGAGGAGAGCCGTTTCTCGCCCTTGACCCATGCGGGCAGCGCGGTCAGCGGATCGAGCGCGTCGGACACATCATCGGCAACTCCATCACGGGGCATAGCTGTCGCCCCCATGGAGTTTGCGGTTCGTTGTGGGCGGGGTTTCCTGCAAGGTGATCACCAGGACGTCGAGGAAGTTCGGATCCCAGTCCGCGGCTTTCCAGAGCGCAGGCCAGGCAAGGCCCGCGAACACAGCCACCACCCAGCTCTGCACCCAGAGAAACAGAAGCGTTGAGCCGAAGAGCCAGACCATGGCGTACATGATCGGCAGGCCCATCAGCTTGGGCGGCCTGAGAAGGCCGATGAACACGCGGGACTGGTCAGCCATTAGGGACACTCAGTTCGACCATATGGCGGCGACGATGGTGGGCGCGGCGGCAATGCCCGCGATCGCGACGACGACCCAGAGCGCCTGACGGAAATCGAGGATGCCGAAAAGCCAGGACAGGAACACGCCGATCAGCGCAAGCGTGCCGATCACGATACCGAGGGGGCCGGTGATTGCATCAACGATGCCTTGCAGGACGTTCTGCACCGGAGAAAGGTCGATGCTCTGCGCGAGTGCCGGATTTGACAATACAATGACGGCTATCGTGCTGAGCGCGACGATGGTCCGCGTGCGGCGCATGCTTTGAAGATTCTTGGACGTCACGACAGGTCTCCTCTGAGCCGCTGGAACACGGCCGTCACTCGGGCCACATGGCCTTGGGTTTCTGGGTAAGGGGGGACGCCGCCGTGGCGGGCGACCGCATCGGGTCCGGCATTGTAAGCGGCGAGCGCCAGCGCAGGATCGCCGAATTGCTCGAGCATCATCAGTAGGTACCGGGCCGAGCCGTCGAGGTTTTGCGAAATGTCGTGGGGATCGACACCAAGATAATTGGCCGTGCCCGGCATCAACTGGCCGAGCCCGATCGCACCGACAGGGCTGAGTGCGCCAGGGTTATAGCCGCTCTCGACCTCGATATTGGCGCGGTAGAAGAGCGCCCAATCGGTGACCGACAGACCCGCTTGCCGCAACGCGTCATGGCTGCCGTAGCGCAGCGCGGTTGTTTCAATGGCGTGGAGGATTTCGGGGGAGGCGCGGACCGCCCTCGGGGTGACCCGCGCAGCAATCCCGCTGAAGGCGACCTCATCCTCGTCCGATTGCGGCGCGGCAAAGAGAAAGAGGCGGTCGGTTTGCGCGGAGCCATCACCTGAGAAGGAGCGAAGCGTGCTCGCATCCTCTGCGGTGTTGACCAGTCGGCCATCCGGGCCGACCGAGAAGATGAAGCCGTCTGCCCAGGCCTCTGGCGCGGAACAGACGCCGGTACCCAAAGCCAAGACGACGGCAAGAGTGCTGTCAGTTATCCGTGACCAGAACCGGACCAGTCCGGGGTGCGTCGATGCGCCCAGGCGCAGCGTGGCGCTCACGTCCACCTTCTTCGAGCGGAATGCTGACGCTCTTGCAGCCCATCTCGGCGAGGAAGCTGACGAGACCGACGATAGTCTTGAACTCGCGCACCTTGAGATAGCTGCGGCTGGTGACCAGCATCTTGTCTGCACGCCCGTCTTCCGCGACGGCGCGCACAACCCAAGTACCGTACCAACTGTTATGGCGCTTCTCGCCCGCCTCCTTGCAGACCACCTCGAGGAGGTAGCCTTCGGCCAGGAGGCCGCGCAGACCGTCTTCTGTAACCACATTCGGGGCTTCTTCTATCATGGCCTTCCCTGGTTCCTTTTCCTGCCTGAGGTGCAGCATCGGGCCCACGGGGTCGCAACACCGTGGTCGATACAAAACAACGTGAATGAGGTCAAGGCAATTTTATCGTCTTGACGGTAGTCGGCTTGCTCCGATACCAGTGCTACTCGACGACAATACAACATTAAAGGCAAAAGGAGTTTTGCCCTGCACCGGTCTCGTGCACGCGCGCCCTCTCTCATACTGATAGCCGTGGTGACATGGGGCCAAGATGCTCTGGCCTCCCCCTGCGTGGCTCCCGAGCGGCCCTATCTGCCTTCATCTACGGAAGATATTCGTGCCTATGCCGACCTCCTGAGAGCGGATTTCGAGGGCTACATTGCCGGAGTTCAGGACTACTTCCGCTGTCTCGATGCAGAGCGTGCGCGCGCGTTTGTCGAGGCGCAGGAAGTCAGCGCCGAGTATCAGCGGTTTCTTGAAGCCGTCGAATAAGTGACCTGTATGACTTCCCCGGGGGAAATGCGCCAGTTTGGTGCATGAACCACCCTGCGAGCGAAGTTCCACGCCGGATGGCTTGCACGACCAAGAGCACAACATCAGCTGATTAAATCCGATTGCTGTCGTAAATGTTGTATTGTATCGGACGTGTAACTTTGCAGGGAGTCGATAATGAAGGTGCCAATACGATCACTCACAGCCCTGGGGGTAGCGCTTGCGGCAATCCTGCCGGGCACGGCTTCCGCCCAGAGCTACCAGGTTGATTGCGCCATCCTCCTCTGCCTCGCGGGTGGCTGGCCAGCTTCAACGCCATGCGCTCATGCACGTGCTGTCTTCATCCAGCGGATCACGCCCTGGCCAATCGAGCCACCGCTCCAAATCTGGCGCTGTCCGATGGAAGTGGCGTTCGACGGCCCTGCACCGCTCTCTCCAACGGAACGGCTCTACGACATCACCTTCAAGGCCGAGCAGGCGACCAGCGTGCCGGATCCCACAGTTCCTCTCGTCCCAGTTCAAGCTGGCGAGCGTGCAGACGTCGATATCTCGGGTGACGAATTCGACTTTGTCCGGAGCATCCGAGTCTATCACATTCAGTTCAGCCAGCGCCAAAATCGTGATGGCGATTGCATCCGCTCTGACAGCACGCGCCTTGGTTCCTACGGCACTCAAGGAGACTATCGCTGGGCACGTTGGAGTGTGGCCCAGGTTCCTACGCCATCTGACCTTCCTCGCCCTGGCGGCTGCGGATCCGTCAGCTACCGATCGGTCTTTGTCGACTGGCGGGACCATGCCGGCAACTACGGCTTCGAAGAAGTCCGATATTGAACCCTCCCCGGGCCAACGTTGCGCTGGCCTGTTCCTTTCTTCACCTGCACCGGAGGCTGTGCACCGAACCCGAAAAGGGAAACGACGCCAGACCGAAAAGCCTGACGCCGCGCTAGATAAAACCCCTGAACACGGTTCTTCTAGCGCACTGTCTGAACACCTTCAACCAGCAAAGTATTATTGCTGGCAAAAATGTTGTTTGCTCTCGGCATGGCGTCGGATCCCTTTGGAGATCCGACCATGGAACCAACGACCGGCCTGATCCTGCGACGGATCACCCAAACAGACCTTTCCGTATCCGCTCACAAGCTCGCAACGCTGATCCTCGATGGGATTGCCTGGAAGGGCGGCTACAACGGCCTTTCCCGCGGCACGGCCGCGTTCACACTCACCGCGTTGGCCGAGAAGATGGACGTGTCGCGCCAGTATCTGACCGTCTTGCTAGGAGAACTCGAAGCGTCGAGCCTTAAGCTCGAGCGCAAGAAGCCGAACGGCAAGTTCGCACCCTGGCTCTTTCGCTTTGCAGCCTTCGATCAAAGCGACGACCCCCACGATGTCGTGTCAAAGGGAGGCGACACATCACTATCTAAAGAAAATTCTCACAAAACTATATTCTCAGGGCATATCAACATCAATGAAGCGTCGAATGTGTTCCGAACATGCTGGGCTGCACTGATCAAGGCGGCGAAGGCGGCGTTGCCCTGCTGGAACGTCGACACGCAAGCGATCTGGGAGCGGTTCCTTGCCTTCAATCGCGCTCGCGGCAATGCCCGCGTTCCGGCTGGATACTTGCTCGGGTTTATGCGCCGTTGGCGGACCGGTTCGTCAAGCACGGCTCCAACCTCTGCATCTGAGCCACAATCGTTGGCCAAAGAAGATCCCAAGATGCAGGAGCTTCATGACCAGATCCGCGCCGCGCCGAGTTCCAACCGGGAGTTTCACGCATCGGATCTGTGCAGGCTGATCGGTCAGGCCGAATACGATGCTCGGGTCCTCGATGTGGCCCGACGGTTTGGATGCGCAAAGTTCGCCGCAATTCTTGCGGTGCATGGCAAGGCGGTATTGGTGGGGGAGATACCCAAATGAGGTTGCGGATGCGGATCGTCGGCGATGCGGTTATGAACCGATTCTTCTCATTGCGCAGAAAGCAAGGCCGTCCAAATGACTGTATAGACCCGTCGTTGCTGACCAAAACGGCGCATCAAAGCCGAATAAATAGGCATTTTTCCCGATCTTTCGCGGCCTGCTTGACGGGTGATGTCCGGTTGGTTGAAACGGCAGGCACTGGGAGAGGCTCACCTCCAACAGTTGCGCCGCCGCGAGGGGATCGCGGGGCACCAATAACGCGGCCCTCTGAAGGCCGCTTACTCAGGAAGAGGTAAGAATGAAAAAATCCGTATTCTTCGGCGCGCTCGCGGCCACCACGCTCGTTTCGGGTTTGGCTGCTGCTGCGACCCTTGATGATGTCAAGGCGCGTGGCGAGCTGATCTGCGGGTCGAACACCGGTCTGACCGGCTTCGGCGCGCCGGACGCAAGCGGCAACTGGTCTGGCTTCGACGTTGACCTGTGCCGCGCCGTCGCGGCTGTGGTCCTTGGCGATGCGACCAAGGTCAAGTTTGTGCCCACCACTGGCGAAACCCGCTTTACCGCGCTGCAGTCCGGCGAAGTGGACCTGCTGGTCCGCAACTCCACCTGGACCTTCTCGCGCGATAGCGAACTGGCGCTCGATTTCGTGGCCGTGAACTACTACGACGGCCAGGGCTTCATGGTGAAAAAAGACCTCGGCGTTTCGTCCGCCAAGGAACTTGATGGCGCCACCGTCTGCATCCAGACCGGCACCACGACCGAACTGAACCTGGCTGACTTCTTCAAGCAGAACAACATCAGCTACCAGCCTGTCACGGTTGCCGATGACTCGGAAGCCCAGCGCCAGTATCTGGCCGGCGCTTGCGATGCCTACACCACCGACGCTTCGGGTCTGGCCGCCAGCCGTGCGACCATGCCGGATGCCGACACCCACATCATCCTTCCCGAGATCATCTCGAAGGAACCGCTTGGCCCGGTCGTCCGTCATGGTGACTCGGCTTGGGGCGATGTGGTCCGCTGGACCTACTACGCGCTGCTCGTGGCTGAGGAAAAGGGTGTGACTTCGGCGAACGTCGAAGAAGTCGCGACCTCGACCGCAGATGAAGAAGTGAAGCGTCTTCTGGGCGTTTCGGGTGACATGGGTGCGAAAATGGGCCTCGACAACGATGCCTTCAAGCGCGCCATTGCCGCCGTCGGCAACTATGGCGAGATCTTCTCGCGCAACATCGGTGAAGGCACGGCCATCAACCTGGCCCGCGGCCTGAACGCATTGTGGACCCAAGGTGGTCTGCAGTACGCACCGCCTTTCCGTTGATCTGAGGCAAGGTTTGCGGGGGTGCCTTCGGGCGCCCCCGCGTTTCGTTCAAACGATAACCTGACAGTCCAGGGGCAAAGACCCCGCCGCCACCGGTCAAAACCGGGGCCGCCTGTCAGGGAAACAGGGGGAAGCCATGGCAATGGCAACGGACGTGCCGAAAGACGGTTTTCGGCTCTCGATGCTTGTTTACGATACGCGCTACCGATCCTACACGATACAACTCGTGGTGCTGGTCCTGTTCGCCATGGCGGTTGCCTGGCTGTTGAACAACACCGTTCAGAACCTGGAAGCCCGCGGGAAAGAGTTCAACTTCGGCTTTCTCTGGCAGCGCGCCGGCTATGACATCGGCCAGCAGCTGATCCCCTACACCAATGACGACAACCACTTCCGCGCCCTTCTGGTCGGTCTGGCCAATACGCTTGTCGTGGCCTTCTGGGGCTGCATCTTCGCCACCATCCTTGGTGTCATCATCGGCGTCCTGCGCCTGTCGAAGAACTGGCTCGTCGGTCGTCTGATGACCGTCTATGTCGAGATTTTCCGCAACGTCCCCCTGCTGCTGTGGATCCTGCTGACCTACGTCATCCTGTCGGAAATCACGCCAGCCCCGAACGCATTCCGCATCACCGACGAAATGATCGCCGCGGGCACGGCCCCGGCGGCCGAGATGATGTTCTTCGACTCCGTCGCCGTCACCAACCGCGGCACCAATATTCCGGCACCGCTGTTTGACCGTGGGCTTGGGTCTGTCGACCTTGGGTTCATGTCGCTGA
>JAESFX010000148.1_pt1 | contig 68757 bp, 67 predicted proteins | sample 9269501 | NCBI WGS metagenome assembly JAESFX01 (sample SAMN14515570, study PRJNA621655) | algae metagenome | isolation source: Desmonostoc geniculatum HA4340-LM1 and co-occurring heterotrophs from cave... | place: USA: Maniniholo cave, Kauai, Hawaii | collected 2009-07-28
CTGCGAGAGGCTTCCGGCGGCGGCTTATGACCCGCGTGGCACAGCGGCGTAGAGTGACAACTAACTCAAGATATTGATGGAACATTTAAGACCGATGGCCGAGTCCACTAGGCTCCAACCCAACCCACCTTAAGCTCCCAGAAGGGCCTTTCGGACGCGAAGGGTCGCAATCAAGCCATCCGGGGGCCAGTCGAACGTGATCGTCCCCCCGAGTTGGCCGGTGATGCTCGTTTGGATTAACTTGCTACCGAACCCGGATTGGCGTCCATGAACACTAGGCGAGGGACCGCCGCTTTCGGTCCAAATGATAGTCGCTTCGCTGTCATCAAGCGAGCAGGCCACGTGCACCGTGCCGTTCGGCGTAGACAAAGCACCATACTTGATGGCGTTGGTCGCCAACTCGTGAACGACTAACGCCAACGTGGTAATTGATGTCTCACCAACTCGCAGTTCCGGCAAATCAAGCCGGATCCGGTCGCCGATTACGCCCCTGTCGTCGTAAGCGGCAAGCAAGGCAGTAAGCAACTCGCTCAGTTGCAGAGCTTTTTTCTGCTCCCGAAGGGATGGTCGGATCAATTCGTGGGCCTGCCCAAGTGCCTTGAGCCGTTGAGAAATGTCTCGCGCCATTTGTTCGGTCGACGTCGCGGTACGGGCGGCAATGCGCGTTAGTGCTGATGCAATGGCGAAGAGGTTCTTGACCCGATGGCTCATCTCAGCGGCGAGCAATTCGCGGCTTTCCTCAGCCAGCTTGCGCTCGGTGACGTCCAGAAAGACCCCGAACATGATACGCCCGACGATGCCTTCATCGTCTCCCCGACCGCGGGCTGATATCCAGCGGATCTCCCTGTTCTTCAAAATGCGAAAGTCGAGTTCGTAGTCACCGAACATATCGCGTGTCGAAGCAAAAGCCGCCCTCACCCGATCAAGATCCTCGGGATGAATCCGAGCAGACAAGGCTTCAAAGGTGACAAGGTCGTCGCTCACCAGGAGCCCCCACAGTCGATGCGACCGCTCATCAAGGGCAATCTCGTCGGTGTCGACATTCCATGACCACAGCGCTATGCCGGCAGCATCGGTAGCGCTTCGAAGGTGCTTCGCGTTCCAGACCGAAGGGCTTGTGCTCTGACGCATGCTGCTGGGCCTTTGTTTCCTCCCGCGCACTCGGTGCGGGACCCAGCCGCTTCACCCAGCCGCGGCCCTGTCATCTGAGAGGCTGACGCGGGATCGCCGCCCACGCGGCCGTCCATAGCATGCCAGGGCAACTGTCGTAAGGGTTGGGGCAACGTAGTCTTCGGTAGGGACCAGATTGATGAAGGACCCCTGCCAAGCCTTAGGGTTATCGGATGCTGCGAACTTCGCACACGACATCATGTCGCCGATTCGCATGGCGGCATAACCCGGCAGAGGTCCTACCTAACGAAGCGGAAAGACTGTCGGAACAACCAGGGCCTTCGCCTTGAACCCTCAACGTGCAAGTCTACGTAAACGCGCATGATCTCGTTCCTCATGGCAACGCACTGTCGAGCTGAAGGTATGTCCACGATGATGCCAAGTGGTATCGGCCGGACGCCAAGCCGCCGCCAGTTCTTCACTGGTGCTCTGGCCGCGGCGGGGGCGACCAGCATAGGCACGACTGCGGCATGGGGTGCTGAGCCGACCACCAAATCAATTCCGTCGACCGGCGAGCGGGTGCCCATCGTCGGACTTGGGTCGTGGATCACCTTCAATGTCGGAAACGATCCGACGTTGCTCAACGAGTGCGCTGCCGTGGTCGCCGCCTTCTTCGCTGCGGGCGGACGCATGATCGACAGCTCGCCTATGTACGCCTCTTCGCAACCCACCATCGGTTATGCGTTGCGCAAGCTCGGTTTCCCAAGGCAACTCTTTTCGGCAGAGAAGGTCTGGACGTCGAGCCCGTCGAGCGGGCCATCTCAGATCGAGCAGTCGCGCTCGTATTGGGGAGTGCCCAGCTTCGACCTCATGCAGGTCCACAATCTCCTCTCATGGGAGAGACATCTCGAGAAGCTGCTGGCCATGAAAGCTGCGAGCAGGCTCAGGTACGTCGGCATCACGACCTCGGAAGGGCGCCGGCATCGTGAACTCGAACAGATCATGGCGACTCAGCCAATCGATTTCGTGCAGGTGAGCTATAACATTCTCGACCGGGAGATCGAGGCGCGGATCCTGCCGCTCGCAAAAGAGCGGAACATCGCCATCATTGCCAATCGGCCCTATCGGCAGGGAGATCTCTTGCGGCAACTCTCAACGAAGCCTTTACCAACCTGGACACGAGAAGCCGGAGCAACCTCCTGGGCTCAGTTCACGTTGCGGTTTGCGATCTCGCATCCCATCGTCACATGCGCTATTCCGGCAACCACCCGCGTCGATCACGTCAGAGAGAACATGGCGGCCGCTAGTACGCCGCTACCAGACGAGGCACTTCGTCGTCGCATGGCCAATTATGTGAGACAGCTTTGATTTCCGACTGGTGGACCTATTCCCTCGCTGATTTCTTGCTCTTCTCGCCCCGTGCCTATTACGCGTTGATCGAGCGCTACAATCATGACGTCTGGCCCTTGCATGTGGCGTCAGTCGCGGTCGGCGTCGCATTGGCGATAGCGTTCGTTCGGCCGAATCGAGTTTTGATGCGGCTTGGGACAGCTTTCCTCGGTGTCGCATGGCTCTGGATCGCATGGGCCTTCATCTGGGAGCGATACGTCACGATCAACTGGGCCGCGACCTGGTTGGCCGCTGCATTCGCAATGCAGGGTCTGCTTCTGTTGATATACGCAGCTACCGGCTTTGGCACGCAGACCCAAGAGCGGCAGCCTATCGCCAATGTGGCGGGTGCTGGCCTCTTCTTCGTGTTCGCCTTAGCAGTCTACCCCCTCGTGGGTCCGGTGATGGGGCGTGGATGGCCAGCGGCCGAGATCTTTGGCCTCGCGGCAGATCCGACCGCGGTTGCAACACTCGCCTGGCTTGCACCGGTTCCCGGTGGCGCAAGAAAATGGTGGATGTTGGTGATTCCTGCGCTTTGGTGTGCGGTGACCGGGGCGACGCTTTGGGCCTTGGGAGCGCCGGACTTCTTTCTGGCGCCGGTCTGTGCTCTCGTCGTGATAGCCGTGGCGGTAATGCCCGCACGGTAGGCACGGCTGCGACCCCGCAAGCGCCGATGGAGCAATTCATGCTGACGATCTACGGCAACGACCATTCGAGTTGCGTCCAGAAGGTGCTCTGGGCCGCCGAAGAGCTTGGGCTCCCATATGCGCTCATCGAGAAGGGAGGCAGCTTCGGCGGGCTTGACGATACCGAGTACGTGGAACTCAACCCTAACAGGCTCATTCCGACCATCGTCGACGACGGGCTCGTTCTATGGGAGTCCGGAGCAATCCTCTGCTACCTGGCCTCAAAGTACGGCGTGGGCACTCTGTACCCACTCGATCACCGGGCGAGAGGCGAGGCCTACCGTTGGGTCTTCTGGCAGACGGGTACGGTGCGCAGCGCAATCATGCCTCTCTACATGCAATGGCGCGTCTGGAAGCCGGACTATAGGCACCTCGAAGAGCTTGAAAGACTCCGGCGGGGCATGGAACCGATGTGGAGGATCGTCGAGAACCAGCTTGAGAAAAACGCCTGGCTGGCAGGAGACACGTTCACGATGGCCGACATCCCGATGGGGATCATGGCTCACTGGTGGTATAGCTTTCCTATCGACCATTTCGATCTGCCCCAGATGTCCGTTTGGCATCAGCGTCTGTTGGAACGGCCATCATTCCAAAAGGCCGTGGCAGTTCCCTATGCTCACGCCGAATGAGACATGCGACGCAAGTAGCAGCCGGGAGCGAGGATCCGATGCATATGATCCCTCAGTGCGTTTTCCTGACCCGTGGGGTGGGCACACATCAGCATCAGTTGACCGCCTTTGAGACGGCGCTGCGGGACGCCGATATCGAGCAGCAGAATCTGGTCACCGTGTCTTCGATCTTGCCGCCCGGATGCCAGCTCATCTCTCGAGAGGCAGGGGTGCCAACGCTACAACCGGGTGAGATCACCTTCTGCATCCTGGCGAGAGCCGAAACGAATGAGCCCGGCCGCAGGATCAGCGCCAGTGTCGGTCTCGCCAGGCCAGCAGACCCGGCTCTTTACGGCTATATCTCCGAGCACCACGGGTTCGGCATGACCGAGCAGGAAAGTGGCGACTACGCTGAAGACCTCGCAGCCAGCATGCTGGCTTCGACGCTCGGCATCGATTTTGATGCGGATGCAGCCTGGAACGAGCGCCGCAAGGTCTATGAGACCAGCGATCTCATCGTCGATACGCTGTCGATCACAGCGGCGGCCGAGGGAGCGCCTCGCGGTTGGACCTGCGTGGTGGCTGCCGCCGTGTTTCGGTTCGCGAGTCCATTGACCGTCGCGCAATAGGGAGGCGTGAAGGTGGAGGAATATGAAAGAGGCGGCCTTCGATGCACAGACCGATGCGACATTCCCTGATCAGGCACCACGAGGCAAACCGCCCACCACCGGGAATCAAGAAAAGCGGTAAGGCCACCTTGAGGGAGGCCCCGAGCATCGATGCCCCGCCCGGAAGGCTCTGCCTTTTTCGCAGCAGTTGCGGATCGGCTTCCACACATCCTTACATCACTGCGCCATCGCGAGCCGTTGAAGCGCAGATACCAACGTTTCCCGCTCCCGCTCCGGTAGCGTCTCGAGCATTGCCTTCTCCACGGCCGCGATCACCGGTTCGGCGTTCGCCAACACCCGTTCTCCCTCCGGTGTTAGGTTGACCTCGTAGGCCCGCGTATCTTTGCTCGATCGACGACGCCGCATGAGACCACGCTGCGTGAGGCGCTTCACCAGCTCCGCCATGGTCGTGCGATCGACTCCCGTCGCCTGTCCGAGCGCCGTCTGGCTGGCGCCTTTGTTGGCTCGTAAGGCGCGGAGAACGGAGATCTGGCGTAGCGTCACATCGTTACCGTGAAGCTTGGTGAACTGCTCGTTCCCCCGCTGATTGGCGCGATGGATGAGATCGAGAAGCGACTTGATTTCCATCGAGTTTTCCCCGTTTGGCGCGAATGCCGGATTGTCCTACCGGATGGGATTCGTGGGAAGAGGAAAGGTACGTTGACGCAAGGGTAGTTCCATCCAGCAGGGCCACGAACGGATGCTGAGCCAAGCATCGTGACGGGAGGACTGACAAGAACGGCATCGCCAGGGCGTCGAGGTCGCTTGATCGACAGCTCCCCATTTACGCCTCCAGGCAACCCAAAATCGATGTCGCGCTGCTCAAGCTCGGGCACGCAAAGCAGATCGTCGAGATTTTTTTCACGCTAGCCGATCAACAACAATGACCATTCGCCTTGCGTAGGAGCTCTAATGCTCAAATCGTCAGCGGGTCGAATGGGCTGGCTGGTCGAGATTCCGTATCGCACACGCGGCCGACGCGTTCATCGTCCATACCAAGCCCTGTGATCGCCAGTGCAGCTGCGCAGTCCCCTGAATTGCTTGTGCGACCATCTGCTCGACAACCTTGTGGCCGAAGCCCCTTCGGATTGGAGAAGCGATGGACGGCCCCCCTTTCTCCTCCCACCGGAACAGCTCCTCGGCGACCACATTAGCTTCCCGTAGCAGTGAAGGCTTGAACTCGAGCGGCCTTTGGTCGCCCAGGCGACGAGCAGCGTCGACAAGCCGCCTCATCGGTCTTGAGATTAGCAGACCAGCAGTAAGGCCAACGATGACAGAGGCCGCAGCGGTTAGGAGAAGCATTGCCAAGATAACGATCAAAGCCTGGTTCCCCGCTTGAGCGAGGGTTTCTTGGGGCGCCCAGACGAGCACCCGCCAATCACTGATCAGTGATTTCTCATACGCTGTTACGACAGGTCGCCCTTCTAGATCGGTGCTCTCGAGTGTGCTGCGGTGCTCACTCAGCTGGCGGGCGAACTCGGGGCTTATGGGACGACCGAAGAACTTTTCGAAGCTCGCAGACCTGGCCGCGACAAGGCCGCGGTTATCTATGACGCCTGCGAACCATCCACTCGGCTTGAACGTTTGCTGAACGAGCTTCTGTATCACGCCCTGAGGCGGAATGAAGGTCAATACGTAGCGGAGCTCGTTGCCGATCGACACCGGTACACGGACGCCGAATTGAAGCTGATGTGTTATCGGCATCTCAACGAGATGACCAACCAGATATTCCCCGCTATCGAACACGCGATTCACTTCTTCCGGCTCAGCCGCAAGTGGGCGAACCGTGCCGACGGGTATCAAGGTATTGACGATGTGACGTGAGTTCCGGTCAATGAGCTGAAAGTGGCCACCAGTACGGCTGGCTGCAACGCGGGCCAGTTCCGCAAAGCCCTCAAGATCCCCTCGCTCAAGCTGGGGAGTTGCTGCCACCACGCGAGCAGTTTCGAGGTATCCATAGAGCTCGCGATCGACGGCATTGCTGAGGCTCTTCGCGAGTTCTGTGAGCTGATCTCGCTCAGCTGCTCGATGCTCTGCCGCGAAACGGGCAACAGCGAAAACTCCGGCGGCGAGGAACGGCGCCAGTGTCGCCAGTACGACCAGGCCGAGCAGCAGAGGCGTCGATAAGCCAGCCGCTCGCGCTCGCCTGGAAGCGACCGGCTTCAGGTTGAACATGATGGAAAGACCCCCGAACGAAGCAGCGAGCTAGCCACCCCGCCATCCGCAAACACCGAGCGGGCGTAATTGTTCCTTGAAGATGCGGAAGAGGGCTGACCACAGGACGGCTCAAGGCATCACTGCTGTTGGTTGTTGACCCGCGGCCTCACGCCTCAAACTCGTAGGATAAGGAGATGAGGTTCGCTCGCTCATCCGCTTAGAGGAATGAGGTGAGGTATCCCGCGATGGCTCGCCCCCGTAAGTGTACGCCTCCTGTCTGTCCCCCTCGGCCTAGATGTCAGCTCTTAAGCGCGACCGCACAGATGGGCAAGTGCGAGACGATTAGAATTTGCCCGATGTGCCGTCGCGATTTTTGTCGATGATGGCCAGCACGATGAGGCTGAAGCTCAAGAGCCGGCCAAGATAGAAAAATGGCTCTGTTTCGTCGGCGAGGATAGCCACTGCCAGGACTACGCGCATGAACACGTCGACCATAAAGGCAACGGCAAATATCAGGAACAGCCGGTCTTTGGTTTGGCGCCAGAAGCGAACAAAGAACAGCGCTGCGATCGCACTGCCCATCGCCGCTGCGCCGAGCAGGACTTCATTGATACCGTTCATTCTGCGTCCCAAATCAGGCCGAACAATAGGACCGACACCGACGCCAGGGCGACACTTGATCGAGCGATGGACAAATCGACGGCGAACGGGAAGACGATCTTGTCGAGCACCAGAAGAAGATTGTTCATGGTCAGGCCGGCGAAACACAATCCGCTCCACAGCAACAACCGATAGCCGCTTCGGCTGAATGCTCGCAGCAGCAACGTTGCGCAGGCCAGAGCCGCTGCGGCGCAAAGGCTGTAAATGAGGGCACCCATCACTTAGGCTCCTTCCTGAGCTTGAAGGCGTCAGCAAACTCCTGGATGCGGACAGGCTTGTTGTGAATGAAGTTTGTCACAGGTATTAGCTGGCGGCCATACACATCCGCGACGTGACCAATCAACGAATCCAGTTCCCGGGGACATTGATACTGGTATGTCTGTTCGTTGAACTTCAGGAAGCCGTGAGCAAAGAGTCTTTTGAGCACGTCCGAAGCGTCGCCGTGGGATACGTAAAGCCGCTTTGCGACCATCGCGACATCCCAGGGCGCCGATGTCTCACGACGCAGCAACAGCAGGGCTTCGAGCTGGGCAATCGAGTCGATGTACTTATGAAGAAACTCGCGCACGTCGTCAGGAATTGTTTCATTCGCCATGTGCGCTAGCCCTTCCGCCCGCGCGTGGGTTGATGGCGGGAGAGCATCACGCCTCGCCCATGCATTTCCGCAGCAGTGCGATTAGATCCTTCGGGTGGGCGGGCTTGGACAGCATCGGCGCGCCGTGGAAGCCCGGCGGGTGCTGATCGCTTGAATAGCCCGACAAGACGAGGAACGGCATGCCGCGCGCCCGTAATTCGAGAGCGACCGGCTCAGCCGTCTCATTGCCGAGATTGACGTCCAACACGGCCACGTCGCAACCGGTCTGTCCCATCAGTCTAAAGGCTTTGGTCACCGAGGTCGCGGGGCCGATAACCTCCAGGCCGGCCTCTGCCAGTTGCTGGGCAATATCTAGACCAAGCATGGCGTCATCCTCGACCACTAGCACGCGTTTGGACATGTATGCTCCTTGGCCGTCAGGGCGAAGTTCGCGGGTCGTCAGCTGATTTTACTCCTGCGTCGTCCAATATCCTTTGTGCTGAACACATTAGGCGCCATGACAGCCCGGAAGGGGCGTAGTCAAGCTGAACCTCTCCGTCGAGGCTCAACTCGACCATGTCCTTTATTACTGTCGAACCGTAGCCGCGACGAGAGGGCGTTACGACGACGGGGCCGCCGCGTTCGATCCAGCTGAGCGCAAAAGGATCGTCCGCGCTTTTGAGGTCCCATGCAATCTCGACACGGCCCATCTCGCTGGACAGCGCACCGTGTTTGGCGGCATTCGTCGCCAGCTCGTGGATAACCATGCCTAGGCATTGTGCGCCGGCAACCGACAGGTCCACGGCTGGTCCGTTCAGAATAATCCTTTGTCCTATAAGCCCACCAAAATGCGCAAGCTGAGCGCGCAATAGCTCGGAGACGGCAATGCTCCGCCATTCGCTTTTTGCGAGCAGGTCGTGGCTCGCTGCTAGAGCGTGGACCCGGTCCGAGAAGCGCCTTATAAACTCCTCTGTGCTGGGGGCCTTTGTCTGCCGCGCGATCGCCGTGACGACGCTCAGCATGTTCTTCGAGCGGTGATTCACCTCCCTCAAGAGCAGGTGGATGTGCTCCTCCGAGCGCTTCCGATCTGTAATGTCGAATACAACCATGACAACGCCCACAATTCGCCCGTCCATATCGCGCTCAGGTTCGCACACAATCGAATAGTGACTGGATTTTCCGGCGACGCCACTGGCTGGCTGGCTCAGCTCGCCGGCCGCGCGCTCGCCAGCCAGGGCCTTATCCAATAAGGGAGCGATCGGTTTCGATTCAACAGCCTTCAGGAGTTCATGCGCCTGCCCGCCTACGGGGCCAAGCGGGAGACCGAAAATCCTACTATAAGCGGGATTCACGAAGGTGAACCGCAGATTTCTGTCCAGCGTTCCGAGCCCCACACTGGCATTGTCGGTTGCTGCCTGCAGCATCGCAGCGCTGGTTCGTAGCGCGACCGTGCGCTCCATCACCCGCTGCTCCAGCGTATCGTTGAGTTCGAGCAGTTGAGCCTGAGCCTGGCGGCGCTCGGTCACCTCGGCAAGGAGCGCCTGGTTGTAGGCGTTAATTTCGCGCTGCATGCGATAGAGCTGAGCGAACACAGCGACCTTGGAGCGGAGGATCTCCGGGTTGACGGGCTTGTGCAGGTAATCGACCGCTCCTGCGCCGTACCCCTCGAGGACGTGCTGGTCTTCGTTGTAGTAAGCGGTGAGAAAGATGATGGGGATCTCTGCGGTCTTTTTGCGTTCTTTGATCATGCGGGCAAGTTCGATCCCGGTGACGCCCGGCATCCGAATATCGAGGATGAGAACCGCGAATTGATCGGCGAGCAAGGCAAGCAGCGCCTCGTCGGCGGACACGGCCCTGATCAACCGGTACTCCGGGTTGTTCAGGACCGTCTCTAGGACCGTGAGGTTCTTGGGCTCATCGTCCACGATCAAGATGTTGATAGCGTCGTCGCCCGCGACGCTTCGCTGGGATGTCTTTGCGTCCAGGCGTGTACCCCCGGCTTGTCCCTTGCGGGACGCGGGAGAACTGGCAATGGTGTCGTTTGTCGAAGCCGCTATTCTCATCGGCATGCTTTCTGTTCAATAGGCGGCGGTTCAACGGAATAGCCAAAGGCGCATCAGGGACAGCAGCTGGTCGGTGTTGACCGGCTTGGCGATATAGTCGCTGGCGCCGGCGTTCAGACACTTTTCGCGATCGCCTTTCATGGCCTTTGCGGTAAGCGCCAAAATGGGCAATGTGGTGAAGGCGGGGTTGTCCCGGATCTTCCTTATCGTCTCGTAGCCATCCATGTCCGGCATCATAATGTCCATGAGCACGATGCTGAGGTCGGGTGTCCGCTCGATGATCTCGATCGCGCTTCGGCCATTGGTCGTGCTTACCACCTCCATCTCATGGTTCTCGAGCAGTGATGTCAGCGCGAAGATATTGCGTGCGTCATCGTCAACCACCAGGACTTTGCGGGCGCGCAGCACCTCATCCGACCCATGCAGCCGCTCGAGCATTGCCTGCTTCTCGGGAGGAAGATCGGTCACCACGCGGTGCAGAAAGAGCGCCGTCTCATCGAGCAGCCGTTCGGGAGATTGAACGTCCTTGAGGACGATGCTCTTGGCCATGAACCTGAGCTGGGCTTGATCGGCGGGGGTCAGCTCCTTGCCGGTGAACACGACGACGGGGATCGCAGCCAGTTCAGGTTCCAAGTGCATTTTTTCCAGCAGCTGGAAGCCGGTCATATCCGGCAGCCGAAGATCAAGCACGACGCAATCAGATGGCCGATCGCGCATCGTCCGCAACGCTTCGTCGCCGGTGGCGGCCGTGAGGACCTCAATATCGTCGTGCCCTAGCAATTCGGAGATGGCCTGCCGTTCGATTTCATCGTCCTCGACAATCAGCAGCCGCTTGGTGCGCGCCGCGGTGAAGCGCCTGAGGCGGTCGAGGGCGACGACAAGCCCCTCGGTAGTCGGCTCCTTGACGAGATAGGCAAAGGCGCCGTGCGCAAGCCCGTGCTGGCGCTCTTCTTCGAGAGTAACGATCTGGACCGGAATATGGCGCGTCGCCGGATCGAGCTTTAGCTGGTTCAGCACCGTCCAACCAAGCATGTCCGGGAGGAAAATATCGAGGGAGATGGCAGAGGGTTTGTATTGCCGCGCAAGCGACAGCCCCATTGCTCCCTTATTGGCGACCACGCCCTTAAATCCCTTATCGCGGGCGAGGCCAAGCAGGATGCGTGCGTAGTGCACATCGTCCTCGACGATCAGAAGAACAGGGTCGCCTTCCACGATATCATTGCGATCGTCCGGAACGTGTTCTTCGCGGGTGTCGGCAAGGATCGTTCGGTCGCGAGCCAAGGAAGGGTGAGCGGTCGGGGCATCGGCGCGCGTGGCCGTAACATTGCCGGGCCCCGAGTAATAGAGAGGCAGGTAGAGAGTAAAGATGCTGCCCTGCTCGTGGACGCTGGAAAGCCGGATCTCGCCGCCGAGTAGGACGGCGAGCTCGCGGCTGATGGCGAGGCCGAGCCCCGTGCCGCCGTATTTGCGGGAGGTGCCGGCGTCGGCCTGCTGAAAGGCCTCGAAAATAATCTTCTGCTTCTCCGGCACTATACCTATGCCAGTATCCTCAACTACGAAGGCAACCACCTGTGAGGCCTTACTCAGAACAGGGTGGCCAGGGCTGTACCCTTGCGTCGCCAGATCGACTCGAACGTCGACGTGGCCGCGTGCCGTGAATTTGATGGCATTGGATATGAGATTCTTGAGGATCTGCTGGAGCCGCTTGGGATCGCTCTCCATGGATTGAGGCAACCCGTCGGCAAAATGTACATTGAACGGCAAGTGCTTGGCGTCAGCGACATGGCGGAAGCTGCGATCGATGGCGTCGCGCAGGGACGCAAAGGGAATCTCTTCGACCTCCACGGTGACCGTGCCGGATTCGATTTTCGAGAGATCGAGAATGTCGTTGATGAGATTAAGGAGATCTGTGCCGGACGAATTGATATTGCGTGAAAATTCGACCTGCTTTTCGGTGAGGGTGCTGGACTCGGCGAGCTGCTGACTGAGAATGAGGATGGAATTTAGCGGCGTGCGCAATTCGTGTGACATATTGGCCAGAAACTCTGACTTATACTTCGAGGTGAGCGCAAGTTCGGCGGCCTTTTCCTCGAGCGCGTAGCGCGCCTGCTCGACCTCAGCGTTCTTGCGCTCCACCTCAGCATTCTGCTCCGCAAGCAGCTTGGCTTTAGTACCGAGTTCCTCGTTTGTCTGCTGAAGCTCACTCTGGCGCGACTGCAACTGGACCGTGAGCTGCTGCGATTGAGTCAGCAGTCCCTCGGTACGCATCGTCGCTTCAATGGTATTAAACACCGCGCCGATGCTCAGGGTGAGCTGATCCAGAAACGCCAGATTCACCTCGGTGAAAGGTTGCAGCGTGGCAAGCTCGATGACTGCTTTGGTCTCACCTTCGAAAAGAACCGGCAGCACGACGATGCTGATGTGAGGCGCCTCGCCAAGGGTGGAAGAAATGCTAATGAATTCGGGCGGCACGTTGGTGAGCAAAATCCGCTTCTTTTCCATGGCGCATTGGCCGACCAAGCCCTGGCCGAGGTCAATGGTTTCGACCAGTTGCTTGCCTTTGTGCGCGTAGCTCGAGAGCAACTTAAGATGAGCACCCTCATCGGTGCCATCGAGATGGTAGATGGTCCCCTGATATGCCTTGACCAGCGGGCTCAGCTCGCTGAGCAGCATCTGGCCCACGTTATTCAATTCACGCTGCCCCTGAAGCATGCCGGTGAACCTAGCAAGATTCGTCTTCAGCCAGTCCTGCTCGCGGTTGCGCTCCGTGGTTTCGCGCAGGTTCGAAATCATCGTGTTGATGTTGTCTTTCAGCTCCGCGACCTCTCCCCGGGTCTCGACCTGGATGGATCTCGTAAGGTCGCCCTTCGTCACGGCTGTGGCGACTTCGGCAATGGCGCGCACCTGACTAGTGAGGTTTGCCGCGAGCAGGTTCACGTTGCCGGTGAGATCTTTCCAGGTACCAGCGGCGCCCGGCACGTTCGCCTGGCCACCGAGCCGCCCCTCGACACCCACTTCGCGTGCCACGTTGGTCACCTGATCGGCGAAGGTAGCGAGCGTATCGGTCATGTTGTTAATCGTGTCCGCGAGGGCGGCGACCTCGCCCTTGGCCTGCACCGTCAAGCGCTGATTGAGGTTTCCGTTGGCGACCGCCGTCACGACCTTCACGATGCCGCGCACCTGCTCGGTTAGGTTGGAGGCCATAAAGTTGACGTTGTCGGTCAGGTCCTTCCATGTGCCGGCCACACCGGACACCTGCGCCTGGCCGCCGAGCTTGCCCTCGGTGCCAACGTCTCGAGCCACGCGTGTTACCTCGCCGGCAAAAGCATTGAGCTGGTCCACCATTGTGTTGATCGTATTCTTGAGCTCGAGTATTTCGCCCTTCACGTCGACGGTAATCTTGCGGTTGAGGTCGCCGCGCGCAACGGCCGTGGTCACTTCGGCTATATTACGGACCTGAGCGGTGAGGTTGCCGCCCATCGTGTTGACTGAGTCTGTGAGGTCCTTCCACGTACCGGCCACGCCTGGCACGACTGCCTGCACGCCGAGCCGTCCTTCCGTGCCGACCTCGCGTGCAACGCGCGTGACTTCCGAGGCGAAGGAGCGAAGCTGCTCCACCATGGTGTTGATGGTCTCCTTGAGCTGAAGAATCTCGCCGCGCACGTCGACCGTGATCTTCTTGGAAAGGTCGCCGTTGGCTACTGCAATGGTCACGTCCGCGATGTTGCGCACCTGACCGGTCAGGTTCGAGGCCATCGAGTTGACGTTGTCCGTGAGATCTTTCCACGTGCCGGCCACACCCGGAACCGTCGCCTGACCACCCAGCTTGCCGTCGGTACCGACCTCACGCGCAACGCGCGTCACCTCGGACGCGAAGGCTGACAATTGGTCAACCATCGTGTTGACGGTTTCTTTTAGCTGCAGTATCTCGCCCTCGGCATCGACGGTGATCTTGCGGCTCAGATCCCCGCGCGCGATAGCCGTAGCCACGTCCGCGATATTGCGGACCTGGCCCGTTAGGTTCGAAGCCATGGAATTGACGTTGTCTGTGAGGTCCTTCCACGTGCCAGCCACGCCTGGCACGGCCGCTTGGCCACCGAGTTTGCCTTCTGTGCCGACTTCACGCGCCACGCGGCTCACTTCGGCAGCAAACGATCGCAGCTGATCCACCATCGTATTGATGGTCTCCTTCACCTCCAGGATTTCACCACGCACGTCGGCGGTGATCTTCTTGGAGAGGTCGCCGTTGGCTACGGCAATCGTCACCTCGGCGATGTTTCGGACCTGGCCGGTCAGGTTGTTGGCCATCGAGTTGACGTTGTCGGTGAGGTCCTTCCATGTGCCGGCGACACCCTCGACCGCTGCCTGTCCGCCGAGCTTGCCTTCGGTGCCGACCTCGCGCGCCACGCGGCTAACCTCGCCGGCAAAAGCATTGAGCTGGTCGACCATGGTGTTGATGGTGTTCTTGACCTCCAGGATTTCGCCGCGCACATCGGCGGTGATCTTCTTGGAGAGATCGCCGCGCGCCACGGCTGTCGTGACTTCAGCGATATTGCGCACCTGGCCGGTGAGATTCGAGGCCATGAAATTGACGCTGTCCGTGAGGTCTTTCCAGGTGCCGGCCACACCCGGCACCTGCGCCTGACCGCCGAGCTTGCCTTCCGTACCAACCTCGCGGGCCACGCGCGTCACTTCGGCCGCGAAGCCGTTGAGCTGATCGACCATCGTGTTCATGGTGTTCTTCAGCGCAAGGATTTCGCCCTTCACCTCGACAGTAATTTTCGAGGATAGATCGCCTTGTGCGATGGCCGTCGCCACCTCAGCGATGTTGCGCACCTGCCCCGTTAGGTTGTTCGCCATTGAGTTAACGTTGTCGGTGAGGTCCTTCCAGGTGCCGGCGACACCCTCAACCGCTGCCTGTCCGCCGAGCTTGCCTTCCGTGCCGACCTCGCGCGCCACGCGACTGACCTCGGACGCAAAGCCGTTCAACTGATCCACCATGGTATTGAGCGTGTTCTTCAGCTCGAGAATTTCGCCCTTCACGTCGACGGTGATCTTCCTGGACAGGTCGCCATTGGCCACTGCGGTCGCAACGTCGGCGATATTGCGGACCTGGCCCGTGAGATTGGAGGCCATGAAGTTGACGTTGTCAGTCAGGTCTTTCCAGGTACCGGCGACACCTGGGACCACCGCCTGCCCACCAAGTTTGCCCTCCGTGCCGACCTCGCGGGCGACGCGCGTTACTTCCGAGGCGAAGCCGTTCAGCTGATCGACCATCGTATTGATCGTGTTCTTCAGCTCCAGAATTTCCCCACGCACATCGACTGTGATCTTCTTGGAAAGATCGCCGGTCGCAACGGCTGTGGTCACCTCCGCGATGTTGCGCACCTGACCGGTGAGGTTCGAGGCCATGGAGTTGACGTTGTCGGTGAGATCTTTCCAGGTGCCGGCGACGCCGCCGACCTGCGCTTGCCCGCCGAGTTTGCCCTCGGTGCCGACCTCGCGCGCGACGCGAGTCACTTCAGAAGCGAAACCATTAAGCTGATCGACCATCGTGTTGATAGTGTTTTTGAGCGCGAGTATTTCGCCCTTCACATCGACGGTGATCTTGCGCGAGAGATCGCCCTTGGCAACCGCGGTTGTCACCTCGGCGATATTGCGGACCTGGCCCGTAAGGTTCGAGGCCATCGAGTTGACCGAGTCGGTGAGGTCCTTCCAGGTTCCGGCCACGCCAGGAACCTGCGCTTGTCCCCCGAGCTTGCCCTCTGTGCCGACTTCGCGCGCCACGCGCGTCACTTCCGATGAGAAGCCGTTGAGCTGATCGACCATCGTGTTGATGGTCTCCTTCAGCTCGAGAATCTCGCCCTTCACGTCGACGGTAATTTTGCGGGAGAGGTCGCCGCGCGCCACGGCCGTGGTCACGGTTGCGATATTGCGCACCTGCGCCGTGAGGTTGGTCGCCATCGCGTTCACGGAGTCGGTGAGGTCCTTCCATGTGCCGGCCACGCCGGGCACCACCGCCTGTCCACCGAGCCGGCCATCTGTGCCGACCTCGCGCGCGACGCGAGTCACTTCCGAAGCAAAGGAACGCAACTGATCCACCATCGTGTTGATGGCTTCCTTGAGTTGCAGAATCTCACCCCGGACGTCGACGGTTATCTTCTTCGACAGGTCGCCGTTGGCGACGGCAATGGTTACTTCGGCGATGTTGCGGACTTGGGCCGTCAAATTGCCGGCCATCTGGTTAACGGACTCGGTGAGTTCTTTCCAAACCCCGGAAACGCCCTTAACCTGAGCCTGTCCGCCGAGCTTACCCTCGGTGCCGACCTCCCGGGCCACGCGCGTAACTTCCGAGGTGAAAATCGAAAGCTGCTGGATCATCGAGTTGACGAGTCTTGCCGAGCGCAGGAACTCACCTTTCAGCTCGCGGCCATCGACCTCAAGCTCCATCGACTGCCCCAGATCGCCCTTGGCGACAGCACCAATGGTGCGCGCTACGTCAGTGGTCGGCCGCACAAGGTCATCGAGCAGTGTATTCAATGAGTCCACATTGGCGGCCCACCCACCGAGGGCTCCTGGAACCGACATGCGCTGCTTGAGCCGTCCCTCCTTGCCGACCACTGTGCTCAGTCGTGCAACCTCTCGCGTGATGCGATCCTGGTGCGCCAACGCTTGGTTGAATGCCTCGGCAATCTGCCCATCCGTCCCTGCCCAGCCCGCCGGCAACCGCACCGAGAAATCACCATCGCGAAGAGCCCGTAAGGCCTCCAGAAGCTGGACCGAATGCGCGTGCTGTTCTTCGCAGGCCCCCACCTCCAACTGCGACTTACCGCTGGGCAAATGGGCAGAAAGTGACTTCTTGCGCGGGCGCGCGATCGTCGTGTCGGTCATGATTCACCCGGAATGATTCGATACAGTCGGCAGGGACAGCAGTCGATGGGTAGCCCTGGGGAAATCGCAGCGCGGGGGTAGGGGAATCCGAAGGAAGCATAGATTGACCGCGCGTGGATCGGCGGCCACCAAGCTCAGATAGACGCCTCGGCACATGGACGAGACGACGCCTGGTGGGCGCTGCAGTGGAGCGCCCAGACGCAACTAGAAGCACGGCTTCCCCTCACTGCCGTTCACACGAGTACAATTAACCGTATCTGGAGCCCCTCCCGGGGTGTAACCCTGCACTTCCCCTACCGTGAACCAACACATGCAACGCATGACCAGAGTGGTGGTTCCGCCCTGCTCCAAAAATATTGCGTTTGTGGGAGCACACACCCGAGCACCGGTCGGCTCTCGAGCGGCATGGGGCTACGCCGCTGCGTCGCCGATCGTTCTTACTCTCGTTGTGATCGTTCCGGAATATCGGAGCTACAAGTACTTCGTCGTGGGCGACCGAGTAATTATCGTCGATCCCGACACCTACATGATCGTCGAGATCATCGAATTGGCCTGATGGATGTAGACGGGTGCGGGTTCTGTCCTGCACCCGTGGATCGCCGCTTGGATCGACGTCTTGAGGAGTCGCCATCCGGGCCGGCCCAGCCTTCATCACCATTCGATTTGGGCCGAAGTAGCCTACGTCTCCGGATCGGTTTCAGCCACGCTTGGAGACGCTCATACGTGCCTTGGCACAACCTCTTAGCCTATTGTCCCTTCGTTGAGGAGTGCTACTGTTTAGCGTCTCACAAGGGGCCTGACCATGCTCACGAACGACGTTCGCCGTTACGGCCTCGCCCTACTGATCCTGGCTGTTGCAATAGGGGCGAGGTGGGGTCTCGATTTTCTCGTTCCGAAAAGAGCGCCGTTCATCACGTTCTTCCCAGCAGTTCTCGCCGCCGCATGGTTCTGCGGGAAAGGCCCAGCGCTATGGGTGTTGGCGGTAGGATCAACGGCGACCATGTGGATTTGGATCGACGATCCGATAACTGTGCGAATAGGAATGTCGGCTGTTTTCGTGAGTATCAATCTCGTCATCATATTCATGGTTGATCGGCTTCAGAATGCGCAGCGAGAACTGAAAATCCGTGATGAGCAACTTAGTCTCATCAATCAGGAACTTCATCATCGCCTCAAGAATCTGTTCGCCGTTACCAGTTCTATCTGCTCAAGCACCATTAAAGCCGGGCTACCACCCGATGAGACAGCGCAAGCGATAAGTGGTCGCATCCAGTCGATTGCCAGGGCGCAAGACCTGTTGAGTATAAGCTCTCGCTCCGGCGCCGCAGTGGGCGACCTCATCCAATCTGTTGTGGTTCCATTGGCACCCGAGCGAGCCCGTGTGCAGTTCACTGGACCGCCTGCAGAGCTACGGGCTGAAGACACCACGCCGTTCGCTTTGATCCTTCACGAATTGGGGACGAATGCGCTCAAATATGGTGCCTGGTCTGACCCGAAGGGCATGGTCAACATAGCTTGGTCGTTTAAAACCCTGCCGGATTCGAAACAGCAACTCGATTTCGAGTGGTCAGAACACGATGGCCCTCATGTGTCCCCACCGCCCCGAGAGGGACTTGGATCGAAGCTCATCCAGAAAGCGCCTCCCGGTTCCACAATCGACCATGACTTGAAGGCCGACGGTCTTAGCTGCCGGATTAGGCTTGCTCTTCCCCCGCAGCACAACCGAGAAGACTCACGGTCATTGCTAGCTCACCCCGATTTGTTGTCGCCTGAAGCACGTCTGGCGTCTCGGTCGATCACATCGGATGGCAGGCTTTGGCTTTCCTGCGGCTCGGCTTCGGCCTCTCTCAGCCGTTCGTGACCATCGATGATAGTCCAAGGCATCAGCGACCGCACGTGGCAGAATGCACTGCGAAGGCCCGCAGCGAGCCACTTGTGATAGTGGGTCACCAACGCCGATGGCCTCCCACCAGTTGACGGTCAATCCTTCCGCCGAGGCGGTCGGCCCTTTGCACCCGCCGATTCATCCTGCTTGTCTCCCCTTTGGTCGCCATTTTCTGCTCTCTCGTAATCGAGATCGCTCAATTGTTTGAGAGCCATCACAATGCTGGATGGTAGGTCTTCCGGGCCTGTACCAAGGTTGTCTCGGTAGTAGAGCATCGAGCCAAGCACCTTGGGTGGCACGGCCATCATCTAAGCTCCCGGGTTCTACCCGCCGATAACTACCTAGCTATGCCGCGGCTTGTTTGTTCCAGCTCGGAGCGAAGGAAAACATCAATAATTTTATCGGGATACGGATTTCGGGTTGTCCTCATTTTGGAACACATGAACATTCCATTGAAGTCGAAACCCGGAACCCACAACCACTTCCCAACGTTTTAGACAGTTCGCAATTCAGGAGAATCGCAATGGCTGGCAAGATCGACAAAGCAAAAGGCTGGATCAAGGAAAAGGTCGGAAAGGCGACGGGCGATACCCGTACCGAAGCCGAAGGTAAAACCGATAAAGCCAAGGGGAACATCAAGGAGGCGGGCGAGAAGACTAAGGAGGCGGCCAAGGGGGTCCGAGACAGCATCAAGGACCGCTGATTGCACCACAGAGGGTGGCGTGGCAAGAGCCTGCTGAACGTAGATCAGGACGAAATCGGAAAAATGCCCCTCTATTGCCACGCTTCCCGTTTACACAACTCAAGCCATACCACTGAATAAGAACGCTCTATGCCCCCCGGTAGCGTCGTTCAGGTCCGTCCCCCGTCGTCGTTATTCGACCGGCTTCGGAACTGGTTTTGGCACCACTATGTTCTCGACAGGCACCTTCCTGACAGTGATCGGAGATTGGTTGTCGTAAAATGCGGCACCCAAAGCCACGCCGATAATCAGAACAACGAAGATTATCGTTCCCCATGGCAACGTAGTAGGCCGATTGTGACTCTTGAGGGGTACCATGCGCTCAGCGCTCCAGAACAGGTGGTTCGGAATAGCGTTCAGGGCGACGCAGACTAGTGTCCCGCCTGGATGGGGTCCCGTCCAAGGCTTGCCTGATGGATCGGATAGCTTCCCCGCACGGCCATGTTCTCGTGCAAGCGTCTCCAAGAGACCCGACAAAGGCTCTGGCTCCGTCATACATCGCGGCTTGTTGTTGTGAAGAAGCCGTTACGACTGAATAGACGACGACGGCAAACACAACGAGCTTAAAGAGGCTTCTCACACACCGCCTCGATTCTTTGCGCCACTCAGTTCGCCGTTAAGGCCAGGTGCAGGGCTATCGCAAGGACAACGCCATGGAGCCGATAAACGCAGCCAATCTACGAGTGATTGAGTTCATAGCCGGCCTCGACGGTTAAGTGCGCCGTCATCCAAACGCATGAAATACTTAGAAGTTCCGCCCTCTCAGGCCCCTCGCACCGGCGAGCGGAATCCCCTAGCATAATCGCTCAACTGGCCATTTTCTCGAAACGAGTCTATAATGGTTGTAATACCCTTATTCAGCACGTCTCTTTGCCGACTTTCAGTGGTGGCTACTATGAATACCAAGCTCCATATCGATGAGAGTGCTCCCGTCGTTGACCACGCTGAATTCTTGCGCAAGCGTCAAAGGCGGCTCGATGAACGGGCAGTCAAGTCAAACGTACAATCGGAGCGTGCGTTGTTGGCGCTCGAAGCAAGTTTGAACGCAATCGTCGATCAAATTGCAATTCTGGCGGCCACGCATGAGACATCGGAAAACATCCTGGGTCCTCGCATGATCTTTTTGATCGAGTGCATGAAGGCGGCCGCAAAGGAGCGCCTAGGTCTTCAGCCAAAAAGGCAGGAGTGACGTTATTCAATGACCTAAACACTGCTTCTTGCTCTCCCCAACAGAAGGAGGGATCAGAGCCTCTTACTGACTCTGCTCCCTAGCTTTAAGCAATGCTCATTTTCTATCCGGAGCCGCCGATGCTCTCGGAGATTGAGACACCCCTTTATTCGACACCATCTACAGCTACTGCGATGGTTTTTGATGTCTTTTTCCGCACGTCGGCCAATTTGGCATAGTCAGGATCGGCGAACAACTTCCGTATCGCTTCACGATCAGGGAAGCGAAAGATCACAAGCCTATGTGGTTGCCAATCTCCTTCAATCACCTCGAACTCGCCACCACGGACGAGATACTCCCCGCCGTATTTAGCAACGAAAGCCGGCACACTGGCACGGTACTCTTCGAACCCTTCTTGATCGTGAATATCTAGATCGACGATCATGTACGCTGGCATTGCTCATACTCTCGGCTATGTTTCTAACACCGGTGCACATATTAACAGCAACTTCGCGGAATGCTGTCCCCTTGCGATGACATTTGCTTGCCCGACGTGATCGGCGAAGAGTCGGGGTGATGACCCGGATATTCTGAGCAGACGAATTCACCACCCCGGCCGAACTCAGCAAAAAAAGGTCGGAAGCTATGCTCCCTTCTTATCACGGGCGTCCAAGCACTTGCCGCCCTTCAGATACTTGTAGGCTCCGCAGCTTTTGGAAGTGTCCTGCTTCACCTTATTAGCCTTAGCCGGCTTCTTACCAGCGGCCTCTGCCGTATAGCTCGTTATCGTGACGTGGACGGCTGTGAGAGGGACAGCTAGAGCGCAGACCAGCGCCAGTGGTCTCAATAGCGTCATTGTTTCCTCGCCTTCGCTTGGCTCGACACGCACTTAAGTCTGCCATACGAAGGGGCCGGTTGTCGAAGGTCGAGTTGTAGGTAGCGAGGCGCCGACCCGCTTTGACTCGAGAAGCGGGAGAAGTCTCACCCCAGCGGTGCTGCCTGTTGTCCACTCTTCGAGGCATGAGGGATGAGAAAATCCGAGGCACGGGAGACGGGATCAGGCGTCGCCTCAGCGTGCTCACTCACTGCAGATACGTTCTCTCATCCATTCCGAGTGCTCTTTGCTGAACGTCGGGACGGGGTACAGGGGCGGGTTGGCCCACAATCACGTGTGTTAGCTCATTGAGCATAGCGGCGATATGGGCCCGCCGCTGCCGGTGGGCGGCCAGCACTTCCTTCAATTGCCCAATTAGCTCAAAGTCTGACCGAGCAAGATATCGATCAAGGTCACCGATGGCGTGCATCTCGCTCCCTGTTTGATCGGCCAGTCGAGCCTTCAAAGCAGCAATCTCAGCAGCCAAGTTATCCATGAGTCTCCACCAGCCGAATCACGATTTTGAACCCAGGCTAGCGCTTGCAGCGAACGAGAGCAGGTCATGGAGAAGGCTATCAACAAGTGCGTGGTGCACAGTGGAAGCCGCTCGATGCGGCAACTTTGCGTTGATTTCGAATTTGATGAGTTTGCCAAGCTCTTATTTAAGTTAAAGGAATTGGTAAATCATTGGTGGTTGAAATGTCTGCACTGACGGCGTATATGCGAAGGCAAATCAAACCTCATGCTAATCAGGAGCAATTCATGGCCCGGGCCAACGGTCTCGACAAGCTGAGCTACGCCGAACTCGCAGAACTACGGGATCAAGTCGATATGGCCATGGTTGCAGCGAAGAAGGCTGAGAAGGAAGCCCTGCGGAAAGAGATCGAAGAGCTTGCTGCGAAGTCGGGCTTAACACTCGACGAGGTGCTGGGTAGCAAGAGTTCTCGGAAGGGCGGAAAGGTCGCTGCCAAGTACCGCAATCCCAAGGACCCGTCGCAGACATGGGCAGGCCGGGGTCGCCAACCTCTTTGGCTGGTGGCTGCTCTGAAGAAGGGTCAGAAGATCGAGAGTTTTCTAGTGTAAGGACCGGGTCAGCGTTGCCCCAATCGTCTATCGACATCGGCACAGGTGACTGGCAAGGGTGTACGCGCAGTAAAGGGGCAGATTGGGCTAATCCCCGATCTACCCCTCGACTGATCATGATTTAGACCGTCACATTCTACTTCATCTTGAAGATTCCTCTCAGAAACGCCACAACATCCTCCTGTGATTTCTTGGCAGCCGCTTCGTGATAGCCAATAGTCACGCCCTTTTCCAGGCAGGGATCGGATGAGGTAAATGGCTGCTTCGACGTTACACTTATGATCTGGCCATTTTCGGCCTCGGTCAGCCGGCACTTGCTAAAACTGTTGGAATTAGGCAGCTTGCGCTCCTGGTAAAGCGGAACGTCATAGGCATGATGGGCGCCAGGATACGTGATAAGCTTTATCGTCTTTCCCGCCTTCGAGAGCCGCTGCTCATAGTCTTGGCAAGGGGCCGCCGGCACCCAGTCATCGGCCTCGCCGTGTAGCATAAGCAAGGGTTTCGTGATTTCGTCGTCACCTTTGTAAGTCGTTCCGCAGATGCCGTAGACGGAGATGTGTGCGGCAAAGGATGCGTTCGCACCATGCATCTTTTGGAAACGAGCCACGTTAGAGAGCATCGCTGCCACGCTTCCGTGAGAGAAGCCCATTATGGCGATGCGATCAGGATCGATAGTCGGGTGCTTTGAGATCGCAGCTAATGCACCGAACGCATCCAGTGTTCTTGTCGCATACGGGACCTTTCCAGCCTCTGCTGGGTAGTTGAACACTCCACGGCCACTAAAGCTATCGACTGCAAATGTAGCGAACCCGGCTCCATTTAGCGCTGGGAGCCAGAAATCATAGGCGTTGCGGGTCCCTCCGACGCCTCCCGCATCGTGGAGAAGTATGACAGCGGGCAGCTTTTCACCAAGCTTCGGCAACCGAAGTTGTCCCGCTAGCGTAATGGGCGTGCCGGGCTTCCCCGCAAGGAAGTCCTCTGCCGTCATGCTGGCTGAGGGAACCGGGAGGAACTCATCTCTCGCAGATTGCGCTAGCGCTTGGCTCAGGGCCAAGGTTGTCATGAGTAGTGCGGACGTGACTAATCTGGACATGTCTCGCTTCCTCGAATAAGACGAATATAGATAATCCGCAACGTTATTTGCAGCGGTAATTTATGGTAAGCTGACGAAAGATGCGAACGCAATAAAATTGTAAACGACCACCGAGCCAAATCCCTTCGACTCTTCACTTACTTTCCAGCAATGGCTGCCTCATTCGAGGGTGTGAACGCTCTGAATGCTCGATTCAGGATCGTCCAATTCGCTTTGGAACATGATCGCATCCTTGCGATCTATTACCTACCGTTTCGTTACAGCCTCGACACACGGCACCTCATTATCATGACCCGCTCGTTCGGTGAAATCTGCCGAGCGGCCCGAACTGAACTGGGCAACGCCACTCCCGATACTAGTCAAGCAGAGGAGGCGTAATATGAATGATGTCCGCCACTCAAGTCGCAGTAACAGCGTTTGTAAGGGAAATGTCATGGTTTCCGGAAACGTAATCTCTCTCTTTGGCTCCGATTCAAACCGGTGGCCAAAGAATAACGAGCAAGTTACGGATTCCGATGAATTCATTGAAGATCGTAACTTGGCTCTAGAAATCTGGATGCCGCATGAGCGGCAGTTCAGAACGAAATTTGAGTCCCTACCGACGGGTGAAATAAGCAAGCAGAGGCTAACAAAGCTCATGAACGACTATAAGGAAGCTGGTGTCGAACTGCGACATGCCTTTATCGGCGCAGAATGCCAGATCATGCGATACTTCGTCGAGTTAGAAGAGGATGTGGCTGAATAGCCCCACGACCTTCAAGCTCCACAGCGAATATTGTTCCGTTCTCGCGGGAACCGGAGGCGGCCCGTCACTGTCGAGGAACTGGAGAAGTTCAAAGGTTGGAGAGATCGATGGTTGCAGGGACGAGGCAGGCCCACGGCCGGCCCATTGGCTGACCTCTCAGAGAACCGGGGCTACCTCCAGTAACATGATCGTCACATTTTCTGTGTTATGCTCGTCTCGACGGCAATAGCCCCTTCCCCCGGGGGTGATGACGGCCGTCTTGGGCGTCTCTCTCCCCCGAGAGGCGCTCAGAACGGGATCGATGGCATATCCCTACTGCTTCGATCCCGTTCCGTATTCATTGATGGCAAGCTGAAGATCGCTTCCGGCTAGGATCCGGGGGCAGCCATAGCGTAAGGCGAACGTTCATCACAAATGCTGCACGCCATCAGTCTGGTCGGGGGTCTTTGAAAGATGTTCAAATGTTGGCCGGGCACAAAGCATTGAGCACCACGCAAATTTACATTCAAGCCGATGCCGAGGCGATGAGAAAAGTGGTGGATTTAGTCTAGTGGAAATGGCGGTCGGTTCCTGTCGGATTCTGTTCCGCATTTTCGATCTTCAAACCTCAGTGAAATGCCTGCTCAGCAGAGTTGCAATGCTCGCTGGCCGTTCTCGCAAACCTCGGCGGCTCGCTGCTGAAGCGATAACGCAGCGGAAAATGGCTATGTTCAAGTGGTGTCCCGTGACTTTATTTTTTAGTAACCAGAATTTCTGAACCAAGCAAAGAGCCCGAGCAAGTGTTTGTATTATCTGAATATATAACAGATATGATTTTATCAATTTCGGATTGAATTTTTGGCGATTTGCCCATCCCTCCAGGCGGAATAAAGGCTTGAGACAGAAACGTCGAACTCTCGCCGTGCTGTCTCGCCCACTCAAGTTCGCTCTTCCTGATGTGGGACAGCAGCTTTCTGCAAACAGAGGTGAAAATATCTTTAGGCTGACTGACTTCGGAAAAGATGAATAGTTTTATCCTATTTTCATCCCACATGTAGACCGGAAAGGCTGCGTTGATTTTATCATCTATTGCTTGCGCCATGTTGAATTATCGATGTAATAAGGGTCCCGCACGCCCGTCTTCCAGTTGCCCGCACCCCTTTATCATTAATATGTCGGCAAACTTCCTCAAAAGTTCTGCAACCAAGTTGCAGAACCATGTGTGACAGAGCGGGTGGACTCTCACTTCGCTTACAAATTCATCGAAATTGATTTCTATGTCGAAACCTTCCTGCCTTGCATTCGGTATTGGGTCGACCCCGTTGGGGAAAGCACTTGCTACCATTCGAACTTCTTGTTCGTGTTTAAACGCCAATCTCTTGTGCATTATATTGTCGAACATGTTGAAGCTAGCGAAATCGTCTTTGTTATAGTCTATGTAGCGCACCATCCCCACCCGAGAATAAGGAGGCGCAATCGATAACAAGTTGCGATAAGTAGATTTTACTGCAACGCAATCGTTTGATCGACCGTAGAGCTTCCACATAGCGTCACTTTCATGATCTGCCATGTGCCAGCAGCTTACGTAGTAGCTGTGCGAATATGATCTCGAAACATTTTGCATCAGTCTCATGTTATGGTTTGTTATAGCTTTATGCTCGTTGTCGGTCGTTTCGTTTAACTGTTTGCGCATCTTTTCGTACCGAACGCTGGTTGTGCTTCCCTCGAAAGGGTCTTGGTGCAATAATAGAGAAATATGGGGCACAAATAGCTTGCGGTAAGTGAGCATCCAGGCGAATTTCGGAAAATCCATGTATCGCCATATTGCCGCATTTTCGTCGCTCGGCTGGCAGAACGCCGGATGGAACTCCTGCTGTTGCATGGCCTGCCCTCAGGTTGCATCGCCGCCAACATAGATTACCGTGAGGCCAGCGTCCGCAGTTTAATTAATTATCCACAACATGAGAAGATTATGCCCGCCCGCCTCCGGAACCGCAGCGCTCAGACGATGTGCACGCCGTCATGACATGAAGGAAATGGGCCCCAAGTGCCGTGTTATGGCGCTAGCTGACTGTTTCTTCCCCTGGATCTCCCTATTGCTTTTGTTGAATTCAAAACACTTCCTTGATCCGGCCAACCTTCTCGGCATCCCTCTGATCTTCCAACCACGTCTTACGCACGTCTTGCACAGCAGCGACCCGGGTCTTGTATTTCTTCGACGAACCTCGGAAGCGATTTGCTATGGCGGCCACATCGCCTGCCTTTAGAGCCTTCGACTTGGTCAATTCATCTAGTAGCGCTTCGAAGTCAGCCGAATTGTTCCGTGCGGCGTCCAATCGACGAACGAAGGCGGATGGGTCGATTGTCTCCGCTGGAGCCTTGCGCTTTGGCGCTTTTGGCAGTGGCCAAGCCTTCGCAAGTGCCCGCACGAGGTCTTGGACCGTCCGACTTTCGTTCCGCTCCAACAGGTCGATCAGTTCGCCGATCTCACGCCCTGCGTCTGCCGTTGGCGATAGAGACGATGCTGTCGCTTGCCTCAGGAGGTTCGCCAATTCTCTTGCCTGCATCGTTGAACACCCTCGCAGAGATTGCCTCGCCCAACGCCGTTGACATTCGCCTAACTTCATCGGTCGAGTTGTAGGCCAAATCGGTTCCGGCTGCCTTGGCGATGGCCTCCCGACGACAGACTGGGGTGTCTCGGAAGACATGCGGAAGTGGAGGTTTCTTCCAGTATTCCGGCAGCCGAGCATCCAGCCGTTCCAAGCTATCCCGCTCTCGGGCGTTCAATCCCGTTTGGTTCGTGACCATTGTCGGGACCACACCAAGCAACTCTAATCCCGGATTTAGATGCTCTCGGAACTGACCGACCACATTCAGCGTGTTGAGGGCAGCCTGCGTGGACATGCTGTCCAGGATCGAAGGAACTAGAACATGGGTGCTAGCGCAGAAGGCATTGACCGTCGCCGTCGACAGCCTTGGCGGTGCATCAATGATGACCAGATCAAACGCTGTCTGGACTTCGGGAGAGTTGAGGACGTGATGCGTCCGCAACCGCACTTCGCTGCCGGGATCGGACACCCAATTCATCATTGAAGAGTTCTCAAGCCTATTGAACCCGTAGAAGCACGTGAACAGGCGAGTTCTCGACAAGGCCGGATGAAGAGCCGTGGAGTGGGCAACGATGCTTCCGTTGGGAAGCTGTTCGTTCTGGATGAGCCGGCGAGAGGAAGCCTCCAAGTTCGGAATGTCGGCCGACGCCAGAAGCGTGTCGGTCAGCGATCCTTGGTAGTCGAAGTCTATCAAAAGAACTTTCTTGCCCTGAGCCAAGTCAAAGTAAGCTGCCAGAAGCGAACTAAGTGTTGTCTTGCCCACACCACCCTTAAAGTTGCAGACGGTTATTATTGGTATGCTAGATCGAATCTCGGTGATGTGTTTCCCGAGATCGGGGTGTGGTCGTAACCAGACATCCGCCTCATCATTCAACACACGTCGGATTGCCTTCAGCGCAGTATCGAGTTGCGAAGACTTATCTTCTAAGCTCGCTATCTGCCCTTTAGCCTCGTCAAGCTCCTTGCCTGCGTTCCTTGTGCTCAGCTTGCGACCAAGTTGTAGACCACCACCGAAGATCGTCGCAGCCGTTCCAAATGCACCGAACAACTCAAATGGTGTCAGACCACCAATCATCACACACCCCGCACGCACGCCCCAACGAATGGTTAACGTGACGGAACGTTGCCCAGCCGGCAAGTCGGAATCAGAGGTTCACGGTTGCAAGTGTATGGGAACCAACCTGCGGCTCAGAAGAATTAAAGCGACGCCCAGCGCATTGCCATCGTCAAAATTGGGAGCCGCTGGAGCCTAGTGCCTCGATTCAAATGAGGTAGAAATTGTGGTAGGCCGGAGGCGGGACCTTTGGTAAGACATTGAAATATAAAGGTTACACGGCAAGTTCTGGCGGATAGAGTGGGATTCGAACTGGAGAGACCGTTAGATGCAGCCATCAATGAATTTGGAATCACCACTCCCCATCAGATAGTTGAACCTTCGGAGTGCTGCCCGATGAGGATAATGTCGGCCCATCGACAGCCCCCCTCGGCCGGCCACTCACCGCCAACCGCGCCGGAGCGTCTTGTGCGGCGCTGTCCGCCGCTTTCCATTCGACTTCGGCTGGGAAGCACGCATTGCTATGGGTGTTGGCGGAATATTCTTGGGTCTGCCGATGGCAGCAGGCTCGCCTCGCGAAACGCGGGGCTTTGGGTGGTGCGAGCGCCAATTCCGGCGCCGCAATCAGCCGGAGCCGGACCACATGGCCAAATCTTCCCCATCCAGGACTGCCCTGCCCAACGCAAAGTCGTCGTCGAAGCCTACACCCACGCGCGTGACGCGAAGCCAGCGCACGCCGGTGTCCACTCGCGCGAACATCATGCCGGCTCCGTCGAGTGGACCGTCGCAACGCGCAACCAAACAGAACGCCTGCCTGAGACTTCTGGCACGTCCTGACGGCGCGACCATCGAAGACCTGAAATCGGCAACCGGCTGGCAGACCCATAGTATCCGGGGATTTCTCGCCGGCACCGTGAAGAAAAAGCTCGGCCTCACGCTTGTGTCGTCGAAGGCGAAAGGCGACCTCCGCCGCTATCGCGTCGTCGAGGCGGGGGCGCGTGGACGATGAACAAGGACGCTACCGCCCAACATCCCGGAGCGGCCGTGCAAGCCACGGACATCGACGCTCAGCTTTCTGCCCTGAAGGAACTCGCGCCTGAACAGCTTCGCGTCGCATGGCGGCGACACTATCGCGTGCCGCCGCCCCGGGGATTGAGCCGTGACATGCTCATCCGTGCGATCGCCTACAAGATCCAGGAGCACGCCTTCGGGGGCCTGAGCAAATCGACGCTGCGCCGACTGACGACGCTGGCACGCGCACTGGACAATCCGAAGGGACCGTCGCGTGAGCCGCATCCATCGCTGAAGCCCGGAACCAAGCTCGTGCGCGAATGGGGCGGGACAACGCATACGGTCCTGGTTCTCGACGACGGCTTCGAATACCTCGGCCAGCGTTACGCGTCCCTCACGAAAGTCGCCGCGGTGATCAGCCGCCTGCACCGGTCTGGGCCGGCCTTCTTCGGGCTGAAGCGGGCCACGCGCTTCGGTCGGCGCTCTCGCTCGTCGGACGGTGAGGGAGCGGTCAATGGCTGATGCGACCGGCGGCAAGGTGCGGCGAAGCGGGGTCACCCGTTGCGCCATCTACACACGCAAATCGTCCGAGGAAGGGCTCGAGCAGGCGTTCAACTCGCTCGATGCCCAGCGCGAAGCCTGCGAGGCCTACATCAAGAGCCAACGGCATGAAGGCTGGACGACACTCGCGACGATGTATGATGACGGTGGCATCTCAGGCGGCACGATGGAGCGTCCATCACTAAAGCGGCTGCTGGCCGATATCGAGGCGAAGAAGGTCGACACCGTGGTCGTCTACAAGGTCGACCGGTTGACGCGATCGCTCAGCGACTTCGCCAAGATCGTCGATGTCTTCGATGCCCAGGGCGTTTCCTTCGTGTCCATCACGCAACAGTTCAACACGACAACGTCCATGGGCCGCTTGACGCTCAACATGCTGCTGTCGTTCGCCCAGTTCGAGCGTGAGGTCACGGGGGAGCGGATCCGCGACAAGATCGCGGCGTCGAAGAAGAAGGGCATGTGGATGGGCGGTAACACGCCGCTCGGATATGACGTCCACGAAAGGAAGCTGATCGTCAACGAGGCCGAAGCCGAGCGCGTGCGACACATCTTCCGGCGCTATGCGGCGCTCGGCTCGGTCCGGCTGCTCAGTCATGAACTCGATCGTGATGGCATCGTCAGCAAAGTACGGTGTCGTGCGACCGGCGAGCCCTACGGCGCCAAGCCACTTGCCCGTGGCGCGCTGTACCTGATGCTGCAGAACCGGATCTATCGCGGCGAGATCGTCCACCGCGAGGCCAGCTATCCCGGCGAGCACGCGGCGATCATCGACGAGGAACTGTGGAATTCGGTCGCCAAGCGATTGGCAGCGAACCGAAACGAGCACGATAGCGGTGCGGCCGCGCAGTCCCCGAGCCTGCTCGTCCACCTGCTACATGACGAGACCGGCAAACCGATGACGCCGACGCATGCGGTCAAGAATGACAGGCGCTATCGCTACTACATCTCGCGGGCTCTAGTGACGGCAAGCCGGTCGCAGGTGCCCGGTGGCCGGCGGATCCCGGCCGGCGACATTGAGACTTTGGTCGTCGATCGCCTCTGCACGTATCTGACCAATCGCGGCGATATGCATGACGCACTCCATGCCCACATTCCTGACGCCGCCGAACAGGAGCAGCTGATCGAACGCGCTGCCGAGCTCGGCCGAACATGGAGCAAGCGTCCGGGTGTCGAACAGCGCGTCATGATTTCATTGCTGCTGGCGCGCATCGATGTCGGTGCCGACCGCATCGACATTCATCTTGATCGCGCACGGCTGGCCGCTCTATTGCGCGGCGACCAGCGCACGCGGCGCTATACCCGATCAGGACTGGGACCGGCGACGGACGCGATCGTCCTTTCCGTTCCGGCTCGATTGAAACGCGCTGGCGTTGGAAAGCGCATGGTGATCGAGGGCGCCTATGCCGGCGCGCCGGACGATACGCTGATCAAGCTGGTCGTGAAGGCGTTCGCGCTGCGCGACAAGCTGCTCACTGGCGATGGCATCAGCATCGACGAGTTGTCGGCGCGGGAAAAGCTGACCGGCTCGTACGCGACCCGCCTGCTGCGGCTGACGTTCCTCGCCCCCGATCTCGTCCGCGACATTCTCGATGGACGCCATCCGCCCACGCTCACCGCCAACACTCTCATGGCGGACACGCGGCTGTCATTGGCTTGGAACGAACAGCGGTTGCGGCTCGCGGCTGGTCGACCCTGATCGACTCGCACGACAGTATCAGGCCTGCGATCCTCAGGACGCCATCGTCCGCGATCACATCGCCCAAGTCGTACTACTATTTGGCCGCAATGAGACACGGGCCCAAACCCGCGCCCGGAAGCCGCACCGAAACCGTCTCGGTCGACCACTCATCGGTTTCGCGACCACGTAACCCGCGGACACCACGGGCGAAGTTCGAACCTCGGCTCAAAACACGTTTTTATGAGTGATATCAAGTAGTTAGTTGGCGGAGAGGGGGGGATTCGAACCCCCGAGACCGGTCACCCAGCCTGCCGCATTTCGAGTGCGGTGCGATCGACCACTCTGCCACCTCTCCAGCCGTGTCCCGTAGCGCAACAGGGCACCAACGGCGCAAATGGCCAAGGCGCCCAACACCAAGCTAGCGGAACTGGCCCGCGGCTTCTAAGCGATGCGACGCTAAGTGGCAAGGACTACGTCGCGGCGACGTCAGACTCCAGGGGATCGACAGCGCCCTCAAGCGCACGGTTGACGGCTTCACTACGTACCGACAAAGCTCGTGCCAACCTTTCCGCCCCAGAAAAAGGATACTCCATGCCGACGCTCAACGGCCGTGTCGCCATCGTCACTGGGTCTGCTCGCAATATCGGCCGGGCGACGGCGCTGATGCTCGCCCGCGAAGGAGCCGCAGTCATGGTGCATGCACGAGCGGATGCGGCGGGGGTCGCCGAGACAGTGGCTCAGTTGAGAGCGGCAGGCGCGACAGCCGAAAGCTATCTCGCGGACCTGTCGACCGAGGCAGGTGCGACCGCGCTCGTAGCGGCGACGATCGCGAAGTTGGGACGGCTCGATATTCTGGTCAACAATGCCGCCGTTCGCCGGAACACGCCGATCACCGAGATGACTTTGGCGGAATGGCGGGAGGTTCTGGGTGCGAGCCTCGATGCTTCGTTCCTCACGACGCGAGCGGCAGTGCCGCATATGATCGCTGGACATTGGGGGCGGATCGTCAATCTCGGCGGCATCTCGATGTTCAGCGGACTCGCCGGCCGCGCACATGTCTCTGCGGCCAAGGCGGGCATGGTTGGCATGACGCGGTCGCTCGCCACCGAACTCGGCCCGCACGGCATAACGGTCAACGTCGTCGCCCCGGGAGCCATTGCGACCGAGCGCGGCGCCGCAGCAGGTGCACGACCGACAGCCTCGTCGACGTCGGGAATCCCTGCCGGACGGGACGGACGGCCGGAAGAGATCGCCCATATCGTCACGATGTTGTGCAGCCCCGACGCAGCGTATACGACGGGACAGACGATCGAGGTGAACGGCGGGCGCCACTACTCATGATACTCATGAGACGGCGGCCGCAGCTTCCAGTCCACGTCCCGCGCTCTCACGTTTCATTGAAGTGCTGATCGCCGTTGATGATGGCAGAAGGTGGCGTCAGCTCGAAACGCCAACAGCTTAGGAGCTACCTCATGTCCTTCGCGGTACCACGCACGCTGCTCCTATCGACCGCCGCAGCCCTTGGCGCGGCCCTGATGCTGGGCATTGGCGTGTCGCAGGCTCGCGACAACCTTCGCCCAGGAAATCCCGCTCCCGACTTTGTCATTACCGACACTGGCGGTAAGCCGGTGACCCTTAGCAGCTTCAAAGGCAAGCCCGTCGTCCTGGAGTGGACCAACCACGACTGCCCTTACGTGCGAAAGCACTACTCCACAGACACAATGCAGAAACTGCAGCGGGACGCGACTGGCGATGGGGTCGTCTGGTTGACGATTATCTCATCGGCGCCAGGTCAGCAGGGACATGTCGCCGCGCTCGAGGCAGACAAACTGACAGCCGATCGCAAGGCAGCTCCGACGGCGGTTCTTCTAGATACGGACGGCAGGGTCGGGCGCCTCTACGGAGCGGCGACAACGCCGCATATGTACGTGATCGACAAGACAGGCACGCTCGCCTACATGGGCGGCATAGACGATAAGCCCTCCACATCGGTGGATTCGATCCAGACCGCGCTCCCCTATGTTCGCGAGGCTTTAGCTGCATTACGTGACGGTAAACCCGTTCCCACGACCTCGACGCGGCCTTACGGATGCTCGGTAAAATACTCCGAGCCGCGGACTTAGCCGAATTGCAAGTAGCCCTCGTGGTCGCATCGGCGCGTCGTACTCGAGACAAGAGCCGTCTCGTGTGTCTCGGCGGCTCTCATCGATCGAGCAGGCTGTCACTACCGGTTCAGTTCCACTTCATGACCTGGAGTACGGCTGGGCCGAGAATGACGACAAAGAGCACGGGCAGGAAGAAGATGATCATGGGCACGGTCAGCTTGGGAGGCAGTGCCGCCGCCTTCTTCTCGGCCTCGGACATCCGCGCCTCACGATTCTCTTTCGCCATCACTCGCAGCGCTTGACCGACCGGCGTACCGTATCGCTCGGACTGGATCAGGGCCGTGGCGACCGACTTGATACCGGGAAGACCAGTGCGCTTACCCAGATTCTCATAAGCGTTTCGACGGTCCTGCAAGTACGAGAGTTCGGCCGTCGTCAGGCTCAGCTCTTCGGCCAACTCGAGTGACTGGCTGGCGACTTCCTTGGCGACCTTTCCGAATGCCGCCTCGATCGACATACCCGCCTGCACGCAGATGAGAAGCATATCGAGGGAATCGGGGAAGGCCTGGTTGATCGACGCTTGGCGGCGCTGCACCAGATTCTCGATGATCATGTTGGGCAGATAGAAGCCCATGTAGCCGGCGCCGATCGCCATGCCGAACTTGACGATCGGCGGATACTGCAGGTTCGACAGAGCGAACAGATAGATCAGGGCAAAGATCCCGACGATGACCGGCGCGAGAACTCGGAAGAACATGTAAGCAACGAGCGGGGCCTGACCTCTGAGGCCCGCCATCTTCAGCTTGTTCTTCAGCTCCTCGGATTCGAAGCTCGAGCGCAGATTGAACTGATCCACGATCTGCTGCATGAAGCCCTTCGGCGCTTGCCGCAAGCGGCCCGAGCCACTCTCCTTGGCGAGATCCGCTATCCGCTGGGCGCGCATCTTATCGCGCTCGGTCGCCATGACCTTCATGCGTTGGCCCATGCGATCCTTCTGCAGGACCGGCATGGCAATGGTCAGGACGGTAACGAATGTTGCGATCGAGGCCAGCAGCATCACCAGGAACTGCGGCTTCATAATTTGGTCGATCAATTCGATCACGGCTCGCCTCGTCTCGGTCGAAAGTCTGGGGCAGGCTACCGGTCCGCCGCCTATTGACGGCCGACCGGAAGGCGGCTCAGTATTTGAAGTTGATCATTTTCCGCATCACGAGGATGCCAACGGTCATCCATAGGGCGGCGGCCATCAGCATGAAGTGGCCGGTTTTCGTCGTGAACAGCAGCATGATGTAGTTCGGCGTGGTGACGTAGACCATCGTCATGACGAGAGGAGGCAGCGAGCCGAGCACCGCTGCCGAGGCTTTCGCCTCAGCCGAGAGCGCGCCGACCTTCTGCGTCAAACGTTTTCTGTCACGCAGAACACCAGACAGGTTCCCCAGCGCCTCCGACAGGTTACCGCCCGCCTGCTGTTGAATGCCGATGACGATCGCGAAGAACTTCATCTCGGGTAGCGGCATCCTCTGCATGGTCCGCTCGAAGCATTCCTGGAGGGGCACGCCAACACGACTTTGCTCGACGATGTCCTGGAACTCCTCGCGGATGGGCGATGGACTTTCACGAGCGATGATGCCGAGACATTCGTTCAGTGGCAGACCCGACTTGACGCCGCGAACGATGACGTCGATCGCATTCGCGAACTCGTTGGTGAACTTCGCCTGCCGCTTCTTCGTCATGAAACCGAGCGCCCAGCGGGGCAAGCCGAAGGCACCCACGAAGACTGAAGCAAGCGAGATCAAAAGCCTTTGATCCATTCCGGGCGTCGAATAGAAAGTCAGCGCCCCTACGATCAGGCCGACGACGCCGCTGGCTATCCAGAAAGAGTTCGGCGTGACTTGCAGCCCAGCACGTTGTAGCCGCAGACGCAGCGTGATCTTCTCACGGGCCTTCTGCCGATCCTCGATCTCCTTCAGCGAATCGGCAACCTGCATGCGCCGGCTCTGTAGCTCGTCGTCGCGCGTCCGAGCCTGGCCGCGCTTGGCACGGCTCTCCGTGACACCCTGCATACGCTTGTCGCGCTGCACTTCACCCGAAAGGTATGGGTTGACGAAGAGATAGATCACCGCTCCCGCCGACACCGCGATGATGGTGCCGAGCAGGAGTTGCAGCATCTCGGGAGACAGCTCAGCCATGTTGCTCACCCACGGTGTTGCCGTACTCGTCACGGACCTCACTTGACGCCAGCGCATTCGTCAGGCGTTCCGTCTCGCCGTAATACTCGGCACGCTCCCAGAAGCGCGGACGCGCAATACCTGTCGAGCGATGGCGACCAACGATCTTGCCGTTGGCATCCTCACCCGTGATCTCGAAGACCATCAGGTTCTGTAGCGTAACGACCTCACCTTCCATGCCGACCACTTCGGTGACGTGCGTGATCTTGCGCGAGCCGTCGCGCAAACGAGACGCCTGTACGATGATGTCGACAGAACCCGTGATCATCTCGCGGATGGTCTTGGTGGGCAGCGCGAAGCCGCCCATCATGATCATGGATTCCATACGACTGATCGCTTCGCGCGGGCTGTTGGCGTGCAGCGTACCCATCGAGCCGTCGTGACCGGTATTCATGGCCTGGAGGAGATCGAACGCCTCCGGGCCACGCACCTCGCCGACGATGATCCGCTCGGGTCGCATACGCAGGCAGTTCTTGACCAGATCGCGCATCGTGATCTGACCTTCGCCCTCGAGGTTCGGAGGCCGGGTCTCCAGCCGAACCACGTGCGGCTGCTGGAGCTGCAGTTCGGCCGAGTCCTCGCAGGTGACGATGCGCTCGTCACTGTCGATGGAGCCGGTCAGGCAGTTGAGCAACGTTGTCTTGCCCGAGCCGGTGCCGCCCGACACGATGATGTTGCATCGGACCCGGCCGATGATTTCGAGCAACGTTTTTCCGGCGGGCGTGATCGAGCCGAATTTCACCAGCTGTTCGAGGCGCAGCCGGTCCTTCTTGAACTTACGAATGGTGAGGGCCGGGCCATCGATGGCGAGTGGCGGCGCGATGACGTTGACACGCGAGCCGTCAGGCAGACGCGCGTCGCAGATCGGGCTCGATTCGTCGACACGGCGGCCGACCTGGCTCACAATGCGCTGGCAGATATTCATCAGCTGAGCGTTGTCGGCAAAGCGCACGCCCGTCTTCTGGACTTTGCCGTTCACCTCAATGAAGGTCGTCTGCGCGCCGTTGACCATGATATCGGCGATGTCATCCCGCGCCAGCAACGGCTCCAACGGACCGTAGCCGAGCACGTCGTTGCAGATGTCCTCGAGGAGCTCTTCCTGCTCCGCAATCGACATGACGACGTTCTTCAGCTGAATGATCTCGCTGACGATGTCGCGGATCTCCTCACGCGCCGCCGCCGCCTCCAGCTTGGCGAGCTGCGTCAGGTCGATCGTATCGATCAGCGCGTTGAAGACCGTCGTCTTGACGTCGTAATACTCTTCCGAATGTTTACGCTGCGGTTCGACAGGTTCAGCCCGCGGCGGCGGAGGAGGAGGCGCCGCGGTCTGCTTCGGCTCGACGACCGTTTTTGCAGGCGCCTGGGTCCCCGTTTGCTGAACCGCTGGTCGACGGGTTGCCCCGGCCTCGTTGGATCGCCTTCCGAACATTGCCCGGGCTCCTTACCGCTTGATCTTGAATCGTTCGAGAATTGGCGCCAGCGCCGACTTCTTCTCGATCTTCTGCTCACGGCGGCCCGAGATCGTCATTGCGATGTCGCGGAAGTTCTGAACCGACTTCGCCTTTGCCGACATTTCCTCGACCATTTGGCCGTTGTTGGCGGCCTGGCCGAACGTCTCGGCATCGAACTCGATGACCGCGCAGGCCTTGAGATCGAGCGCCGCTTCGAAATCCTTGATCGGGATCTCAGGCCGCTTCGGCACGCCCTGCATGTTGACCACGAGATGCGGCGGACGATCGTTCTGGCGGACCTGTTTCAGTAGATCGACCAGATTCTTGGTGTTGCGCAGGCTGGCGAGATCCGGCGTCGCTGTGACGATGATCTCGTCCGCCTGAACGAGGATCCGCTTCGACCACGACGTCCAGACGTGAGGCAGGTCGACCGTCACGTAAGGGACGTTCTGGCGCACGACGTCGAGGACGATATCGCAGCTGTCCGCGGTCAGGTCGTAATCGCGATCCAGCGTTCCAGGCGCAGCGAAGATCGAGAGATGCTCGGAGCACTTCGTGAGCAAGCGATCGAGCAATACCTCGTCGAGCCGCTCCGGGCTGCCGAGAGCCTCGGCGATACCCTGTACGGGGTCCTGGTTGAAATCCAGACCAGCCGTGCCGAACGCGAGATCGAGATCGGCGATCACCACGCTCGCCTTCAACAGCTCGGACATGCACCAGGAGACATTGTGGCAGACGGTCGACGAGCCGATCCCGCCCTTGGCGCCTATGAAGGCAAACACGTGACCGACGGGGTCGGCATTGGGATCGTTGTAGAGGTTGGAGATCGACTCCATCACCTGCATCGGCGAGATGGGCGCGATCAGGTACTCGGCGACGCCTCGCTTCAAAAGCTCGCGATAGAGCAGGACGTCGTTCGTCGTGCCAACGACGACGACCTTCGTACCGGCATCGCAGCTTTCCGCGAGCCGATCGAGCTGGCCGAGCAACTCGCTTGAGCGCAGGGACGACTCGATAACGATGAGGTTCGGCGTCGGGCTTTCCTGATAGTGGGCGACCGCGGCCTCGATGCCGCCCATGTGGACCGACACGTGCGCCTTCGCGAGGCGACGGTCGTCGGCGGCCACCTGGACGGCCTCGGCAGTTCGCGGATCCTCACAGAATGCCTGAATCGAGATGCGCGGGATCGGGCGCGCCCGGTCGGCGCGCATGTCGTCCTGTCCGTCCTCGCCAATCATCGCGAGTTCGCGGCTCTTTGCCTCTGCAGCCATGGCGTGCGCTTCCTTGCTCTTCATCCGGTCCGATCAGTTCTCGCCCTTGGTCGAGGCGCGCTCGTCCTGATCCTTCTTGGCCACTGTCGTCTCGCCCTTGTTAAACTTCTCCCAACGGGCGTCCCGACGCTCGCCCGCAGCGGGCGTCATAGTGCGTGGGCCGAGGAGATCGGCGGGGTTGGCGACCTGCATCGCGAAATTCCGCTGCGTGGCGCAGCCGAGGTTCGGATGTGGCATGTTGCGGGCATCGTCGCCCGGGTTGGTCGGCCACACGCCACACTGGGGAGCCTCCGCCACGTAGCGCGTATAGGAGATGCGGATCGCGGAGTCGCGGTCGCCGTTGGTGCGATAGGGGCTCACCGCGACGCGGCTGTCGTCGATCCCCATATCGCGAGCGATTTCCCGAGCGTCGGCCACTGCCTTGAGGGCCGAAATCTCGTTGGCGGAGCCGGACGGCACCGCGATCGAGAGGCTACCGTTACCGCCGTCGGCCCCGCGATACCGGCTGATGAAGTCGGCGATTCCGGCGCGTTGGTGCGGCGACAGGCCATCCGATCCGCGGCCGACGCGAACCGAGTGAGTGGCCGGCTGCTCCGACACGATGATCGGATGGCGCTGATCGGGGCTGATCATCGACCAGCCGGCGACATGGCCGCCAGGTTCCATGCCGTTGGAGCAACCGGACAGAAGGAGTGCGGCGCCCATTGCAGCGAGGCTGATCGTGCGGCGGGCGACCTTATGGTGCATGCTCGAGGTGGTCATTTGTTTGTCTCCGGCGCTCTGGCCTTAGTCGACGATGAAGCCGATGGTGCCGTCCTTCAGGCCGCCCTGGGCCTCGGTGGGCACGTTCTTGCCGTAGACACGGTTCATGTGGCCCAGGAGATTGGTCTTGAGATCCGACGCGGGTGCCAGACCATCCGTCGGACGGGCCATATCCCGCATGGCGCTCGGCCGGGCGACGTAGGGCGTCACGAGGATGACGAGCTCGGTCTCCCTCTTGATGAAGTCCTGGCTGCGGAAGAGCGTACCGAGCATGGGCAGATCTTTGAGCCCCGGTAATCCATCGATGTTCTTGCGCGTATCCTCGGAGATGAGGCCGGCCATCGCGAGCGTCCCACCGGACGGCAACTCGACCGTGGATTGAGCCCTCCGCTTCTTCAGTGCGGGGATCCCGACACCGGAAAGCTGGACCGAACCGGCATCCGTCAGCTCGGACACCTCGGTCTCGATCTTCAGATTGATGCGACCTTCCGAGAGCACGATGGGTGTGAAGGCGACGCTGACACCGAACTCCTTGAAGGAGATACCGATCTGACCATTGTCAGCCGAGACGGGAACCGGATACTCGCCGCCGGCCAGGAACTTGGCCGACTCACCGGAGATCGCCGTGAGGTTTGGCTCCGCAAGTGTCTTCACGAGGCCGTTGCGTTCAAGCGCCTTGAGCGCATGACCGACGCAATTGTTTCCGGTGCCCCAAACGCCGACTAGGCCGGAGGTCACGAAGCTGTTGGCCTGGCCCGTTGCGCTGTTGGGCGAGGCAACATCGCATCCCCTCCCGATCGGCAAACTCGTGTCTCGAAATGCTTGCGTCATTCCGCCGAGACCCGCGACGGTGGTCAGCGGCAGTGCATTGTTCGTCATGATCCCGGTGGCGAAATTGCCGATGTTGAGTTCAGCGCCGAGATTGATGCCGAACTGTTTCAGCACCGACCTCTCGACCTCGGCCACCTTGACGCGGAGCATGACCTGCTCCTCCGCCTCGACCTGCAGAAGGTTGATCACCTTCTTCGCGTGCCGGTCGTTGGCCTCCGCCGTTGGCGTGGTGATGAAGCGGCTCGCGATGTCGGCGGCGCGCGAGGCATCGGCCGGGTTGCGAACGCTGCCGGTGAGGATCACCGTCTCGTTCAGAACCTCCGTCTTGATGTTGGAGCCGGGCAGGAGGCGCTTGAAGAGCGTGTCGAGGACGACTGTATCGTGTTCGACGATCAGCTCGAAGGTGGCGATCTGCTGGCCGGTGCTGTCGAAGAAGAAGGCGTTGGCCTGACCGACCTTCTTGCCGATCAGATAGACGCGGTTCGAGCTTTGCACCACGGCATCGACGATGTCCGGGCTCGAGACGATCACGTCCCTCAGCTCGTGCGGCACTTCGATCATCAGGGACTTGTTGCGCCCGATCTTGATGCTGCGATGAAGCGGAAACCCGTCGCGCTCGGTCAGCCGCAGGATCGACTGGTGATGAGGATCGAATGGAGCTTGGGCAGCGGCTGGGCGGATGTGGCGACGAGCGGATGGATCGCTCGCTTCGACGGACGGTGCGAGGAGCATGTGAGCCACGAGCCCGGTCAACCCGGCGATAGCGGCGCCATAAGACTTAATCGAGTAGTTGCGCATGGTTTCAAGCTTTCTGACGAGCTACCGGGAGCACGGACAGACGCAAACGCAACTTGGACAAAATCTCACACGAGCTTTCGCCCGAACCGGGAACTCAATTCACACCGTAGGAGCGCGACTTCACACCGTAGCGGAGCACTTTGACCGTGCTCGAAGCCTTGGCGTCCTTCTTGCTGCTCACAGGCTCCTCGCTCTTGTTGAAGTCGGCGATCGAGCGCAGAGCCAGCGTGATCTCGCCTTTCGAGCGGGCGAGAACGAGCTCTTCCGCCTCCTCGGGCGACAACTCCAGCGTCGCCGTATTGCCGTCGGCGTTCTTCTGGCCTTCCTTGATCTCGATGCGCTGGCCGATGGCGAGCACGCGGATGTCACGGAAAATGGTCTCGCTCGACGTCTCTTCGCCCCCAGAGCGGCTGCGCTGCTTGCGGATCAGGATGACGTCGACGCGATCGTTGGGAAGGATCAGCTTGCCTGCGGCGAGGTGCTCATCACGGATCATGACAGAGACCGCGCGCTTGCCCTCGGGGAGGATCGCCGCGAGAACGCCGCCCTCCTTAGCGCTGACCAGCTTGACCTTGGTGATCGGCTCGCCTGTCAGGATCGGCGTGCGGGCGATAGCGCCGACAAACGGCCGCATGCCGGCCGACGAGCCGCCGGCGACACGCGTTATCGATCCGGGCGGCACGGCGTCCTGCGGCCAGGACTGCCAGCGGAACGAGGATTCGGTCGTGATCTGACCCAGCGAGATGCCGGCACGCGCGACGAGCACCTCAGTGGTGTTCGTCTGAGTCTCCACCTTGATCTCGCGCGGCTTCACGACGATGCCCTTCGCGAGGAAAAAGGCGCCAAGGCCGCAGACGCCGGCGATCGCGATGCCGATGAGCTGTGCTCGCTTCATGACGCAATAGTCCTTTCAGATCCCGAATTTGTGGGGAGCGTGAACCGGACTGTGCGCGAGAAATGTCAATGCCCAGTTAATCGCTGCGCCAACGGAGGGCAATCTGGGGCGAAAACGTGGCGAACCCGGACTCGTGCGGTATAGGCGGGAGCAGGGTCGCTTCCGGGATCAGACGGCGAGGCTTTGCAGCCAGGGCGTCGACGGATAGAGCCACAACCCTCCCGCGGCGAGCGCAATGCCGTAGGGCACACCTCCCGCCTTGGTGTGGAGGCGCATCGCCCACTCCTGGCGGCACAGCCAGAGCGGGGGCGACATGCTGCGGTAGAGGAGAATTGCGAGAACCAGCAGGCCGCCACAGATCGAGACCAGCACCAGATACTGCAGCAGGCCCTCGAACCCGAACCACAGCGCGGCCGCGGCAAGCAGCTTGGCGTCGCCGCCACCGAGAAACCCGAATGCGAAAAGGCCGATGCCGACGGCAAGCATCAACAGACCGGCACCGACGTGACTCGCAAGTTCGGGCCAGCCGAGAGGCGCCATGACGGCCGCGACCACGAAGGCGGCGATCAGGCCGATCGAGATCCGGTTCGGGATGGTCATCGTGAAGAGATCCATCGCGCCCGCGAATGCCATCGCGGCCGGAAACGTCAGGAAGAGCACGAACTCGAGCACGATGACGCACCACTATCTCTGCCACGATACAGGTGGCGCGAACGGTTGGATCGATACTAATCGCGGACGGTAAAGCGATACTTAAGTGGTGCTCTTCCGCTGACTTATCCGGGCGACGACTGGCCGGTTCGGCAACGCCTGATCATCATCGGTTCGCTAGACCGCCCTGGACGTCGCCAAAGATCGACGACAGATCGAGTGCGATCAGCTGCGACACGCCGATGATACTGATCGAGATCAGGACGGCGATTAGGCCATACTCGATGGAAATCGAGCCACTCCGGTTGCGCCAGAATGCATGGACGGCACCGATCACGAGACCCCTCCCGCTAACAAAGTCTCGTGACCACGCGGTGCGGCCGGACCGTTCGGTCCGCATCAGTGGGGTGCAGGTGCGCTTTCGCAGGACCGACGGGCAGAACCGGCGCGAATTCACGCCACCAGTACGGTCACTGGGATCGCGGCGCGCACGGAGAGCTGAACTCGTGGTCGGTCGAAGGCCCTGCCAAGCCAGGCTCAGCGCGCTGCCATCGTGCTGGCGGCCTCGTTGAAGGTGCCCTGGAGCTCGGAGCTGACGTTCGAAATGGCGGCGATACTTGCGACGCTGATCAGCGCGGCGATCAGGCCGTATTCGATCGCCGTGGCGCCAGACTCGCACTTCGCGAATTTCACGAGGACTTTCATTCCAGGATACTCCCGACACAGTTCCGCAGATCTTCTATTTTCGCCTCAACCCGGCTACCGGCGCTCTTCCGTCGGCGTCTGCATCCTAGGCGTGCACCTTGAATGACCGGTTAATGTCCGCAGCTCTACAGAAATTGCACATCGGATGTGCTCGATATCACCTAATTTTACCTCAATAGGATCGAATAATCGTATGCAGGTCGGCAATAGACGGGGGAAACGCGAAAATCGCCCGTCCATGGGGAGACGAGCGATCTCGGTGTTGCCCAGGTGATGATTGGCACTTGGTGACGTCGACGGCCGTGCCGATTAGCGGTTCGCCAGTCCGTCCTTCACGTCATTGAACGTGCCCTGCAACTCGCTGCCGACGTTGGTGACGGCGGTGATGATGCCCACGCCGATCAAGGCCGCGATGAGGCCGTACTCGATGGCCGTGGCGCCGGACTCGCACTTTGCGAACTTAGAAAGAACCTTCATGACTGAACACTCCGAACTCGACTGGGATGCTTGATGCGCTTACCTGTTTTGGCCTGTTGACTTCTCGGCCTTGACATCGCTGATCGTATGCGGCGGCATTAAATGAAAAGTTAAATTCCATATCGAGGATTATTTGCATCTAATTTGAGTATTCCTGTCGGATAATTTTCTCTTACCTGAAACAAATAATTCTCATGTTGTTTTGCCCGGTCTTCAACGGAGGCGCGGGACGCCCTTGCCCATGATTGCGTCGACCCGCAGTCGAGATAACTCGAACGGCATCCGTCGGCGGCCTCGATGTTGCTCACACGCCACACGACCCCAGCAGAGGGGCCTAGCGAGGCTCAATCGCCGGCCTGATCGGTCGATGCCGACACGACGAAACATCCCAAGGTTGAGGCGCGCCAAGCCTACATGCCCGGACGGCATTGATGCTCGATCGCGCGGCATCCACATCTTATCTAACTGATTGATTCTATTGGTGGAGCCGAGGGGGATCGAACCCCTGACCTCGTGAATGCCATTCACGCGCTCTCCCAGCTGAGCTACGGCCCCGAACCTAATGGGATGGATAGCGGCGAGCCGCTACGCAACGCCTTCCTAGTGCGCGTCTGCGGCGAGTGCAAGAGCTACTTTTACCAAGACCCGAAAGCCGGCACGGGAGATCCGTCGCCGTCAGAGACCTACCTTGGCGGGCAGATCTCGAAGCTCACTGTCCTACGGCAAGTCAGCGGATCGGATGGCGGCCCAGCTCACCACCCTTGAACCGCCAGCGCACGAGGAAGATCTGTAAGAGCGCCAGCACCCCGATGAAGGACGGAATGAACACCCATGTAAAGTGCCAGATAGCCGTCGAGAACGGGATACGTCCGTCCGGGAACATGAAGTCGAGGAACCCGAAGTCCATGGCGTAGAAGACGAGGAAGAACTCGACCCACGAAAAGAAGAACTGATAGGCGAACGGCCAGTCCTGATCCCAGTGGAAACGTTGGATCTGAATGTAGCCGACATCCAGGATCAGCCCCACAATGAGCAACGCGAACAGGAACTTGAATGGATCCTGGAAGATCGAGAGTTCGACCGGAGGCAGTCGCAACCAGACCTCCGAAAATGGCCAGGCCAGCGTATACTCGTTCGAGAGCCCCCAGGCGGAGAGGTACCAGGCATAGAGAAACGTCACCGGCAGGCCGATGAAGAAGAACAGGATCAGGCGGGTATGCCAGCGGCCGAGCAGGGTTGGGGTCATGGCTCGTGTCTCTCGTGGCGGGGATCGGGAAGTCGTTGGCAATCATGTACGCTCGATGGGCTGTCGAGAGCTTAGCTCGGTGAACGGCCCGTACACCATCTGAGCCACTGCCCTAGGGATCTCAGGGGCCCGAAGCGCGAGACGCCCGGGGCCCGTAGTACCCCAAGCTGGTCGACCGATCGGAGCGCTGCGTACTGCAACCCAAGGAAGCTATCGACGGCAGCGTAGGGGCCATTGGCCGTCACGACTCCAGCAGCCCACACCCGCCCGCGGCCGTTTTGCATGCCAGCTACTTCGAATGCGTTGGTCACCGCCAGTCCGGCGAGACTTGATTCGGGAGCGCCGCCGCTCGACACTTTGTTGCGAGGCAAATCGTAAATCCTCGTGAGATCCGCCAGCAGCGGCGTCTCGTCGAGACGTGCAACGAGGCCGGTGCAATCGACGACGTAGTCGGCCACAAGGTCGACGCTCTCCTGGAACTTTTCGCGCCCCTCGAGCCGCGTCACGACCTGACCGTTCTGGTAGTTCATCGATTGCACGCTGCCGTAAAAGCTCTTGAGCCAGCCATCGCGCAGCCCCTGCTCGATGATGACGTTCCAGTCGTCGCGGTCGGCAGTGGTTGTACCGCCCCAAACCTTCATGAGTTCTGAGCGTTGTTCAGGAGCGGAGTCTTCTAGCAGTTTGCGCAGTGTTCCGCCCCAGCAGGCCTTCGGCCAATTGAACGGCTGCTGCTGGACGTCGGCACGCACCGGTCGCCGAGCCAGGTCATATTTGGCCCCTTCGGTGACCGCCGAACGGTTGAGATGCAGGACCCTGATGTTCGGATTCTTGATCCGGGCCTCGAAGATCCGCTGTAGGACGCGCGAGGCGACGATGCCCCGGCCCCGGATCAGTACCGTACCGCCCTTCTGCTCGAGCGAGCGATAGATCTCGTCATGCTCTTCGTAGGCATTCACAACCGCCGAGACATCCGGATGAGCCCGCTTGAAGTCCTGCAGGTCGGGCAGGAAATTCGAGGCCGGATAGCCAGTCGCGAGTTGCAGGTAGCGCGCCACCATGAACCGCTCGCGATCAGCCCGCGCCGCCCCGGGTGCGAACTCGTTCGGCACGCGGTACGCCACGACGAAACGCTCGTCATCTGTCTTGCGTATGCTCACGACTTGGCCGTGGACCCACATCTGGTCCCAGCCGATGCGCTTTGCCTCCACATCAAACGACTTGAAGACGTCTCCGAGGCGAGGCGTGTAGCTTTCCGTCAGCACCGGCTCGCCGAACACCTGGAGGATGTGCTTGAAGCCCACCATCCGGCCATGCACGACATCGCGTACGAACTCGCGGCTGGCGTACCCGGGAAAACCCCAGATGTTGTCAGGCGTCGAAATCGAATTCGAGCGGATGCGCTCGTGCTCGGGGATCTGGGAGACGCGACAGAGACGGCCCCACTTGGCATACGGGCTCTTGTCGGGTGCGACACCCAGCACACGGATAGCCGAGGCCGGAACACCGTAAATGCGCAAGTGATCGACCCAGCAAAAACTGCCACAGCCACCGCCGATCGCAAGATATTCAATCTCGGCGGCAAGCTTGCCCGATGCCTTGATGGCAGCCATGGCAACAGTACGCCCCTCGAACAACGCACCGGGAAACTGTGCTCGACCGCCTCCGGCAGCCGCGTTGTCCGGCTCATCCGCGGGCGTCCGACGCTCTGCTCTCGGCGCGGGCGCCGGCTCGACGCGTGACAATTCCACCTGCGCAGCAACCCATCCGTAGCGCAGCGTGAACGGGCCGATCTGAAGAGCTTCGCCCTGCGACCACGTTGCGGAAGTCACAGACCTGCCGTCGATGCGAGTTCCGTTCTGGCTCCCTTTGTCCTCGATCCTGACCGAGGCCCCGTCCACGGTCACCTCGACGTGGAGGCGCGACACCTGCGGATGGTCGAGCACGACGTCGCCATTCTGCGATCGGCCGATGCGGAAGGGGCCTCGTCCGTCGAAGGTACGTCTCTCGGCTCTGCCCGAGTGCTGCCAGGAAATTTCAATCGGCATCTACGGAACCTTGATCAGGCTTGGAACTGCAGGAAAGAGCGAAACCGCTGACACAAGCGCTCCACGGCTAGAGAATGCGTGAGAACCCGCCGGCATTAGCGAGGTGGCGCCCACAAAAACGACAATTAGCCTCCAATGGCGGAGGGTTCAGGAGATGACATCTTTCGTATCCGCACACGACACGCGGCTCATGCGGATGGAGAACCTCGAAGCGCATCGGACCGACCTCTATGACGTCGAGCGCCACCAGAGGAGTGCGCTCCTGTCCTGATGGCACCGGGGACTTGTTGCGCTTGACCGCAATCCGGCTCCGCTCCGAGGCGATCCAAACCGGATGGTTATCGCTCAGCTCGAACCGGCCGATGGTATCGATATCCCAGTTCGTCCAGCGGTTGAGATCGATGAGTTCCATCGTCGCTCCGGGCACCTGCACGGCGGGCTTGCGATCTGGATAGCGCCGGGTGATCGCCCCCAACTCCGCCACGCCGATGCCTCGTCCCGGCAAAACCTCGAGACGCTGGGCCTCATCAAGCTTATCGGTGGTGCTCAAGATGACGAAAGGCGTCATCTCCACACGGCTGATCGTGTAGTTCTCGATCTCGATTTCGAAGCTCGGCGAGAGCGCGACGCGGCTGTCACGCACCACGAGCCCGCCGACACGGCTGCCACTGGTAGAACTGTCCGTGAAAACGAATCCGCGCGAAGTGCGTTCGATCATTCCGTGTATGCGAGAAATCGTTCGATAACGGGGGTCGAGCAGCACTTGGTTGCGCATGTCATGCTGGCGCCCGATCTGTGCCGGGAGCGTACAGGCCACCACATAGTAATCCCCAGTATCGTGGTTCTTGATACCGAGATAGATCTTGTCAAGCATGCGCCGCAATTCCCATCGCCTGTCGCGATCAGTATAGCAAGAAAGGCGCCAATCCGCCCCGCCTTACCCATATCGGCTGGATTATCTCTGATCCAATACCAATCCAACAAGGTCACGGTTTATTGACTATCGTTCACTGACATATGTCAAATTGCATGTCGCACTTGGTGGACTGAGCGAACAAGAGCGGCTCGGTGCCGTACACTTGCGGTCGACAGCCGTCAGACCTGAAGCAGGATCTTTCCGGCGGCAACTCCATTTTCGAGCGCCAGATGCCCTTCGCGAGCGGCTTCGAGTGGCAGGATGCGCCCGATTCCAACTTTCAAGCGGTCGGATTGCCAAGCATCGAAAAGACCGTTTGTCCGGTTCTGAATTTCGGCTGCGTCCTGCAGAAAATCGGTCAGGTGCGGCCTCGTCAGATAGAGTGAACCCGCCGCGGCGAGGTCGACGGGGTTGATCTCTTCGACAGGGCTGCCTCGCCCGCTGTAGAGGACGACCATCCCTCGACGGCGGCAACTTGCCAAGCTGAGCGGGATCGTGCTGGGTCCAAGCCCATCGTAGACGACATGACAGCCCTGACCGTCCGTTGCCGCCCTGATCTCGGCCGCAGCCGTTGGCGCTTCCAGAGCAATGACATGATCGGCGCCCGCCGCGCGCGGCGCGCTGGTATCGCTTGCGGTGCCGACCGTGGTCAACACCGTGGCCCCTTGAGCCTTGGCAATTTGGATCAGCAGCAGTGCAACCGGATCGGTGCCGGGCTGAATGAGAACTCGATCGCCGGACCGGATGGGAAACACCGAAACCGTGAGTGCGTGCGCCAACACACCGTCGAGTTGCAGCGCACAAGCGATGTCGAGCGGCATCGTCCTCGGAACGGGCACGAGCCTCCAGGCCGGCACGATGGCCAACTCGGCATGCGCCCCCGGCACACCGCACCATGCAACTTGATCGCCGACCGCAAGTCCCACGACCCCTTCTCCCAGAGCCTCCACAATCCCGGCACCCTCGAATCCGAGGATCAGCGGCCACTCCTGCACTCCGCTCCGGCGACCCAGAAACGCCCCTCGCCGCACATGCACATCGATCCAGTTGACCCCAGAGAAGGCGACCCGGACCCGCGCCTGCCCCGGGGCCGGCATCAAGGGCGCGACCGCCAGCGTATCGAGCACTTCCAATCCGCCGAAGGCCCTGATCCCGATCGCACGCATTTTGCCCCCAACGCCCCGCCCCACACGGTGCCTGCCGACGCAATTACTCGCGTCTTCCGAGCAACTTTACGCTGTCGAAGCCACCTCGTACACTCGACCGGCTTCGCCACGACCGGGCCGCGCGTTTGCCTGGCGCCTTTCACCTGCGACCCTTGGATCGCAGCCACCCTGTTTTTGGAGATCGTCGATGCTGCGGATCTACGGACGCGCGAACTCGATCAATGTGCGCAAGGTGCTCTGGATGTGCGACGAGGTCGGCGAACCGTTCACCCGCGAGGATTGGGGACGCGGCTACCGCTCGACCGACGAGGAGCAGTTCCGTCAGGTGTCGGATTTCGGAGTCGTACCGGTCGTGGACGATGGCGGCTTCGTTCTCCGCGAATCGAACACCATCGTGCGTTACCTCGCCAACAAGCACGGTCGCAACGACCTCTACCCGACAGATATCAAGACTCGCGCTCTCGCGGAACAATGGATGGACTGGGCCGCAACGGATGCCTACGTCGGCATCCGCCCGGTATTTCTGGGCCTGCAGGTAAAGATGGCGCCATTCAAGGACGACCCCGAGGCCATTCGCGCGGGCGTCGCGGAGTGGTCCCGACAGATGCAGCGCCTCGAGAGGCACTTTGAAGGCACGGGTCCTTTCGTGACCGGCGCCGCATTCACGGTCGGCGACATACCCGTCGGCCTGATCGTAAATCGCTGGTTCGCCATACCCTTCGAGAAGCCTGATCTGCCTGGGGTGGCACGGTACTACGATCGCCTCGCGGAACGCCCCGCTTACATGGCACATGGCCGCAACGGCACGCCCTGAGCCCGCAAAAAGGTTGACGTGGCACCCCACTCGATGGTTCACGAGCAGATGCGGGCGAGTCGGCGGCTTGTCCCGTGTGGAAGGGGGCACCGTCGTGATGGGCATTCCGGCCACAATTCGAGCGATCGGTCTGGGCGCGTTCGCCATGCTGATGGCGGAAAGCCACTTTTCGTCAGTGCGGGCGCAGGAGTATTGCGTCTCCTGCTCGGGACCCAATGCTCTTTACCGCTGCGTCTTCGACAATGCGGCGCCGACCGGCATGCCACTCAAACTCCTTTGCACCAGCACACTCGCGCGCCAGGGCGGGCACGCGACGTGCTCCGTCAAAGGCGGTACCGTTTTCGATTGCGACGCTCCGATCCGGCGTATCAATGCGGCAAACGCAGCGACCGGTCTCACGACACCGTTGAGCGGATCCCCGGAAAAGCCTGGTGTTTCGGGCACAATGCAGCCGCCACCTGGTCAGGCCCCGGTGACATCCGCGCCGTCGGGCGCCGCCGCTCCCTCCCCAGCCAAGACTAAGCCGGCATCGTCGCCGCAAACCGTGGAGCAACTGGCCAAGGACGTCACGCGCGCCTCGAAGGAGTCGCTCGAGAAGGCTGGAACCACGGTCGGCGGCACCACGCGCAAGGCATGGGATTGCATCACTTCGTGGTTCAAGTCATGCTGAACCGTGTTTCGGGTCAGATCCCGGTGTGTGCCGACATCGCGTCGGCAACCGCCATGCTCAGGCGCGACTGAGCCAGCCGCGTGCGCGCCGTTGAGCCTCGCCAATCTCGCCGCGTGTCATCTCGCGCGCGATTTCCGAGCGGTAGCGCATCGCGTCGTCATTTCCACGAGCCGCCGCGAGGTTGAACCACTTGTGCGCCTCGATTAGATCGAGATCGACACCTCGACCGCTGCAGTACATCAAACCGAGTTCGAAGAGAGCGTCCGGCATGCCGGCCTCGGCTGCCAGCTCAACCACGTCCCTCGCGTTCGCCTCAAATCGTGCCATTGTCTCTCCCCTGACATCCTCCGGCTTTCGCTAATGAGCAGCCCGTCGAATTTGCGCATAGGGTGCATTCTCGCGCTCGGGTGCCGTCGGCTGAGGCAAGATGTCCGCAGACGGATGAGAACCGGTAAATCTGCGGCACCGCGACGGGCCTGCCGGTGAAGCTGCAATCACGAGCGAATCAAGGCTGTTTGTCTCGATGTCGACCAAAATGATCAAAAAACATATGAATATTAAGAGGTTGTTAGATTTTCAATAAATACTTTCTTAGCCATGTCGTCGGAATATCTTGATCTCGCCTCGAACTGTTCGGGCGCGCGGCCATCTCGTGTCGAAAGGGTGAATTTTCGACGACTCGAAGGGGTTGCTTCACCTCCAAGACGTGGCTAGATGGAGCGACATAAGAAGGGAAGGCGGGCCTGGGGACAGGGCACGCTGGCGACCTCGAATGGTCGCGTGAGGACGGGGGACAGCAAACGTGCTCACTCGAAGCGCTGCAGTACTGACGCTCGTGTCAGCGGTAGCAGGTTGCGCCAACGAACCGCCAAATATGGCAGGCTTCGCTCCGACATCAGCCATGGCCATCGCCACGGCACCTGCTTTGGCCGCCTATCCCGACGCACAGCAAACCCATCGCAAGACCATGGCGGATCGCGTCCTGGCCGCGATCGCGCTGGAGCGAGTGACGGGCATGAAACCGGACCCGTCACGCTTCGCGGAGTGATTGGCCTGCTGCCCGCTTGCCCGGATGGTGGCCTTTGACTGCCAGCCCCCGCGACACGGCGGGCCTGCCCCTGTTAGGGCGTGTTTGGACGACCGAACATGACTTCCATCTCGCGTCGGAAGCGGTACGCGTCGTCCGTGGGATCGATCTCGACGTCCGACCACTTGAGCTGCTGCCCCTCGGCGACGTCAACTTTCAGCCTGACATTGTGTGCAAGCCCCAGCGGTAGATATCCTCCGTCGAGAGAGACCCGGGCGGGCATCTGCTTGCCCCATACGCAGAAGCCACCTTCTCCATCGAGAATCTCGGACTTCCGAAGTGCCTTCTTGGCGGTCGCAACGACATCCGAGTTGAAACAGACGGGGGTGCCGGTTGGCTCGCGTCGCAGGACAGCCGAAGCAACCGAGACACCGAGTTCGAGCCCGATCATATGTGTCGGCCGGTACAGCGATGCATAGCGGCCGGTCTTGTCCGGTAGCATATTGTATTCGGCAAAGCACTGTTGGGCGTACGCGCTATCGCTCTCGATGACGACGTAGGTTCCCATTGCGAGGTGATGAGGAACGTCGGTGCCATCGCGATAGACCGACGAGGTCACCTCGGTCACGCCGGCCTTCTCGAGCACGCCTCCGTGTTCCCGCGGCTTGCATACCTCGGCGTGCTCGAAACGACTGGCCGGCGGGAAGGACAGGCCGTTTGTCTGCGCCTCCAGGCCCGTCGCATTGCACACCGCCGTCATCTCTATTCCGGACTTCGTCCCGTCGATGAATGAGTTGAACATCTTCGGGTTGACGTGACTGCGATCGGTGATGTTCAGGTACTTGTTGAGGATTTCCCACACCGTGTCGGGATTCGACTGGTGGTAGGTGGGCATGTAACGCGTGCCCTTACCCGCTGCCACGACCTTGAATCCACAATTCCGTGCCCAATCGACGTGCTCGGCGATCAGTGCCGGCTGATCGCCCCAAGCCATCGAGTAGACCACCCCCTTCATGGTCGCCCGCTTGGCAATCAGCGGCCCAGCCAGTGCATCCCCCTCGACATTTACCATCACCACGTGCTTGCCGGCATCGATCGCCGCCAGCGCATGTCGGATCCCTGCCGCCGGGTCTCCAGTCGCCTCGATGATCACCTCGATCCGCGGGTCCTCGATGAGTGCGCGAGCGTCATCGGTAACCCACGTCTTACCCGTCCGAAACGCCTCGTCGATGGACGCTGCATCGATCTGCACTTCCGGCCACTGCACCCCGGTCAAGCGCTCGCGGGCACGTGCCGGCAGCAGGTCGGCCAGCCCGACCAGATGCATCCCTCGGGTGACGCGGCACTGCGATAGGAACATCGTGCCGAACTTGCCGGCGCCGATCTGGCCGATACGGACGGGGCGGCCAGTCGAGGCGCGTTCGGCAAGCATCCGGGAGAGATTCATGGAGTGGTCCTTCGTAACTGCTGGATCAGTGAGCGGCAAAGCAGCACACGCCTGCTAAACCGGCAAGGTCGGTGCCTGCTGGAGCGTGACGTGACGAGATCGCCAAGCTAGAACGCAAAAGCAACTCCTTTAGGGAGGCCGGCACCCCCAATCACCAGCATGCGAGCCGATGACCGCAACGACAATGAATGATCCGGTCGTCGACGTCTCGGTGACCCGACGCTGGTTGATCCTCTTCTCGGTGGTACTTGGATCGACCATCTACAATGCCACGATCCTGGTGGCATCCGGCCTGCAGCCGCAAATGCAGGGCGCAATGTCCGCCACGCAGGACGAAATCGCCTGGACAGTAACGTTCAACATCCTCGCAACGGCCATCGTAACTCCGATGACGGGCTGGCTGACGGCCCGCTTCGGCGCCCGGAACGTGATGGTCTGGAGTGTCTTCACATTCACGGTCGGCACGCTCATGTGCGGACTTGCCGGGTCGCTCGAGAGCCTTGTCTTTTGGCGCATCGTGCAGGGTGGCGGTGGCGCGCCTCTCGTGCCGCTTGGCCAGACGATACTGCTGAATGTCTTTCCCAGCGTTCAACACGGTATGGCCATATCGGTGTTCGGCGTCGCCAACATGGCGGGTCCCGTCATCGGTCCCTCACTTGGCGGATATATCGCCGAGATCTGGAGCTGGCGTTGGGTCTTCTATCTCACAGTGCCCTTTGGAATAGCCGCCTTCATTGCGTTCCGCGTTACCCTTCCGAAGGACGAGCCGGGTGCGCGCCCGAGCCTCGACTGGACGGGATTCCTCGCGCTTGCGACGGCATTGGCGCTTGCCCAGATCGTGCTGTCGCGCGGCCAGCGGCTCGACTGGTTCGATTCAATCGAGATCATGGCTGCCACCGCACTGGCGGCCATCGCGCTTTACGTCTTCGTCGCCCATTGCATGACGTCGCCGCGGCCGTTTCTGTCGCCGAGCATCCTCACCGATCGCAACTACCTGCTCGGTTTCATCCTGGTCACCGTGTTCGGAATGCTCAATTTCACGCCGATGGTGCTCTTGCCGCAACTCTTGCAAGCGCACGCGGGCTTTCCCGATTCACTGATCGGTTTCATCATTGCCTGGCGCGGCCTCGGCGCCGTCATCGGTTTCTTTCTTTCTGACCGGATTGCCCGGATCGATCCGCGCATCGGTATGGCCGGCGGTTTCGCTCTGCATGCCCTCTCGGGCTTCTGGCTCTCGACAATTGACTTGAACGTCCCCGATTGGGTCCTGGCCGCCAACGGCTTCATTCAGGGCGTCGCGATCGGCATTATCTGGGTGCCGATGTCGTTCGCCGCTTTCCGCACCTTGGCTCCGAGCTACCGCGCCGAGGCGATGGGCGTCTTCCATCTCATGCGCAACATCGGCTCGAGCTTCTTCATTTCGCTCTGTGTCGCCGAGATCGTACGCGCGACTGGCGCCAATTTCAGTCGTCTCGTCGAGAACGTGTCGCCGTTCAATCGGTCGCTGAACCTACCGTGGGTCGTCGGTTCGTGGTCGGTCGAAACGCTGCCCGACATGGCCCGTCTTGCCCGTGAGATCAATCGCCAAGCGGCCCTTATCGGCTACTTGAATGCTTTCTGGCTGTACATGATCGCTTCCCTCTGCGCCATTCCACTGGCCCTTATTCTTGGGCGCCGTCAGCGATAGCTTGCGTGATGCCTCGATCGTGGGATCGACAGCCAGCCCGAAGTGCCGGCTGTCGATCGAGAGCGCGCGCAAAAGCCCGCTGGAGCTGTATCAGCTCACTTGCAGCCGCAGGCGACCTTGCTCGAGCTGGACTTGCCCGTGACGCGGCTCGCCGAGTATGTGGCCTTGCCCTTGCCCATAACCGTGCGCGCCACACGCTGGCGGCTGTGCTGGTAGACAGTGTGGTTGTGCAGTCGCGTCACGGTATGGACGTGCGTGACAGGGATCACGCGGTTGACGACAACCGTCCTGTTGACCACGTTGACGTACCGGGTCCGGCGCACGTCCTTGTACTTCGTCACGCGCTTGTGCTGGTAAACGTTCTTGTAGACCGTGTTCGTCTTGACGACGGTCTTGCCCGGCTTGCAGCTCTTGCAGGCTGCGTCAGCGGCAGTCGTGCCGATCCACATCGTACCGAAGGCAAACGCGATCGCCACAATGGCTTTTGCAACGTACAAACGAGCTCAACGCCTACACGCACGACCTGCACGCCGCCGTGCAACTACGCAGCCTCTCCATCCCCGGACAAAGCGTGCATCACCGCGATGGCCTGGCGGCGCTGATGGCGTTTGTCGCTGCCTACACCGAGCACGCGCGCACGCGACATCCCGCAACGTGGAGCGAACTGCAGCGACCAGAGTTGCGACAGACCGTAACAACGCTTTGGGCACAGTCGGAGGAGGTAATGGGCAACTCCTGCCGAACGCCGGATTACGGTTACGAAGCCCCCGTCTTTCTCGATCACTTCTGTCGGGCAACGATCCATCACGCGCTCGGCGCGTTGCTCGGCCGCCCTCCCCGCTGTCCGGTGAGTTGCAAGGAAAAGCACGTATCCTCAGCCAGCCAACCGAAGCGCCGCGGATTGTGAAATTCCAATGTAGGGCTGAACTTGTCCGGTGATCGCGGGCGACCCAATGACACGATCCATGAACCGGTTCAGTCGTTGCCCTGCGCCTGGCGGTCAAAAAAGGCTCCAATGGCGCGCGCGACAGGTGGCGCATAGAGAATCTTCCGATGGCCCAGGCCATCGAGGGCCATGAACTCAGCTGTCGGGCAAGCCGCAGCTATCGCCTCCGCGTCGGCGAAGGTCACCTCCGCATCGTCCCGCGCGTGCAGGAGCAGTGCAGGTCTCTGCGTATCGTGCAGAAGCTGGACGCCTGTGAACGTCTCGATACTGCGTCTAGCAATCCGCTCCAGGCGGCGCTCGAAGTCTTGCTGTGCCAGATCCGACAACCCCTGATCGCTTCCGAACCGCCGCGTGACATCTTGAAAGAGGTTTGGCACCGAGAGGAGCGCATAGCCTTGAAACGGATATCCCGACGGCATGGGCGCGCTGCCGCCGCCCGCCAGCAGTGTCGCGAGACCGCCCATCGAGTGCGCCACTGCGAACCGGATCGGCCCCGTCGCCATCGCCACGTCGCGCACCGCATGGGCACAATCGATCAGGCTGGTGCGTGTGCCCGCGCTCAATCCGTGCGCCGGCAAATCGGGCAGGACGACACGATACCCCCGCCGGCGGAGATAGTCGCCGATAGCCATCATGAACGACGCCTCGCTGGTCCAGCCATGCACCACGAGTACGCTCGCTCGAGGCCGACCCGAATGAGGCTCGAGAATGTATGTCACGAGCTCACCGAACTGCGTCTCGACCACACGCCGATGAGCGCCCCGCAGATGAAATCGCGCCCTTTCGACGAGCGCCTCGTGATCCGGGCTGCGATGCCGGGAAGCCCGTGGCGTACAAAATTTGCGAAATGCGAGATAGCCGGCAAGCACTGGCACCACGTTCAGGGCACCCAGTGGCAGGGCATCGATCAATCGATTGGCTGGGCTTGGCATGATGCGGCTGAGCAATCGGACGTAGCGAGATCACATCTAACTTAGCGCAAAAGTGCCGAATTTCGGCAAGGCCCGATGCCCGAACGTCCGACATGGTTAGGCACGACTGACCGCGGCCGTTCAAGTTTTCTCATAATGAGGGAAGATCGAGCCGTCCAACCCGCCGGGGTGTGAAAGAGGTTGGAGCAACTCTCGATCGCACGTGGGATGCGCTTGCTTCGCCGCATGCCACGCCGCTATCGTCATCAGACAAGAATGAGCCGCCGGAAAACGGTGCAGATCTGGAGGATGTCATGCCGCCAAGGCCGTTCGCAAGTCTGGCCGATGCGATGACAGTCCTGCGCAAAGCTGGACAACGCGAGAGCACATGACCGGAAAACAAATCCGCCTCGTCGTCGACGACGAGAGGTGCCAAGGTCACAACCGCTGCCGCCTTCTGGCGCCGGACCTCATCGAGATCGACGACCTGGGCTTCGCCCACGCCAAGGGCGACGGTCGCGTGCCACCCGAGCAATCTGAAAAAGCACGCCTGGCCGTCAAGAACTGCCCCGAGTTTGCCCTGCGCCTCGAGACCGACGACTGATAGGAACGATGCCATGACCGGGCGTCCACCCGTTGCCGATTGGGCAACCGACTTCGACCATACCGACCCGCATTGGACAGAAGATCCCTACGCCATCATGGCAGACCTGCGCGGCCGCTGTCCGATGGCGCACTCGGCGCGATACGGCGGCCTGCATGCGCCGATGCGTTACGCCGACGTTCGTGCCATCGCCTACGATACCGACCACTTCTCGTCGAAGCGCGTCGTCATTCGCGAGAACCCGCCCAACGTCCCCTTGCCTTCGCCACCCATCACGTCGGATCCGCCTCACCATAAACCGGCGCGCATGTTGCTGTTGCCGGCCTTCACACCGCAGCGCATCGACCCGCTGATTCCCGATGCACGCCGCATCTGCAACGAGCTCCTCGATGGCCTCGCGGGGCGATCTGAAGTCGATGCTGCGATCGACTACGCCCAGCACATCCCGGTCAAAGTCATCGCCAAGATGCTCGGCATTCCGGAAGCCGAAGGCGATCGTTTCCGCGAATGGATTCACGTCTTCATCGAGGACACCATCGTCGACGACGGTACCAGCGCCGACCGCCTCGTCGCCACCGCGCGCGAGATGGATGCGTTCTTTGGCCACTACGCCGATCTCCGCCGCAAGGAACCCAAGGACGACCTGATCTCGTTCCTGCTCGCCGCCCAGCACGACGGCGCTCCGCCAACCGAGCGCCATTTCTATGGTGCGTTGAGGCTGCTTCTGATTGCCGGGATCGACACCACATGGTCGGCCATCGGCGCCAGCCTCCTGCATCTCGCCACTCACCCCGCCGATCGCGATCGCCTCGTCTCCGAGCCCGAGCTGATGCCACTCGCCGTCGAGGAGTTCCTGCGCGCCTACGCCCCGGTCACGATGGCCCGCCGCGTCAAGCAGGATACCGAGGTGTCCGGATGCCCGATGAAGGCCGGCGAGTGGATCATGCTGAGCTTCCCCGCCGCCAATCGCGATCCCGACGTATTCCCTGACGCTGACAAAGTCATCATCGACCGCGAGGACAATCGTCACGCCGCCTTTGGTCTCGGCATCCACCGTTGCATCGGCTCCAACCTCGCGCGCATGGAAATCACGATCGCGCTCGAGGAATGGCTGAAGCGCTTCCCGAAGTTCACATTGCAGGCCGATGCCCGCATCGCATGGTCGAAAGGTCCCGTTCGCGGACCTCGCACGGTGCCGGTACGGCTAGGCTGAGCGACCAGGGCCGGCGGGTGGCTCTGGCCACAGCGCGGCACTTCTCAGCGACTGCTCCGCTATGGCTGCCAGAAAGGGACGCTGCATGACCACGGTCTTCTATCAAAGTGTCGGCACCCGGCTCACGCACTGGGACGTCGACCTCGCAGCTGCCACCTTGACGCCACGTGGCTCGATCGAACTCCCATCGAACGTCCAGTATGTCTGGCCACATCCGACGCGAAAATTCCTGACTGTCACAACCAGCGACGCCGCATCGGGAAACACGCCGAACCCCGGCAACCTGCATCGCCTGTGCGCGCTACGCATCGCGGCCGATGGTGCGCTCTCCCTCCATGGCGAGCCAGCCGCACTGCCCCAGCGCCCCATCCACCACAGCCTCGACGCAACCGGCCGCTACGCGCTGACCTGTTACAACACGCCGAGCCATCTCACCGTTCATCGCGTCAATGATGATGGCACCATCGGCAGCCTCGTCGAGCAGCCCGCCGATCTCGATCTCGGCATCTACGCCCACCAGATCCTGGCGACGCCGTCGAACCGATCCGTCGTCATGATTGCGCGAGGCAACAGACCTGAGCCGGAAAAACCCGAGGACCCCGGCGCGCTGAAAATCTACGGCTTCGCCGGTGGCCAACTGTCGCCGTTAGCTAACCTTCCTGTCGGTGGAAAAGGCGGTCACGGTTATGGCCCGCGTCACCTGGACTTCCACCCGTCCCAGCCATGGGTCTACGTTTCCGTCGAATCGCAGAACGAACTCCACATGCATCGGCTCGAAGGCGAAACCCTCTCACCCGAGCCGCTCTACCAGTTGCCCTCGACAGTCGGCACCTACGACATCAGCTTCCCGCAGGCGGCGGGTGGCATCCACGTCCATCCCGATGGCCGCGCGGTCTACCTCTCGAACCGCGCCAACGCGACGGTCGACTTCAATGGCAAACGCGTGTTTCGCGGCGGCGAGAACAACATCGCCGTCTTCGCGATAGATCCGGCGACGGGAGCGCCGACGCCGATCCAGCATGCGGACCCGCAAAGCTATCACGTGCGCACCTTCAGCATCGATCCGTCCGGCAAGCTGCTCGTCGCCGCGAGCATCGCCGGCCTCGATGTGCGCGAGGGCGAGACGGTGCGTCACGTGCCGGCAGCCCTTAGCGTGTTCCGTATCGCGGCCAATGGCAGCCTCACGTTCGTACGCAAGTACGACGCCGACGTCGGCGATAAATACCAATGGTGGACGGGCTTCGTCGCTATCGCGTGAAGCGCATTGAGCTCAGCCGCAGCGGCTGATCGCTCACATGGTGAAGGCCCCGCCGTTGCCGGACAGGGCCTACCGGGCGAAACACGCGCCGAGACTTGCCAGGCCTAAGTCCGGCGCTTCTCGACCACCACGCCGGCCGCTGCCAGCCGCTCGATCGCGGCCTCGTCGAAGCCGTGCTCGCGCAGCACCTCGCGGGCGTGCGCCGAAAATTTCGGCGGCGGCGACTTCAGGCCACCCGGCGTGCGCGACAGCTTCACAGGCGTACCCGTGCCTTTGTACCAGTCCATCTCGTAGATCATGCCGCGCGCCTTGGTGTGCTCGCTCTCCAGCACCTGCTTGGTGTTGAGCACTGGCCCGCAGGGCAGGCCGGTCGCCAGCAGTTCCAGCGCGAACGTCATACCGTCGACTTCGCCGAGCTTCGCGGTGATGATCTCGTTGAGCGCATCGCGATTGTTCTGCCGGTCGCCATTTGTCTTGAAGCGCGGATCGTCGGCCAGCTCCGGCCGTCCAAGCACCTCGCACACCTTTTTGAAGGCGCGGTTGTTGCCGGCACCGATCATCACCGGCACCGTTTTGGTCGGATACATGCCGTAAGGCACCAGATTGGCATGCTGGTTACCGGTGAGCTGCGGCACCTTCCCCGACAAGTGATAGTTCGGGAAGTGCGGGTGCATCAGCGACATTGCGGCGTCGTAGAGCGTCACCTCGATTTGCTGGCCCTCGCCTGAGATCTCGCGCTCGCGCATCGAAAGCAGAATGCCGATGACGCAATAGAGGCCCATCGAGATGTCAACCACGGGCAGCCCGAGCCGCATCGGTCCGGACTCTTGCGAGCCATTGACGCTGTAGTGGCCGGTCATTGCGCCGACGATACCGTCGTAGCCGGGAAACCCGCCGAGTGGCCCATCCGCGCCAAAGCCGGAAATCTTGCAATAGATCAGCCTCGGGAACTTCTTCTTCAGCTCCTCGTAGCCGATTCCCCAAGCCTCCATCGAGCCGGGCTTGAAGTTCTCGATGACGACATCCGCGCCTTCGAGCAGCCGCAACAGCACCTCGCGGCCCTCGGGCTTCCCGAGATCCAGGCCCACCGAGCGCTTGTTGCGATTAATGCCAATGAAATAGGCCGCATCCTCGTCGTGGAAAGGCGGGCCCCAGTCGCGCACCTCATCGCCTTGCGGCGGCTCGAGCTTGATGACGTCGGCACCGTGGTCGGCGAGAAGCTGGGTGCCGTACGGCCCTCCGAGCACACGCGTCAGATCGACCACCTTGACGCCCGCAAGCGCCCCCCCGCCTTTGCGCAGGCCCTTAGCCTCGCCCGCCTCGTGCCCGTCCTTCGCCATGACGCCCTGCTCCCGGATGACAGTTTTGTTGCCTCATTCGGTGCCACACGGGCGCCAGCGTGGCAACCCGCTCGATGGACGCCATGGTCAACGCAATTGTTTGACGTGTGCTGTAGGGCACTGAGCCGGATGCGCTGCGCTGGCAATCTCTCCTCATCGAAGACGGCCAACCCCGTCGAGCCAACCCAAGGAGACCGACCCATGACCCGCATCGCACTCCGCACCGCCTTCCTCGCCCTGACCACCGTCGTCAGCCTAGCCGGCATCGCCGCCCCGGCCTCGGCTCAAGGCATTCTGCAGAACGCCATCGAGAACAGCCAGGAGCGCCGCGAAATCCGCCAGGAGAACCGCGACGATCGCCAGGATGCGCGCCAGAACAACCGCAATGATCGCCAGCTCGAGCGCTTCAAGAACCAACAAGATCGCCAAGAGGCGCGCCAGGACAACCGCCGCGAGCGCCAGATCAACCGCTTCAAGAACCAGCAGGAGCGGCTCGACAACCGCGCGACGCGACAGGCCGACCGTGCCGACAAGCGGATCAAGCGCGTCGAGAAGCGAGCCGACCGCCGCATCGACCGCATCCAGAAGCGGGCCAACTGAGCAACAGGCCCCGGAGAGCGACAAGAGGAGCGCTCCGGGGCGGTTGCGGCGGCCGGGCTCCATGCTGTGACAACCTTGAGGAGACTTCCATTGAAAGCGATCTTGATGGCAGCCGCGACGCTGCTCGCCGTGGCGAGCCCCGCGCTGTCGCAAACGACCTCCAGCCTGCCTCCAGCCAACATTGATCTGAGCAAGCGGGTCATCGACAGCGCACAGCAACAGAACCTCGGATGCCGCGTGAACCCGGGCAGCAGGGCTTGCGCTTCGGGGCAAACACCCGAGCAGCGCCAACCACAACAACGCAGGACGGGCGGTCGCGGAGGTGGCCCCCGACCTTGATTGCAGCTTTACGGCCACTACGCGGGATGCAGAATTGAAGCGTGCCAGCCTCGCTGCATCCCGGAGACCTCACACATGCATGCCATCCGCAAGCTGCGTCCCGGTTTTGGGCTCGACTCCGTCGATGTACCCGAACCCGACACCCCCGGTCCCGGCGAGGTGCTGGTCCGCGTCGAGAACGTCGGAGTCTGCGGCAGCGACGTGCACATCTACGAGTGGACCGACGGCTATGATTTCATGGCTCCGCACCTCCCGGCCACCCTTGGCCACGAGTTCGCCGGCCACGTGTCGGCCGCAGGGCCGAATACCGAAATCGCAGAAGGCACCCGCGTCGCCGTCATGCCCACGGTGTTCTGTGGCGCCTGCGCGAGCTGCCGAGCCGGAACGCCGCAGACGTGTACCAATCGTCGCGCCATCGGTCTGACACGTGACGGCGGATTCGCCAGGTCCGTGCGCGTGCCCGCCCGCAATCTGCTCCGGCTACCCGAAGCGATCGATACCGAGCTCGGCGCACTGATCGAACCGCTGTCCGTGGCCGCCGATGCCGTGCTCGTCGGCGACGTGACCCTCGGCGATACTGTCCTCGTGCTCGGACCTGGCACCATCGGGCAGGGCATCGCCCTGATGGCCAGAGCCGCCGGTGCCGGCCGTGTCATCGTCGCGGGTCGCGCGGACTCCCCCCGCTTCGATGTCCTCCGAAAGCTCGGCTTGACCGAAATCGTCGACGTCGGAGAGGGCCCGCTCGCCGAGCAGGTTATGGCCCTGACCGGCGGCGCTCCCGTCGATGTCGTGCTCGAGGCGACCGGGCATCCGCCGTCGATCACGGAAGGTCTCGGCGTTCTCAAGAAAGGCGGCGTCCTCGTCGTCGCCGGAATTCATCCGGGTCCCTTGACACTCCCCCTGACAGTGTTCGTGCGTAACCGCCACCAGTTGAGGGCATCTCACAGCACGGAGCGACGGACGTGGGACCGTGTCGTGTCCCTGATGGCACGCGATCCCGAAAGCTTCCGTCCCATGATCACGCATCGCCTGCCGCTCGAGCGCGGCATCGAAGGCTTCGAGCTTGCCCGCCAGCGCGTGGCGAGCAAAGTCATGCTGCAACCTTGACGACGCTCGGCAACGCGATTAGCGCCGCCGACTAGGCTTCCGATCTCCTGATCCGATGCGCTGCGCTGCGAGTAAGCGGCGCGGCGCGGAGTGCAAAAGCAGCCTCACCTGTCGAGCCAGACATCCTCGAACCGCCAGCCATTGTAAAGACTGTTCTGCATGACGGTGAGCCCCTTGACGCGCGGGTGCCAGCAAGTCGCCGCGCGATAGTGCGACAGCATTGGCCTTACCCCGTCCAGTTGAAGCTTGCGGTCGATCTCCCAAACGAGCTTGCGTCGCTTTTCGAGATCCGTCTCACTCGACTGCTTGTCGATGAGTTTGTCGAGTTCGGGATTGCAGTACTGGCCAAGGTTACGCTCTGAGCCGCACACGTAGTTCTCGTAAAACTGCTGATCGGGATCATCCAAGCCGCTGCCGACCATGCCGGCGCTGACTGTGTAGTCCTTGCGCGTCATCTTCGGCGCATAGGCTGGCGTCTCGACGAGTTCCATCTCGGCATCGATCCAGACCTCTCTCAGCTGCCCCTGCACGACCACAGCTGGATCGCGGAACAGCGTGACGTTGCGCACCGTGAGCTTAACCTTCAATGGCTTGTCTGGGCCGTAGCCCAGCCCCTTCATGATTGTGCGGGCCTTCTCACGATTTTCGGCCACCGATCCGGCGTAGCCGGGCACGTCCTTCAGGAAGTCGTCGGGCATGCCCCACACGCCCTCCGGCGCAGGCAGCATGGCGCCACCGATCGTTGCCTCGCCTTGATAGAGGATATCGTTGAACCCCTTGCGATCAAGGGCCAGCATGACCGCCTTGACGATCTCCGGATTGTTGAATGGCGGGACCGCATGATTGAGGATCAGGTTCGTGCTGACGTTGGTCGGTCGCACCTGGCAGACGGATTGCGGTACCTGCTTCTGCAGATCCTTGAGGATCGGGATCGATACTTCGCCCGGAAATGTGAGATCTATCTCGTCGGCGACGAAGGCCAGCATCGCCGTGGCGCGGTTGTTGATGACCTTGTACTCGATGGCGTCGAGATAGGGCCGCCCCTTCTTCCAGTAGTCAGGATTGCGCACGAGCTTGATGGCGACGCTCGCATTGAACTCAGCGACCTTGAAGGGGCCCGTGCCGATCGGCTTCGTGCGCATGGTCGCGGCGGGTACGTGACAGGGGTAGACGGGCGTGAAGCCGGAGGCGAGCAGCGCCAGGAAAGATGGCTGCGGCCGCTTCAGCTTGAAGGTGATCTCGTGATCGCCGTTGGCCGTCACCTCAGCGAGGTTGTGATACCACTGCTTGCGCGGATTCTTGCGGAACTTGGGGCCGTCCTTCTCCGTCAACATGTCCCAAGTACAAACCACGTCCTTGGCCGTGAACGGCTTGTCATCGTGCCATTTGACACCGGGTCGCAGTTTGAACGTCACGGCAGTCTGGTCGGCATTCCACGACCAGCTCTCGGCAAGGTCGGGAACGATCGAGTCCATGCTGTTGCGAGGCTCGTCTTGCTTGAACATGACGAGGTTGTTGTAGACGCCCATGAATGGAATGAGCGTCGAGATCGTCGCCTCTTCATGGATCGAGGCGCCGGGTGAGGTATCGCGGTGGTAGATGCGCAAGGTGCCACCCGACTTCTGGGCCAGCGCCTCGGATACGCTGGAAATTGCTCCAACGAGTAAGAGGGCGCCGGCGCACAGCCGAGCTTTCGTAAGCCAATGCATATTGTTACTCCCCGTTTGGTATGCGCCAGTGTTACTGCCACCGACTGCCTATTTGTCGAGCCAAGCGTCCTCGAGACGCCAATGGTTGTATTGCGAGTTCTGATGTAGCGTGATGCCCTTCACGTGCGGGTGCCAGCAAGTCGCCGTGCGGAGCTGGTAGATGGTGGAGCGGGCGCCTTCGCGCTGAAGCTCAAGGTCGATCTCCTGCACGAGCGCCTTGCGTTTCTCGACATTCTCCAACACCGACTGTTGGTCGAACTTGGCCTGCATCTCCTTGTTGCAGTAATTCGTATAATTGCGTTCCGAGCCGCAGGAAAAATGCTCATAGAAAGTTATGTCGGGATCGTCCGTCGCCGAACCTCCGACGTTCATCGCCACCTGGAAGCTCTTCTGGGCCAATCGCGTATACCAAAGACTCGTCTCGATCACCTCGAGCTCACCCTTGATAAAGGCGTGCTTCAGGTGGTCGATGAGGATCACGGCCGGATCGCGATAGATGGCGAGGTCACGCGTCCCGACCTTGATCGTCAGCGGCTTGTCTGGACCATAGCCGAGCTTACTCATGATCTGCCTAGCTTCGGCCCGGTTAGCCTCGACGTCCGCTCCAAACCCGGGAATGTCCTTGAGCCGGTCAGCATCGAGGCCCCAGAAACCCTCTGGTCGCGCAAGCATGAAGCCACCGATCAGATCCTGGCCTTGGCTCAAAATATCGATGAACGCCTTTCGGTCGATGCTCAGCATCATCGCTCGACGGATTGCCTCGTCGTTGAACGGCGTCGCCTCACGGTTGATCAGCAACTGCCCTTGAATGTTGAACGGGTTTGCCTCGCAGTAGGCCGTCGGTCGTTGCAGCTTGATGTCTTGGAGCAGTGGAATGGTGACGTCCTGCGAGAACGTCTTGTCGAAGTTTCCCGCTACGAAGGCGAGGATCCGCGTCGACCGGTTCGTGATGATCTGCCATTCAATGCCATCGAGATACGGTCTACCAGACTTCCAATAGCTCGGATTTCTCGCAACTACGATTTTGTCGTTCGGTCTGAATTCCACGAGGCGGAATGGTCCGGTGCCAATCGGGTTCTGCCGCATATCCCGGCCGGAGACATGACACGGATAGACCGGTGAGACATTGCTTGCCAGCATCATCAGCAGAGATGGCTGCGGCCGGGCCAAATGAAACGTCACCTCGTGCGCACCGTTTGTCGTGACGTCCTTGAGGTTGAAATACCAGCCTTTGCGCGGGTTCTTCTTCAAGCCGATATCGGTCCGGCCCGAGACTCCGTCGAACGTGCATTTTACGTCGGCGCCCGTGAAAGGCTTACCGTCATGCCACGTGACACCCTCGCGCAGCTTGAACGTCAGGCGGGTGCGGTCGTCGCTCCAAGCCCATTCTGTCGCAAGATCTGGGACGATCCGATCCAACCGATTCTGCTTCGAGGCCGGATCGAACATCACGAGGTTATTGTAGAGCCCGCTGAACGGCTCGACCGCGGCGATCGTCCCTTCCTCGTGTATCGAGGCGGACGGCGGATTCCCAAGACTGTAGACCTTCATCACGCCACCCGCCTTCTGAGCAGCGGCAGGTGCAATCACCCAGAATATCGCGAGCGCGGCAGCGCCCATCCAAAAGATGCGTCGAAGCATGTCTTTCTCCTCAAAAGAACGCTCTCCCGGCAACGCCTGCACACCGCTATTTTTGTTTTTGTACTATTCAGTGACTTAAAGGGGGGGGCAATGCGGTGTCGCCCCCAGTTACGGCACTATGAGATGATTGCATGTCAGCTGAGTTCGGCGAGACGTGGCAGCACCTCCTTCGAGAACATGGTCAGGTTGTCGACCGTATCCGCGTGCGTGATGTGTCCGCCCTGCCCCATCATCAGCAGATGGCCGAAGCCGCCGACATGGTCGTAGAAAGCTTTCGCCTGGGCGTAAACGTCGTCCGGCGTACCCGCGAAGCAGATTCCGGCGTCGATGAACTCGTCCACGGTCGCTTTGAACACGTCGACCTCTTTGCCGTTGCGCAGCTGCATGTTGCGCATCGCGACACCGGTGCCATAACCGGGCGACTTCAAAGCCTGAGCAGTTGCAGACACCGATTGGTAGCCCGGCGGGAACGCGAACTGGGCCGCGACGCGACGCGAGGTCCGGCTGTAGTCGAGGATCTGGTCGGCGCGGCGGTAGCCTTCCTCCCGGGTCCGACCGACGCCCACCATGGCCATATACGCAAAGCGGTCAGTGCCCGCTTGCCGCCCGCTCTCTGCGGCGCCCTTGCGATAGGCCTCGAAAATGCCGGGAGTACGATTGTAGCCCGAGTTGAGCACGCCGATGACATAGCCCTTCTGGCCGCCGACAAACGCGGAGTCAGGGCTGTTGACGGTGAGCCAGACTGGCGGATGCGGCTGCTGGTAAGGCCGCGGCCAGACATTGACTTGACGGTACTGGAAATATTGGCCTTCCCAATTGAACGGCCCGTCGTGCGTCGTCATCGCCTTGAGGATGAGGTCGTGCGCTTCCCAGAAGCGCTCTACGAGAGTCGCAGGATTGGAATTTGCGGGCGTGACCTCGAACGGCGCACCCTTCACGAATCCCATCTCGATGCGACCGCGCGAGATCACGTCGAGCATCGAATACTCCTCCGCGACGCGCACAGCGTCCATTCGGTTGCCGATCGGCATGCCCAGGCAGAGGAGCCTCACCTTCTTCGTCTCTCGAGCGAGAATCGCCATCGGGATCGTGACCACAGAATCGATGCACGTTGCCGTCGTGTGGTGCTCGTTGGTCATGATGTTGATGCCGAGTTCGTCGCAGAGCGCCCACTCGTCGAGATAGCGGTGGTAGAGGTCGGCGGCGACCTTCGGGTCGCAGACACGACTCGGAATTACGTTGCGCAGCTGGGGACCCAACTCTTCCCATCCGGGATGATAGGCCAACTCGGAAAAATGCCAGACTTTCATGAGAGGCTCCTTGAGCCGAGCGGCTGAGGGGGACCGCAGTTGACGGGGCGTCGGCTGAACCGATGCCGGGCCTTGCGCGGCCCGGACAAAGGCTCACCGGCCGGCGAAGCTCGAGATCGCCTCGACGGTCGCTGGGACCTGCTCGATTTGCGGGTAATGACCCGCGCGCGATACGATCTTGAACTCGGCATTCGGAAGGCGCGACGCGAGTTGAAGGCCATAGTCGGGACTCGCAAAACGATCCTTGTCGCCCCACAAAACCAGTGTCGGCACATCGACCCGGTGCAGCCACCGTCGGAGACCGGGATTGTGGAGGTAAGGCTTCCAGGCGTAGTAGGCGAGTGCCTGACGCTCGCGGGCGAGTTGCTCCACTTCGGTGACCGGTAGCGCCGCATATTTTGGCGCCCATTTTTCTGGATCGGCGAAGAGCACCGGGAACGCCTCGGCATCGGATAGGTAGAAGATGTCGGCAAAATCGCGCTCTTCACGGCCCGAGAGCTTGACGCCGACAGCGCCGATCAGGGCGAGCCGCCCGATGCGCGCGGTGTTCCGCACTGCCATTTCGAGCGCCACCCAGCCGCCGAACGAGGCGCCGACGACGGTCGGCTGCTTCAGATCGAGCTTGTGCAGCAAGTCGAGGTGGAGATAGGCGAGGTCGTCCACCGTACGGATGTCGGCCGGCAACGTCGTTGCACCGAAGCCCGGCATGCGCGCCGAAATCACCCGAAACCGTGCCGCCAACGCCTCGAGGAACGGCGCCGTCCGAGCAACGAACTGCTCAGAATGCAAATAGACGAGGGGCGGACCCGAGCCCATCGTCTGCACCTCGACTGGGGTGCCGCCAACGTCGAGCGTTTCCATTGTGGTTTCCCAATATTGCCGTTTCGCATGCGAGGCTAGGACATGTCCGGACATGCACGCAATGGGGATTGTCACGCTCCCAATTCAACGCTGTGCGACGGTAGGTCGGCGGAAACGGCCCAAGTGCCGTGAACGCCTCCAACGCGCAGCATAGCGGCGCCTGATTGATCAAGACGTCCATCGTGGGAAGAACATCGGCCCGCGGTCACGTCGCCATGCGGGTAAAGTGGACTAGAACTCGAGAATGGTATCGCGACGAGCGGGGGCAGGGCTCACGTGGCGTCTAGAATTTCCCGCGCGTCCTCATATCGAGGTCATTGCACGACCAATTGCGCTTACGCTCGAGCAATGATTGTTGCCCCCTCTTGGACCGCCTCGGAATCTGAGACACGGTGCGCGTCCCCGGAAGTTGCAGGTCGCGTTCGGAAGCTTTCGCAA